>ERZ808246.64-NODE-64-length-90135-cov-15.482926_pt1 | contig 90135 bp, 104 predicted proteins | sample MGYA00521083_ERZ808246 | MGnify/ENA primary metagenome ERZ808246 (study PRJEB31516, sample SAMN03275577) | gut metagenome | biome: mammalia-associated habitat; material: feces | host: Papio cynocephalus | place: Kenya | collected 2012-07-07 ... | reverse complement strand
GAAAACGGTACTCCGCCATCACCTTGTCAATTTTCTTGCGCTCAACAACGGTAACGTCGCCGCCCTTCACAAGCTCATGGACAAGCAAATCTGTCATCGTGGAAACCTTGTCATAATAAGCCTCGTCGTCGCAGTCAAAGTCGAACACCGCAACAGTCTGCGCCGGAAGAACCACCGCCGTCGCAAACATTAAAACAGAAAGAAGAATTGATTTTTTCATTGTGTACCTCGTTTTAGTTGGATTTTATTAAAATCAGAAGAAAAACAGATATGCTTTTTCCAATCTGACGAAATATCCTGTTTCAAAATATGAGAGCGGATTCTATAAGTCTTATAATGCCTCATTATTCCAAGATATGAATTCACAGAAGAAATAAAATGTTGAATTTCAAAAATATCCGGTTTGTGAAGCATTGCAAGATAATTATGAAGAACAACAGAACGCTTAAAATTTCTTATAATCCGTTTGTTTACAATGATATGTGAAGGTTTTACAAAGCAGCCTAAAAACCGGACTCCGTTAAAAACTGGCTGCAGAGATATTTTCTTTGGATGAAGTTTTAATCCAAGCTGAGATTTTAGATAATAACGCAAAACCGGAACAAGCTTTAAAAGAAATGATTTTGACTTATGCACAATCACGCAGTCGTCCACATATCTTCCGTAAAATTTTATTCCGCAGATATTTTTTATAAACTTGTCAAATTCCGTAAGATAAAAATTTGCAAAAACCTGACTTGTAAAATTTCCAATCGGAAGTCCGCAGTTTTCCGCAGCAAAAAACAGACTTTTATCCTTTGGCAAATCGTTCCATTTATTTTTAGAAGAGTGAAAAATGCAGTTTTTTGTAGGATTATTAAAAATGATGATTCTGCACAGATTTATTATAAAATCTCGGTTCGGATTAAAGTAATTTGATTTTATAAAAATCTCAAGTTTTGCAAAAAGAATACTTTTATTTATGCTCATAAAATAACCGCAAATATCAGTTTTTAAAATCCAGCACTTTCGCGTATTGTTCAAGGAACAGTTTTTCATAAAATCAGAAACTCTTCTTATTCCAAAGTAAGTTCCCTTTCCTTCTCTGCAAGAATATGAATCGTAAATAAAATACTGCTCAAAAATCGGATTCAAATATTTTAAAACCAAATGATGAACAATCCTGTCGCGAAAATCTGCAGCAAAAATTTCACGCTTTACAGGCTCTTCCACAATAAAGACAACAGAAGGCTTTGGCTTGTAATTTCCGCTGCACAAGTCGTTCCAAAGCTGAATAAGATTTTCTTCAAGATTCACCTCAAATTCCAATGCGCCGCTTTTATTCCGCTTGTGCTTTCTACATTCATAGTAAGCCTCAAAAACATCTTCTATAGAGACTGGAAAATCGTTCTGCTCATTTTTTAAACAATTAAAATTATCCATAGAATAAATTCCAAAATGGCACAGACAAAGTTTTGCACTCTGCCTGTGTCTGCCTTTGTGCAAAATCCCGAACGGCTCGAACAGAATTTGTATTATTCTTATTGTTGTTGTTCTGATTGCCGTCACTGAATCTCTGTTTCCACGCGTTATTATTATTGTTAGCCGACGAAGACCAGACCGCGCTTGTGTGCAGTTTGTTCATAAGTGTTTTCACCGCCGAATATAAACTGGTTTGAGGCTGAAACAGCATTCTCCCAGTACGCACACCGCTTTTACACAAAAACCTTGCTCGCTTCCATGCACCGTAACACATGAAATTCCGGCTATTGACTGCGAGTTGAATTTCTCCAGCCCGTAATCTGCTTTCCAATTCCGTCCATCTGCAACGCAAGATTCGCCTGCTGCTTTATTGTAAACAAATGCAAATCTGTACACAGCCGGACTTCCAGTTTTAGAACTTCAAAATCATCAAGAAATTCCTCAAGATATTTTTCTCGTTCATGGCATTTGTTGGCTCTGTATATGCTTCTTACAAGATGAATGCAGTCCCGCTTTATATCCTGACCAAGCGTGAATTTATATTCCCTTGGAAGATGCTGCGTAAGCTCGAACAGGCGCAAAGTCAACTTGTAAGTATCCTTAAAAACCGGCAAATCATAATACAAAGCCATTTTTAATACTTCTCCAAATAGTTAAAGTGTTTAATAGCTAAAAGCCCGAACGGCTCGAACAGAACCTGTATTAATCTTACCGTAGCTGCCCTGATTGCCGTCACTGAACCTCTGTAGCCACGCGCTATAATAATCGTAAGCCGACGAAGACCAGAACCATTTTCCATTAAAATTATATTTATCAGTTTTTCCAGAAACCAAATTCTGATAAATTAAGTCCAGTTCAACCTTGCTTGGCAAATACCAATCTCCTTTTTTTGTAGTTTCCGTATAATACTGATTGCATAAGTATGCGGCATTATTCGCAACCGAATGGTTTGTATCAGATTTTATAATGTTATAGGTATTTATCATTCCTGCACCTAATCCGTCAGAAGTTCTAGAATTGAACTTTGCTGAAGAAATCCAAGAAACAGTTCCTAAATCAATAGGCGAAACTTCCAAAAAATTGCACATTTGCGACGTTCCGTCTCCATTATGAACAGGAAAGGCTATTTCAGAAACATAAAAAACAATTCCACCTCCGGGACCTATATCACCAATTTTGAATTTTAATGGCGTTTTTCTTGAAGAGTCAGCAAGTTCATTACATATTGCAGGAATCTTATCAAACAATTGAGCAACATCTTTTACTCTTTCCGTTTTTCCTGCCAAAATTTCAGTGGTATTTACATCAACAACTTTTATGGTCGTTATTATTTCTTCACGAAATTTCAATAACTGCCCAACAATAACTTGAGAAGCATTCAGACTTTCGCCCAATTTTGCAACTTTTTCAGCATTTGACCAGTCTGTATTCTGGAAGTTTTGCTGAGCCCTTATTTTTTCAAAACTGTTTCTGTCTACAACGGTCGCTTTTCCTGTGGCAGCATATTCCGTAATAAAATATTCGGTCACTATGTCAGCTTCATCAGAAGCAACGCCCTTTGAATCAAACGGAACGATTACCGTAACAGTTTTCTGTTCCGCAAAACCACATAAAAGCGCTAAAGTGGCAATAAGCAAAGCGGATATTAGTTTTTTCATGTTTGTAAAAACTCCTTATTTTTCAGAATTATTATTCAAAAGATTTAAGCCAAGCTGAATTTCTAAAAAAAATCTTCTTGCAAACGACTTTCCTGTCTTTTTGCTAAAAATATGAAAAATAAAAAATGAAAATGACAATCCGACAATCATAATAAAATGGCTTGTCAAAATATCATGTTTTATAATACAGTCTGTTGTTCCCAAAAGAAAAGTAAGTATAGATACAAATATGAAAATAGTATCAAAGCATTGAAAACATTCGCTATAATAATAGAACTTATAAATATCAAGTTGCGGATATTTTACAAAAATCTCTTTTGCATGATTCCAAACATCTAAAACAACATTATTAGACTCATCTATCCATTTATAAGAAGTAAGTTTTGTATTTTCTTTTAAATTCCGCTTTTCATTTAAACATTCTTCAATTACAGTTCCGTTTCTGAACATATAAAAAAGAAATCTTGTACATAAGTTTTTTTTATAATTTTTAGAATTACGTATGCGACGGTAATAATCAAATCCAAGGTATCTAATTCCGTGAATAATAAATCCGATGAAGAAAGTTAAAACAAAAAGAATTGCTTGCAAAAAAGTTATATTCGAAAAAATAATAGAAAAATTTTCAAAAGAAATATTTATGCCGTAGTTTATTGCAACAAATGAAATAAAAGCCGAAAGCAATGCCATTAAACCAGAAAAAATACTTACAAATGAAAGACTGCTTTCAATAGAGTTAATCTTATCAAACATAACGAGGTGGCTCCGAAAATAATAACTACATTTAACACAATTGTGTTATCACAAAAGTATATAAACACATTTTTGTTTTGTCAATGTGATGGAAAATACAATTGTGTTATCATTTTTTTAATGAATTTTTGGGAAAATGTTGATCAAGAGAGGGAGTTTAAAAACCTTACGAGAAAGGAACTGGCTTACAAGGCGAATTTTTCACTCAATTCAATTTCAACAGGAATCGCAAGAAACAGCATTCCGGCGGCGGATGTGGCGGTAAGAATTGCCAGAGTGCTTGAAACTACGGTTGAAAACCTGATGAGCCAGGACAAACAAAAAGAGTATCGGTCAGATTTTCAGTCTTCCGGACAGGAATCCTTATACACAAAATACCGCAATTTTATAGAAGATTTTGATAAACTTTCGCCAGAAAATCAGAAAGCCGTAATCCAGATTGTAAGTCAGATGATACATTAGCACATCGCTATAGAAACTTTCCCAAGTCTTTTACATAGGTCTGCATGATTTTCACTAAAATTGAAGAATTTCACTAGTTTTCAAAGCAAACTGATTCTTTAAAATGTATGGAAAATGGATAAAAATTTCCACATCGCCCTGCTTTTAGTGACTCTTTATGCACATTTGCTGAAAAAACTAGAGGTTCGCATTAAGATTTAAAACTCAAACATTCCCTGCGCGGCTTCCGGTTTTTCTTGCGGAAAAGCGTTCATGTACTCAAAGACTTTTTCCGGCCGCCACTCGATTCCGGATTTCTGACATTCGTTTGTGATAATCCGCATCAGGCGGCCGTTTTCCGGGCTTGTAACTTCGTAGGCGTTTCCGTAAGTGCGGATGTATTTTTCTTTCAGTCCTGGAAAATGCTTGTCGAGCTTGCTGTAGAAATATTCTCGGTTTCCTTCGCGCAGCGTAAGTCCGATTCCAAAGCAGATTATTCCGCGCACCTTTTCCTGAACACAGATTTCAAGGAGGCGGCGGACATTCTGCTCGGTGTCGTTTATAAAAGGAAGAAAAGGCGAAAGCCACACGACTGTCGGAATTCCGCGTTTCTTGCATTCGCCAAGAACTTTCGCGCGTCCGGCCGTTGTGCAGACCGCAGGCTCGATTGTCCGGCACAAATTTTCGTCCGCGGTTGTAAGCGTCATCTGGACAACGGCTTTTGACTTCGCGTTGATTTCTTCTATTAAACTCATGTCTCGCAGAATCAGGTCGCTTTTTGTCTGGACGGCAATCCCGAATCCGTGCCTATTGATGACTTCAAGGCAGCGGCGCATAAGGGAGAGTTCCGCCTCGCAGTGCATATAAGGGTCGCACATCGAGCCTGTTCCGATCATGCACTTTTTGCGCTTGGAGGAAAGCTTCTGCTCCAGAAGCTCAGCCGCATTCCGCTTTACCTCGATGTCCTCAAAATCGTGGCTCATCTGGTAGCAGCGGCTGCGCGAGTCGCAGTAAATGCAGCCGTGCGTGCAGCCACGGTAAATGTTCATTCCGTTGCGCGCCGAAAGAATTCCTTTTGCCTCTGTAAAATGCATGGCTAATTATACCATTATTTATTGACAATTCGCCATAATGGTATAAACTAATCTTAACTTATATTTAAAAAGCAAGATAAAAACAGCAAAAAAATGACATCTGCTTTTATCCTGCTTATGGGAGTGAATATGAAAATCTCAAAAAAATTAAAAACAGCATTAGTTTTGCTTGCAGTTACTTCTGTGTGCGTATCGAGCCAATCTTTAAGAGGGTTTGTAAGAGGTATTCAAAATGGCATAGAAAAATCTGTTTCTGATGCGATACTAGGCAGCACAGTCTATGATGTAAAAAATTACAAATCAAAGAAGCCTGCAAAACTTTCGAAGGAAGCTTCCGTTCAAAAAATGTCAAAACTTCTTGACAAGTCTGAACAGGCTCTTTTGAAAAAAGATTATAAAACTTCTCAAAAATACTACGATGAAGCTTGTAAAGTCAGTTTCACAGAAAAAACTCCAGAAGCAGACGCTATTGCTCTTAGCACTTGGATGAGTGATATTGGTACTTATTTGGAATATTTAAATCCTGATAACCAAAGATATAAGGGCGAAAAATAAAACTAAACCAGACTTTTACATAAAAACAAAACCGTGCTAGAAAACGCATTTTAAAAGCAGTTAGCACGGCTTTTTTATGCCATTCAAAATTTACGCATTAACCATTGAGCATCACGCATTTTCATTCATCTTCTTCATCTCCTTGCGAAAAAAAATCACTGCGACAACGAACGAGACCGCATCGCTTATGAGCGCGCTCCAGAGCATTGTCACTATGTTTTGGCTCACAGTTGCAAGAATTATCGAAGCCGGAACAAAAACAATCACGTCTCGGAGCAGAGCGAGAAGCGTTGATTTTCCGCTGTCCGCTTTACATCAGCCTTATTATAGCTAACTTTTATTTTGACAGATTTTTCCGTAACAGCCTTCTTGTTACATCCAGAAGATAGTAACAAGAGGCAAGGCAATAAAAAAGTTTTTAAAATTGATAATTGATAGTAGATTGATAATTTTTTTATTTTCATGAAATCAACTTATTCTTAACAAGCCCAAACTTTGAGTTTTTTATAACAGTTAAAAAAACGCTTACAGAGAATTTCCACTTTGTTCAGACGGTTGTACTCGCACTTCATTTAAATTATTTTGGATTGCTACGCAACTTTAATTGTTCTAATCGCACAAAATCTTCACAAATTGCAACTTCGCTTACGCTTTTGTTTATTTTTCTAAAAACTCGAAGTTTGGACTAACAAGACAAAAATGTTCAATACTGAAAAATAAAACCGACAAAAATTTAATCAACTTGACAAATAAAACTGCTCAAAGTATAGTCTTATAAAATTTTAATTTTCTGCCACCGGGCAGAAGAAATGCTATAAAGAGCATTCACGAAGGAATATCGGTAGGTCTGGAGAAATCCATGCAGATGTCCTTTTGTGGATGCTTTTTTTTTCGCATTAATGGCTTTTTAAGAGTAGTCAATTCGGAAATTGATATTTTATCATTGGCTTTTTATAGGAGTATTTATGAAAAAAAATCTGATTGTCCCAAAGTTTTCTGTTCCTGAAAAGATTCTTTGGGCGGCATCCATAGTCGGTGTTACGGTTCTGTTCTGTCTTGTTCCGCAGAAAAATCCGCTTACGCTGATTGCAACGATTGTTGGCATAACGGCGCTTCTTTTTATAGCAAAAGGACACATTTCAGGACCGTTTCTTCAGCTGGTTTTCTGTGTGCTTTACGCAATTGTCGCGCTCGGATTCAAATATTATGGCGAGGCGATAACTTATATGGGAATGTCATTTCCAAGCGACCTTTTTGCGGCGATTGTGTGGCTAAAAAATCCTTCCAAAAAAGGAAAGAGTGAAGTCCAGATGGCTCATCTTACTCCGAAAAAATCCGCAGTGGCAATTCTTGTAAGCACGGCAGCGACTGTCATTTTTTATTTTGTACTGAAAAAACTGAACACTGCGAATCTTGAAATCAGCACGGTCTCTGTTGCGACAAGCATGGCGGCAAGTACCCTTACAATCATGAGGGTTCCTTACTATGCGCTTGCCTACACCGCGAACGACATCGTTCTGATTGTCATGTGGATTTTGGCGAGCATTGAAAACCCTGTCTACATTCCGATGGTTTTCAACTTTGTGATTTTTTTGATAAACGACCTGTACGCTTTTTTCAGCTGGAAGAAACTGCGGAGTATGCAGGAAGAAGGAGAAGTCTAAGACATGACAAAATAAAAAATATCAAGAAACCACACAGTTCCGCTAATTTTAAGACAAGAATTTTTTACTCTGGGCGTTCCGGTCGCTTTGGTTGCTTTGCGCCTTCGGACGACACGCTCAACCGCCGCGACCGTCGGGCTTTTCAGGGCTACGGCTTCCGCCTTCGACCAAACGCAAGCGTTTGTTTTCGCGCATTTTTTCAAAATGCACTCACCCTTCCAATCCCTAACGCACGTTCGCTACACTCCCTACCTAGTTTTTTCAAAACAAAAACTCACATAATTTCGCAACGCTCAATCAAAATTACGCATTAAAAATTGCATTCCATCTTCCCCATCTCCGCGCGCAAAAAAATCACTGCAACAACGAACGAAACCACATCGCTTATTAGCGCGCTCCACAACATTGTCACGATGTTCTGGCTCACGGTGGCAAGAATAATTGAAGCCGGAACAAAAACTATCACGTCTCGGAGCAAAGCAAGAAGCGTTGATTTTCCGCTTTTTCCGATTGACTGCAAGATTATCGCCGCGGATTTTATGAAGCAGGTCATTATGATTCCGCTCAAAAAGATTCTTACGCAAAGCCGCGCATATTCGATGTATTCAGGCGAGTTGCCTTTTCCGAAAATTGAAATCACCAAGTCCGGAAGAAATTCAAAAATCAGGAAAACCACAGCGCCGATTGCAAGCACAAGACGCAGAATCACGCGGGCGGTTTCCTTTACGCGCGCAAAATTTCCGGCTCCCATGTTGAATCCGATTATCGGCTGGCCGCCCAAGCTGATTCCAATCACAATGGAAATAACAATTCCAAAAACCTTCATCACAATTCCCACGACAGCAAGCGGAATCACAGAGCCGAAAGCCTCTCCAGTGCTCGCGAAAGTTCCGTAGCCGTATTTTGCAAGAAGATTGTTGTTCACGGCGATTACAATCACAATTGAAAGCTGAACGATAAGCGACGCCATTCCAATCATTGCAATCCGGACAAGCAAAATAAAATCAGGCTTAAGACATTTTAGGTTCAGGCGGAAATTCTTTGAACGGAAAATGTAAAAAATGCTCATTGCAAAGGTCAGAACCTGGCCGATTACAGTTGCAATCGCAGCTCCTTTTACGCCCATTCCAAATACGAAAATAAAAACCGGATCAAGAATAATGTTTGAAACCGCGCCAACAAGAGTGCAAGTCATCGCGAATTTCGGCGAGCCGTCCGCACGGATTGCGCCGTTCAAGCCCTGTCCAATCATATAGAAAGGAAGCCCCATGCAGATCACCGTAAAATACTCGTCCGCAAAATCGTAGCAGAGCTTTTCATCTGGATTCGCGCCGAAAACCGCAAGAATTTGGTTCTTGAACAAGAAGCCAAAAGCGCAGAGCAAAACCGAAAGAATAACCAGAAACGAAAATCCAGTTCCTACGCACTTATCCGCCTTTTCCTTGTCCTGCTCGCCTAAAGCAAGGCTGAACATCGCCGCAGAGCCGTCGCCCACAAGAAGCGCAAGCCCCAAAGCCAGAACCGTGAACGGATAGACAATATTGGTCGCCGCATTTCCGAATGCGCCCGCGCTGCTCCATCCGATAAAAATCTGGTCAACAATGTTGTACAAAGCCGCAACCAGCATGCTGATAACGCACGGAACTGCAAAATGACGCACAAGCCGCCCGATTTTCTCACTCCCCAAATCATAATTTTTCATAATTCACCTCAAGAAAAAAAACACAATCCATTAAACAAAAAAAAGCAGCCTAAAAACGCGCCCGAACTGGACTTACGCTTTTGGCTGCTCGTTAGATTGCATTTGAATTTTTAATTTCGCCTATCCTAGCAGATTTTTTGATTTTGTGTAAGCGATGAGAAGAAAATAAAAAAAATATCTACGGCACGAACTGTTTTTAACTGGACATTCCGCTCATTAAAAGCATCCTTGTAAACTGCATTTTTCAATAGAAAAATTGCTGTTTTTATGTTATAAAATAACCATGCTTGCAATTGCGGAAAAAATTGAGACAGAACGAAAAATTCACGCGGTTGAAACTTCTGAAATCCACAAAAAAGATTTCGGGCAGTATTTCACGCCTTATGCAATCGCGGAATTTATGGCTTCTATTTTTCCTGCAACAAATGACGACTTGAATATTTTAGATCCCGGTGCTGGAATCGGGATTCTTTCATGTGCGCTTCTAAATAGAATTCAAAAGGAAAACTGGAAAAATCCTTCTATAAAACTTTCCGCTTACGACATCGATATAGAAGTTCTTGGAAAGCTAACACAAAATCTGATTGAGCAAAAAAAGAATTTTACTGATTTTGATTTTAAGGTTTACAATACGGATTTTCTGGAAAAAACTTCGTTTGAATATTCCTTTGGAAAAAACGAAGAATTTACACACATCATAATGAATCCTCCCTACAAGAAAATTCTTTCAAAATCTTCCGCAAGGGAATCCTGCCGCTGTTTTGGGCTTGAGACAGTCAACCTGTATTCAGCTTTTGTGGGAGCTGCAATCGCTCAGCTAAAAGACAAAGGTCATCTTGTTGCGATAATTCCGCGGAGCTTCTGCAACGGGCTTTACTATAAGCCTTTCCGCGAATTCATATTGAAAAACTGCTCGATAAAACAAATTCATCTTTTTGAATCAAGAAAAGACGCTTTCAAAGACGAGTCAGTTCTGCAGGAAAACATAATTATTCTGCTTCAAAAGGGAACAGTTCAGGAAAGTGTAAAAATCTCATATTCAAATGCTGCGGATTTTGAGAACTTGATTGAGAAGTATTATGATTTTAAGGAAATCGTGAATCCGTTTGATAAAGAAAAATACATAAACATTCCGCTTCCGTCATGTTTGACATCTTCGGCGGCTGAGAACTTTTTTGACTGTCCGTTTGGTTCCTTAAAAGAAACCGGAATTTCTGTTTCAACAGGCGCAGTTGTTGATTTCAGGGTAAAGGATTTTATCAGAAAAAATCCTGATGAAAATTCTGTTCCGCTGTTTTATCCGGTGCATTTCAGAAATTACAGAACAGACTGGCCGAAGGAATCCAAAAAGCCGAATGCGATTCTGCCCACAGAAGAAACGGAATCGATGCTTGTTCCAGCCGGAAATTATGTTGTTGTAAAAAGATTTTCAACAAAAGAAGAGAAAAAAAGAATTGTCGCCTCGCTGATAACAGCCGATGACATCAACACTTCAAGTTTCGCATTTGAAAATCATCTGAATGTCTTTCATTCTGATAAAAAAGGTCTGCAGAAAGAACTTGCATTAGGTCTTATTGTCTGGCTGAATTCAACATTTCTTGACAATCAGTTCCGAAAATTCAGCGGGCATACGCAGGTGAATGCAACGGATTTGAGGAATCTGCCTTTTCCTTCAAAAGAAAAACTAGTTGAGCTTGGAAAAAAACTTGAAAAATATGACAGCTGGAATCAGGAGCTTTTTGATTCGATAGCAATGGAGTGCCTTAATGAAAAATCTGCAGCAGCAAATTTCTGAAAAAATAAAACAGGCGACTGATATTCTGGAAAAATTCGGGATGCCGTCAGCTCAGCTTAACGACAGAACCGCATATTGCCTGCTTGCGCTTTTAAATGTTACGCCTGAAAAAAGCTGGGAGAATATTGAAAATCCTCTGATTGGAATAACTCCGATGATGGACTTTACAAAAACAAATTACAAGAAAGAATATGCTCCGAATTCAAGGGAGACTTTCAGAAGATTCAGCATTCATCAGCTGGTTCAGGCTGGAATCGTCTTGTATAATCCTGATGATTCTTCGCGTCCTGTCAACAGTCCGAAAGCAGTCTATCAAATTTCACCTGCGGCATTTGATGTGATAAGAACTTACGGAACTAAAGATTTTGAGCCGAAGATTCAGCGTTTCCTAAAAAATCAGCAGTCGCTTTCAAAACAATACGCCCACGAACGAGAAATGAACATGGTTTCTGTAAAAATAAAGGATGAACATGCAATTCAAATTTCTCCGGGAAAACACAGCGAGCTTATAAAAGATATTATCGAGCAGCTTGCGCCTAGATTTCTTCCGAACAGCACTTTGGTTTATATCGGTGATACTGGCGAAAAATGGGGCTACTACGACCAGGAGATTGCAGGAAATTTACTGTTCAATGTGCTTGAGCATGGCAAAATGCCTGACGTGATTCTTTATGTTGAGGATAAAAAATGGCTTGTTCTTGTTGAATCCGTAACTTCCCACGGGCCTGTTGACAGCAAGAGATATATCGAGCTGAAAGATTTGTTTTCAAACGTGAATGCGGACTTGGTCTTTATTTCGGCTTTTCCTGACAGAAGCACATTCGTAAGATTCGCGCACGACATCGCTTGGGAAACAGAAGCATGGATTGCCGACAATCCTGACCACATGATTCATTTTAACGGCGATAAATTTATCGGTCCGCATAAGTAAGTTTTGTTTTTCCTAACACATTTTCCTCATAAAATTGTTCCGCACGCCAAACTGATGTAATTCCTTAAAACGGAACTATTCCATTTGCTGTCCGCAGGCAATTTCCTCAAACAGAAAAATTCCGCACGCTGACCGCACGTACTTTTTGCAAACGGAAAAATTCTGCGGTGTGAACTGGCGTAATTTCTGCAAACGGAATGATTCAGCGACCTGTCCGCGAGTGATTTCTGCCTGCGGAATTTTAAAGTCTGCTTAAAAATTACAAATCTGGTTTGTTCGGTTTATTTTTTCATGTTCCCCGACCGCACGCAATTTTTCAAACCTTACACCACCGCCGAAAAGCACACGCAATTCTCTCCCCTTTCGTTCGTCGTGTTCTGCACTTCGATTTTTCCGCCGTGGAGGCTTGCGATTGCCTGCGCGATTGAAAGGCCAAGCCCTGAGCCTGCCGTGCTTCTTGAGCGGTCGCCGCGGTAAAGCCGATCGAAAACGTGGGGAATGTCTTCCTCGCTAATTGCGCCTGTGTTCATAACGGAGATTTTCACGCGATCTTCAAAAGCCTTTTCAATTTCAAGCACAACCTCGCCGTCTTCCGCCGTGTACTGGAACGCGTTCTGAAGAAGGTTCGAGACGCACCGCATAAGAAGAAGCGGGTCTGCCTTAAAGTCAAAATCTTCAGCGCATTTCTTCTCCACGCTGAATTTTATGTTCTTTTTTTGTGCAAGAAGCGCGAACCGGGATGAGACATCGTCTGCAAATTTCCATGCGTTCACGTCCGCAGGCGAGATTTTCATTTCCGGGGACTCAAAGCGGCTCAAGTCCTGAAGATTCCAAACGAGCTTTTCAATCAGCGTAAGCTCGGAATAAAGGGCGGAAAAACGCTCAGCTGTCGCCTCAAGAACTCCATCGTTCATTCCCTCAACCTGCATTTTCACCGCCGTAAGCGGAGTGCGCAAATCGTGCGAGATGTCCTGCATCCACTGCCGGCGCAAAGTTTCCTCGTGCAAAAGTCGTGTCTTCAGCTTTTTGACCGAATCCAAAATCCTGTCAAACTCGTTCACACCAAGAGCCGCCATGTCCTTTTTCATCAGATCCGGGGAAGAGATGTAGTCAGCAAGAGAGCGCGCTTTTTTTGAGAGCATCGTCGAAATCAGCACGGAAAGAGCAATCGTGATTGAAACTGCAAGAGCGATTCCTGCAAAAAGCCCTTTTTCCATTGTAGAGACAAAAATTCTGTTCGCCTTGTACGCAAGGAATCCCACGTTGTCCGCGCAAAGATAGCCGATTGTCTCGCCGCCGTCCTTTATCTGGACAGGCGAATTAAGCGAAAGAAAAGTTGAAAGCGAGCCGACAGATTTTTCAACTTCGTCCTGCGTGCTGACCTTTCCTTTTTCAAGAAGAAGAACCGGCTTTTTGTTTCCGTCAAAAATGTAGATGTAAAGGGAATCCGTCGTGTAAGGCATTACGGCTTTTTCAAGCTCGGAGGCGGAAAGGCTTCCCGTAAGCCTGTACGTCTTTGAGATTGCCGGAAGAATCAGAGAGACAAAGTCGTCCCTTTTGTCCGCGTTCCAGTCGTTTATCGAGCGGCTCACCGACACTGTGAAAATGACCGACATCGCGGCGATTACGGCAAACGAGGCGGCGATAAATCCTGTAAGAATCCGTGCAAAAATCGACTTCATTTTCTACTTTTTGGAATCCGCCTTTATTCCGCTGAACCTGTAGCCGAAGCCCCTTACGGTTGAAATCCACCGCTGCCCGATTTTTGAGCGCAGGTTCGCCATGTGAGTGTCTATCGTGCGCTCCGAGCCTTCAAAAAAATAATTCAGGCACTCGCCCAAAAGCTGCTCGCGCGAGACAACCTGCCCCGCGTTCGACGCAAGATACAAGAGGATTTTCCATTCTGTTGAAGTAAGCTCCGCAGCGTTTCCGTCAACGCTGACGCTGTGCTTCGCCTCGTCAATAAGAACGGTCGAGTTGCCGCTCTGCCATTCGCCCGAAGCAGCGCTTTTTCCGTTGTCCCCTTTTCCGCTTCTTCTTAAAAGCGCGTGAACCCGAAGAACAAGCTCCTTTGCCGAAAAAGGCTTGCAGATGTAGTCGTCCGCGCCAAGCTCAAATCCCAAGATTCTGTCTGATTCGGAATCTTTTGCGGTCAAAAAAATCAGAGGAATATCGCTTGCAGCCCTTATTTCCTTTGCGAGCGCGAATCCGCTTCCGTCGGGGAGCATAACGTCAAGAATCGCAAGGTCGGCCGTCTCCCTTTTTACCGCGTCCAGAACGCCCGAAACTCCGCCGAATTCAAGCGTCTTGTAGCCGTCAAGCTTTAGGTAGCCAGAAACCGCATCGCGAATCAGCGAGTTGTCCTCAACAATTATCACGCAGGCCATTTTCAGTTTTCCTTTTTTTCAGATGAAGATGAAGCAGAAGCCGCAGAAGATGATGAAACTGGCGCATTGTACAGAAAATTCCGCACGATGATTCCAGACGGATTTTTTTCCATGGCACAGTTTCCTTTCCAATCGTAGAAGAATTCTTTTTCAGAGACAGTTTTTCCTTCCGCATTTTTTAGAACCGAGCGAATCATATTTCCTGCAGAAAAAGTCCGCGTCTCCTCAGTTTTCAGGCTTCCGTCCGCGCCGAGCGTCCTTACCGCAGAAGTCTTTCCGTTTGAATACGAATAGTTCACGCTCTCGTAAAATCCGCTTGCGTCATAGTTTTTTTCCTGCGCCAAAGTGGAGTCCGCATTGTAGATATATTCAACGCGCTTGAAAAGTTTTCCGTCAGCATAGAACGAGGAATAATCTTTTACGCGTCCATCCTCGGTGTAGATGTATTTTTCAGTAAAGTTCAGCGCGCCTGCGGCAGAATAAGTCCTGCATTCAGAAAGCCTGGATTTTTCATTGTAGGAATATTCCGCACGCCACTCAACCTCGCCGCTTCCTGAATAAGAAGTCTCGCTTGCAAGAAGCCCCTTTTCGTCGTAGCCGTAGGAATAACGCCACTTCACGTTTTTTGACGAGTCAAGCCCGGTGATTTCTGAAATCTTTCCGTCATCAAGAAATTTTCTTTCAACAATAGTTTTTTCAGAGCCGTCGTCGCCAAACTGCCTTTCCTTTGAAATCCGCCCGTCCGCAAATTCAAGAACACTATATTTTTTCAGGCTGTCCGGAGAAGCTCCTCGATATTCTGTCACACAAAAAGGCGAGCCGCTGAATTTAGGAGAGGTAGCCAATGTATTTTTTGAAACTGAAACCGTGTTTTGCGGAAAAACTTCCGCGCCTCCAAAAATAAAAAAAGATGCAAACGTTAAACAAAAAAAACGAGATGATTTCATTTTAATCCTCAAGTACGTGATTTTCTTCTATATATATTATATATAAATGCAAAATACGATTTCAAGATACAAAAACGGTTATAAATCTATTAAAAGTTAAAAACAAAAACCAAACTGAAAAACTTTTGCACAAACAAAACTCACAATCCGTTTTTCAGTTTGATTTCTGCTGGCGAAAGTTGATTTTTTAATAATTTAAAAAATCGACTTTCTGCCAATTTTAGCAAATTTTTACTCTGCAACTGGAGCAGAAGCATCGCTAGATTCTGGAGCTTCGCTTTGAGCAGAGCTTGTGTTTTCATTTTCCACAGAGCTAGAATCTTCTTGCAAAGGAGCTTCTGATGTTGTCGCACTATCTAACTGTTCTTGAACAGCAGGTGTAGCTTCTTGTACAGAAGAGGCTTCTTTTTTAGTTCCCACACAAGAGAACATCATTGCGGCAAATCCAACCATTGATACAGCGATAAAAGTTTTTGTTGTTGTTTTCATATTTTCCTCCAGAATTATTCAAAATCGATTTTTTATTTTGCAAGAACTAAAGAAGCTTCTTCGCTAAAGTTATTTGCAAGGCGAAGAACCGCAACCTTGTCGTCCGCGCTGTCAGCAAGTCCTGCAACTTCAACGTTGTTTATAAGAATAGCAGAATCCTTTACTTCAACAGGAAGTGTTTTTCCCGAAAGAGTCTGAACAGAACTCTTTGTCTCAAGGTTTTCCTTTGTAAGCTTTTCAGGAACTATATAGTCAGAAATATTCTGGATAATTTTTTCTGTATCGGCAATTGCGTCAATTGGAGCAAGAACCGTAACGCCAGAATCAGAATCAACATCCTTTACTTTGTCTGAAGAATTTTTAAGGATATTGGCGAATACTTTTATTCCATCAACTTCCTCAATCGACTTTGAAATTTCCTGAGCAGAAAGAATCTTGTCATCTGCATTTTCAGAAACCGCCTCCTGATTTGAGCTTATCCCGGCATTTTCATTTGCGCTAATTTCTCCAAGAGGCGATAAAGAAGGAGCAACTTCCTGGGCGAAAACAGCCGCTGCAACCAATGCCGATACACCTAGAGTTAAAATTGTTTTTTTCATAGATTTTCCCTTGCCATAAAACAGATGTAGTTTCTGAACGGACTTTGACGCTCAAGCATCTATTCCGCACTCCTGTCTGCTTTTGACATCGACATAGTAGAATTTCTATTTAAAGTTTTTTTATTGAAAATGTTAAGATTGTGCAAAGATTAAAAAAAATGATTAAAATAGCCAAGTTGTCGAGTTTTTTATAAATTGTAAATTCGGTTACGCTTTTGTTCATTTTCCTAAAAACTCAAAATTTTGGATAAATAGCCTGAATTTTGAGTTTTTTATAACTTTACAAAAAACTCGATTTTCGACCTTATATTCTTTCCAATATTTTCTTGTAAAGGTCCAAGTCCTTGCTGAAAAAAACGTTGAAAATCACTTTTTTTACGCTTGAATTTTTGTTTTCGTCAAGCCAGTCTTTTACGTTTTTTACAGCGATTTGGGCGGCGCGATTCTGCGGAAATCTGAAGACGCCTGTCGAAATGCAGCAGAACGCAACGCTTTCAAGTCCGTTTTTTGCGGCAAGGTTCAGGCAGCTTGTGTAGCACGAGGCGAGCTGGATTTTGTCGCGTTCGGTTACTGTAGCGCGGATTATCGGGCCGACCGTGTGAAGAACGTATTTTGAAGGCAGGTTGAAAGCCTGAGTGATTTTCGCGCTTCCAGTTTTTTCAGGCGAGCCCTGTTTCTGCATAATCTCGTTGCATGCGAGGCGAAGCTGAACTCCTGCGAAAGTGTGAATGCAGTTGTCGATGCACGCATGGAGCGGAGCAAAGCAGCCGAGCAGAGCGGAATTCGCGGCATTCACGATTGCATCCGCGTTCAGAGTTGTAATGTCGCCCTGCCACAGAAAAAGCCTTTTGTCCGCCGGAACATTTTTTAGCGTGGCGACATCGGTGATTCCGCGCTCTTTGTTGCGTTCGGTTAAGTATTCGTCCTGGATTTTCAAGAATTCGTTGGAAACAGGACGCGGCGGACGCACGTTCATCAGCGAGCGCAGCAAGTCTTTTTGTGCAGATTCGTCATCTTGCGGCGGAAGTTCAATATTCTTGTATTCAGCTGGAGAGCCCGGCTCGTTCAGAAGATATTTTATGAGCCATTCGCGTCTTTCGGTTTGTGTCATTTTGTCCGCCTTACAAAATATATTCCAGCTGCCGCTCTTTTGTCTTGAGCCCCATTTTCTCGTAGAATTTTTCCGCCGAAGTGTTTCCTGCCCAAACGTTCAGTGTTACCTCGTAGCAGCCAAGCCGTTTCGCCTCGCTTTTGACGTGCTCGAAAAGTTTTTCGCCGATGTGCTGGCCTCTAGTGCTTTTGTCAACGCACAAGTCGTCAATAAAAAGCGACTTGAACTGAACCATGTTGTTCGAAAAAGGCTGCTCCCGAATCTGGCAGAAAGCGTAGCCTACGCAAGTGTCGTTTTCGTCCGCGGCAACATAAATCGGCTTCGCCTCGTCCTTGAGCATTTGTGAAAGCTCCGCGTCCGTGTATTTTGTCGTTCCCGGAATAAAAATGTCCGGCCGGATTTCCGCGTGAATCTGCAGAACCTGTCCAAGCAGGTCGATAATCTTCGGAATGTCATTTTCGTTCGCTCTTCGTATTGTCATTTTTCCTCCATAATCCATAAAAAGTCGGTGAGAAAGTTTCAAATTCTCTTTTTTATTTTTTCGGGTGGCTTTTTGTTTCGCTCCGCTCCGCAAAAATCGGGCTATCCGTGGTTCCGGCTTCCGCCTCCATTCCTCCGCTATGCTTCGGAACGGCTTCGCCGCCACTCCTATCCCTGCCACGAAGTGCAGGCGTACGCGTGAGCGCACACGTAAATAAACGAGTTTTGCGAAGCAAAATCTCGCGGCATACCGACAGGTATGCAAATCCCTGCCACATTTCTTTAAAAAACAAAAAGGAAGCCGCAGCTCCCTTTTTTCAGTTTTTCTGTACACATTCCTAAGAATGTATAAGCATTTTGCGGAATCTTAAAGATTCCTTGTTAGCAGGTTGACTAGAAAAATTAATCAGCAATAATATTTTATAATAAAGAAATATGCTTTGTCAAATGTTTACTAAAATAATTGCCTCCATTTAATAAGCCGTGATATAATTTTGGCTGGAGATTTTAATGAAATATCGTTTAGGGCTTGATTTAGGAACAAATTCGATTGGCTGGGCTGTTTATTCGCTTGATGAAAATAGCGAGCCTGAAAAACTTGAAGATCTCGGCGTAAGAATCTTTTCAGACGGGAGAAATCCAAAATCAAAAGAACCACTTGCTGTTGAAAGAAGAACTGCACGCAGGCAGCGAAGGATAATTTATAGAAGAAAACTTCGCAGAAGAGATACTTTCCGGCTTTTACAAAAACAAAGTCTTCTTCCTCTTAAAAAAGATGAAGCCCAATCGTTAAAATTTATGAATCCTTATGAGCTTCGCATAAAGGCTCTTGATGGAAAACTTGAGCCGTTTGAGCTTGGACGTGTCTTGTTCAATCTTTCTGTACGGCGTGGATTTAAAAGCAACAGAAAAGACGCTTCTCAGAACGAAACAAAAGAAAACTCAAAATCTGAAAAATTGATACAGGCAGAAAAATGCTCAAATCTTTCAAATGCAATAAAAAAATCTGGCTATAGGACTCTTGGAGAATTCCTTTGGAAAACCAAGGAATCTAATGGCGGAACTCGCTTTGCTCCAAACAGAATGGACTATTATCCTGTGCGGCAGCTTTATATAGAAGAATTTAATTTAATAAGGCAAAAACAAGAGCCGTTTTATCCTGATGTTGACTGGAGCGGAATCTACAATAAAATTTTCTTTCAGCGACCGCTAAAAATCCAAGAACGTGGAAATTGCCAGTATATGCCGGAAAAAGAAAGAACGTTCAAGGCAATGCCTTGTGCGCAGAAAATCCGTATCTTGCAGGAGGTCTTCAATCTTTCTTTTATTGCAAACGGAAAACCAAAAAAACTTCTTCCCGAATGGCAGGACGAAATCATAAAGCTTCTTGATTCAAATAAAAAGGTAACTTTTAAGGAAATTTGCAACAACCGCCATTCAATGTCATTTTCTGGGAACATTATAACTGATTAATTTTCCAAGTCAACCTGCAACCTATCAATATTTATATATAGTATTTAGTTATCAATAGAAAAATTAAGACTTATTCCCAATGCATCCGCCAGTCGTGTAATAACATTTATCGTAGGATTTGCTTTGCCATTTTCAATTCTGCTTATATCAGCCTGAATGATTCCTGTCATTCTTGAAAGTTCCTGCTGTGAAATATTCTTTGATTTTCTAGCTTTTGCAATAGCCGAATAGATTTCTTTATCGTTCAATTTCACAACCTGATTTATTTTTATCTATAGATTTTTCGGAAGGTGCAATCCCTATTTTGATGTTTAAGGATTTTACATTCAAAGGCTTTCCGTCGTCTGTAGAAAATATTAATTCATTCTTACCAGATTCATCTCTGAAATAAATTTCTGTTTTATCAGCTTCTCCAGATTCACAGACAGTCTTGATATTTTCTGCAAGGTTTTCGCACACTAAATCGTGATGATTTTTATCTGTCCAGCGGGATTCATTCGTTCCGTTAATCTCATCAACTTTTTGCATTGCTGCATATCTTTCTTGACATGATTTCCAACTTAAATTTTTGGCACAAGTCTGTATCAAAACTTCTGTCTTATAACCATTTTCCTTCATTTTTGAAAGTGTTTTTATTGGAATCTCAGCAGTTCTAAAAGTACCTTCAATTACAATATTATAATGTTTTTCTATCGCTTTATTCAAAATCGCTTCTGCCATTTTTCCTGCAAAAGCAGCTGTATACTTCGGAGAATCTTTACCATAAAGTTTTTGATATTCACTATAATTTGGATGATATTTTCTAAAATCGTCACCGTTTATTATGACTATATTTTTATAGCATTTTTCATTTGCTAATTCATTTAAATAACTCTTTCCAGTTCCAGGTTGTCCACCCAAAACGAAACCTTGGGGAAAAACTTGTGGAGTTGGATTTATTTTATATTTTTCTAATGTATCAGTCCAAACAATATCAAAGGCATCTTTGACTATTTCGTCAATTTCCATATTTTCCTACCAGAGTATTTACCATCTTTACAGTTCCATTAAAATCAAATACTTCAGGTGAATTTTCAAGTAAAGCGGCATTTAAATTATACAATGCCTGACGTGTTGGAACATCATTTACTTTCAATGCAGTAAGTCGTGCAATAGCACCATTTACCATTTCCATCATTGCATCTTTTTCCATTAAAGTTGCCATATTAACCTCCGTTTATTTTATTATATTTTATAACATATATAACTGCAACCGCCCCTAACAACACTTTCAAGCGTTGAAAATTATAACTGATTATTTTCTAAGTCAACCTGCAACGAAAATGAACAGAATAGTTTTTGATTTCCATATCAGAAACATTAGAGATGCACGAAAACCTTAAAACATTTTATTCTGCCAAGAACGGCACAAAATAAAAAGGTCTCAAAAGGATATTTTCTTCGTTTCCTGAATCTTTCTGCGATATTAAATACGCCTTGTTTATGTTCTGTGAAAATTTTCTGCAGAATTCTTTTATTGACTCATGCTTTCCTGTTCCGGAGGATTTTATTTCAAGCGCATCTATTTTGCTTCCGTCGGAAACTAGAAAATCAACTTCGTAATAATGAGTGCTTCCGTTTTTTTCCCAAGTGTGATAGTAAAGCTCACGTCCGGCTGCGGCAATCATCTGCGCAGCAAGGTTTTCATAGAGATAGCCAAGATTCGCCGGAAGTTTGTCTGAAAGCAGTTTTGCATAGAGTTTATTTTCAGTTGCTGGACGGTCAATAAACATCAAAGTGACAAAAAGTCCTGTGTCAGAAAGATAAAGCTTGTAGCTGTCAAAATCTTTTGTGTCGGCAAGGCTCGCTCTCGGATTTGTTGAATTGTAGCAAGGCAGAACAGTTTTTGAGTCAATCAGATCATAAAGCAGCTCCTCCGCCTTTGTGTTGTTTTTCTTTCCGATTGCCGTTGTAATCCGGTATTTTCTTGAATCCTTTGCCAGCTGAGCCGGAATTGAATGGTACATGACCGATATTCTTCCGGACGAATCGATTTTTTTGAAATCCTCTTCGTAAAGGGAGATTATCTGCCGCTTTACCATGTCGATTTCCGAAAAATTCTTTCCATGGATATAGGATTCAACCGACTGCGGCATTCCGCCCACCGCCATGTAAAGTCTCAGGTCTCTCATCAGCTTGCGGTTTGTCGCCTGCCCGATTGCTTTTCCAGAATCGAAAATCTGATGCAGAAGCCCGAAATTTCCGCCTGTTGCATCGCAGAATTCCTCGTAATCCATCGGAAAAACTTGAATTTTCATTTCTTCCGACGGAATCAGAATGTCCTTGACATTTTTTCGTATTGAAATTAGAGAGCCTGTCTCAAGATAACTGTATCTTCCGTCCGCAACAAGATGTTTTATCGCCTGCCGCGCCTTCGGAAAAAGCTGCACCTCGTCAAAAATTATAAGCGACTCATGTTCGTAAAGAGTTGTTCCTGTTTCAGCCTGAAGACGCAGAAAAAACACATTCAGATTTCCTATATCGTTGAAACATTCAATAATATTTGCTGCCGCCTTTGAAAAATCTATCAGGATATGCGATTTGTATTCATTTTTGGCAAATGTTTCCGCAATTGTCGATTTTCCGACGCGCCTTGCGCCTTCTAGCATGGCAGCATATTCAGATGAATAATTCTTTTTCCATTCCAAAAGTTTTTTGTAGGCTTTTCTCTTAAAATACATTTAGGCTTTCCAATACAAATTTGTTATATCACAAAAATGTACTTTTCTTCAAGATTTCATTCAGTAGATTTGTAACTTTCTTCAAAGTTTTATAAGCCGAATTTGTGCTTTTCTTCAAGAAAATCTCGCAATGAACTTTACAACTTTACGAGGAAACCGCCGCTTCCGCGATCCTCATTGTCTTGTATTCCATTCCGTCGGGCGAGACCGCGTCGCGCAGCTTGAGTGTTCCGCTCACAGTGATTTTCTGTCCGGGCTCAACGCCGGAAACTTTTGCGCTTTCAAATTCGAGTCCCTGTGCGCAGCACGCAAGAACGTCGGTGATTATGCAGTAGTCGTGCCGTCCGTAAGGAGCATCGTCGTAAAAAGTTTCAAAAGTTCCAGTCATCCGGATTGTTTTTCCCTCGTATTTTTCAGGCTCCACAATAATCTGGAAAATAAAGGCATATACAAAGTCGGCGTTCATTTTTGAAAGGTCAAGCTCAACATCGGTTTTGGGCGCGGAGATTTCCTCAAAGCTGCTTCCGTAATAGTCGTAGGATGACGAAGAGGAATCTTGAGCCGAGCTGTCGGAATTTTTCGATGAATCATTTTCCGTGCCGCTGCCGTAGCTGTAGTAATTGTCATAATTGCTGGAACCAGCGGCTTCATCCGGTTCATTTTGCTGCCGGCTGTCGGAGGATTCTTCTTCCTTGATTTTTTCTTCTATTATATTAGCAACTTTGTTCTGTTTTGGAACTCCGCCTGCGCTGTAGGATTTTTTCGCCGAGCATGATGTAACAGTAAACAAAACAAAAATCAAAGCGGCAGTCTGAACAATTTCCTTTTTCATAAGAACCTCCCGGCAACGCAATGAAGTGCGAAAATCATTATGTCGATTATCACGATTGTGGCTCCAACCGGCGTTGAAAGAACAATCGAAATCATAATTCCCAAGAACGACGAGAACGCTCCAAGCGTGGCGGAATAAATCACCGTGGACTTGAAGCTTTTCATGACGCGCATTGAGCTTAAAGGCGGAAAAACAAGAATCGCCGTTATCAGAAGAGAGCCGACAAGGTTCATCGCAAGCACAATCACAACGGCTGTAATCACGGCAATTAAAATGTCGTAAACTCCTGCGAGTCTGTCTTCCGTGCGCAAGAAGTCCGGGTCAAAAGTCGCTGAAAAAATCCTGTTGTAGAAAAAGACGAACGCGGCAATCGTAACGCAGGAAATGAGGACTGAGACTGCGACCTTGCCTTTTGTGAGAGTGAGAATCGAGGTCGAGCCGAAAAGCGTTGTGCAGACATCGCCTGAGACATTCGCCGAAGTTGAAAAGACGTTCATCACAAGATAGCCGAACGCAAGCGCGCCCACGGAAATCATCGCAATCAGCGAGTCCGACTGCACTTTTCTTTTTTTGTCCATGCAAAGAAGAAAAACCGCGCAAAGAACCGTAACCGGAATTGTAAAAATGCTGTCGCTCACAAGCTTCATCGTGGCGGCAACCGCATACGCTCCGAACGCTGCGTGCGAAAGTCCGTCTCCAATAAGCGAGTAGCGGCGCAGAACAAGGACAGTTCCCAGAAGCGACGCGCACAGAGAAACAAGAATGCCCACAATCAGCGCGTATCTAACAAACGAAAATGAAAGGTAATAAGAAAGTTTTTCAAGAATTTCCATCGAAGTCTCCAGTGTTTCCAGTTTTTTCAGCCGAGTCTTTCATCAGATTTGCTAGACGATTCGCCTTTGCAAAAATCCGCGCGGGTTTCAAACTGGACTTTTCCGCCTCTGAACGAAAGAATGTGCGATGCGTAATCAAGGCAGTCCAAATCGTGGCTCACCATTACAACGGAAAGCCCTTCATTGTTGAGTTTTTCCAAGATGGCGTAGAATTCCTTTGCGGCGGCCGGGTCAAGCGCGGAAACAGGCTCGTCAAGGAAAATCAGTTTTTTTGCGGCGCACAAGGCACGCGCAAGAAGAGTCCGCTGCTGCTGTCCGCCTGAAAGCTCCGTAAAACGCCTATGCGAAAGGGAAGCGATTCCGACTTTTTCCATCTGCTCGTCCGCAATCAGTTTCTGCGCTTTTCCGTAAAAAGGCCGGTTTTTAAACTGTCCGAGCGTTCCCGAAAGCACAATCTCGCGCACGGAAGCCGGAAAATCCGCGCTCACCGAAAGTTTCTGCGGAAGATAGCCGGTCTCGTTTTTGCAAAGCCCGTCTCCAAACAAAATCTCTCCGCTGATTTTTTTCTGAAGTCCAACAAGAGTTCTCATAAGAGTTGTTTTTCCGCTTCCGTTTTCGCCAAGAATGCAAACGTAGCTTCCTTTTTCCACGGTAAAACTCACCGGCGGCGAAACTGCCTTTCCGTCATATCCGACAACGAGATTCTCGCAAGAAATATACGCCATTTTTTCCTCCTCAGCAGCTTTTCCATAAGTCTATAAATTCAAGCATGAACTGCTGGATTCCGCCGAACCACTTCTGCTGAAAACGGCAGGCGTTTTTTCCTATGTAGCGGAAGTGCCAGCATTCCCAGCGGTAGCCGGTAACATCTTCATATCCTTTTGGAAACGAAAGAGACCAGCCGTAATTTGCGGCGTTTTTATAGACCCATTGCCCCATTTGAGTCTTGTCAAAGTCGTCAGAAATCGAGCCGAAATCAACCGCTATTCCAAGCTGATGCTGGCTTGTTCCCGGTCGCGCGCTTTCTCGTTCAGCCTGTTCAAGTCCATCCACGCTTACGTAGTGGTTAAAAAGATTTTCCTGATAAGAATAAGAGCGGTAGGCGGAGCTTACCAAAAGCCTGATTCCGTCATTTAACGCCGCCTGCGCCATTTCATTCAAAGCGGAATAAGCTTCCGGTCGGATTTTCATTCCGGCTTTGTTCAGGTCAAAGAGGCTGTTCTTTTCCAAAGAAACCAAGTCTTTCGGCACGTAGGAGGAATGCACGGTGTGGTTTTTGTCAATTAAAAAGAAAAGGCTTTTGTCGTCCGCACGGAATGTCTTTTCCTCCTCAAGAATCTCGTGAAGGTCTTTTAAAAATTCCGCCTTGTTTTCTTCTGCAACACAAATGGCTTCTTTTGCCCTGCCGGACATTTTCTGATAAACTCTGCCGAACTTTTCTTCTTCCGCAGATGAAATTTTTTCAGCCGGCTTTGAAGACTGGGCATAAGCTTTTTTTGCGCATCCTGCAAGACAAAAAATTCCTGCAACCGCAAAAATCTCCAAAAGTGTTTTTTTAGTCATAAGAAACCTCATTTTTAGACAAAAATTTCAAGAAAAAGGGGGCGCAGGTTTTATTTTAAGAAACCGGCACATAAAGTTGCAGCGGTCATTTCGACAGGCTCAATGGCCGGACGAACTCAATGGCCACCGCAACCAATTTTTTTTACAGGAATGGCAAACCGTCAGGTTTGCCGTGCTTCTATCCCTAATCTAAAATAAGCTAGAACTAGTTCAAAGCCTCTTTCAAAACAGAAAGGTTTTCCGTCATTGTGCCAAGATAGTTTTTTCCGCCCTTAATGTCTTTCTGGTTCACCGACTGCAATGAGTCCATCTTCAGAACTTTCTGGTTCTTTTTTGATGTGTTCTGAATTACAGTGCGCGCGATTTTTCCGTCTGAATTCTCGATTGCAAGAACGCTGCCAAGTCCAAGCTCGTCAACTTTCTTTGCAAGGAAAATCACAGTCTCAAAGCTGGCCTCGCTTTCCGCGCTGCATCCGACAAAAGCCGCGTAATATTTAAGGCCGTAGTCGTCAGCAAGATAGCGGAACGGGAATCTGTCGCCAAAAAGAATTGTCTTGAACTTTGAGGAAGCAACCGTTTCAGAATATTTTTTGTCCAAAGCGTTGAGCTTTTCAACATAGTTCTTTGCGTTAGCCGCGTAAACAGAAGCGTTTTCCGGGTCGAGCTTTTCAATCTGGGAAGCAATCGCGTTTGTCAAAACTTCTGCATTCTTGACAGAAAGCCAGACGTGCTCGTCGTATTCAACCTCGTCATGCTCGTGATGATGGCCGTGCTCGTCTCCGTCCTCATCGTGGCTGTGTCCGTGTCCTGCCAAATGCTCGCAGATTTCCTCGCCGCTCATGCTTGCAGGGAAGAATGTCGGGAAAGAATTTTCCGGGTCAACAATCGCGTCAAAGCTCTCGTTGCTCATTCTGATGTGGAAATGCTCCGCAGCTGCGCTCTCAATCATGTGGTCGTTGAATTCAATGAACCGCGGCGCGCCTGATTTCTTGTTCTTTGCGACAAAGCGGTACATTGCGGCCTTTGTTCCTGTTGACCAGTTCTGAATGTAAAATCCGACATTTTTGTACTTTGAGCTTACTTTTCTTCCGTCAGAATAAGTGAATTCGATTTTGTCTTTCTTTATGCTGATTTTTGAGATGTCAGTTTTGTATCCTTTCTGATAGTAAGCCTTGTATTCTTCTGCTGTCATTTTTCCGGATTCAGCCTTTTCCGCAAAAGCCTCGTCCAAAGTTCCGTCAAGCGCAAGAGGATAAGCCGACTGCCATTCGCCTGCCCAGTCAGAAAGATTTCTGCTCTTAACCTCGCTGTCCTCAAAAGTTGAAACTTCCTTGCCGTGGTCGTGGTGATGTCCTTCTTCGCCGTGCTCATGTGAATGCTCTGTTTCCTGCATTCCTTCCACAACTTCCTCTTCCTTTACGCGCTCGCCAAGAACTTTCATCATGTTGATTGGAACAAGATTCTTGTTCTTCGCTTCCTTTAGAACGCCGCTAACCCAGCCGTCGCTCTCGCCACCAACGTAGATGAACATATCGCTTGCGGAAATTTTTGCGATGTCGGAAAAACTCGGCTGGAACGAATGAAGGTCAGTTCCCTTGTCAAGAAGAAGCGTAAGGTCAAAATTTTTCGCCTTGTCCCCAAGAATCTCGCGGCACCAGTCGTACTGCGGAAAAGTCGTGCAGACGATTGATTTTTTTTCTGCAGAAAACGCGCCTGCCGTTCCAAAGGCAAGCATCGCTCCCAAAGCCAAAAGTTTAGTTATCTTTTTCATTTTTTTTCTCCAATAAAATCCAAAATATTTTGCAAGACTATGCAAGGCAGGAATCCAGTTTCCTGATGATTTTTTCCTTGTCGTAGCCTTTTCCGATAAACACAAGCTGGTTCATCCTGTCGCCAAAATCCTTGTCCCAAGATGAACGCAGCTCCTTGTCATTTTCAAGGCACTCTTTCTGCGTGGCCTCGTCCAGAGCCGCAACCCAGTATGCAACCGCCATCACAGAAGAATTTCTTCCGGCCTGCTCAAAAAGAAGAACGTCCTGCGCCTTCTCCTTGAACCAGATATAGCCTTTTGCCCTGATAATTTCTTTTGGAAATCCTTCGTTCACAAAATCCATGAATTTTTCCTGGCTGAACGGCTTTCTGCATTCGTATGCGAACGAAGAAATCCCGTATTCGTCCTCAAATCCGCGGTTCGTGTCGGAAAGAGTGTTGATTGCCTTTTGAATTGCCGAAGAGGAATCCACCATGTCAAAGTCGAATTTTGTCTCGGACACAATCTGCTCTATGTCAACTTTTCCGCGCACAGTCTTTACAATCTTCGCCTTTGGCTGGAAATCCCGGATAACCTTTATGACCTGCTCAGTCTTCTGCTCGTCAAGCAAATCCAGCTTGTTCAGGACAATCACGTTGCAGAATTCAATCTGGTCAACAATCAGCGTTGTAATGTCGTTCGACTTAAGATTGTTCGGGCCGTTCTCCTCGTAGTTCTCAAGGTCGGTCAAAAACTCGCGGTAAATTCTGTCGGCGTCAACAACCGTAACAATGTTCGAAAGAAAAACATTTGTGTCCGGAGTGTCGTCCTCATACGCAAGAAAGGAAGCCGCAATCGCGCCGGGATCGCTTATTCCCGAAGCCTCCACAAAAACAGTCTCAATGGAGTCGTTCTCGGAAATCTTTTCGACCTGCGCAAGAAACTCATCGCGCAAAGTGCAGCAGATACAGCCGTTCTGCATCTCGTACATTTCGCTTTGGGCAACCGCCGCTCCGTTCTTTTTTAGAATTTCCGCGTCAATGTTTATGCTTCCCATGTCGTTTACAATCAGGGCGACACGCCTTTTTTCCTGCCGAAGAATCTCGTTCAGCAGAGTTGTCTTACCAGAGCCAAGATAGCCCGTGATAAGCGTAACTGGTTTCTTTTTCATTTTTTTTCTCTTTGAATAAATTTTGATAATACGGGCGCTTCTGCCTAAAGGCAGACCGGGCTTTTCGGGGTTCCGCCTTTCGGCTTCATTCCTCGCTTCGCTTCGGAACGCTCCGCGCCCCTACAATCCCTAGCGCAGCGCAAGGACATTCGCAGCATTGCGCATACAAAATCCCTGGCGCATAAAGATGGAAAGAGAATTTTCAGTTGTTAAGGCGTGTCTTTAGAGAAATTAAAGAGTTATTGAAAAAAGTCTGATATGAATTTTTAAAGGAAAGTTTTAAGGCAAAATATCGCCGGGCAAAAGAAACACCGGCTGCGCAAAGGGCAAGGCTCAAAAGCTTTGCGTTCTGCTCGGCAACTTGAATCACAAAGCAGATTGGACAGTCGTCGCCTGTGCAGTCATGCCCGGCTTCGGCAGCCGCAAAAAATACTGAGAAAACTGTAAGCAAGATAAAGACCGCCGCAAAAACCACGCGCAGCCTGTTCAATTTTGAATCCAGCCTTGAGTTCATTCCAAAGTCCTGCATTTTTCGCAAAGTCCGTTCAGTGACGACAAAGAAAAATCAACCTTGAAGCCGAAGTTCTCAGAAACCGACTTCAGGTAATCCGCCGTAAGCTTGTCCGAAAGATGAATCATCGCGCCGCATTTTTCGCACTGAAAGTGAATATGCTCGCCGCACTGTCCGTCTTCTTCCGCCGTCTGATAAATAAAGCCGTCAGAAACAGCCGACTTGCGTTTTATGAGCCGTCCGCTTTCAACAAGCTTGTCAAGGTTGCGGTAAACAGTCGTCTTGTTCACACTTTCCCCGCGCTCAGAAAGAAAAGCAAGAAGCTCCATCGCAGAAAAACCGCTTTCCGTCCTTTCCTGAACAAACTGAGAAATCAATTCCGAAGTTTTAGTGTGATAAGACTTTTGCAACACGGTTGCATATTAGCGAGATGAAAAAGAATTGTCAAGAAAAATTGTGTTTATTTTATTTTTGTTACCGCAAAGATTTTGTTTTGCAAAATTACTATGGAAGTTTTGGCAAAAATTGTGTATAGTGTTTTTATAATGAAACCGCTTATAAAATATCGTGGTGGAAAATCTAAAGAGATTCCGAATATTCAAAAGCACATTCCTCAGTTTTCTGGCAAATACATGGAGCCGTTTTTTGGGGGTGGCGCACTTTATTTTTATCTTGAGCCAAAAAATGCAATCATAAACGATATAAATGAAAAACTGATTTCTTTTTATAAAGGTGTTCAGTCAGATTATTCAAAATTAAGAATCGAACTTAACAATGTTGAAAAGAAATATGAAGAAAACCGAGCGGCATTCGAGGCGTTGAAAGCAAAAACTCCTGATGAACGTGTTGAAGATAAAAATGAAGATTTTTATTATTCAATCCGAGATATGTTCAATGGCTTATCTGAAAAAAAATATTCTGATGCACTTTTATATTATTTTATAAACAAAACCGCGTATTCTGGAATGATTCGTTACAATTCAAAAGGCGAATTCAATGTTCCTTATGGACGTTACAAGCATTTAAATACTTCCCTTGTAACAAAAGAACATTCAGAACTTTTGAAAAATGCAGAAATTTTTAATTCAGATTATAAGAATATATTTGATATGGCAAAATCTGATGATTTTATTTTTCTTGATCCACCTTATGACTGCGTTTTTTCTGATTATGGAAATGAGCAGTATAAAGACGGTTTTAATGATGATGCCCATAGAAAACTTGCTCAGGACTTTAAAAATTTGCCATGCAAAGCTCTTCTTGTAATAGGAAGAACTCATTTAACAGAAGAGTTGTATGGAAATTTAATTATCGATGAATATGAAAAAAGTTATGCGGTAAACATTAGAAATAGGTTCAAGGCTGCTGCAACACATATTTTAGTTGCAAATTACAAGGAGTAGAGCTTGGCAAAGTCAATTGACAGCAAAGTTGTGTTTATGACAACTTCGCCACGAACACCAGAAAAAATGATTCCGGAAATTAATTTGCTTGCAAAAAATTTCTCTGGAAAAAAATGGAATGTTCAGACGCAAGTTCAATTCATGCAGTTATTGCGAAATGAAAACTTTTTTCATGGTTCAGGCGAAAATTCTCCTGATTTTAGCGCACGCGATAGGATAAACAGAGCTCCAAAATCTCTAGGCTTTATAACACTTGCGCCTGCAATAAACCTAACTCCTGCTGGAAAACAGCTTGTCTCTGCAAAACGCACAGAAGAGATATTCCTGCGCCAGCTTTTGAAATTTCAAATTCCGTCTCCTTACCATAAGCCGTCAGAAAAAGCGGCAAAGTTTTTTGTAAAGCCATATCTTGAAATATTAAGGCTTATACACAAGCTTGGAACACTGAAATTCGATGAGCTTGTGATTTTCGGTCTGCAGATTACGGACTACAGAAAATTTGATGAAATTGTTAAAAAAATAGAAGATTTCAGAAAACAGCGCACAACAACTACGAAAAAATATAAAGAATTTAAACAATCGTATTTTTATAACGAACTGCAGAAAATATACAAAGAAGAAATCGAGACTGAAGAATTTTCAACAAGGGAAAGCACGACAAAAACTGCAAAAGAATTTTTCAATAAAAAGATGAGCAATATGCGTGATTATGCGGACGCCTGTGTCAGATATTTGCGTGCGACAGGGCTTGTTTCAATCTCTCAGCTTGGAAAGTCGCTTTCAATTATGCCGGAAAAAAAGGCTGACGTTGAATTTATATTGAAAAATGTAAGCAGAGAACCTGTTTTTATTGATGATGAAGAAAAATATATTGAATATCTTGGCAATCCGGAACTTCCAAAACTTTTAACAGATGATAAAACAGCGTTAATTGAAAAACTTAAAACAGAACTTCCTTATGAAAAAATCAATGAAAATCTTTCGATTCTTGAGTTAAAAGAAAAGCTTGATGACGCGCTTCTTGCAAAGAAAAACGAAATAATCAGAAATCAGGTTTCCGAAATAAAAGACTACAAGCAGTATGACGACATACAGCAGATATTTGATTTGATTCCAAAGCGAAACAGCGAGCTTTCAGATGTTCCTCTGATGTTTGAATGGAACACTTGGCGCGCAATGACAATGCTTGACGGCGGAAACATAAAGGCAAACCTGAAATTTGATGACTTTGGAAATCCGATGTCAACTGCGCAGGGAAACATGGCGGATATTGTCTGCAATTATGATGATTTTGACTTGATTGTTGAAGTTACAACGGCAACCGGTCAAAAACAGTATGAAATGGAAGGAGAACCTGTTTCTCGCCATTTAGGCAAATTAAAGAAAGAAAACGGCAGGGAAACCTACGGACTTTTTATTGCGCCGACGATAAATGAGGCTTGCATTGCCCAGTTTTATATGCTGTATCATACAAGCATTTCTTATTACGGCGGAAAATCGGCTATTGTTCCTCTTCCGCTGAATATTTTCAGAAAAATGGTTGAAGATTCATTTAAGGCTGACTATACACCAGATTCCAACCAAGTGAAAGCCTTTTTTGAGCATTCAAAAGAAATTGCAAAATCAAGCTCTAACGAACAGGACTGGTATAGAAAAATCACTGAAAAGGCATTGGATTGGCTTGGTTAGATTTTCGGCTAGAAAATAAGTCATCATAAAATTCTCCGCTTCGTACCCCAGCTACAAACTTCGTTTTTTCTCTTTTCTTTAATCGCACTCACATTTAATTTGCCTTACGTGAACCGAGTCTGACTATATGGCTAAAAACAGTGCAAGAAAATTCGGTTTGACAACTGACATTATGTGAAAAATATGCAAAAATGTGTAAAAATATAAAAAAAACAGTGCAAAAATGTGTATAATGAAACGCATATAATTCCTGTTGAATGCAAGGCTAATCAAATCAGATTCTCAATCGTCCTGAAAATATCGCCTTTTATCAGAACCGAGCGCGGTTTTATTTCCGCAGGAACTTCCGCGCCGTCCATATTGACCGCCGCGTAAAACGCATTTTTGTTTTTGTAGACAAAATTCCAGAACGGATATTTTATGATTCCGGGCGTGTTTCCTCCGACTCCAAGCTCCAAAAAAAGCGTTCGGGCGTTTTTGTGCTTTTCAAGAAAATCCTGATAGCGTTTTGCCGCCATTTTCCAGCCGTCGTCCTCAACAAAAGTCTCGTCGCAGCGAAGATTCATCGACATCGGTTTTCCACAGACAGGACAGCTCGGCACAAGTTCTGGCGGGATTTCCATTTTCAAAGGATTTCTCAGAAAAACAAGGTCACCGTCTTTTCCGTTTTCGCTGTCCTCAAATCCGAAACCTTGCGAGATGAGCATTTTTCTCACCGCCTCTTCGTTGTCGTAAGTTTTTTTGTGGCACGGAACGCAGCACTGAAAAAGTCCGTAGTCGCCCTGCGTGTAAAAAAGCCGTTTTTTGTCGAATCCGGCCTTTTGAAAGCAGTGGTCAACGTTCGTGGTGATTGCAAAATAATCCTTGCCGCGCACAAGCTCAAAAAGTTTTTCGTAGACCGGAAGAGGCGCGTCCATATAGCGGTTGATGTAAATGTAGCGGCTCCAGTAAGCCCAGTTTTCCTCAAGCGAGCAAAAATCCGCAAATCCGCCTGAATACATATCGTGAAAATGATATTTCGCCTCAAAGTCCGAAAAATATTTTTTGAACCGCTCGCCGCTGTACGAAAATCCCGCGCTTGCAGAAAGTCCGGCTCCGGCGCCAATCACGACACATTCAGCTTTTTCAAGCTGTTCTTTCAGCGTTTCAATTTCTTCATTTGCGATATGTTCAAATCCGCTCAAAATTCAAACTCCTCCGGCTTTGCAAAATCCGCCCTGTCCGAAAGTCCCTTCACGTGCCCAAGATTGTTCAGGCTTCCCTTGATATTTTTAAGATAGAAAACCTTGAAAAGCGGATGCTCCGCATTGTTTTCGTAAAGTTCATGCACAATTGCGCTTTTTTTCATAATCATCTTTTTGACAGCAAGATTTTCCTCAAAAAACGCCTCCGCGCTCAGGCGAATCCACGCAGTCTGAATCTCGTCCTCAAGCAGCTTCGACGCGCACAAGTCAATCCACGGATTTTTAAGAAGCTCCGCATACATCGACTTTTTGCTGTTCGTGCAGAACCAGAGCCGCCCGCCGTATTCCACCATGAACTGAACCGGCCGCACCTTCGGCTTTCCGTCCAGCCCAATCGTCGCCATATATTGCAGCCCGACTTTTTCAAGATAAGATGCAACCTCGTGAAGTTCCATAATTGCCTCCGAGCTTTTTTGATGAAAGTATTGTTGTAATTTTTATTGTTACAATTAAAAAATAATGACAGAGCAAATAAAAGTCAAGAAATTATTTTTTTTGCTGTTCGTCGCAACCTGTGGTTGCTTGCCGAGGTTGCAAAATACAAGTTCGCGTTTTCGGGCGTTCCCATCACTTCGTTAGGGGCTTCGCTAACGCTCATTCCAAACTGTTGGTTTCGACAAGCTCAATCAACAGTTTGGAACTTCGGGCTTACATGCCCTAAAGCATTGGCGTTATTCTGACGCTCGGCGAACTGACATAATTTCCCAAAACGTTATGATGACGCTCGCTGAACTGGCGTGATTTTACGAAACGTTACGCATTCTTTTATAATTTCATAAATGCAATCGGTGCGCGTCAGGCGAAAGAAAAAGCATTTTGATTTTTCTGTAAAAATTATTCCTCATCAAAATAGTCGTTGTCCAGTTTTTTCAGTTCGTAGCAGTGCAGCTGTGCGACACCAAGATTATATTCAATCATCAGGTTTGCAAGCTTCAAGCCGTCAATAAGGATAACTTTCGTGTCGTTCATGGGCTTATAGTCCAGCGCCTCTTTTGTGAATGACGATGCGGTTATGAAAACTCCCTTTTTCGCGCCTTGACCTGCGAGCGCGCCGACAAATTTCTGAATTTCCGGACGGCCGATAACGTTGTTCTCTTTCCAGCGTTTCGCCTGAATGTAAATCACGTCAAGACCGAGCTTGTCTTCTTTTATGATTCCGTCAATGCCTTCGTCTCCAGTTCTGCCGATTGCCTGCCCAGCGTCTTTTATTGAGCCTCCGTAGCCCATTTTTACGAGCAGGGCGACAACGAGTTTTTCAAAAAATGCAGGCGACACATTTCTGATTTTATCCAAAAGTTCCTCGGCAAGCGATTTTTGAAAATCGTGGAAGGCTGTTTCAATCAGTTCCTCAGGAGTCTGATTTTTGTAGTCGGTTTCAGTTTCCTGCTTTTCTTCCTTCGTGTTCACCTTGTTCTGAAATTCATTGAACTCGTCGTATTGCTTTAAAAATTTATTGTCGATTTTCTGCGGAGAATCTTTTAAGACCTATTTTCCTCTTTCGGTGATTTTGAGAACGCCTTTTCCCTTGTATTCTATAAGACAGGCTTTTTTGAGATATGTTTTTGCCCAGCCCACGCGGTTGTCAAAAATGCTCTGATTTCCGCTCGGAAGAAGGCACCCCAGCTCTTCTTCTGTAAGCCCAAAGTTCTTTGCAGTGGAAGCTGCAATCTCTCGGAATTTATGTTCCTTGCCGTCGGCTACACTTTCTAAAACCGGAAGCATCAAAGTCTGATAATCAGGAATTTCTTTCATTATATTCTCCGTGAAATTTGAATGAAAACATTTTACGATATAAATCGGATTTTACGAACTCAGCGGCGTCTTAATTCTTCTGCTTTTCCGCCTCTTCAAGTTCCCTCACAAGCTCAGAAAATTTCACCGCCGCAAGGCTTTGCTCAAACGCTTTCTGCGCGTCGGCAAGGTGCGAGTCGAGAATCTTGTGGATGTTTCCGCCGACAGGACACGCGGGATTCGGCTGCTCGTGAAAACCGAAAACGTTTTCTTCCAGGCTGCCAGAAGCCTTGTAAATGTCAAAAAGCGTGAACGACGACGGCTCCGCGACAATTTCCGCTCCGCCAGTTCCAGCCGCAACCTTCACAAGCCCCGCCGCCTTGAGCGAAAGAAGCGTCCGCCTGATAATCACAGGATTCACGCCCGTGCTTCCCGCGATAAAATCCGAAGTGACTTTCCTTTCCCCGCCGAACCGTTGGATGCACAACAAAGTGTGAACCGCCACCGTAAATTTGCTGCTTACTTTCATACGCCAACTTTAGCAGATTTTTGCTGTAACTTCAATTATTACAATATTAGGGAGGATGTTGATGTCCGGATTGCAGAATTCCGTCCTAATACGGAACTGCGACCGTCACCTGAGTTCCCGCCCCTTTTTCTGTGTTAAAGCTGACTCCGCCGCCGAATCCTTCCGCGCGTGCCTGAACATTTTTCAGTCCGAAATGATTTTTCTTTTTGAGCGCGTTTTTCAAATCAAAGCCCTTTCCGTCATCAGAAACGATAATCTTGAAGCTTTTTTCATCAACGGTTCTGACCAGCACGCTTATGCTTTCTGCTTCCGAATGTTTTATTGCATTTGTTATAATTTCCTGCGTGATTCGGTAAATGTTCAGATTTTTATCTTTCGGGAAAGTCTTAAAAGCCGGACTGTTTTTAAGTTCATCCTGAATGCTCAGGACAATTTCCACGCCGCTCTGTTTCTGCAGGACATGGCACAGGGAAATCAGCGCCTCAAGAATTCCTTCGCTCAAATCGGACGGTGTAAGGGTATAGCAGACGCCGCGCACATCGGAGGCGATTTTTCTGCAAAGGCTCACGGACTCCTCATCTTTAAGGCGGAACTGGAGCACACCCAAATCCTGACAGACCGTATCATGAAGCTCGTTGGAAATGCGCTCGCGCTCGGTTTCCTGGGTTTTAATCATCTGGGCGGTAAAGGCAAGATTTTCCTTGCGGAGTTTTGACGACAAAAGATACATGACCGAAAACACAAGCGACGCGAGCACTGCAATAATGATTACAAAAATCAAAATCCTGTAGGAATAATAGACCTGTTCAAGCTGAAACCTTGCAAGGTTTTTCTGGAGGATTTCCCAGCCGCGAACGTTTTCCGCAATTTTCTGCCTGTCGCCTTCATTGATTCCGCCCAGAATGTTTTCGTAGATGACCTTTGCTTCCGGAAAATAATAAATCACGGTATCAGAAGGAGAGACCTTTTGCGCTTCGGCATAAAAGTCTTCAAGACGTTTTTTGAATTCACTTTCCTCCGCCGATTCACATTCCATCCACTTTTGAGTAAGCCCTTCCATCATAAGCGGTTCAGTCTGCTTCTGAGCCTTATGAGCAAAAGCTGAAAAACTGAATAGCGCAGACAGGATAAAAACCGTGATTTTTTTCATCTTTAGAGTATAACATATTTTTTATACAGCTGATATAATAAACCATGATTTTCAATTTTGATTCATCAAGCCGAAAGAGATTTGTATTTTTTGCTTTAAGCGTTCTTGCCGGTCTTTTAGATTACCTTATCTGCGACTTTGTGGCCTGGATAAACCATCTGCCTCTTTTTTGCGACACGGTTTTTATCATGGCGCTCAGTTTTCTTGCAGGGCCATGGTGGGGAGTGCTTGCCGGATTCTTCTACCACCTGATTGACTTTATTTTGAACAGGACGCTTGAACCCGGACATCTGTTTATGCTCTGCCATTTTCTTGCGGCTCTTACAGCAGGATATTTTAAAATCCTGTTCATCAAAAAGACTGACACGGGCCACGCGGTTTTTGTAAAACTGATTGTTCTCAGCATCGCGCTGTGCCTTGTCATGAGCATTTCGGGCGGAATCATAAGCTACATCTTAAGTTTTGTGGAAGCGTACAACCATGCAAGCAGCCAGACTGATTTTCTTACGTTTTTGTGGGAAAACAGATTCCGTTCAAAGCTCCTGCTTCTGATAGCCGTGCGACTTCCTGTGAATTTTGCGGACCGGCTTATATGCACATTTGCCGCCTGGGGCGTTTTCCGGGGCGGGGAAAGCATTTTTATAGGGAAACGTGAAAATGTTTGATTCAGGCATAAAACAAACTTCCTGTTGTGATTTTAAAATCCTTGAAGCTGATTGGACAAACGGTCATCCGTAACGCCATTTGCTTTCCTCTCACAAATACCGCCCCAGCTCGTAGCGGTTCTTCACGTTGAATTTGTCGAAAATGCGGGAAACGTAGTTTTCTACGGTACGTTTGGAAATTCCAAGACGAGCGGCGATTATCTCGTTCGGAAGATGCTCGGAAATCAAGTCCAAAAGTTCGCGTTCTTTCTTTGTGAGGGAAACCATGATTGAGCTTACATACATCATGCCGGGGATTAAATCCTTTTGGATGTAGGTTCCGCCGCGTGCGACTGTCCGGACCGCATCAAGGATTTCCGATTTGCCGGCATTTTTTGAGACAAATCCCTTGATTTTGTGCTCCATGGTTTTTACAACAAAGCCCGCGTTTGAAAATGAGGAATACATAAGGCAGTTCACTCCGCGCCGGATAAGAAAGTCCGCCGCATCAAAGCCGCTTCCATTTTCAAGCTTTATGTCAACCATCGCGACCGTCCGCCTTAGCTCTTCTGGAGATTTTGAACCGATGAACGCTGCGGACTCATCTTTTGTCTTGCAGAAATGGCAGATCCGGATGTCTTCAGTTTCCGAAAACACCTGCTCAAGTCCAAGGCTTATCATTTCATGGTCGTCAATACTGATTACGCTGATCATTCTCATATTTTATCTTAGAAAGACGCAAAAATATACAGAGAAAACTCACAGGAATAATCACAAGAACATCGTCATATAAACTGGAATGCTGAGAACATCCTTGTCCTTTCCCAAATCCTTTGTGTACGCAAGGTATTTATTCAGAATACGGGACGAATATTTTTCGCAAAAGGCATCAAGCGAAGCGTGGGTCTTATAGCCCGACGATTTTATTTCTATCGGGCAAACCTTGTTCTTTCGCGCGAGAAGGAAATCAATTTCAAAATTATGCCTTGATTTCTCATCAAGAAATGTGTAATAAAAAAGAGCGTTTCCGTTTGCCTTTAGAATCTGCGCGACAACATTTTCATAAAGGTACCCAAGATTCACAGAAAGCTTGCCGCTGAGCAGCTTTTCATAAATAATATTTTCCGTAAAATCCTTATCCATAAAAACCATAGTTGTAAAAAGTCCTGTATCGCAGACAAAAAGCTTGAAGTTTTCCAAATCCTTTGTCCGCATAAGTCCTGCGTTCGGATCGTCTGATTTATAAGACACAAGAACGGTCTTGGAACTTTCCATTTCCGAGATAAGCTCAAGGACTGTCGAATTGCGCTGGTTTGCCAGGACCGAAGAAACCTGATACCGTGAGGCATTTTTTTCAAGCTGAGACGGAATTGATTTGAAAAGAAGCGCGGCCTTCCCGCTTGAATCAATCTTCATAAAGTCAGATTCATAAAGCCGAAGAATATCGCGTTTTTCTTCGTCAACAAGCCTCATATTGTTTGTTTCGATGTAAGTGCTCACAGCCTTTGGCATTCCGCCCACAAGCATATAAAGCCTAAAGTCGCGCATCATAGTACGGTTCAAATCATCGCCAAGCGGCTGATATTTTTCAAAAGATTCCCGCAAAAGTTTTATAGTAACAGTGTCGCCCAAAGCCCATTTGAATTCTTCATAATCCATCGGGTACATCTGGACCGTGCGTTCCTCGCTTGGAATAAGAATGTCCTTTACATTTTTCCGAATCGAAATCAAGGAGCCGGTTTCCATATAATCATAGCGATGATCAGCAACAAGATGCTTTATTGCCTGCCGAGCCTTTGGACAAAACTGAATCTCGTCAAAAATGACAAGGCTTTTCCGCTCGTGAAGCTCTTTATGATAGATAAGCTGAAGCCGCATGAAAATATAATTCAAATCAGAAATGTCGTCAAAAATCTTGAAAACTTCCTGCGACGCTTTCGTAAAATCAATGAGAATATATGATTCGTATTCATTTTTTGCGAATTCCTCAACAATGGTTGATTTGCCGATACGACGCGCGCCTTCAACAAGCAAAGCCGTTTTGCCGTCCGAGTTTTTTTTCCATTCCAAAAACTTATCGTAAATTTTGCGCTTAAATGCCATAAAACCCCAAAATCGTTAATTTTATAGTATTATATTAACACAAAATCGTTGAATTTGTAAACAAAATTTACCGCAAAATCGTTAAATTTACAGCTCGAAAAACCGCAAAATCCATAGAGAAAACTCACAGGAATAAAGTGAGTTTTTACTGACTACAAGAAAAAACTCTGACTGTATAATCTTGCCAGAATAAAGAGGTTTCGCCTCAAAAAGTCGGCGGACAATAAACGCGGAGGAATTATTCAAATGAAAAGACTTTTTGTTGCACTTGCAACATTGGCGCTCACGGTTACTTTGATGAGCTGTGGCGGTGTAAAACTTGCTGACACGACTTGGAAAGGCTCTGATAATTATTGGAACTACACGCTTACGTTCACAAAGGATGAAGTAACTTTTAATCAGACTGACAAAGACACTCAGAATCCTGTAAAACCAACCGAAATGACTGAAAAATACACCGTAAAAGGCGACACAGTCTATATTATCAGCAGTTACAATGGAGAAAAAAATCCTTTCTGCACGATAAACGAAAACACCATTACCGTCACCGCTGATGGTCAGACCATTAAATTTGCAAAACAAGAGTAGAAAATGAAGAAAAAAATGAAATTAAGGAAGATTATTATAGCCATATTAACAGCCGCAACTTCACTTGCCGCATTTGCGCAGAACGCAGATTATAACGAGCTTCTTTCAAAAGGCAAGGATTATGAAAATAAAAAGCAGTTCGTATATGCGTTGGGAACTTATTATGATGCTGTCGCGGCAGAACCGACCGGGGATTCAAAAGAAGCTCAGGATGCTTTTAACGCCTTGTCGGATTCCATAAAGAACGGAAATCCCGGAATCGGTGAATTTGATGAATTTGAGATTTATGACAACTGGCTTGTTTTCTGCAAAGAATATGAGAAATATTGGACTGAATATAGCCCAAGAGCAATTATTTACGAACTGGAAAGAGACAGCATTGACCGGGCTACCAAAACTGGGAATTACAAAGTAAGTCTCAAATGGGAATGGTCAGCGAAATATAAAAGAATATCAGAAGCAGTCCTTGCCGGTCTTGAAAAATCATGGCAGGACGACTGGACTGGTATCCCTAAAAGATGGCCAAAAGAATCTGCATACATGGCGGAATTAAAAGGCACCAGACCAAAGAATTATACTCCAGGGGCTGATTTTGGAAGGTATTTTACTTCTGTGACAGATACATACTTAAAAAACGGGGCAGCTCTTTTTCAATCTTATAAGGGAGATTATTTTGATGAAAAAGATTTTAGAAAGTATCCGTATTACTCGATTATTCCTGCCGCATTTGTAGAAGGCGCTTATTCTATTGACAACTGGGGTAATCAACAATCAAAAAGTGGTTGTCTTATTGACCTGAAAGTGAAAATTTCAGATGAAAACGGAAAAACTCTTTATACAAGCAGCCGTATCTCAATGATGGGTGGTGATGAGAGTATATATGGCAGTGTGTATATTTTTAAAAATATAAATCAGGCAACCATGAAATTGATTGACAGCGGAAAGGCAAAACTTAAGCTTGACAGTGCTTTCCTCGAATACGGAAATCCACCCAAGTCATTGGTTTCATTAGAAGCGCCAGAAGACAGAACATGGCTGAAGACACTTCCGGAACTAAAGATTGACAATACAAAATTCGTATGGGGAAAAGACAAAGATGCTTTCGATGCCGTTGCCGACAGTTTTGCGGGGGAAATTCTCAAAAAGACAATGGCAGAACTGATGGTTGATGTTGAAGGCGGGACTTTCCAAATGGGAGACAACGAAGATGAAGATGCAAGCCCTGTGCATTCTGTAACAGTTTCAAGTTTTAAGATGATGAAACATGAGGTTACTCAGAATCTGTGGAAGCAAGTTACCAGAGAAAAAGAAGGTAGAGGTACTTACAAAGACGATACTATGCCGATAGTAAGAGTTAAGCTTAAACAAGTTATTGAATTCTGTAACAGACTTAGCGAGCTGAATGGTCTTGAACCGTGTTACTCAGAACTTGAGGGAGATATGAAAAATGTTAAATGTAACTTTAAAGCAAATGGCTATCGTCTTCCGACTGAAGCAGAATGGGAATATGCCGCCCGCGGAGGAAAAAACAACAGTCCTTTCAAATATAGCGGAAGTGACAATTGGCAAGAAGTAGCTGGTGAATCAAGTTATAAGCCTCATGAAGTTATGAAGTATAAACCTAATGCACTTGGAATATATGATATGTCTGGAAATGTAAGGGAAATGTGTTGGGATTTCGAAGGAAAATACTCCTCTAATGCCGTTTCAGATCCCGTAAACACTAAAACCGACGAGTATGATCCGAGTCGAATTTTAAGAGATAGAGCTTATGGCGAAAGCGAGCGTCCTTTTACATATCGAACAGCTTATGGTAGTGATTATGGAAATGACAAATATGGCTTCCGTATCGTTCAATCGGTAAGATAAAGCAATTGGGGATGTCCCAAAAGTATCTTTTCTGTCATTTTAGGGCTTGACCCGAAAATCTAAATGCATATATTGCAAGCATTTAGAGATTGTCATATCAAGTACGACAATGACATTTAGAACTTATTAGACATCCCCTTTTATTTAAGGTTTATACAAACCTTAAAAACGGCTGAGTCAAGGTCTTGAGCGTAGGCGTACATTGACCAGCCGTATTGGAGATATAAAATGGAAGAGGCAATAATCGGCGGAATCTTTGCGTTGCTTGGCTCTTTGGTCACATTTTTGGGGACTTATCTTTCAACCTTAAACACAAAAAAAGAAGAACGGACCAGAAGACGGATAAAGAGCTACCTTGAAGAATTAAAGGGATTCTACAACCTTGAGCAGCTTTACATGAAAGCCGTCGCACAGTTGCGCGGAAAAATTCCGGAAAATCAGGAAAGTGCAAATCCGCTTGGAATTCAGAAAGAGTTCCGCAGGGCAAATGAAGAAGAGTGCGGTATTATCCTTTCAATGACAGACCACAAGGCAGACAAATTGCTTGCCGATTTTGAATAAAAACAAAACCGAAAGTCTGCAAAATAAGCGTTGTGGAATAAAAGCAACGCTTGTTTTTTTCTACATCCTCAATAAATCAGCATGAGTGCCGGTCGTTGAAAGCGTAAGAATCAGCTCCGTCTTGTTCTTTATGTAGACCAGAATCCAGTCCGGCTGAATATGCAGTTCCCGAAATTTCTTCAGCTTGCCTTTCAGCTGATGGTCGCAGTATTTTTCGGGGAGCTTTTTGCCGCTTTTCAGCCATTCCAAAACTTCTGTAAGAGCATTCATATCAAGATGTTTCTTTTCTGCAAGACGAACATCTTTTTTGAACGATGATGTGTAAATTAATCTATATGTCATGGCTTGTACTCTGGTTCATCCTCTGCCACAGCAAGCAAGTCATTCATCATGTCTTTTACAGAATCATACCTTTTTGCCTTGATTTTGCCTTTGCTTATATCCAGCGCTTCCTGGCAGGCTGCAAGAGTTTCGTCGTTGTATTCTTCTTCCGCCCTGATTTTAAAAGGAATCGTCCGCGTGCGGTTCACCGCCTTGATAAAAATATTGATTGCGGTGGAAATGTTCATTCCCATTTTTGCGCAGATTGAATTGAAAGTCTCCTTGTCCTTTTGTTCCACATTTACCGTAATTGCCGCCATTTTTTTATCCTCAATATATTGTAGTTTACTAATAGAAAAATATTTTATATATATAATATAAGATAATGTTGCAATAAATACAAGAAAATTCGATATAAATTTTATAATTTTGCCATTGCCGTGCTTACCCTTTTGTCATTATTGGACAATCTTGTCTATATTGAAATAACTGTTTATCAGGCTTAATTTCGAGTTTTAAATTTTAGTGTCATTATCGGGCTTGACCCGATAATCCGTTGAAAAGATTGCCGTGTCAAGCACGGCAATGACAGCCTTGTTAGCATAGGGATAACTGTTTAGTAGCTGTTTTTATTAAAACTCGAAATTCGACCTATCAGCTGTTTTCATTAAAATCCGCAGGTTGAATTTTTGCCCCGTCAAAATTAAGATACAGAAATGGACACATTGAGCGCAGAGCAAAGAAGCCTGAACATGGCGAAAATCCACAGCAAAGACACCAAGCCCGAAGTCTTTTTAAGAAGCGCGCTCCACAAGGCCGGATTCAGGTTCAGGAAAAACGACAAGCGGTATTTGGGAACGCCGGACATTTTTCTTCCGCATTACAACGCAGTTATTTTTATACACGGATGCTTCTGGCACGGACACAAAAACTGCCGGCTTTTCAGGCTGCCAAAGACAAACGTTGAATTCTGGAAAAACAAAATCGAAAGGAACATGGCGCGCGACAAAAAAGTGATTTCAGCCTATCTTGACAACTGCTACAGAGTCGCTGTCGTCTGGGAATGTTCAATAACAGGAAAACAAAAAGCGCAAAAACTTTCAAAAGTGACAGAAGAAATTTCCCTGTGGCTTGAAGAAGATTTGACAGAAAACTACAGGGAATTTTAGAGTTTTTATTTTAGTCCAGCCCTATCAAAATGCCTTCACTTTTTCCGCGAATGAAATAATTTCACGGCTTGCCCAACGCACTTTTAGCTCATTCGAAAACTTTTACGTGCTGCCCAAGTCATTTTCTGGTCGTGAGAAAACTTTCACGCACTGCCCAACGCATTTTCTGTTTATGCGGAATTTTTTACGACTCGAACTGACGTAATTTCATCTTATAAAAAAACTCTAACAGCTTGCCCAATGCGTTTTTAGTTCACGCGAAAAGTTTCATGCACCGCCCAAGTCATTTTCAGTTCATGAAAAAATAATCTCCGCTACCAAAAACAGCAAAAAAAGTCGAGAGAATAATTTTCCGCCGCAGTATAATGTCTGCCTATAAGGAAACATGGGGATGTCCCAAAAGTATCTTTTCTGTCATTTTCGGGCTTGACCCGAAAATCTAAATGCATATATTGCAATCATTTAGAGATTGTCGTATCAAGTACGACAATGACATTTAGAACTTATTAGACATCCCCTTACAGTTTGCTCAAGCGTTGCTTTCGCAAACTGTGATTTTCGCCATCCAAGACTCTTGTTTTACGTACTAACATGGAGTTTTATAAGGAAAAAGAATGAAAGAACAGGTTCAGGCTGTCCAGCGGATGCAGGATTATATCGAAAAGAATAATGCGGAAGAAATCAGCTTGTCGGATTTGGCGCGCGCGTCGCTGTTTTCTCCCTGGTATTCTTACCGGTTGTTCCGGGCTGTTCTTGGACTTACGCCCACGGAATATATCCGCAAGTACCGGCTCACGCAGGCGGCAAAAAAGCTTCAAAGCGGAAATGTCAAGGTGACGGACGCGGCATTTGATGCTGGCTTTTCCAATGTGGACACATTCACGCGCTCGTTTTACCGAGAATTCGGCTTGAATCCGAGCGACTATGTGAAAAATCCAGTTCCTGTTCCGTTCTTCGTTCCTTATGGCGCAAAATACCGTGAATTACGAAAGGAGAACATCGACATGTCTAACATTCAACCAATTTTTATACAGGCTGTCCAAAAGCCGGAACGCCTGTGCATTATCAAACGCGGCAAGCAGGCGGAAGATTATTTTCCCTACTGCGAGGAAGTCGGCTGCGACGTTTGGGGAATTCTCATGAGCATGAAGTCGCTCTGCGGAGAACCGGTCGCAATGTGGCTGCCCGAAAAGTACAAGAAGCCGGGAACTTCAACCTACGTTCAGGGAGTGGAAGTCGAAACCGGCTACATGGGAATGATTCCCGAAGGCTTCGATACGATTCATCTGCCAAAAGCGGAATATCTGATGTTTCAAGGCCAGCCATTCCGCGAGGAGGATTACTGCGAGGCAATCCGCACGGTGCAGGCGGCAATGAATAGCTACAATCCGTCCGTCATCGGCTACCAGTGGGACGACGAAAATCCGCGAATTCAGCTGGAGCCACGGGGCGAGCGCGGATATATCGAGCTTCGGGCAGTCAGGAGGATTGAAAAATGAGCGAGGCGATTTTTGTTGAAGGACTTACAAAATCTTACGGGGAGAAAACCGTTGTAAATCACTTGAACCTTTCGGTAAAAAGCGGAACTGTGTTCGGACTTTTGGGCGCAAACGGGGCTGGAAAAAGCACGACAATCGAGTGTATGCTCGGCACAAAACAGGCGGACAGCGGAACAGTCCGGCTTCTGGGGCAAGACCCGAAGAAATGCCGCCGCGAGCTTTTCCAGAAAATCGGCGTGCAGTTCCAGGAAGGCGACTATCATAAGGAAATCAGGGTCTGCGAACTTTGCGAGGAAACGGCGAGCCTTTACCGCAAAAGCGCCGATTGGCGCAAGCTTTGCAATCAGTTCGGAATCGGAGACAAGGCAAAAACTGCGGTGAAAAGTCTTTCGGGCGGAGAGCGTCAGCGGCTTTTCATCGTGCTTGCGCTGATCGGGCAACCACAGCTTGTTTTTCTTGACGAGCTTACAACCGGGCTTGACGCAAAGGCACGGCGCGGCGTGTGGAAAACGCTTGAATCGCTTAAAGAACAGGGGCTTACGATTTTTCTGACCTCGCACTTTATGGATGAAGTCGAGGCTTTGTGCGATGAAATCTGCATTCTGAAAAAAGGAACGGCCGTTTTCCGCGGAACTGTCGAGCAGGCAAAGGCGCAGTGCGGCTGTGAACATTTTGAGGACGCATACTTAAAACTTTCAGATGAGGAGGCGGACGAATGAAACGATTTTTTACTTTTTTGAAAACCGAGCTGAAGCTCAGCCTGCGGGACATGAACATGGTGATTTTTGCCGTAATCATGCCGCTTGTCGTGTTCGTAATTTTCGGCATTATATATGGAAGAAAACCCGCTTATGACGGCGCGGATTATACTTTCTTGGAGCAGTCTTTCGGGGCGGTCGGTGCAATCGCAATCTGCGCAGGCGGACTGATGGGGCTGCCGCTGGCGGTTTCGGGCTTGCGGGAAATGAAGATTCTCAAACGGCTTCGCGTTACGCCTGTCAGCCCGGTGTTTATTCTGGGCGTGGAGCTTGCGATGTATGTTGTCTACTGCGTAGCATCCCTTGCGACGCTTTCTGTTGCCTCTCTTTTGTGGGGAGTGCGGCTGCACGGCTCGCTTTGGGCTTTTCTCGGCAGCTGGACGCTTACCATGCTCTCGACTTTGTCAATTGGAATGCTAGTCGGAGGCGTGGCGAAGGACTCCAAGCAGGCAAGCGTAATCGCATGTGTCCTTTATTTTCCCATGCTTGTCTTTTCCGGCACGACGCTTCCACTTGAAGTTATGCCCAAAGCGATGCGGAATGTCGTAAGCTTTTTTCCGCTGACGCAGGGAATAACGATGATGAAAAACACGTTTCTCGGAATCGGAGGTGAAGGCGTCCTGCTGCCGGTCTGCGTAATGCTTGCAGTCGGCGCGCTCTGCACGGCTTTTTCCGCCTGCTTCTTCCGCTGGGAATAAAGCGTTTTTTGTCGGGGATGTCTAATAAGTTCTAAATGTCATTGTCGTACTTGATACGACAATCTCTAAATGATTGCAATATATGCATTTAGATTTTCGGGTCAAGCCCGAAAATGACAGAAAAGATACTTTTGGGACATCCCCCTCACGTGCAGAGATTCCTGACCGAGTTTGCTACGCAAACATCGCAGCATCAAGTGTGGGAATGACATGAAACCAGCCTGTCATTGCCGAGGTTTTATTCTCTTTGTCATTGTCGGACGTGAAAATTAAGTGTCATTGCCGTACTCCGACACGGCAATCTCTCTTGTCATTTCCAGTCATAACCCCACGACATTTGCGGAACAAAACTGCGATTTGTGATACACTTACTGCGAATCGCTCAAATCTTCAAAATCAAAGAAGGTAAAAAATGTCGGCAGGAAAAATCTTTCAAAAAATATTCATCTGGTGCAAAAAGGAAATTGTCTTCTGCGTCACGTTTTTGTTCGCGCTCATCTCAGCTTTTTTTGTAAAGCCGGATGCAAAATATATTTCGTACATCGACTTCGGAACGCTTCAGACTCTTTTCTCTCTCATGGCGGTTGTCGCGGGTTGGAGACGGACAGGACTTTTCGACGCTCTTGGAAAAACAGTATGCCGCAAAGTTCACGGTCAGCGCGCTCTTTGCCTTACGCTTGTTCTGCTCTGCTTTTTTACAAGCATGGTTATCACAAATGACGTCGCGCTCCTTACATTTGTTCCGTTCGCAGTTGTCCTTCTTTCAAAAACTGATTCTTTTGTTCTATTATATACCGTTGTTCTTCAGACTCTTGCGGCGAACCTCGGAAGCATGATTACGCCAATTGGAAATCCGCAGAACATTTTTTTGTTTTCAAAAATGCAGCTCGGCACAGTTCGCTTTATGAAAATTCTTTTTCCGTACACACTGCTTTCCCTCGTGCTTCTGATTCTTTCAACCCTGATAATAAAAAATGAAAAAATCCAGATTGAGCGGCAGGAAACAGAATCCGGCAAATCAGGCTGCAAAGAAAAAAACATTTTATACACGGCGCTTTTTATTCTGTGTCTGCTTTCGGTCGTGAACGTGATTCCAAAATGGGCGGTGGCAGTTCTTGTCGCGCTTTGCGTTCTTGTTTCAGACAGAAAAATTTTTTGCAACATCGATTTTATGCTGCTTCTTACATTCACGGCGTTTTTTATTTTTACCGGAAACATCGCGCGGCTTGAAAGCGTGGACAGTTTTCTAAAGCGGATAACCGGCGGAAACGAATTTGCCGTAAGCCTCGCGTTCAGCCAGGTGATAAGCAACGTTCCCGCTACGCTCCTTCTTCATCCGTTCGCGCAGGACACAAAGGAGCTTCTGCTTGGCGTGGACATCGGCGGACTTGGAACACCGGTTGCATCCCTTGCAAGCCTCATAAGCCTGAAGCTCTACACGCAGGAAAAAGCCGAAACCGCAAAATTCCTCGCAGTCTTTACGCTGATGAACATCATTTTTCTTGCCGCCCTGTGCGCAATGAAAGTGGTTTTGCAGGGACTTTAGCTTCTGGGCGTGCTAACTCCGCTGTTGCCTCAAGTTTTTTTAAAACTTGGTAAGCAAACAATTTTGTTTGCACCTTCACTCACTTCGTTCGCTCCAGTGGACTGATTCGCAGGTGCTCCATAGCCTCACGCATTAAGAAAAAAGGAAATGACATTTAAAGTTTGTCATTGCCGTGCCACTCTGTCATCCTCCGGCTCGACCAAAGAATCTTTTAAAAGCACACAAATTCCTGCAAAATTTCCCGCTTTTTTTGTCATTTGCCGTGTTTTTTATTTTTCTGTACGTTATAATAGTAGGAATAACAAATTGTTCTACATTTTAAGGATTTTACAGGAAAAAGAAATGAAAATTCATAACAGGTTCTTTACCCCCCCCTAATTTTTACGTTGCTTTTAGCATTATCAGCAGTGATTGCAGGCTGTAAGATTGACAACGATTCAACAACGGAATACACGCTCACTTTCAATTCAAACGGCGGAAGCGGCGAGATGAATCCGCAGACCGCAGAAGAGGGTGCGGAAATCACCATTGCGCAAAATGCGTTCACCTACGACGGCTACGACTTTACCAGCTGGAACACTGCCGCCGACGGAAGCGGCACAAGTTACAAAGCAGGCGAAAAGCTCACGCTGACCGCCGACATCACGCTCTACGCCCAGTGGGAAAAAATTATTTTCTGCACTATCAAGTTTGACGCAAACGGCGGCGAAGGAAAAATTCCGGACGACATCACTATAGCTTCCGGCAAACAGACTACGCTTCCTGCGGTGGAGCTTACAAAAGACGGCTACATCTTTGCAGGCTGGAACACCGCCACAGACGGAAGCGGCACAAACTATGAAGACAAGGCATCAATCACGACAAACTCCAGCATCACGCTCTACGCAAAATGGGCAATATCGGCAGCCTCTGTTTCCAGCACAATCAAAAGTCTTTCTGCTGACGGCGTTGTGCATACAGTCGCCCTTGCCGGTCTGATTACAAAAGATGTAATCACAATGATTCGCGATACACTTGCTGAAAATCCCGATATAAAAGTGAACCTTGACCTTAGCGCGACAACGGGGCTTACAGAAATTCCGGACAACGCATTCTATTTTTATAGCTATAAAGAATCTGATGGCTCTGAGACTGCGATTATATGCGCCAACCTTGTTGGAATAGTGCTGCCAAAAAATATCACTTCAATCGGATATTACGCATTTGGCTTTACAGGTATTTCAGAAATTATTATACCAGACAGTGTAACTAAAATTGGAGAAGGTGCTTTTTCTGACACAAAACTTACTCAAATCACCATACCAGAAAGTGTGACGGAAATCGGGGGATACGCTTTTAGATACACAGATATTTCCGAAGTTGTCATACCGAGCGGTGTCACTAAGATTGAGAATGGTGTTTTCATGGAAACAAAACTTAAAGAAATAACCATTCCTGACACTGTAAAGGAAATAGGTGATTATGCATTCAGCTTAAGCAGTCTTACAACCGTAAAGCTTGGAAGCGGAGTCGAGCGTATAGGTGAAGATGCTTTCTGCCGCTGTGACTCCCTTACAAAAGTAACTGTTCCGGGTAACGTAAAGACAATAGATGGAGCTTTCAGTTCCTGCAAGAATCTTGAGGAGGTTGTGTTTGAGGAAGGCGTGCAGACTATAGGAGATATGGCGTTTAATAGCTGTAAAAAGCTTGCGACAGTAACAATTCCAAAAAGCATTACATCAATTGAAAAAGATGCGTTCTACAACTGTTCGGGTATTACACGCGTGAACTACAACGGCACAAAAAAAGAATGGGCAGCCTTACTTTCATCGGGAAAAATTGACGGCTCGAACAATGAACTGACCAATGGGCCTGTTTATTGCACCGACGGCGTTTTATACTCCGCCTCTGCTGTTCCGGACGCGATTAAGAGCGTTTCTGCAGACGGCAATATGCACACATTGGAATTTGCAGGACCATTTCCGTCGCTTGGCGTCACGTTTGAAAATATAAAAGCTGCTCTTGAAGAAAACTCCGGTGCAAAAATCTGTTTCGACATGAGCTTAACGACCGGTATGGATATGAACCTCATGCAATCTTACGGCAATAGTTCTTCCCTTGTGGGATTTGTGCTGCCTGAAGATTGCACTATTATCTGCGATTACGCTTTTGGGGATTGGGCATACCTTGAAAGTTTTGTAATCAGTAACAAGATTACAGCTATCGGCAGTGCTGCGTTCTACGGCTGCAGCAGCCTGAAAAGCATTGTAATCCCTGACACTGTAACTGAAATCGGCAGCTACGCTTTTTATGGTTCAGGGCTTGAGAGCGTTGTTATTGGAAAGGGGATTGAAACTATAGGCGACAGTGTTTTTTCTAACTGTAACTCCCTTGCAAAAGTGACTGTTCCGGGCAATGTAAAGACAATCGGAAATATGGCTTTTTATTTATGCAACAACCTTGAGGAGATTGTGCTTGAGGAAGGTGTTGAATATATCAATGAGAGTTCATTTAGAGACTGCCCAAATCTAAAGACTGTTGCAATTCCAAAAACCGTGCAGAAGATAGAAATTGCCGCATTCTACAACTGTTCGGGCATTACAGGCGTAACCTACGGCGGCACAAAGGCAGAATGGAAAGCCTTTGTTGCGGATACAGAAAGATTCGGCAGCAACAATGAGTGTCTCACAAACGTTTCAATAAAGTGTTCAGACGGCACTATTACAAATATTCCTTTTGTAATCAAAAATCTTACGGAAGGCACGCACACGGTTACCGTAACCGGTGAAATAACAGAGGAAGATTTAAAGAATATAGTAAAAGCAATCCTCAGCAATGAAAACGCAAATGTTATCCTTGACATGACAAGCGCAACAGGGCTTACAAGAATACCGGATAATATGTCCCAAGGTGCAGATAATCTTGTTGAAATCATGCTGCCACAGGGTGTAACCTCAATCGGAGAAAATGCGTTTAGCCGCTCAGGACTTTCTGAGATTGTCATGCTGGACAGCCTTGCCGAAATTGGTGATTACGCTTTTTACGAGTGTACCGGTCTTACAAGCGTAATAATTCCAGACGGTGTAACGACTATTGGCAAAGAGGCCTTTAGGAATTGTTCCTCATTAAAGACCATGACAATTCCTGCAAGCGTTGCAACTATCGGCGACAATGCCGTATCAAGCAATGGCACTGGCACGATACAAGGCTTTGAAGTAACCTACAAGGGAACAATAGCGCAGTGGAAAACACTTAGAGAAGAATTTACTTCCGATAGTAAGAGCAATTATACGCTCAGCAAAGCCATTGTCCGTTGTACCGACGGAGTTTTCTGCACCGCAGACAATGCGCCTTCCGTAATCAGCGCGCTTGCTGAAGGCACGCACACTGTAGCGGTTACAGACGATACTATTATGGAGCCTGATTATACAGCGACAGGAGAGGCAATCAGAAACAATTCAGCGGCAAAAATCATCCTTGACATGAGCGGTACTTCTTTCACATCTAGTATTGCCCAAACATTCCAAAATTGCACGAACCTTGCCGGCATTGTTCTGTCAGACAGCAGGAAAAGTATAGGAAAATCTGAATTTGCAGGCTGCACAGGGCTGACTTCCATATCTATTCCTGAAAATGTAACAGATATAAATGACAGTGCATTTGCAGGCTGCACAGAACTGGTCTCTGTATCTATTCCTGCATCTGTAACGGATATTGGGCAAAGTGCCTTTGAAAACTGTGCAAAACTGACATCTGTATCTATTCCTGAAAAAGTTACATCTATACAAACACAGATTTTCAAGGGCTGTACGGCTCTCGAAAGCGTTTCTATTCCTGAAGGTATCAAAAATATATTGGATGAAGCATTTGCAAACTGCACAAGCTTAAAGGAAATCACGATTCCGTCCCAGCCTGAGCTATTAAAAGAATCTGCATTTGACGGCTGCACATCATTGCAAACCGTAACTTACGGCAGGGACGGTCTTGTCCTTGATTGTGGTGGCGACACTGAAGGGTATATTGTATCAAGTAAAATAGCATACTTGATTAAATCTCTTGGCAATGACGGATGCACGGTCAAATTCAGGGGAACGGCTGACGGAACTACAGTCAAATGCATAAGCGCAGGACTAAAAAATAACACGACCGGCGCAAAATTCAACATAGACATTACTGGACTGGCAAGCCTTACCGATATACCTGACCTTGCGCTCAGAAACTGCACTGCTCTTGAAAGCATTGCGCTTCCTGCAACCATAACTTCGATAGGAGACTCCGCATTTGACGGCTGCACAAACCTTACCACAGTGTACTATGCCGGCACAAAGAAACAGTGGGAGGCGGTTACCATCGGCGAGGAGAACGCATCGCTTAGCAGCGCGACAATCCGCTGCTCGGATGGGGATATAACACCAAGCGGCAACTAGGTCTTATTCTGCTTGTCATTGCCGGACTTGATACTTTGTCATCCTCCGGCTTGCCCTTTCGTGTCATTGCCGGGGCTAGACACGTAAGATGTGCAGAAAGCCCGACCGGCGCGGCAATTGAAACAGTTGACGGAGTTTCCTCTCCTACACTTGGCGAAACTGGCGCACTCTCACGCCCAAGTTTTCTAAATTATAAATTCTAGCAGCCCAGCACTTGACAATAAAAACTTTGTATTCTACATTGTTTTTAAATTTCACAAAATCAAACTTGCTTGCTACAAAGCCCAAACTTCGAGTTTTTTATAACTACTAGAAAAATGCTTTCAGCGACTTTCCAATTTGTTGCAGATGGTTGTGCTCGCACTTCGCTTGAATTGGTTTGGGTTGCTATGCAACCTTGACTGTACTTATCGCACAAAATCTTCACAACTTGTAAATTCGCTTGCGCTTTTGTTTATTTTTCTAAAAACTCGAAGTTTAGACTACGAAGGTATTTATTCTTATGAAAATAAAACAGCAAAAACAAATAAAGTCCTTTTTAACAGAAGAATTTGGAATTGATAAAGGCCTTGAATTGTTTGGGCGGCAGTCTAAAATACTTGGCACAATCATTGCAAATACAAAAGGCAAATCAAAAAATCAGAAGAAAACTCTTGTTCAGACAATTCTTCCGCGAGTCTCACTGTTCAAGGCTTTGCAGGAAGGCGGATTTTCTGAAGACGACACCTATGAGCGCATGAGGAAATACATGACCGGAAAAGTAGCGGCACAGAAACATTCATTTACGGCAAGAATGGAAATCATACCAGGATTTTTCGACATATACAAAAAAATTTTTCTTAAAATCATGCGCACGAGCGACCTTTGGGAAAGCAGACAAAAATACGGTGATGATTTTTTTGATGCCGACATAACAAAATGCCTTTGGCACACGGCTTGCTTAGAAAACGGCTGCCCCGAACTTTGCCGCCTGTTCTGCGATGTTGACGACATCACCTACGGCGGACTAAAAAAAATGGGATTCAGCCGCACAAAAACCTTAGGCTACGGTGGCGACTGCTGCGATTTCCATTTTTTTAGGAAATGAACTTTACAGCACGGACTAAATGCCATATTTTACAAGAAAAACTTGGCGCAAACTTGACAACGACTTTACACACGGACAGAAAATGATAGGACTTGGAACAATTATAAACACTGCAAGCATCGCAGCTGGCGGATTAATCGGACATTTTGCCGGAAAGTTTTTCAAACCGGAGCAGCAGCAATCCCTGAACAAAGCCTGCGGAATCAGCGTAATTTTTATTGCGGTCGCAGGAGCTATGCAGGGAATGTTAAAAATCGATGGCGTAAAACTTATTGCCGGAAAATCCATGCTTGTAGTTCTCTGTCTCGCGCTTGGAACGGTCATCGGCGAGCTTTTCGGCATTGAAAAAGGATTCGAAAATTTTGGCGATTGGCTCAAAAGAAAAACTGGAAACAGCGGAGATTCAAGTTTTGTGAACGCTTTTGTAACGGCGTCGCTTACGGTCTCAATCGGAGCTATGGCAATTGTGGGCGCTATTCAGGACGGCTTGCTTGGAGACTTTTCTACCCTAGCGGTAAAATCAGTCTTGGATTTTATAATCATTGCAGTCATGACTTCCACAATGGGAAAAGGCGCAATTTTTTCCGCTGTTCCAGTTTTTATCTTTGAAGGAATCATTACCCTGCTTGCAAAACTTGTTTCTCCGGTGATGACCACGGCTGCGGTTGAATATCTTTCGCTCATCGGCTCGGTCCTGATTTTCTGCATCGGCGTGAATCTTGTCTGGGGCAAAAAGCTGAACGTCGCGAACATGCTTCCGTCCGTGATTTTGGCAGTTGCCGCGGCGTACATTCCGTGGAGTTTTTAATGCCTAGCATCACAAACTTACGCCTGCGGCAGTTGGTAGAATTTTCTACTGCCGCTCTACTCTCCTCTCTGTGCTCCGTTCACTGACTTTTTTGCAAAATCAACTAACGGTATGTGTACTTTTGCGGATGTTACGTTTATGATGACCGCATAAGGGACAAAGGCAATTTTCCGCCTTGCCGCAAAATCACGCCAACAAAGCGGAAAGTGCAATTTCCTCATCAACTTTTTACAGGAGATTTAATTATGAACCAAATCAAAATCGGCGAATTCATTTCCTCGCAAAGAAAACTCAAGAACCTTACGCAAATGGCTCTCGCTGAAAAACTGAACATAACGGACAGAGCGGTTTCAAAATGGGAACGCGGAAAAAGCCTGCCCGATGCCGCACTTATGATTCCTTTATGCAAAATTCTTGACATCACTGTAAACGAACTTTTATGCGGAGAAAAAAATACTATGGAAAATGAAAGTAAAATGGACGAAAAGCTTTTGCTTGAATTTGCAAAAGAACTGGAACAAAAAAACAAGACTATATGGACTTCCATGTGGGTGATTATGATTGTAAGCATAACTGCAATGATTTCCGGTATTTTTCTTGCAAAGTCATTCTTATCTGAAGGAATTTTGCAAACCAGCATACTGATTGGAATAACAGTTCTATTTTTAATGCCGTGCTTTTATGCGTTAAAGCTGGAAGTCAGCGTAGGCGCATACAAGTGCAAAATTTGCGGTCAAGAAATAGAGCCAGCTTATTCACAAGCGCTGTGGGCAATGCACATGGGAACTACACGATACCTTAAATGCCCGAACTGCGGAAAACATTCCTGGTGCAAAAAAATACTGAAGAAGTAAATCTCAAATTTGGTTACATACTCTTAATTTCGAGTTTTATGATTTAATGTCATACTCTGATTATGGCTTATACCGTAACGTTCGGGTTCGTGTATTGGCCATGTTTCTTAGTGTTCTTGCCATACTGAATGGCGAACTTCGGACATCGGTGCAGGCATCCCAGGCACATGACACATTTTTCCTTGCTCCAGACAGGTCTTTTGTTCTGCATTTCGATGGCCTGCACAGGGCATTTTTTTGCACAGAATCCGCAGCCTACACAGGTATCCTCTACACGAAAATGCACTGTACGGCGTGCCTTGTTATTATAAATAGGATCGGCAATCCACTCTGAGATAAGCAGCGAAGTGCGATGCAACATACGGCGATTTTTATGAAGAACTCTGACATTGCGGATGATGCTGTTGATTTCGCTCTCCGTGTTTTTGGTATATCTGGCAACTTTTTCTGGAGCTGAAAGGTCAAAGATGGGTGTCCAAGTATCCGCCATTCGGACGGAATAGTAGGCGTCTATTTTCCGGCCTTGAATCGCCTTATTTGCCATTTTGCCAGATGCGCCGGGCGTTGTTCCGTAGGTAGCAACATAGTACAGATATTCTGTCTGGAAAGAAGCCTTTTCAAGAAATTCTTTTACAATACTTGGCAGCCCCCAATAATAAGTAGGTGAAATAATCCCGATTGTTTTATCGGAAAACACATATCGGTCATTCCGAATACAGTCCACTATAGATAGCATCTCCTGTTTTGCAGACTGTACAAGCCGGGTTGCAACATATTTGCAGTTTCCTGTCGCAGAAAAATAAAGAATCATTTATTAACCTCCACTATAAGTTTCAGATTTCAGTTTCACAAGACTGATTTCAGAAAATCGTCAACAGCCAGATTGAATTCTTTAGGTCTGTTGCTTGCGATAAAATGATTTCCCCTGATGATTTTAAGTTTTGCGCCGGGGATGTTTGCCGCAATTTCTTTTGAGTGGGATTCCTTTATCATGTCTTTTGTTCCGCAGATTACAAGCGTCGGCATTGTGATTTTTGAAAGTTCAGACGGCTTGATGTTCGGCTCGTTCACCATCAGTCCAAGCAGCTCCGCGTTTCTTTTTGCTTCCGGCGATTTTTCGGCAAAGAGTTTCGCTATTTTGTAGCCTATCTCAATCGGAATCTGTGTTGTCCGCTTTACGCCTTTTGAATTTAGGTTTCCGCCGTTTAAAATCAAAGCCATTACCATTTCAGGATGGCTCATTGCAAATTTCATGGCGATATTTGCTCCGTCCGAAAATCCCAAAATCACCGCGCGTGGAATCTGACGGGCATTCATAAAACCGTATAAGTCGCAGGAAAACTGTTCTATGGTAAACGAAGAGTTGCCTCTTGGGGACTTGCCGTGTCCTCTTGTGTCCAATGCAATAACACGGAATTTTTCTTTAAAATAATCCATCTGGTTTTTGAAGTAGGAACAGTCTTCGCCGTTTCCGTGAAGAAACACAAACGGCTCGCCGCTCCCTTTTTCCTGATAATGCAATTCTATGTCCATAAGTTTCCTTCGTTCTGATTATCCTAGCATGATTTTGGAGAAAATGCAGTGGAAAGTCATCTCGACAGGCTCAATGGTCAGATTTCTGCAAGCGCAATTAATTTTTGAACTTTCTAAATTCTCATTTTTCTTCTATAATAAAGCAGTTTTATTTATTGTCTTTTTATTGGGGTATTTTATGTCCGGCATACAGCAGAGGGCGGAATTACAGGCGCAGATTTGGAAGATTGCAAACGAGGTTCGGGGCGCGGTTGACGGCTGGGATTTCAAGCAGTTTGTTTTGGGAACGCTTTTCTATCGTTTTATAAGCGAGAATTTTTCAGATTACTTTGAGGCGGACGACGAAAACATTGTGTATGCCGACCTTGACGATTCAGTCATTACTCAGGAAATAAAGGACGATGCGGTAAAGACAAAAGGATATTTTATCTATCCGAGCCAGCTTTTTGTTAATGTCGCAAAAAACGCTTATGACAATGAAGCCTTGAACACGGACTTGGCGAGGATTTTCTCCGAGATTGAAAAATCCGCGATTGGCTACGATTCTGAGCAGAATATAAAGGGACTTTTTGCGGATTTTGACACGACAAGCAACCGGCTTGGAAACACCGTAAAAGAAAAGAACACGCGGCTTGCGGCTGTAATAAAGGGCGTTGCAGGCTTGAATTTCGGCAGTTTCCACGAAAATCAGATTGACCTTTTTGGCGATGCCTACGAATTCCTGATTTCAAACTATGTGGCGAATGCCGGAAAGTCCGGCGGAGAATTCTTCACGCCTCAGAATGTGTCAAAACTCATCGCGCGCCTTGCAATGCACAGGCAGGAAAATGTGAACAAGATTTACGACCCCGCGTGCGGTTCAGGCTCGCTTCTTTTGCAGGCAAAAAAGCAGTTCGAGGAAAACAAAATAGAGGACGGATTTTTCGGACAGGAGATAAACCACACAACATACAACCTTGCCCGGATGAATATGTTCCTGCACAACATAAACTACAGCAAGTTCAGGATTTCCTTGGGCGACACTCTGATAAATCCGCAGTTCAGGGACGACAAGCCTTTTGATGCGATTGTCTCGAATCCGCCGTATTCAATCAACTGGATTGGAAGCGACGACCCCACATTGATAAACGACGACCGCTTTGCTCCTGCAGGAGTTCTGGCCCCGAAATCAAAGGCGGATTTTGCGTTCATTCTTCATTCACTGAGCTATCTTTCAAGCAAGGGGCGGGCTGCGATTGTGTGCTTTCCCGGAATTTTCTACCGTGGAGGCGCGGAGCAGAAAATCAGAAAATATCTTGTGGACTCAAACTTTGTGGAAACCGTAATCTCGCTTGCTCCGAATCTTTTCTACGGAACTTCAATCGCCGTGAATATTCTTGTCCTTTCAAAGCACAAGACCGACAGCAAAATCCAGTTTATAGAAGCCGGCGAGCTTTACAAAAAGGAGACAAACAACAACGTTCTGACCGACGAGCATATCAATAAGATTATAGAAGCGTTTGACTCAAAAAAGGACATCCAGTATTTTGCAAAATCGGCGGAGCTTGAGGAAGTCGCAAAAAATGACTACAACCTTTCCGTTTCAAGCTACGTTGAAGCCAAGGACACCCGCGAAAAAATCGACATCAAGGAACTGAACTCAAAAATCAAGGAAATTGTCGCAAGAGAAAATGCACTCCGCACAGAAATTGACAAGATTGTTGATGAGATTGAAGGAGAATAATTGTCTTAGATGGAAAATAGTGAATACAAAAAATGGATTGCTGACGTAAAAAGACTGATAAAATCCACTCAGATAAAAGCCTCGCTTGCGGTTAATGAAGAAATGCTTGAACTCTATTGGAGCATAGGGCATGACATAAGCGAAAAACAGCTTGATTCAAAATACGGAAGCAAATTTTTTGAGACCCTTAGTGCGGAAATAAGAAAAGATTTTCCTGATACACAGGGATTTTCAGAGCGGAATCTGCGCTATATGAAACAGTTTTATATTTTTTATAAAGATATTCTGCACCAACTTGGTGCAGAATTTGAAAGCAGAATGTTCACAATTCCATGGCGGCATCATATTGAAATTTTCACCCGTTCAAAAAGCACGGAAGAAGCCCTGTTTTTTATTGAAAAAACTAAGCAGAACGGCTGGAGCCGTGCAATGCTCATCAATATGATGGACACGAAAATTTTTGAAACTCGCGGTAACACGGTTAATAATTTCTCTCTTACTTTGCCAAAAGAGGACAGCGAATGTGCTAAGCAAATTTTACAGGATTCTTATAAACTGGATTTTTTGACTCTCCGGGAAGAATACGAGGAGAAAGACCTCCATAAGGCTTTGGAACAGAATATCACACAATTTCTGCTGAAACTTGGAAAGGGCTTTGCCTATGTCGGAAGCCATGTTCCGTTTGTTGTAAATGGAGATGAGTTCGAATGTGATTTGCTTTTTTATAATCTGAAACTTAGACGGTATATTGTCGTTGAGCTTAAGGTTGTCAAGTTTGAGCCGGAATTTGTGAGCAAACTGAATTTTTACTGCAATGCGGTAAATCACTTGATGAAAGAAAAAATAGACAAAGATACAATCGGGCTTTTGATTTGCAAGGAAAAGAATGATGTTGTGGCGCAATGGACAGTAGAAAAAAGCAATGAGCCGATTGGAATCTCAACTTATGAGCTTGCAAGCATAATTCCGCAGGCGAAAGACATTCTTCCTGACACAAAAGATATAGAAAAATCTCTTCTGACAGAGGAAACTGACAGATGACCAGACTGAATGACCTAATAAACGAAAAAGAGTATTTGGATTTGCTTAATACTGCTGTAACTCAGATAAATGCTGCAAGAAATTCGATTGCCTTGCAGATAAACACAACCGTAACTTCTTCTTATTGGAATCTAGGCAAACTTTTACATGATAAAAAGGTTGAAAACGGTTATGGCTCAAATATAATAAATCGTCTTTCAGTTGACTTGAAGAATCAATTTCCTGATATGGGATTATCCCCAAGAAATTTATGGAACATGAAGCTTTTTTATGAAAGATATGAAAACGCATCTCAAAAACTGCTACAGGCTGTAGCAGTTTTACAGTGGGGGCATAATCTTTTATTGATTAACAAAAAATTGTCTGATGAGGAAACATTTTATTACGCCACAGAATGTATCTCAAAAAAATGGAACAGAGATTTGCTTCTGAATGCCATAAAAATGAATTCCTATGCTCTTAACAAAAACAAATTCAAAGATAATAATTTTTCTAAAACCCTGCCCGCAATCCAGGCTGAACGAGCAAATGAAATTCTTAAGGATTCCTACAATCTGGGATTTTTGGGAATAACAGAACCTGTCGCAGAACTGGAGCTTGAAAAACGCCTTATAGAAAAGATAAAGACTTTCATGCTTGAACTTGGCAGAGGCTTCGCGTTTATAGGAAATCAGTATAGATTGGAATACAACGGCAAAGAATATTTTGTGGATATGCTCTTTTCAAACAGAAAACTGAACTGCCTTGTCGCACTCGAATTGAAAATTGGCGAATTCAAAAGCGAGTATGTTGGAAAAATGAATATGTATCTTTCTTTGCTGGATAAACTGGAAAAAGAGGAAACCGAAAATCAGTCCATCGGAATTATACTCTGTGCGGAAAAAGACCATCTTGATGTGGAGCTTGCATTGCAAGATATAAACAAGCCGATTGCAGTAAGCGACTATGAACTTTTCATTCCTAAAAAAGAACTGCAAGCCTTGATTCTTGAAGAGATGAATAAAACTCAAATCGATAGAAAGGAAACTGACAGATGACCAACACAAATGAACTTTTATATGTGAAGACTGGCAGCCTTTTAAATGATGCCCGTAGAATTATTGAATCATCTAGTGCAAATGCGGTAAGAAGCATTGATTTCTGCCGTGTTCAAATGTATTGGAATTTAGGAAAAAGAATATTTGAGGAAGAGCAAAACGGAAAAGAGCGAGCGGAGTACGGCGCATATATTATAAAAAATCTTTCAGAAAAACTTGAAAAAGAATTTGGCAGTGGATTTGGAAAACGTCAGCTCGAACAGAGCCGTCAGTTTTATCGCACCTATCCAATTGCGAACGCATTGCGTTCGCAATTAAACTGGACTCAATATCGTTTGTTAATTCAAATTCCAAATCCTGAAAAACGTGAATATTATGAACTGGAGGCAGTAAACAACGGCTGGACAGGCCGCGAGCTTGAACGGCAGATAAATTCTCTTCTATATGAAAGGCTTTTAAAAAGCAATAATAAAGAAAATGTCCTGGCTGTTGCAAAGAAGGAACGAATTCCAGAAAGTCCTTTGGAAATTATAAAAGACCCGATGATTCTTGAATTTTTAGGACTTGAGAAAAAGCCTGAATATTACGAGAAAGATTTTGAAAGTGCGCTGATTGCACACCTTCAGCAGTTTTTGCTTGAACTTGGAAACGGTTTTAGCTTTGTAGCAAGGCAGAAAAGACTTCTTATAGAAGATGATGAATATTTTGCAGATTTGGTTTTCTATAATCGGCTTCTGAAATGCTTTGTTGTAATAGAACTGAAGACGCATAAAATAACTCATGAAGATTTAGGACAGCTTCAAATGTATGTAAACTACTTTGACAGAAATGAGAAGCTCCCCGAAGAAAATAATACAATCGGAATTCTTTTGTGCACGGCAAAAAATGATGAAATGGTAAAAATGACTTTGCCTGAACAGAATAAAACAATTCTTGCAAGTAAATATGAGCTTTATCTTCCGTCTGAAGAAAAACTAAAGGAAGAACTTAAGAAACTGGCAGTGGCACAGGATAAATTAGGAAAGCTTTTAGAGGAAACTGACAAATGACTAGACTGAACGAACTGATAAATGAACTTTGCCCGGATGGTGTGGAATACTATTCTTTTCAGATATTTTTTGATGAAATAAAAGGAATGGGAGGTGTTTCAAATAAATGGGCAGAAAAAGGTAACTGTAGATTTATTGATTATTTAAACGCATATAAAAATTTAAGCATAGATGTTAATAATTTACCATATGCAACAGTAAAGAATTCAAATCAGGATACTCTTAAAAAAGGTGATATTCTTTTTACTTCGGCATCAGAAGTACCAGATGAATGTGCTATTGCATCAGCAATAGAGAATGATATTGAAGAAGGTATATTTCTTGATGATCATTTGTTTGGACTTAGACCTAAAATTGAATTTTCGTCTAAAATTATTACTGGATATTTAAAACATTATTTTCATACAATTGAATATCGTAAGGCTGTATTAAAAGCAGTTAGAGGTGTAACTAGATTTTATATTTCTAAACCTGATTTTATGAAAATTGTATTCCCTGTGCCGCCTCTTCCGGTTCAGGAGGAAATCGTGCGGATTCTTGACAAATTCACGTCGCTAGAAGCGGAGCTAGAAGCTCGCCGCGTTCAGTATGAATACTACCGCGATGAGTTTCTAAAGCCAAAACTGAAAATCCCGGTTGTGAAGCTGAAGGACATTGCAACAGACTTTTACAGAGGTTCCGGAATCAGGCGTGACGAAATCACAGCGGAAGGCGTTCCGTGCGTGCGCTACGGCGAAATCTACACGACCTACAACATCAGCTTTGATAAGTGCGTTTCGCACACAAAACTTGAATATGTCCAGTCGCCGAAATATTTTGAGCATGGGGACATTCTCTTTGCAATTACCGGCGAGAATATCGAGGACATCGCAAAGTCGGTCGCCTACACAGGAAACGAAAAATGTCTTGCCGGCGGAGATATTGTCGTGATGAAGCACAATCAGAATCCAAGATATTTGGCGCACGTTCTTGCTACAACAGAAGCAAGAATTCAAAAAGGCAAGGGAAAGGTAAAAAGCAAGGTTGTTCATTCAAGCATTCCGTCTATTCAGGAAATTGAAATTCCGCTTCCGCCGCTTGACGTGCAGGAACGCTGGGCAAACGTCCTCGACAACTTTGACGCAATCTGCTCCGACCTTAAAATCGGGCTTCCGGTGGAAATCGACGCGCGCAAAAAACAATATGAATATTATCGTGATTTGCTCTTGACATTCGCAGAACGCGGCAACACAATCCTCACAGAACAGAACAGATGAGATAAGACTGCTCCAGTATGTTTTTGGATATGCTGTTGTTCGGCTGGGAGAAATTGCAACAGTCGTTCGTGGCGGAAATTTCCAGAAAAAAGATTTTGTTGAAGAGGGCAAGCCTTGTATTCATTACGGTCAGATGTATACGCATTTTAGGACTTATGCGGATAAAGTTTTGACTTATATTTCAGAAGATGTTTTCAAGAAATCAAAAATTGCAACAAAAAATGACATTATTATGGCTGTAACAAGCGAAAATGTTGAAGACGTTTGCAGTTGTGTTGCTTGGCTTGGAAATGAAGCTGTTGCAGTAAGCGGTCATACGGCTATTATTCATCATAATCAGAGCGCAAAATTTCTTTCATATTACTTTCATTCAAATAATTTTTTTGAGCAAAAGAAAAAACTTGCACACGGCACAAAAGTAATAGAAGTTACTCCGTCAGCATTAAATGACATAAAAATCCCTCTTCCCCCGCTCACCGAGCAGGATCGGATTGTGAAAATCCTCGACCGCTTTGAAAGCCTCTGCAATGACATTTCTTCAGGGCTTCCGGCAGAAATCAAAATGCGCAGAAAACAGTACGAGTTTTACAGGGATAAGCTGCTGAGCTTCAAGGAAAAAAGTTGAAAATAATACAATTGCATAGTATATTTGTTGTACGGAGGTTTTTATGACTTTAGCGAACCAAAAATATTATACGATAGATGACATTCCTGATTCTCCCGGAAAAAGAGTTCTTCTGAAAATTCTTAATTCTCCAAAAGCTGATGTTGAAAAGCTTCGGAAAATTGCGTTTGACTACGAGAAAACAGCTCTTGAAATGATGAAAAAAGAAAAAACGGAAGCAAAAAAATGATTTTTTTACCGATTGAAACAGAACTGTTTTATTATGAGCATTTACTGGATTCTTCTGATAATTTAAGGTGGATACAAAAATTTTATGTGGAAAATGAATCTGGTTATGGGCTTGAGAGGTATTTAAAAGAATTTGCTAAAATTGATGAAGAAAATGGTTCTGCAAGGACATATCTTGTAAAAGATAAGATTACCCATGAACTTGTTGCTTATTATTCTTTGAAAACAGGTCTTTTTACTGTAGATGCTGGAGATGATTATTTTTATTCAATTTCAGCAGTCGAGTTATCTAATTTTGCTGTAAATTCTTCGTACCGAAAGAATCACCCAAATGCAAAAAATTTAGGCTCCACAGTTTTTTGGGAATTTATTTTGCCATTGATAAAGTACTTAAAGACTTTTGTCGGCATTCAGGCTGTTTATATTTATGCACTTCCAGAAAACAAATTGATAGAGCATTATAAAACAATGGGATTTAACAGGCTTGACGTTCAGGATGAAAAATTCGTTCATTCTCACGTAAAACCAAAATATGACGAAGGTTGTATTTTTATGTATCAAACATTGTAAGACTCTTGTGTTAAGGAAATTATCAAAGAGGCTTAATATGGACTAGTGCAATGGGAAAGAAAATCGCAGTTTCGATAATCTGAAACAAGAAAACAGTGGTATAATATTCAAAGTGGAGGCGGACTATGATAAATACTAAAAACTCAAAGATTATCACAGATTCTGTTTTTTCTGTTGTGAATCCAACTTCTATTATTCTTTTTGGGTCTTATGCAAAAAATTTGGAAACTAAAGACAGTGATATGGATATTTGTGTAATAACAGAAGAAAATAAAAATCCGTTTGATATAATGACAGCTCTGCGGTTAAAGCTTTTTGATAAATTGAATGAAGCTGTTGATATCGTTGTTTATGACAAAAATTCTTTCGATTCAAGAAAAACTGTTGTCAACACCTTTGAACATGAAATTTATTCTACAGGAGTAAAACTGTATGGATGATTTTAATGAATGGATTAGCTATGCAAAAAAAGATTTGGAAGCCGCAAAGTTTTTGACAAATATGCATCCTCAGCCATTGGAAATTATTTGCTATCATTGCCAGCAGTCTGCGGAAAAATCAGTAAAGGCATTGATTATAAAAAACGGCATTCAGATTAAGAAAACTCATGATTTGCTTTTGCTGTTGCAAGATTTGAAAAATAAAATTGATATAAATCCTATAAAAATAGATTGTGCGGAATTAACAAATTATTCTGTAATTACAAGGTATCCATATAATTTTGGTGACAGTATTGATGAACCGCGAATGAAAAGGGCAATTTGTTCTGCAGAAAAGGTATTAAACTTTGTTTTGGGTAATGCTTTGTAGAATTGCAGTAATTACATTTGATAATGATGATGCAACAAGTTCGATAATTACATAAAAATAAAAACTAAGGAATCCCAGAAATGACAGAATACAGGACAATCGCCGAGTCTCCGAATTACATTGTTTTGGACAAATACGAAAAGCCGCTTATTGTCTGCGAGAACGGCTACCAGTCGGAATTTGACTTGGAACGTGAGCTTGTGGGCGACCTGAAGAATCTTGGCTATGAATATCTTCCGGACGTGAAAAATTCCTCTGCTTTGCTTTCAAATGCTCGCACGCAGATTGAGGAGCTGAACAATATTCACTTTCTTGACAGCGAATGGGAACGCTACGTTCAGACTTATCTTGACAAGCCCAGCGACACAATGGACGACAAGGCGCGCAAGATTCATGACGATTACATTTGCGATTTTGTCTTTGACGACGGGCATATTCAGAACATCTATCTTATAGACAAGGAAAAACTGCTTCGTAACAAGGTTCAGGTAATCCGCCAGTTTGAGCAGACAGGCGCTCATCAGAACCGCTACGATGTCACAATTCTTGTGAACGGAATTCCTATGGTTCAGGTGGAGCTGAAAAAACGCGGCGTTGCAATCCGCGAGGCGTTCAATCAGGTTCACCGCTACAGCAAGGAAAGCTTCAATTCTGAACATTCGCTTTACAAATATCTTCAGGTTTTTGTGATTTCCAACGGAACTGACACACGCTATTTTGCGAACACAACAAAACGCAACAAGAACAGCTTTGACTTCACAATGAACTGGGCAAAGTCCGACAACTCGCTCATAAAAGACTTGTCCGACTTTACGCAGACATTCTTTCAGAAGAACACGCTGCTCAATATTCTTTTCACTTATTCGGTTTTTGACACAACAAACACGCTTCTTGTAATGCGGCCTTATCAGATTGCGGCGACAGAACGGCTTCTGTGGAAAATAAAAAGCTCGTACATTGCAAAAAACTGGAGCTGTACGGAAAGCGGAGGCTACATCTGGCACACGACCGGCTCCGGCAAGACGCTTACGAGCTTCAAGGCGGCCCAGCTTGCGACTCGGCTTGAATTTATTGACAAGGTTTTCTTTGTTGTTGACCGCAAGGATTTGGATTATCAGACGATGAAGGAATACCAGCGTTTTTCGCCTGACAGCGTGAACGGCTCGGAAAGCACCGCGGGACTTAAGCGCAACATTGAAAAAGACGACAACAAAATCATTGTCACGACAATTCAGAAACTCAACAATCTGATGAAAAGCGAGGATAGCCTTGAAATCTACCGCAAGCAGGTTGTCTTTATTTTTGATGAGTGCCACCGCTCTCAGTTCGGCGAGGCTCAGAAAAATCTTAAAAAGAAGTTCAAGTTTTATTATCAGTTCGGATTCACAGGAACACCGATTTTCACTGAAAATGCTCTTGGCGCGGAAACTACGGCCTCAGTTTTTGGCAGGCAGCTTCATTCCTACATTATTACAGACGCAATCCGTGATGAGAAAGTCCTAAAATTCAAGGTTGACTACAATGATGTTCGTCCGAAATTCAAGGAGATAGAATCTGAGCAGGATGAGAAGAAGCTTTCCGCGTCGGAAAACAGGGAGGCTCTTCTTCATCCTGACAGAATAAAGGAAATCACGCAGTATATTCTTGAGAAATTCAACCAGAAAACGCACAGGACTTTTGGAAGCGCGAACGGATTCAACGCGATGTTCGCAGTGAGCAGTGTTGAAGCCGCAAAAATGTATTACGAGTCGTTCAAGAATTTGCAGAAGAATAAAGAAAAGCCGCTGAAAGTCGCCACGATTTTTTCATTTGCGGCGAACGAGGAGCAGAACGCAATCGGCGAGATTCAGGACGAAAGTTTTGAGACAAGCGCAATGGATTCAAGCTCAAAGGAATTTCTGGATTCCGCAATTGGCGATTACAATAATCTTTTCAAGACAAATTTCAGCACGGAAGGAAAAAACTTTCAGAATTACTACCGGGACCTTTCTAACCGCGTAAAAAATCAGGAAGTTGATTTGCTGCTCGTTGTCGGAATGTTTCTCACCGGTTTTGACGCGCCGCGCCTCAACACGCTTTTCGTCGACAAGAATCTGCGTTACCACGGGCTGATTCAGGCTTACTCGCGCACGAACCGCATTTTTGATTCCACAAAGACATTCGGAAACATCGTTACTTTCAGGGATTTGGAGCAGGCGACGGTGGACGCAATCAAGCTTTTCGGGGCCACAAATCACATAATCCTTGAAAAAAGCTATTCGGAATATATGAATGGATTCAAAGACAAGGAGACCGGCGAAACTTGCCGGGGCTACATTGAGGTTGCAAAGGAGCTTGAGGAAAAGTTCCCGAATCCTGATGAAATCATAACCGAAAAGCAGAAAGTCGAATTTACAAGATTGTTCGGAGAATACCTGCGTATTGAAAATGTCCTGCAGAATTATGATGAGTTTGCAGGGCTGAAGGCGTTTCAGAGAATTGACCAGAACGATGAGAAGGCCGTTGAGGAATTCAAGGCAAAATATTATCTGAACGATGAGACTGTCGCTGCGATGAAGGACGTAAAAATTCCTTCCGACCGTGCAATTCAGAATTACAAGTCAACTTACAATGACATACGCGACTGGCTTCGCAATCAGAAAGAATCCGACAAAAAAGACGCGCTGAAAATCGACTGGAGCGATGTTGTCTTTGAAGTTGACCTTTTGAAATCTCAGGAAATAAATCTTGACTATATTCTTGAGCTGATTTTTGAGAACAACAAAAGAAATCAGAACAAGGAAACGCTTGTTGAGGACGCGCGCCGCCTTATACGCTCAAGCATTGGAAACCGCGCAAAGGAAAGTCTGCTCGTGGAATTTATTAACAAGACGAATCTTGATGAAATAAGCGACAAGGCGGCTCTTATAGATTCATTCTTCAAATACGCGCAGGCGGAACAGCTCCGTGAAGTGGACGAGCTGATTGCGGAAGAAAAACTGAACCCGGAAAAGGCAAGGCACTATATCGCAGTTTCATTGAAAAAAGAATTCGCAAGCGAAAACGGAACAGAGCTGAATTCGATTCTTCCAAAAATGAGTCCGCTGAATCCGAACTATCTGACAAAAAAACACACGGTTTTTCAGAAGATAACGGCACTGGTGGAAAAGTTCAAAGGCGTGGGCGGAAGCGTGTAACGGTCATTTCGGCAGGCTCAATGGCCACATTCTCGGCTATGATTTTCTTCACTTCCCCGCGACAATCTTTCTGTGCGCCTTCAGTTTCTTTAGCGCCCAGTCGTAGTGGCTGCTGGTCGTGCTGATGAAATATGCGCCGAGGTTCGTTGTTCCTGTCCAGGAAAAATGCTTTTTTGCAAAAAGTTCCTCATCGGAAAAGGAGCGTGCAAGTTCCAAGATTTTTTCGTGCGACCCGGCAAAGTCGGCAAGGGCTTTTTCTGTTGTAATATTCTGGCAGTTCTGCCAGATTGCGCGGTTCATGTCGCCGTAGTTTTTCCAGTTGTATGGTTCGGGCAAAAACTGGTACACAATCGCAGGCTTTTTGTTTTCGGATTTTCCGCCCTTTTCGCCTTTCATATTTTCTGCGACGAATTTCAATAGCAGCTTGTGCCATTCGGTCAGGTGGCAAATCACATCGCGCACGTTCCTGTCGCGGCTCCAGTGCGCCTCCTTTTTGTTCAGCGAAGAAAAATCAAACGGCGTGTTTTTCTCATCTTCGCTCATCGAATCGATGAATTTTAAAAGCTCATCGTATTTTTTTTCTGCAAGTGCAATCAGGTCATTTTTGTTCTGCGGTCTTGGCATTTTTACTTCCTTAAAACTAATTTAGTTAGTTATTATATAACGAAAGTGTTTTAATTTGCAAGATTCCAGCTTTCATCTATTTTTTTGCAGATTTTATCAAAAGAAACCGAGCCGTCAAGAATGATTGTGAACCAGTGCATTTTGTTCATGTGCCAGCCCGGAAAGATTTTTTTGCCGTCAACCAGTGCCGCAATATTTTCAGGCTGAGCCCGCAAATCAACGATTTCAACGATTTCGTCCGAATGCATTCCGAGCTTTCGGCGGGAAACCGTGAGAAGAACCGCGAACCATTTTTCAGTGTCCTTTCTGCGAAAAACCGCATTGTCCGAAAATTTTTCCCAAAGAAATTCCGGCTCTGTGCTGTATTTTTCACGCACGTATTTAATCAGGTCGATTGTCTGCCCGCTTTTAAAAATTGCGGTGTCAAAGCATTTTTCTGCGATTTCGCTAAGTTTTTTTTCAATTTCACTGCGGACATTTCCCACGAATTCTCCGCTCGCCTTTGTCTTATATAAAATGTATTCCTCGCCTGTCGATTTTTCCGTAAGCGTCGTGTCCAGTTTTCCGTTTTTGTCCAGAACAATTTCAAGCTGGAATTCGCCGTTCAGAATTTCAGTGGTGAATTTGTATCCGCCGTCTTGCTCCGAAAATCCGTAGGCCTTGAGTTTTTCAAGATTAAGTTTTTTGTGAGTGAAAATTTCTTCAAGCATTTTGCTTTCCGGTTTTAATTCACCTTTGAAAACACAATTTTCTTGTCCTTCAGTTTTATTTTTTCGACTTTATAGCCGTAATTCAAAAGCTCTTTTTTGCAGTTTAGAAACGAATGGTCAAGCTCAATTCCCGCAGCGTCCTTTATCTGGCTGAAAGACAGTTCCAGTTTTTCTTTGCCTGTCTGCTTGAAAATCAAATCAACATAAATCCATAAATCGTTGTACTTGCTCATTATTTTTTGTCCGTAGCATACTGCTTTATTGAGAGCTTTTTATATTTATATTCTTTTATGTCGGGATTTTCAATTATCTCAAATAGCTTTTTGGATATTTTTTCCGGAGAGACGGCGAGCCGCGGATGGCTCCATAACTAATATAGCACACGAAAGGCGAACTGTCTTTATAAAAAATCCAACAGTTTAAGCTGTCATTTTCGGGCTCGCCCTTGCGACGTTTATGAAAGAAACTCGTTTGATAATTCCATGTAGAGAGATTCCCTTGTCAAGCAAGGCAATGATAATAAAAAACAAGTGTGGGAATGACATTGAAATCAAGCATATCAATGACAGGTTGCAACTCTCGAGCATTTCGGTAAGTTCAATAAACACGCTGCAATTATTCAATATCAAAACTTTTCGTTTTCAAATCGCAATAATATCTGCCGCTTGTTGCTGTGAATTTTAAAACGCAATAATCCGGGTCAGTTACGCCTTTTTTATAAAAAATCGTATCGCCGGCTTTCCAAATCATATTTTTAGTTTCTTGGTCTGTCAGGACTTCCATTTTTCCTTTTAGCATAACGCCAACATACTTGATTAGCCCTTTGTGGTAAAAATAAATGCTGGCATTCGGATTATTTTTATACTGGCTAACTCGCATAGATGAAGTATTTGTAGAAAAGTAAAATTCTTTTAATCCGATTCTTTTTCTAGGTTTTAGCATTGCCTTTACATTTGGGCAATTTTCATCATCAATAGAACATATAAAGCTAACTTTCTGTTTATCAATAAACTTTTCGATTTTCGTTAAATCCATAATGTTTCACCTCGCTTTGAAATTACAATTTTCTTTTCTGATTTTAGTTCACCTTTGAAAATACAATTTTCTTGTCCATCAGTTTGATTTTCTCAACTTTATAGCCGTATTCCAAAAGCTCTTTTTTTGCAGTTTAGAAACGAATGGTCAAGCTCAATTCCAGCTGCGTCCTTTATCTGGCTGAAAGACAGTTCCAGTTTTTCTTTGCCTGTCTGCCTGAAAATCAAATCAACATAAATCCATAAATCGTTGTACTTGCTCATTTCTGCACGCTCCGGATTTCTGAATTAATCATGTATCTTCCTAATTTTCCCCAAGTCACCGCTGCACAGGGCTTCCATGTTGTGGAAAATCTTTTCAGCATCCCAGTTCCACCATTTCAGGTTCAGAAGATATTCCGTTAACTCGTCGTCGAACCTTTTGCGTATGACTTTGCACGGATTTCCGCCTGCGACGCAATAAGGCGGAATATCCTTAGCCACCACCGAATTCGCCGCGATAATCGCTCCGTCGCCGATGTGAACGCCCGGCATCACCGTCACGTTCTGCCCGATCCACACATCGTTTCCAACGACCGTGTCGCCCTTGAACGGCAAGTCCTTCAGTTCCGGCGAAAACTTTTCCCATCCGCCGCCCATTATATTGAACGGATAAGTCGTCACGCTGCACATCCTATGATTTGCTCCGTTCATCACGAACTCGATTCCCCGCGCAATCGCGCAGAATTTTCCGATAATCAGCCTGTCTCCCAGAAAATCGTAATGGTGCGTCACGTGCTCCTCGAACTTTTCCGCACCGTCCACGTCGTCGTAGTAAGTGTAGTCGCCCACCACGATGTTCGCCCGTTTCACGACATTCTTGATAAACACAATCTGATGAATATTCTCGTTCGGATAAACTTTATTCGGGTCTGGTCCTGTCATTTTGATTTCCTCCGAATTGTAATTTATTTAATTAAATATTTTTTTCTAATAATCTTTGTTATTTATGCAATTTTCAGTCATCGATGTTTTCCAGAACTTTCAGCCGCAGAGAAAGAACAAGAGTTCGGGAAGAAATAAAAGCAATTGAAAATATTTTACTTCAAATCTTCTAATTTATGCAGGAAATCCGCAACTGTCACAATTTTTATGTCCGTATAACTTCCAAGCGAAAGCAAATCATTATCACCACTTACGATATACAAGCATTCCGCCTCGTAAGCACATTCGATAAATTTGTCATCATCTTTATCACGGCAGGCTGAAATTATTTTCTTGGGCTCAACATTCCTGCAAGATGAAACAAAAATATCCAGAGGAAATTTCTTTGGGCGGTTAGGATATTTTTCTGCAATTCTTGCAGCTACTTCTGTATACTCATCAACAATTTCTTTTGAAACAAAAACTTCCAGCTCATTCTTTATCGCATACTGAAGAAGTCTATTCGGTTCACCGCCAAAGAAAATTCCTGAAATGACAACATTTGTGTCGATTACAATTTTCATTTTGATTTTTTCTCTGCACGGACACTTTTTATTGAATCTTTAATATCGTTTTCGGTTATATTATTTTCTTTTGCCCAAGACTGGCTTTCTTCACAAAGCAGATTGAATTCTTTCATTTTTGACTGATTGCTGTATTTTTCATTGTAACGAAAAATGATGTAATCAATGAATTCCGAAATTTCATCAAGACAAGATTCCGGCACAGTCTTTACTTTTTCCATAACTGTTTCATAACTCATAGTTTTTCCTCCGTTTTTGTTTATAATATAACACACTTCTGATAGCAATGATACAGCTTAGATTTTTTATTCCACAAACAATTTTCTGTCATCGATGTTTTCCAGAACTTTCATCTGCTGGATTGCAATCTTGTTCTGTTTTTCAAGGCGGACGCTTTGAGCCAAGCCTTAATTTATAAAAACAGCGTTCAGATTTTCCATATTTGAAAGGCATATAAGCTGGTTTATTGTCGCATAGTCGCGGACGTTGCCCTTTAAGCCAGGATTTTCATCCCGCCACTGTTTTGCTGTCATTCCGAACATCGCGACATTTAGCATATCAGCCTCGTCAGCATAGACGAAAGATTTTTGCGCAGCCGTTAGTTTCTGCGGAATCAGGTTCTGTTTTATCGCGTCTGTATGGATTCGATAGTTGATTTTCGCAAGTTCCCGTTTTGCAGACCAGCCGAGCTGTTTCTGCTCTTCTTCTTTTAACCGCTGGAATTCCTTTACAATATATATTTTAAATTCCGGGCTTATCCACATTGCAAATTCAAAAGCTATATCTTTATGCGCATAAGTTCCACCATAACGCCCGGCTTTCGCCCGCAAAGAAATTGCATTCGTTCTTTCAACAAACTCTTTTACACTGATTTTAAAATTGTTCAATCCAGACTTACTTTTAATTATGGCGAATTCGCCATAATTAAAAGCGGGGTTATAGATTTTTTCCCAAATTCCTATATATTCAAGAGTATTTCTGTTTCTTAGCCAATCTGTAATAAAGAAGTCTCCGTCTTTTGCTTTTATCATATCTGTAAGGCAAAGATAATCTTCATTATTAACCTTTGTTATTGTTACTTCTGTATTCTGAACATTTATTTTTGCCATAAAATCCCCTTATAAAACACCGCGTTAGCGGCGAGCCACGGATGTCTCCTTAATTATGCTCCGCGGCTTTCAAAACGCAAAACCCTTCGAATATTTTATAGCCAGACGGATTTTTGTGGACTGTATGTTTTTTTAACGAGTTTTTTCCTCTTCAAACCTGTCTGCGATATATCAGGCAGATTCGGTCCAAAGTGCATTCTCCGGCATACACGCTCCTATATCCGCCTGCTTACTCATTTTGTCCCCATTTATTTAACCAAAATTATACCACAAATCCGGCTTGTTTGCCTCATTGTTATTATCCGGCTTTTCCCACAACGTTTGCAAAGCGAACTCGGTTGACAATCTATCTCATGTCAAAACACTTCAATACCGTATTTTTCCTATTCTTCATGCTTCCCGGTGATTTCAATCGGATTGCCGTCGGGATCTAGGAATGTAAAATACCAGTATGGGGAAAACACGTTCAAATATCTGATTGGAGTAAGATTTTCGGCAATTTTCAGGCTTCGAATCCGCTCGTATTCCTTGTCTAAATCTTCAACGCCAAGATTGATGAAAACTTTTTTTGAGTTGGCGGAATCGGCGATTTTGCTAGTGTCATCATATTCCGGGAACGGTGCTCCCTTTGTTTCCATCTGTTCAGGATGCTGCGCGTCGTAATATCCGTTCAAAAGGCAAAGATTCAGCCCTTCATTATTGAAAACAGCAAAACGTTTTCCGTTCGTGGCACTCACTTTCATGTCAAAGACTTTTTCGTAAAAGTCCAGCGACCTGTCAAAATCCTTTACCACAAGATAAATTGAACCGTATCTCATAATTTCAAGTTTTCTCCTATTTTTACGTTGCCTAGCCTTTAAGTTTTCAAGCCGATTTTACAATTTATACTGCATGAAGTTCTGATTATGAACGAAGCCGAAATCCGTGTACAGTTTTACGCCCATATCTGATGCTGTTATCTGAACTGTTTTGCAGCCGTAGTCTTTTGCTTCTTTTACGACGCGGCTCAAAAGTTCTTTTGCGATTCCTTTTCTTCGGTAATCGGGATTTGTGAACATGCTCGAAAGCAGAGCGATTTTTCCGCTTGGGCAGGCAAAATACGGCGGCTTTTCCACAAAAGACATTCCGCTTGTTCCCACAATTTTTTCTCCGTCAAACGCAAGATAGGAAACAAAAGTTCCGCCCGCAAGGTGTCGAAGATAATAATCTTTAAGTGCAGGTCGCAAATCAATGTCTTCCGTCGCACCTTCTTCCCGAAGCTGATTGATTCTCATCTCGATAAAAGTGTCCAGTTCTTTTTTTGTAAGTCGTTTGTATTCTATTTGCATTTTGGGTTTCTCCTACTATAAAAGTCAATTTCAATTATAGCAAAAATCATAGAACTGTGATATTTTCAAACTATGGAATTTTTGCCATTTTTGTTTTTTGTTGCCTTGCTTGCATTTTTCATTTTTCTTGCGAGAAATCGTGCAAAAATAAAAGGCAGAATCGGAGAAATCGGCATTGCAAACCGTCTGAATTCGCTGAATCATAATGACTATAAAATCCTGAACAATGTTATTCTACAGACTAAAAACGGCGGAACAGTTCAGATTGACCATATTATTGTTTCGATTTATGAATTTTCGTGATTGAGACGAAAAATTACAAAGGCTGGATTTTCGGAAATGAAAACGCGGAAAACTGGATGCAGGTCATTTATAAAGAAAAAAATCAGTTCAGAAATCCCATAAAGCAAAACTGGGCTCACGTTTACGCACTGAAAAATTTGCTTGCTGATTTTCCAAACGCGAAGTTTATTCCGATTGTCGTTTTTACAGGAAGCGGAATCCTAAAGGAAATATCCGCAAGCAGCATTGTTGTTTATGACACAAGACTTTTGCGGGCGATAAAAAATGAATCAAGGGAAGAAAATCTTTCGCCGAAAGAAGTTTACGATATTATTCAGGTGATTGAATCACACAACATTCAGGACAGAAAAAACGAAAAGCAGCACGTTGAAAACATCCACAAAACCATATTTGAAAACCGCCAAAAAGTGAAAAATCAGATTTGCCCAAAATGCGGCAATGAACTGAAACTTAGAAGCGGAAAATACGGAAAATTTTACGGCTGCTCAAACTATCCGTACTGCAAATTTACGATGAAATGTTAAAGTTTATTATTATTACCCACCAACAAAATTCGAACTCAATTTGACAAACCGAATCTTACGGACAGTTTTTTGACATACATAAAATGGATCATAAAGAAGTAATTGAAAGATAACTAGCGTTCAAAAATTAATATGTTTGATTCATCTTTGAGGAATCTGTTCCAAAGCTTTCTTCAATGCATGATTTAAATCTGATTGAATGCCAAATCCTAAACCATATCTTCCTTCTGAAGTAAATAAAAGTTCATTTGTCGATTTATTATAAAACGCTAAAATTACGTCAGTATAGAATTCATTTGTGGTGTAACCGCCAAGCATTAAAATATCTGCATCATCTATATTGTTTACTACTTTATAGCCTTTATAATTTAACTCGGTCTGAATAGTTATTCTATTCTTTATAGTATCTAAAACGGCTTCACTTGATGAACTTGGAATATATGTCATGGAATTATTTGCGTAAGACAAATAACCTCCACTTGTAAGTGTGGTTTTATTTGAATCTAAACTAATAAAAATATTTTCATATTCTTGTGGTATGATTGCATAATTAGAGGACTTAGAAGAAACGCAAGACGAAAACATAAAAACTGTAAAAATCATAATGAATAGATATATAATTTTTTTCATATTAATCTCCAAAAAACTCAAAATTATTATATCTCGGAATTTATTCTTTTTCTATACGATAATATTGTAAATTATAACTTTCGTTTGCTGAGCATAATTTTGTTTATGGCAAATGACGAGGTAAAACGACGAATAACAGAGAAAATAAAAAAAATAGCTTCTGCCGCAAAGCAGAAACTGACTAAGATGAATTGTCTTTTTTATCCGATAATTTTTCTATTCCTGCATTAAATTTATTAAATCGAAATACATAAGTTGCGTAGGATTTTCATCTTTTTTTACAAGAAATTCAAATCCGTTTCTTTCATAAAATGGAATAGCGGCGTTGTATGCATCAACAGTAATAAAACGACAACCAGTCTTATTGTCTTCCAAGAAATACAGTTTTATAAAATCAATTATATTTGTGCCAATTCCCAGCCCATGCAATTCTTTTGAAATTCCAAGCCTGCCTATCTTTACAGACGGATAACTTCTTAAATATTTTTCCCTATTGAAGTTTTTCTTTTTAAATTTATTGAACTGACTGTTTGATGCAAACTCTGTAACTGAAATCTTATCATTGGAAAGTGTAAAATATGCCAAGATATTTTCAGCATTTTCTTTTTCAACAACGATATACGGCATTGCAATCAACTGCTCTTTATAAAACTGAACTTCATTTTTTATAAAGTCATTCAAATCTTCATCGCCGCAGTCAAATTTCTCTGCCGATATGTCGTTTTCAAATTTTTGAATATCGTACTGCTCAAAAAAATTTAAACTCACCTCGTTGTTGCTCCAGTTTTATGTGCCAAGCGAATTTTTCTTGCAGCTTCACCTCTTTCAAGGCTTGCTAAAACTGACTTGTAATGAGAATGCATAACAGCATACTGTTCCGGAGTTACAGTGCATTTGGCATTACGCATTTTTTCTTCAAAACGCCTGCCATCTTCACCGAACAGAATCGGTGTCTCTCTGATTGGTCTAGCCATAGTAAAACTCCTTTGATTTAGTATATTGCTTTTTAACAAAAAAATCTATGTTTTATAAACTGCTATTCAAGCCATTGAATAAACGCGGTTTTGTCGGTGCTGTTGTAGCCGGCGTGCTCGTAGAAGTTTTTAGTGGAATCTTTTTTTGAGCCGGTGAGGAGCATCATTTTGTAGCAGTTTTCGGCTTTTGCGATTTCTTTTGCGTGGTCAAGGCATTCGGTTGCGTAGCCTTTTGCACGGTAATCTTTATGCGTTACGACGTTTTCAATAAAGGCGTAGGGACGCACGTTTCTTGTAAGGTTTGGAATGATGACGCACACGCATGAAGAAACGATTTTTCCGTCAATAAAGTTTACGATTATGTGATGATTTTTGTCCTGAACGATAGTTTTCCAAGTGCTTCTCAAATGCTCCGACATTGCCGGAACAGAATCCTCGTGCAGGTGCAGATACAATTCCAAAAGCTCATTCAACTCGTTTTCAAAAATTTCCCGAACCAATTTTTTCTCCCATAAAAAGTCAATTTTAAGTTATTTCACAACTAAGTGAACTCGCAACACAAGTTTCCAGCGGAAACAACAATTGATAAGAAAGTTTGCAACGCAAACTTATGAATAAAAACTTTGATGTCATTTTAGACAAAGTTTTTATTACACTCTTCTGATAATAAAATTTTCAATATAATTTTTTTGTTATCGCCTCAACTTCATGAATTAAAAATGTTACCCGTCAATTCATAGAAATCCGTGTGAAAAATCACTTTTTTTCCGTGCGTTTGGGCAAAGTCGATTTCCTTTTTTACTTGCTCGCCGATGTAGCCGTTAAGGTTGACCAGGTAAATCGCGTCCGAAAGCTCAATTTTTCTAAAATGTGCCGAATTCAATGCGGCAATTTCTTTTTCGCTCAGTTTTGACTTTTCCTCATTGTAGACGCATTGCAGAACGCACATATTGTGTTTCGTTTCCAAGTCGAAGGCGATTTTTTTCATTTCATTTTCAAATTTCATGCTTCCGCAGATTGTTACAATTTTCAAGTTTTCTCCTCTTGTAAAAAGTCTTGCCAGGATTATCCCGACAACAACGCAACGTTCAGGGCAATCAAACCAATTTACACAACGCAGTGTACTCTCTAAAATACATTCCTCTTCGCATTTCATCCGTGCCGGCGTATGAATTGAGCTTTGAAAATATGTTCTTAGCTTCATCAACAGAAATCCATCTTGCTTCCATTCCGGCTTTCCGTTCCCTTTCGGTCAGTTTTGGTTCGGTAGTTCCTTTCACTTTGCAGAAAAAATATTTGTTAATCCATTTGCAGTTTTCGTAGTATTCATCAATTTCAAGCAGACATTCAGAAGTGTCAACCAGTGTTCCGGTTTCTTCCGCAACTTCGCGAATGCAGCATTCCGCTTCGCTTTCGCCTTCTTCCAAGCCGCCGCCGGGAATCATCCATTGGCCGGTTACGGTTTCGTATGAAAGCAGAATTTTTGAATTTTCAATTACGATTCCTCTGCAGGCTGTTCTGGTTTTGTCCCATTTGCCCAAATAATTGTCTCCAACAATATCAATAATTTTCATCGAATCATCCTTTCGCGGACTTGAATCATACAAATCCTCTTTTTTGCGCCTCCTTTATCAATTTAGACTGAATCAGCGGATATGTCCAGTTTTCCACCAGTTCATCTGTAAGAATTATTTTTTCTATTTCGCTCCAAGTTTAGATACAAAAAAATACTTAGGTAAACCGGAAAAAAAACTTATTCATTTGGTATACATATACCTTATGAAAAAGAAGAAAAAGGATATGCTTTTCAGTTATGCTATAATGAAAAAAAAGAATTAGATTTAGTATGGGCTGTTGGAAATAATGAAGGATGGGTTTCTGCAGAAACATACGAATACAATTAAAAAAATGAAGGTGAACATTCAGATTTTTTTGTAAAAATATTTCGCCTTGCAGTAAATATTATTGCATATACATTAGATATTTCAGAAAAAGTAATAGAACCTTTTACAAATCAAGATTCAGTAAAAACTGTTGTTCCGCATTTCCGAAAAGGATACCTAAAAAGGCTTTCATCTGATTATTATACGCATAAGAAAGGACAGATAATTTTTGTTTCAGAAACAATGGTGAATGGAATTGCTAAAACTGTTGAAAAATCTCAAAATGAAAATAAATTAAAGGAGTTTGCAGAAAACACATATCAAAGCTTCAAAGCCGACAAACCGGTCAAGCCAGTTTGCGGTTTAAGCAATTGTTATGTGGACGCCCGCACTGGGGCGCATTTTGTGATATACTACACTTATGAACTACAGGCAAAAAAATATCTATTTTCCTCTGCTTATACTTTTTTCTTCGGTGCTGAATATTGCAGGCTCGATTCTGGCAGGTGAAAGCTCCTTCCCTCTTTATATAGACAGTTTTGCAACGATTGCCATTGCTGCGATGGGTGGATTTGTTCCGTCTGTAATAGTTGCGACTCTTACAAACTGGACTTTGTTTTTGCTTGGAAGGCTCAAGCTGATTTTTATTTTGTGTCAGCTTATGACGGCTCTTGGTTCTGCTGTTATTTTTGCTCTTGCAAAGAAAAATGGTGAAGAAAAGATAAGCCTTGATTCTTTTATGACGGCAGGAATTTTAAGTGCTTTTACTAACGGCATTTTCGGCTCGCTTTTTGCGGCATTTTACCATTACAATCTTACGGCAATTGAGCAGGGAATTTTATTTGTAACGAACAATGTGATTGCGGCAAATCTTATTGGCGGGTTTCTGCTGAATCTTTTGGACAAGGCTTTTGCGGCTTTTATTGCCTATGGAATGTATCTTCTGATTCTGAAAAAATGCGAAAGGGCATGGAGCAGTTGCGAAGCAAGCCACTGGACTGAGGAGCGAACGAAAGAGAGCGACGAGGGAAGCGGCCGAGCGTTAGTGAGCTGTGGAACGCCCGACCGCCGCTTGCCGACGGTTTCGCCCTCATTAAAAATAAAACCTGAATACATTTTTTTGATAATCGCATTCCTCACTTTTGCAATGGCAATTGGATTCAAGAAAACGGCAGACAGGAAATTCAGCGAAGACTACGAAAATAAAATAGAAAGCTCGCAGTTTGAAGCGCTTGAAGAAAAACGTTCGGAGGAAGAATTCATCAACAAGGGCTTTGACTCGGTTTTGTACACGACTTTCATTCTTGCAGCCATTTCGTTTTTAATAATGCAGGTGCGATTGGGCGAGGAGAAAAACAAAATCAGGATTCAGAAAGCAAGGGAAGAAACGCAGATGGCATTTTCCCGCGATTTGCACGACGGGGCAATTCAGACTCTTGCGGCGCTTAAGATTTGTCTTTCGGAAAGTGAGGATGAAAGGGCAAAAAATCTTACAGAGGACGCAATCACTCAGGCACGGGAACTTCTGGCTTTTTCGCGGATTGATTTGTCTTCTGATTTGATTGCTCTTGTGCGCGAAACGGCGAAAGTGTTTGAGGAAAATTATAAAACAAAAATTGCTTTTTATGAGGCAAGCGATGTGGCGCAAAATTTTTCTTCAGATGCAAAAGTGCAAATCCTGAAGATTTTACAGGAAGCCCTGCGAAATGCCCTGAAGCACAGCAGGGCGGATAAAATTGAAATAAAGATGATTGACACAATGAATGATTTTATCCTTTCGGTGTGCGACAATGGCTCTGGTTTTGATGTGGAAAAGCCTGGTGAAAAAGCGGGACATGCCGGCCTTAAAATCATGGAAGAGAGGGCGATTGCTTTGGGCGGACATCTTGCTATAAAATCTGGTAAAGACGGAACGAATGTAAGCCTGATTTTGCCGATAGGAGTTTTTTGATGAAAGTTCTTTTGATTGATGACCACAACATGATCCGGGAAAGTCTTGTCCTTGCCCTTAAAAAAGAATGTCCTGATTTTGATTTTTTGCAGGCGTCGACAGGAGACGAGGCAAAAGAAATTCTTGTTAAAAATGATGACTGCAAGATGATTGTTCTGGACCTGCAGGTTGGAAAAGAAAACGGGCTTTTTATTTTAAGTGAGCTTAGGGCTGTAAGGCCTGAAATTAAAACTCTTGTATGCTCTGCTTTTTCTGAGCCGCTGACGGTTGAAAACGCAATCAGCGCTAAAGTTCAGGGCTATATTACAAAAACATCTGACCTTTCGGAAATTGCCCTTGCGGTAAAAATGGTTGCATCTGGAAAAGAATATTTTTGTACGGAAGCCCTTAATGTAATGAAGGCAAATGTAAACGCCTCAAAAATTGCAAGCGGACTCCTTGATTCTCCTGACCGGACTACAAGACTTTTTGCAAATTACAAAAAACTTTCTCCAAAGGAAAAAGAGTGTTTTGGGCTTTTGGCACAAGGTTTTTCCGTCTCTGAAATTGCCCAAAAACTTGGAAAATCCATAAAGACCGTAGAAAATCAGCGGACGGCAGTTTATGAAAAAATGGAGATTCACGGAATGGGAGATCTTGTTGAAGGAGCCAGGATACTGGGATATTACTGATTCAGCCAGTGGTTGATTTCTTTAATCAACTCGTCTTCAGTTAATTTTGATATTTTATCGCTTTCAAACAATTTTTTAGATATGCTGTTGTATTTTTCACCCAGACCGTTACAGATATTTTCTCTTATTTGTTCATTAGTACAAAACCTGTAATAATCATCGTCTTCGGTTGCTAATATCCATCGTAAATTTGACTCAAAATATGCGATTTTTCCTTTTAAAATTTCGATTTGAAAACCTTTTCCATCTTCTGAACCAGTTCCCAAGCGTAGGTGACTTTTCTTAAAAAACTTAAGTTCGATAAAGAAGAGTTTTTGGGGTTTGTCATTAAGGATTACAATATCAACGACATCTTTATTTTCAAGGAGAATGAAATCAGTATCAGAGAACAAATCTTTCAAATTATTTCTGATTCTGATTTCCAAATCTTTTTCAGATTCAATTTCTTCCATTATTTTAATTTGTCATATTTCTTTTGGAAGAAATCTGCCTCAGCAGCGGCTCCACTGGAATTCAGTTTCATGATTCCAAATTCCAGTTTTTCTTTAATTGCATTGTATAAGGCTTTTTGCTCGGGTGTTTTAAATCTTGGTAATGCAGAAATCTGTGTAAATAGGTTTTGAATCTGATTCTGCAGTTCATTCTTATCAGTAGCAAACTGAAGATTTACAATTTCTTCAGTTTTAGCCTTGTTTTCTTTCTTTTCATTAAACATTGACTTCATTTCTTCGCCAGTAGAAGAAAAAACATCACCAAACATTTTGCCAATTCCTCCCAAGGAACCACCATTTGATTCTTGAACACTTGATTTTTTTCCAAAACTTTCTGTATTGGAAGAATTGCATCCGTTTTTAGAATTTTCATATGCCAATTTACATTGCTTACTGCAAAAATTTCGCTTTCCTGCAAGCCTTGCAATACCACCGATAGCTTTTACTCCAATAGTCAAGCCCATTGCATCTGCAAAAGCATTTCCAGCATCCCTGTCTGCTGAAAACATCGGTTTATAACTTCTTCCACACCAATCACAAGTTTTATAAGCCATCTATAGGCCTCCTTTTCTATATACTTTGATACATAATTTTACTCTTCCATGAATGTTTTGTCTTGAAGTCCTTAATTCAAAGCTCCTGGGAATTTTTCCCAAAAGCAATAACAACAAATTTGACAATAAATAAGTTGTAATATATAATACAAATAGTTACTGGAGGTGGCATTATGAAAGCAATGAACGTGCTTGATTCTATAATTCCCATAAGTCTTTTTAATAAGGGACAGGCAAACAAGATTTTTGCTGATGTAAAGAAATTTGGAACTCGTATTGTTGTAAAAAACAATGCACCTGAATGCATTCTGATGAGTCCGCAAAGCTATCAGCAGATGATGGAAGAATATGAAAACGCCATTCTTGCGGCTGAGGCTGAGAACCGTCTGGCAAAAAACAGTGAATATATTTCGCATGATGCTGTTATGAAAGAATTTGGTCTTGAGGAGTCGGACTTAGACGATGTAGATGTGAATCTGGAGTAAGAGATGGCTTGGGAAATAAAGTATCATCCGCTTGCAAAAGAGGAACTTGCACGCCTTGACGGTTCTGTCCGTAAGATAGTTTTAAAAGGAATTATTAAAGTCTCTGCTAATCCAAAACCCCAAAGTGAAGGTGGCTATGGGAAGCCTTTAGGGAACAAAGCCGGTAATGATTTATCAGGACTGTTAAAGATAAAATACCACGACATTGGAATCAGGGTTGTTTATAAACTTGTGGAAGATGAAAAAACGCATAACATGTATATTCTTGTAATTTCTGCACGAGCAGACAACGAAGTTTACGATTTGGCTGGAAAAAGAAATAGCACATAACATAAAATTCAAAGCCGACAACGACTTTCGTCGTTGCGGTTTAATTTTTTAGTTATGACGACAGGCACACTGGCCTGCCCTTTTTTAGGAAGGAAAAATGAAAGAAGAAAATATTCCAAATCCTAATTTAGTATTCCCCATTAAAAATTTAAATTCAATTACTTATGTAAAACCATCCGTAAAAAATCCCAATATAATTGTCGGGGATTTTACATATTTTGCCGACAAGGATTTTGAAAAACATGTTACACATCATTATGATTTTATCGGGGACAAATTAATAATCGGAAAATTCTGTCAGATAGCCGCAGGCGTAGAATTTATAATGAATGGTGCAAATCATCAGATGAATGCAGTTTCCACATATCCGTTTTACATTTTCGGAACATGGGAACAATCTACTCCTGATAAAAAAGATTTACCTTTAAAAGGTAATACAATCATAGGTAATGATGTCTGGATTGGCCAGAATGTAACAATCCTTCCTGGTGTCCATATTGGTGACGGAGTAATAATCGGAGCAAACAGCGTTGTAGGTAATAATGTTGAACCATATACAATTATTGCTTGAAATCCTGCAAAAGAAATCAGGAAACGACTTGACCCAGAATTAATTGAAATAATGGAAAAAGTCATCTACCACCACCAAAGGTGGTGGCTTGAAATGGAACCGCTCAAAGCGGTTAGTTTCTATTCCAGTTCCGGGAACAGTCCCAAATCCTGATCCGTTTTCTTGTCCTCGTTTTCCTGATTCCGTATATACTTCCGCATCACTTCCTCATTCATTCCGACTGTTGAAACAAAATATCCGCGCGCCCATATATACTGCCCGCTGAAATATTTTTCTCTTCCTCCGTATTTTCTTGTCACATAAATCGCGCTTTCACGGCATTCCGCAAGCCACCTTATCTCTCCGCTCAAGTCTATCCGTATTTTTTCATGCAGCTTTTTCTTCCGGTATTTTGGTATCCATACGATATGGTACTTGCAATCCCATGTCGTATGGTTTAAACTTTCGTAGTCGGGCATATTTTCCTCCAGTGTGTTGCTTTGATCGGTTCACACTGTGATTATATGTCCCTTCTCTTTTATTTACATTCCAGGAACTGTCAAACTTTGCCAGACTGCCAACTACAGCTGGCGGATTTCCCGGAGATTAATCCGTTGTGATTTTACTGTCATTCCCACACTTGAGTTCTTATGTCATTGCCCGATGCCGCTCGTCAGAAGTTTTTGAATCCAAAAGAATCTTCTCCAGCTCACGCAGCAGTTTTTCTTTCATCGTTTTAAGCTCATCTTCTGAAGGACGGTTTTCATCGCTGTACATTTTTTCCATCGGATACCACCAAACCGGTCCTTTTCCGTTGTTTCCGTAATTTTCAATGTCGCCAGTTTTTCGCGGAAACAAATGCCAGTGCAAGTGTGCGTCGCCCATTCCCAAAAGCTCGTAATTCATTTTTTCCGCCCCGAAAGCGTTTGCCGCCGCCTGTGCAACAATCGACATTTCTTCCAAAAACTTCATCTTTTCCGTCTTTTCAAGCTGAAAAAGTTCCGTCTTATCATGATTTTTATACAGAAAAAGCGTGTAACCGTAAAAATGCTGGTTGTCGCCAAGCACAACATAGCCTGTCTGCAGCTCCTTTACAAAATACGGATTCTGAGCATTTTTTATCATTTCGATTCTTTCGCAAATTAAACACATTTTTCCACATTCCCCTGACTTTTCTTTTGGGCGTTCCGGTCGCTTTGGTTGCTTCGCGCCTTCGGACGGTAAACTCAACCGCCGCGACCGTCGGGCTTTGCGTGGTTACGCTATCGCTTCATTGTTTTGCACTGTGATTTCGACAAGCTCAATCACCGCACAAAACAACAGCTACGCTGCCACTACAATCCCTAACGTGCGTTCGCGCCGTCTGCTTTGCAGACTCTGCTCACTACCTAGTTTTTACAAAGCAAAAACTCGCACTTCTCATTTTCAATCTGCTGCGTCTGGCAGCAAGATTTTATAGATTCATTTCCTATAAATATTTTAAAATATCAGATAAGTCATTAACTTCAATATCTGCTTTTTCACTTTCATCTGTTATATTCCACAAGCTTCCAAAGCCCTGTTTTACCCATATAGTTTTCATACCCAACTGTTTTGCTGGTACAATATCATTGTCAATACGATCGCCAATCATGACTGCATTCTCTGGCTTGCAACCGCTCCTTTCCAATGCAATTTCAAATATGCGCCTATCCGGTTTTGAAACGCCTTCTTCTGCTGATGCGATGACTAAATCAATATATTTTCGTATTCCAAAATTTTCCAGTCTCTTAGAAGTTCCTAATGATTGATTTGCTATTACACCAATTTTATAAATTCTGCTTAACTTTTTCAAACAATCTTTGGTATCTGTATACAGCCTCTCGTATTTCGATTTCCATTTAGGTAATTCCACACCCAATCGCCTTGCCACCTCTAAATCTCCTTTTTTGTTTTCTTTATAAAACGACATAGCATATTCATAAATTTGCTCATAAGTTAAACCCGATAATTCCGCTATCCTTTTCATCCTGTCTTCATAAACTTTGGTTTCATCAACCAATGTCGAACCGACATCAAAAAATAGCCATTTTATTTCGTTTCCAGTCATTTTGATTTTCTCCGCCGAAATTTTGTCCGGCATTTTTATCATTTGTGATAATGAGTTCCGCACTGGGCGATTTCAATGTATTTTTCACCGTCTTTTTCGATTATCCGGTAGACAATGCGGTTAAAAAGGTCAATTCTGCGGCTCCAGAATCTGGACAAATCTCCAGTAAGAGCCTAGGGCTTTCCGATTCCGTCGTAATGATTGAGCTCAATGTCCTTCAGAATGGCATTCGCTTTTTTCAGCAGTTTCTTGTCTTCAGTTTGCAGTTTAAGGTAGTCTTCCCACGCAAGGTCGTACCAAAGTTTTTTCATCAGTCAACCTCAATAAGTTCGTGTTCGGAAACATTCACTCCATTTTTTATGTCGGTGACCGCCTTTTTCAGGAAAGCCTGATTCTCTTCGCTCCAGAAAGGGTCTGGTTCGCAGATTTTGAACGGAATTTCGTGCGTGCTCACAACTTTTTTTGCAAAAAGATTCACTGCGGCGGAAACTGTAAGCCCGACCGAATCGCAGAAGTTTTCAAATGAGTTTTTTGTCTTGTCATCCATTCTTATGCTAAGCGTTGCCATACAAATCTCCAAAATTGTAACATATATTACATACAATGTAATACACACAAAGTCTGATGTCAAGGAAACAAGCACATTTCCTGCTTTCCCTCAAACTGTTCCATGCCCTTTATCATCACGTCGAGCGAAAGGTCAAAACTTTCTTCTATTGAAATCGGGTTTCCGAACGAGTTGTGAATCACAAGAAGCGAAAATCCTTCCAAAAAAGCGCGGTATGTCCGCAAAAGATGATTGGCGGCTTCCCGGCTGATTTTAAGCTTGTCGGTCTGGGCAAAAAAGAAGCCGTAAAGTTTTTCGGTTGCCTGAACAAGCTCTTCGCTTTCGTACTTGTTGTACCAGAGCATAGCCTCAAAAACACCGGGATTTTTAAGCGCATATTTATAGAAGAGACTTGCATACTGGCGCAAAGCCTCGTGCGCGTCGTCAGTTTTAATCTGCTCGGAAAGCGGCTCGATTCCGTGCGTCCAGCCGTAAATCATCAGCGACTTCTGTATGTCCTCCTGGCTTTCAATGTGGTTGTAAAGCGACGGCTTTTTTATTCCAAAATGCTCGGCAAGCGTCGTGATTGTAACGTAACCCAGGCCGCGCTCGTTCGCAAGCTTGGCCGCCGCCTCAATAACTTTTTCCCTTGTAAGACCCGCACGCGGCATAATTTTCTCCTATTAGACTAATTTTATTAGTAATTTTATAGCGGCAGAGAATTTTTTGTCAAGGCGAATGAAAGCGCGCTTTATTTGCTCAACGAATTGTAAAGCTCTTCCAGTTTCGGGCGGCAGGAAATAAATATTTTTCCTAAGACAGGGTCAAAATGGCTTCCAAGTGACTCTTCTATTATAGAAAAAGCCTTGTCGTAAGAAAATGTGTCCTTGTAGCAGCGTTTGCTTACAAGCGCGTCAAACACATCGGCAAGCGCCATTATGCGGGCTTCAAGCGGAATCTGCGTTTCTTTCAATCCATCGGGATAACCTTGTCCGTTGTATTTTTCGTGATGAAAATGCGCTATGTTTTTCGCAATCTGCTTAAATTCTTCATCGTCAACTTCTGAAAGAACATTTTCTATGATTCTGGCTCCTTCTGCGGAATGTTTTTTCATTATTTCATACTCTTCATCAGTAAATTTTCCAGGCTTCCGCAAGATTGCATCATCAACAGCGATTTTTCCCAAATCATGCATTGGAGCCGCTTTTATTACATCCTGACAAAATGAAGGAGCAAGGTTTTTGAACTGCTCGGTATTTTTCAGCTCTTCAATAAAAACTTTTACACATTCGCTAGTGCGTTTAATGTGTCCGCCGGTACTGTTGTCACGGCTTTCTACCATTACCGCCATTCCTGTAATTATCGAATCTTGAATTTTATAAATACGTTTTGTTTTCTCATCAAGTGAAGATGTCATATCATTGAATGCATCCGCAAGAATTCCAAATGAGTCGTTTGAAACAATATTGACCTTTTGGGAGTAGTCTCCGTCTGCAATAACTTCCGCGCCTTTTTTAAGTTTTTTCAGCGGAGATTTAAAATAGTCGGAGAAAATCATAAAAAGTAAAATACCGAAGAAAAACACTATAAAAAATACAATCATAGAGCTTTTGTCAATCGCAATCGAATAATTCAGATTAGTTGTAATAATTACAGACAAAAGATAGAAAACAGGGAACAGCACGGTAGAAACGTAAAGTATTGTAAATAGAAACTTTAATGACGGAGTAAAAGTTCCTTGTATCTTGCTTAAATTCCCATTTGGAAAAAACTTTGGAAGAATTTTTTTGCGGTGGAGCGTTTCCATCACAAAGTAAGAAATTGTAAAACTCAGTATACATTCGAGAATTATATACATTGAGGATGTAAGAATAATCGGAAGAATATTAATATTATACGGTTTTCGTATTAAAAACAGGATTGCAACTTCTGCTATAAAATAAGTCAGCCAGCCTGTAGTTCCTATGAGTGAGTATGCAATCGGAAGATTTATAAAACGACCGTTGAATTTTTCATCTTTTTTTCTGACTGCATACACGAAACACAGAATAGTTGGCACTAAGAAAGTCGTAAATGTAACAATATTAGTAAATGCAGAATATTTTTCCAGGAAAGTCATCCAGCCATTTAAATAGAGACTTTGCAATGCCGGAGTGGAAAAAGTAATAGGAATTATTGATGAAACAAAATTTGCAAGCCCGGTTATGCAGGCGTATAGCACAGTTATGCCGATTCGATTTTTTCTTGAAAGTTCCATTCAACTATTATCATGGAAAATAATAAGTATTGCAACTAATATTAAAGAAAGTTAAGTGAACAGAAGCCATAGCCTCAGTGGACACCCGCTTGATGACAGGGCATCTCAGAGAGATGCCTTATTTTTTTTACCACGTTACAACCGCATCGACAATATTTTGCTGCTCGCTGGCAGTTTTTCTAAGGTAAATGCGGGTAGTTTCAATACTTTCGTGTCCCATCAGGTCTGCCAAAAGAGCAATATCATTGTATTTTTCAAGAAAGTTCTTTGCATAGCGATGACGGAAAGAATGGGGATAAACGACCTTTTCATCAAGCCCGTATTTTCTGGCATAATTTTTAAGCTGCTGTGCGATTCCTCTTGTTGTGATTCTTTCTCCAAAACGGTTCAGGAATAAATAGCCGAAGTTTCTGTTTATTGACTCTAGCCACTCCAGCGCCTCATCTTTTAACACGGCTGGAATGTATAGGCGGCGAAGTTTTCCGCCTTTGCAGTACAAATCAAAGTACCCGGCCTTAACGTGCTCAACTTTTATCTGAACAAGCTCGCTTACGCGCGCGCCGGTTGCGGCAAGAAACCAGACAGCAAAATACCATTCTAAATTTCCGTCGGCTTTCAGCTTTGACTTTAAGAACTGATAGTCAGCATTGCTGATTACATTCTCTAAAAAGTTCTTTTGCTGGACTTTTACAAACTTTAGCTGCAGCTTTTCTTTTCCAATAAAGCGCAGATACTTGTTTATTCCCTGAATCCTAAGATTTACAGTTTTTGCTTTGTAATATTCCAGCAAGTAGCCTTTGTAGGCAAGAAGATTTTCTTTGTTCGCGCAGTCATAATGCTCTGTAAAATATTTTACTGTCCAAAGATAAGAAGCCAGAGTATTCTTTGAAAGGTTTTCTTTCTTCAAATACTCCTCAAAAGTTCTGCCGTTTTCCATAACGACCTCCAATAAGTTGAATTTGCGTTTCCGCTTATTGGA
>ERZ808246.63-NODE-63-length-90218-cov-15.423278_pt1 | contig 90218 bp, 78 predicted proteins | sample MGYA00521083_ERZ808246 | MGnify/ENA primary metagenome ERZ808246 (study PRJEB31516, sample SAMN03275577) | gut metagenome | biome: mammalia-associated habitat; material: feces | host: Papio cynocephalus | place: Kenya | collected 2012-07-07 ... | reverse complement strand
GCAAGAGAAACATCGCGGCGCTAAAACTATCAAAGATGGATTCCCGCGATATGCCTAGGAGATAGAAGTATTTCCCTTCTTTTTTATTTTCTATCAAATATAAAAGCGAGAGCACAAGAAGCAATAGAAAGCTCGTGACAAAAAGAGCCGCCGAAGCAAAAGATAAAACAGCCGTCAAATACCCCATCGTTTCATTGATGCTCTCTTGAAGAAGGGAACTTGGATCCATAAAAGAGTATTTTGGAAACAAAGCCGATAAAGAATTCGATAAGGCGACCCCATCTTCTTTCTCGTCGATATAGAAAACGCATTCGCGCGGCTCTAAATGAAAGGCACTGACTCCAAGTTTCAATTTGAAAAAATCGCTCGTCCAGTCAGAAGAGGACAAAATAGTGTCTTCCGCCAAAGAAGATAGCCCCACCACTTTCAAAGAAGCTTGTTGATACTCGCGAAAGAGGAATTCCCCTTGGACTTCGCTTTTGGTGACGCCAGACACATAAATCGTCTTCGGATTTCCCAAGCGCTTATCAAGTCCTTCGGAAAGCACAATCTCATCGAGACTTGTTGGCATCCTGCCTTTTATTAAAGTCGATAAGTCGCTCGAAAAAGCAAGCGAGGAACTCCTGGGTCTTAAATAGCTCCCTAAGGCCATCCTCTCAGGAAGAGAAGGGAAAGAAGCGATAGCCTTTGTCGGCACTTTAGAAAGTCCTTCGGAGTAACGAAAAACCTCTTCTTTATCCGTACCAAGCAAGAAGGGTTCCTTAAAACCGAGCGAAAGAGCTTTTGGAAAAGCACGGTAACTGCCTTCCGAAAATATGGCGTAACGAGAAAACCCATACTTTTCCTGAATTCGAATCACATCTTCTCTCTCAATGCGATAAAAAGAGGCATCAAAAACAAAAAATCTATCGTCTTTCCTCGTTGTTTTTCTTTCGTTATGAGAAAAATCAAAACGTTTCGAGTCTTTTTCAAAAAGGAAATTTCGGAATTCCTTCTGACGCGATTGTTCAAGGAATGCTTCTGGATCGTCAATATATTTTAGGCCATATGCCTTATAAAGGGTCCAAGGCGTCGGGAAGGAAGATCCATTCGAGGAAGGAAGCCTCATTCGCTCTTCGTAAATAGCTTCATTCCATAAAGGGTCCAAATGGAAAAGGGTGGGTGTCTCGAACTCCATAACTCCTTTTAAAAAGAAATCCTGCTTATCGAAATAGCCCCAGTCCTCGTTTCGAACCTCCAAAGTCAAAGAGAGTTCGTTACGAGAAAGATAGGTTCCGACCCCTTCGTAATTCCAGGAAACCTGCAAGAATTTGGCAAAAGACACCAAATCGTTTTGAGGAAGACCCAAGATAACGTCATCCACCTCAAGCGTCTTTGGGAAGAAAGGAGAAACGAAATTGTTTTTATAATCGGGAAGGAAAAGAAAGTCATTCACGCTTCTGGCACTTAAAGAGGGAAAGAGAAATCGACGGACGCCCTTTTTCACATAAATCTCATTTTGATCTTTGAACAGCTGTTCGAACGGAGACAAATAGGAAACGCAAATATCGACGTCATCGGGTAACTTTTTTTGAAGGTTCGCGACTTCTTCTAGTAAGGCGCTTTGAATATCGGAAACAGTTGGGGTTTTCTCGTTTTTCAAAGACATGACAATGGCCTTTTCGCCTATTAAAGAAGAAAAGGCTTTACCCATTTTCGAGGTTACATTACGCGATAAATAAGAGCTAAGACCGAGCCCTAAAAAGGAGAAAGAGAGCAAAAGCACCGCAAAAGCGCTTCTGAACTTTCTTGTTTTCAATAGATGGGAAGCGTGCTTCATCCAATAAACAAAAGGGAACTTGCATCTCTCGTTTTTTAAAGCGGTTTCGCCTTCTTCTTCTTTTGAAATAATGGACTTTTTACATATGATTTTATGATTTTTGATTTCAAAAATGCCGTCGGCACCCGAAGAAAAGAAAGAAGGATCGTGGGTGCTAATGACAATGAGCCGACGTTTAGACTCCTTCTTCAAAAGAGCGAATAGGGAGAGTGCCGAGGCTTTATCAAGCGCCCCCGTTGGCTCATCGCATAAAAGGAGAGAAGGATCCAGTATAAGAGCGCGGGCAAAGGAAAGGCGTTGTTTCTCACCGCCCGAAAGAACGTACGCAAGACTTTTCTTTTTCTCCAATAAACCGACCTCTTTTAGCAAGGTGACGGCTTTATAGGAAAGAGCTTTGCGGTCTTTCCGATAACCAGCTGGCAAAAGAACGTTTTCAAGTACCGTTTCATGAGGCAATAAATCATAATTTTGTCGGAGGAAGCCAATATTTTGGAGTCGAAAGGAAGCGCATTCCTCTTCTTTCATCCTTTTGAAGGAACGTCCAAAAACAACGAGCTCACCTTGATAATTCCGATCAATCCCCGAAAGCATGTCGAAAAGAGTGCTTTTCCCGCTTCCACTTTCGCCAAGAACAAGGAAAAGCCCTTTTTTAGGAAGGATGAAAGAAGCCTCTTCCAAAAGAGTTTCGTCCAAAAATTTTTTTGTTATCCTCTTGGCGACTATCCCGTTCATTCGTCTTTCAATTCCCCCGCCAGTGATTTTTTTGATAAGAAATAGATCGGAAGGCGAACGCCAAAGAAGAGGAGAAACGCGGCAAAAGCCAAAAGGAGGAAAGGAAGCAACAAAGGTATCCCTAAGAAGCGGGAATAGGGAATCACTAGAAGGCTTGGAATGCCGAATTTTCCTTCAAGGAGAGAAGAGAAAAGACGCGAAAGGGGAAAGGAGATTAGAAAAGCCAAAAGAGCGCCGATAAGAATCTGGCTCCCAACGCCATTTTCAAAATAGCGGACTCTCTCCTCTTTAAGCATCCCTAAGGCGTCCAGCAAAGAAAGAAAGCGTCTTTCTTCAAGAAAAGAGGAATAGGCTATTAAAGCGATCGAAAAGAAAGAAAAAACCGCCTCCATAGCTAAGAAAGGGGTGAGCGACCCTTCCATTGCTTGCCACAAAGCGTCAAAGCCTTCCAAAGACGTCCAAAGGGTGTTGGTTATTAAAAAGGGCTCTTTGCAAGCGGAAGCAAATTCCTTTAGGCGCTTCGCCTCTTTTTCTTCATAGAACAAAAGATAGGAATAGGACGTCCATTCTTCTTCTCCGCTCGCTTCCTTAAAAAGGGCTGGCAAAGTCTTTCCATTCTTCAACGTTTGTGACTCCAAACTCTTCTCCAACGCGCGATAGCTATAAAAAATGCGAGGCAAGGAAAGGAAAGCGAAATCCTTCACCACTCCCGTCACTTCAAAGCGGAAAGATAAAAGAATATCCTCTTCCTCCCCATGGCATTCGAAAGAAGATTCGTAAGAAACTTCAAGCAAACTTCCGATAGGATTCTGGAGCGAAGAGGCAAGTTCTTCGTTAATGAGCACATAGTTCATGCTTTCGCCATTGGGGACTTCCCCCTCCGTAAGGAAAGAACGATTCCGGTTTTTCAAAGAGAGGTCCCAAATAGGGCAAAGGGAGACGTTTTCTTTAAGGTAACCATTCTCGCGATAAGGTAAGGAAGAAGGGAAAAAATAAGAATAATCGTTTTCGATTCTTACGTTTTCGAAAGAAGAAAGAATCTCTTTCGCTTCGCTTTCTTTAGGCCTATAGGAGCGGGCAAGGGAAAGCCGGCTCCCAGGAAGTTCCTCTTTCTTGCTCGCCGACATAGAAGCGGATAGATAAAGAAGGGAACGGTCTTCTCCATCTTCTAAAAAGGAGCGCCCCCCTTCGAAAAATCCAATGAAAAGCAAAAGAAAGGAGAAGAGAAAAAAAGTCGTTCCGATGGTAAGAACGCTTTTTTTGGCATCTTTAGGGATGCTTTTTCGAAACAAAAACCAAAGAAGCGAACCAATTTTCCCCCGTTTCTTTCGGATCATCTGCTTATAAAGCATCTTCTCCTCTTCCTTCTCTTTTGAAAAAAGGAGCTTACCATCCTCCAAAAGCAATAAATAATCGGCGTATTTTTTGGCCAGTTTTCTATCATGGCTCACCAAAATGACAAGATGCGTTTTCGAATATTTCTTAATCTCTCCCATCATAAAATGGGCGTTCTTCGTATCCAAAGCTCCCGTTGGTTCATCGCAAAGCAAAATCGGTGGATTCGCAATGGTGGCTCTTAAAAAGGAAACACGCGCTTTTTCGCCGCCGCTTAGCAAAACCGCTTTTTTGCCATCGACTTTTTTGGAGAAAAACTTTAAAAGGGAGTCTTTTGCTTTCTTTAAGGCTATTTTTTCTTTCTCCCCCTGAATAAGCAAAGGCAAAGCGATATTTTCACTGGCGGTTAGCGTATCCTCCAAATGGTGGTTTTGGAAAATGAAGCCAAGAGAATGCCTTCGATAATCGCTTTTGCCTTTTTCGTTCCTTTTTAAAAGCTCTTCGCCATCGAGAAAGATCTTTCCTCTTTCCGCTTTCTCCATCAAAGCGAGGATATGCAAAAAAGTGCTTTTCCCACTGCCGCTACGCCCTTCTAACACATAAAGGCCATGATCAGAAAAAGATATAGACACGTCTTTGAAAAGGAAACGAGTCTTCTCTCCTTCTTGAATGCTTTTCGTCAAACCCTCTACTCTTAACATCTCTATAAAGAGATAGAGGCAAAAGAAGAATTTTGTTTCGGTTTTTTATTCTTCCTCTTCTTCTTTCTTTTCTGGCGTCACAAGAATCTTCTTGGCCGCTCCGTTCTTATCGACCGCCAAAACTTTAAGTAAATAGTTTTTATAGGACACAATATCCCCAACCTTAGCGAATTTATCGTCAAGAAGCTCAACGATGAAACCGCCGATAGTCACATATTCGGTGTCCGTTTTGTCAAAATCAAGGCCAAGCAAGTCGCAAAAATCCTCTAAGGTAAGCGAACCATCCACGATATAGCTGCCATCTTTCCTTTTGAGATAGGGGATCTCAGGATCGTCTTTTTCGTCCCAAATCTCCCCGACGATCTCCTCCAAAATATCTTCCATCGTGATAACGCCTTCCACACCGCCATATTCATCCATCACGATCGCGAAATGCCTCTTTTTCTTTTTGAATATCTTCAAAATGTCGTTTATCTCAGCACTCCGAGGGAAACGGAGGGGTTCTTCCAAAAGATCCGACAATTTAGGCGTTTCGCCGCTCATCTTATAGAGCATGAGATTGCGGGTTTTGATAAAGCCGATGATGTTGTCGATCGTTCCCCTATAAACCGGAACGCGACTATAGTGATAAACTTTCGGATCGTCGCTCACTTCCTTTAAATCATCTTCGGCATCGATGGCAAAAACGTCCACTCGAGGCGTCATCACTTCATAAGCCAGCGTATGGGTATAGCGAATGGTTTCGTGAAGAAGCTCCGCTTTGTCTTCGTCCACCGTTCCTTGTTCCTCAATGCCATCGACCATCTCATGCAAATCGTCCTCGCTAATGGTAAGATCTTCGACTTTCCTTAAAAGAGGCTTGGCGCAAACTTCCCCAAGTCCTCCCACCACGAAGGTAATAGGCATCAAAAGCCACGAAAAGAAGCGGAGAGGCAAAGAGTATAGGGAGACGAGTTTGAGATTAAAGATTTTCCCAAAGCTCTTGGCTATAATCTCGCCGAAAGTAATTTTAATGACCAAGCAAATCATAGAAGCTACAAGGCCCCATGTTTCGGCTTCCGCCGTCTCTCCCCCCAAGACGAGCACGCTCAAAGTAACGCCAAGAAGGGTACTCACGGAATCTAGACCCGCATTAACCGTGTCATTTAAAAGCAAAATGGTCGAAATAGTGCGGGGATAATTATCGCTTAGGCTTTTGGCCGCTTTTAAACGTTTGCTTTGCGGCTTCTTCTTTAGGGCCTCCTCAAGGCGAACATCGCTAATTGAGCCGTAAGCCATATCGCTACTAGAGAAGAGGAAAGAAAGGACAAGGAGCACTCCAAGAGCAACGCTGTAACCGATAATCAAGCCAATATTCATGCTCTCCCCCCTTTCTTATGATGGATAAGTTTCTTCTCATGAATCTCGTCGATGTCGTCCACGAGCTCTTCCAAAATATCTTCCATCGAGACAATGCCCACGACTTCGCCTTTTTCCACAACAACACCCAAATGAACAAGCTCACTATTGAGCCTTTCGAAAGCGCTATCCAACGCTGTATCCACATCAATTTGGATGGGTTTTTCAAGTACGCTCCGAAAATCTAAATGAGGATCCTTGGTGTATTCCTCGAAATAAATCTTCGTCACCAAAACCCCGATAATATTCGCTTTCTCGCCTTCGTAAATAGGGATTCTCGAGTAGGGATTATCGAGTATGGCTTTATTGATATCGGCAATCGTGAGATTCTCCTCGTTCAAAGCAAAGGTGTTTTCGAGTTTGGTATAGACTTTTCGGACTTTTACCTGATCGAAATCGAAGACGTTATCGATAATCTCCGTTTCGTCTTTTTCAAAAAGAGGCTCGCTTTTATCCTCTTCCTCCTCATCTTCGTTTTTTTCATCTAAAACCGCTTGCTTCGTGCTTTCTAAAAGTTCCTCTTTCGAAAGAAGGCTTTGGTCATCGGCCTTAAATATTTTATGGGCCAAGAAAAGGACGCCACGGAAAAGCAAAATGATAGGATAAAGGAGAATAGACACCACGAAAACGGGGTAAGCCAAAATAACGGCCATACGATTAGGGAGGGCTTTGCTAAGGATTTTCGGCAACGTATCGCTCACAATATAAACCAGCGCAGCCATGACAACGGTGCTTAAAATAGCCTCAACGCCAGAGCCTAAGCCCCAACTCTTCGCCAAGCCATAAAAAAGCATCGCGCTCAAGTAGGACATAAGCGTTTGGACGATATTGTTCCCAACAAGCACCGAAACCAAGGTATTATCGAACCTGTTGACGAGCATGGAAACAAGCTTTGCCGTTTTGTCGCCTTTTTCGGCAAGGGCTTGGAAGTGATAACGATTGCAATTCGAGAAAGCGTTCTCGCTAGCGCTAAAAAGGCCACTCACGAGAAGCAAGATGGCGATTATAATCCAGCAAACCCAGCTAGGCATCCCCCATATAAGCGCGTCATTCGAAGCGCTACTTTCTAGAATCAAACACAGATCAGGGTCCACTCAAAAATCCTCCGAATGAGTACTAGTATAGCAAGAAAGAAAGCCGACTTCTAGAGAGGCCTCTTAAGGTCGCCCTCACACGGGATAGGTTCGTTATGGGAACGAAGAACCTTCTTGATGGCATGATTGAACTTATCGCGGTCCATCATGATGAGGTTGCCGCAACCCAGGCAACGTATTTTGATATCGGCGCCTATACGGACGATTTGAAATCGTTTGGAGTGAGAGAGGCATGGATGGGCTTTTTTCATCTCCACCTCATCAAAAAGAGAATACTTTAGAATTTCCATGGTTCTTGCTCCATTAAGACGGCATTAGGCGTCCTTGGGAGGCCTGGCATGCGCAAGATATTTCCTGATAACGGAATCACGAAATCCGCTCCTTTGGCCACTTCGAAATCCCGAATATGGAACGTTTCATGAAGGGGTGCGCCGATTTTCTTAGGATCGTCGCTTAAAGACATCGGGGTTTTGGCAATGCAAACGTAGCTCGATTCGAAGCCATTTTTGCTAAGGAAATCAAGTTTTTGAGCCGCTAGTTCGCTATAAGAAACGTCTTTTGCCCGATAAATCTCCTTCGCAATGATCTCGATCTTCTTAGGAAGAGACATTTCTTTGGCGTAGAGGGGATGATAATGGTTAGGCTTTGAGCAAGCTTCCTTGACCTTTTTGGCGAGTTCCATAGTCCCTTCGCCGCCTTTAGAAACTCCTTCCGAAAGGGCAAAAGAAGCGCCCATCTCTTTTAAAAGCGATTCCAAAAGCGCAATTTCTTTGGGGGAGTCGCTATCAAAACGGTTGATGGCAATAACAACATTCACACCAAATTTAAGAAGGTTTTCGTAGTGGATTTTGAGATTTTTGAAACCTTCTTGGAGGGAAGGAAGATTCTCTTCGGAAAGTTCTTCGAAGCAAACGCCACCATGGAGTTTAAGAGCGCGAATGGAAGCGACAAGAACGACCGCATCGGGCACGAATCCGCTTTCCTGGCATACGATATCCAAGAATTTTTCACCGCCTAAATCGCTTCCGAAACCAGCTTCCGTGATGACATAAGGGGCTAAGCGAAGCGCTGCATTGGTAGCGATAATGCTGCTAGTGCCATGGGCGATGTTGGCAAAAGGACCGCCGTGGATGAAAACGGGATTTCCCTCATAATTACGAACAAGATTCGGTTTTAAAGCGTGTCGCAAAAGTCTCATGATAGCATGAGTGATCTGAAGATCCTTGATAGTGATGGCTTTGTCGTCAAGGCTATAAGCGACAATCACTTTCCCAAGTCTTTGCAAGAAATCATCTTCGTCTTTGGCCAAGCAAAGAATGGCCATAAGCTCGCTGGCAACGCTGATATTGAAACCATCCTTCCGAGGATAGCCACCTCCTTTCCCCTCACCGATTTCGATATGGCGAAGGGAACGATCGTTCATATCTATGGACCTCTTCCAAAGGATTCGGTTAGGGTCAATATGAAGTGGGTTATCGAAATAAAGGATATTATCGATACAAGCAGAAACCAAATTGTTGGCGCTTGTGATGGCGTGAATGTCGCCAGTGAAATGCAAATTGATATCCTCTTCCGGAAGAAGAGATGCTTTCAAGGCGCCTGTAGCGCCTCCTTTAAGGCCAAACACCGGCCCTAAAGCCGGTTCTCTTAAACAAAGAAGGGCTTTTTCTCCTAGTTTATAAAACCCTTCCTCCAGACCAATGGCCGTCGTCGTTTTGCCTTCGCCCGCCTTGGTGGGCGTCAAAGCAGTCACCAAAACGAGCTTCCCTTTCTCTTCCTTTAAAGGAACTTTCCTTAAATCGATTTTGGCGATTTCGGAACCGTATGGCTCCAAAGACGAAGAAGGTATGCCAACCTCTTCAGCAATTTTCTCAATCAGGGTATCCATCGTGATTCCTTTCCTTTTATCTAGAATAGAATAAACTTCAAAGGTTCGAAAGGGCTCTTAACGTTAAAGAAGCAAGCAAAAGACCCGCCGCGGACGGCACCATCATAAGGGAGCTTGGCCTTGGCGTTTTGACAAGCGGCAGTTCTTTGGAAGCCACTGCCGTAATTTTTCTCAGATCGATATTCCGTTCGCGTAACATCTTGCGGAGCTTTTTGGCCAAAGGATCGCCCGATGTTTTGTCCAATGTGGTCACATAAACCTTTGAAGGATCGATGCGATTCCCCATCCCCAAAGAGACGAAAAGGGGGATGTTTTGGCGGAGGGACGCTTCAATAAGGGCCACTTTCGCATTCAAATCGTCCACGGCATCAACCCAAATCGCAGCATCGCCGAAAACGCCATCCGCAAGAGAAGATTCGTCAATTCTCAAATCAAACGTTTCTATTTCGCAATCTTTTCGGAGGAGAAGGGATCTGCTTTTGGTAGCATCGCTTTTCTTTTTTCCTAAATCCTCGTAAGTAAAAAGAAGTTGGCGATTGAGATTGCTTTCTTCCACCACATCAAAATCCACCCCGATGAGGGGCGATACGCCCGTTCGGCAAAGAGCCTCGAAGCAAGTTCCACCGACGCCCCCCAAGCCGAAAACAACCACTTTCGAATGGCGTATTTTCGCTATTCCATCCTCATGAAGCAAAGGCAAAATTCTTTCATCGATTTTGGATGACATCAAGCACCTCCGAAAGAGAATTCACAATCGCCGATTCAAACTGATGTCGAAAGAAAGTCTCTTGTCTTTTCACGTAGTGTCTCGTATCCAGCTTGATTTTTTCTTTTGTTTCCGAAAGCGAAAGAAGTTTATTCCGATAGAGGAAGAATTCTTTGACGCCAATGGCCTGATAGGCTCCTTTGATGTCTTCGACGCCTTCGATTTTGGGAAGGACCTCTTCGACAACCCCTTCTTGGAACATCTCTTCGACTCGTTTGTCGATCCGCTCATAAAGAAAATCTCGAGAAGGCGATAAGCGGAAGAATTGACAATCGTAAATCGGTTTATGCGATTGCTTCGACAAAAGGCTCGTCTTACTTTCCTTGGCGGCTAAGCAAAGAGCAATAGAGCGAAGAACCCGACGCCGGTTTTGATAGGGGATCTTCTGCGCTTCTGTCCAGTCTAACTTTTCCAAAACCTCATGAAGGGCGATGTCGCCATATTTCTCATAAGGAGACATATCGACATTGGAAGTGTCCACGCCCAAGTCATAGTCGTAAAGGGCGCTTCGAATATAAAGTCCGCTTCCCCCGACGAGGATCGGTGTCTTCCCCTCCTTCAAAAGATCGTCTAACACCTTGCGCACATCTTTTTGGTATTGGGCAATATCATAGGAAACATCCGATGGAACGAAATTATAGAGATGGTGCGGAACCATCCTTTTTTCTTCTTCTTTTGGGGAGGCGGTCGCAATAGGAAAATCCTTATAAACTTGGAAAGCGTCGGCGTTAACGATCTCACCCCCTATTTTTTGGGCAAGTTCTATCGCCAAAGCGCTTTTCCCACTGGCTGTCGGACCCAAAAGAACCAGAATCATCGAAGGATCTCCGCGATTTCGCTAAGTTCCTCTCGCGCTTCTTTTTCCATGGAGCGGTAATTTTCCAAAAGAGGATGGCTCTTGATGGCGTCTTGATAGGAAAGAAGGGTCTTTTTGGCTTCCTCGTATTCTTTTCCTTTGCCCATCGAAAGGGCGGTCTTTTTCTTCAACTCGATGTATTTTTCGCCAAGACTTTGAAGCTCTGAGTCTTTCGAAAGGACGTCGCCTAAGTTTTTAAAGGCGCCAAGAAAAGGATCCACGCTCATCAAATAAGCCAAATCCTTCGCCTTCAAAAGCAAAGGATCGCCCACTAATTCGCCATGAAGAGAGTAGGTTTTGGAAGAAAGCACTTTTATAGGAACCAAGCATCCAGTCAGGTAACTTGGCCCCTCAAAATGAATGAGCTTCCCGTTTCGTGAGTATCCGCTTAGCTTGTTCGGATCTTTTTTGCTCACCCCTTCGACCAAGACTTCCACCGTTTTCCCTAACATTTTATCGCTGCTTTCCTTGGTTAAATCGTCTACCACCTCTTTTAGGCGGAGGAAGCGCTTTTGAGTAATCTCATGAGGAACTTGGACCATTCTAGCGGCTGGCGTCCCGATGCGGGGACTATAAATAAAGGTATAGGCACTCGCATAACGGACCTCTTTCATAAGGCTTATGGTATCTTCAAATTCTTCTTCCGTTTCGCCAGGAAAACCGACGATGATATCCGTTGTCAAAGCGATATCAGGAATCTTTTCCCGAATGCGTTTCGCCAAGGAGAGATACTCCTCTCTCGTGTAGCGTCGTCCCATTCTTTTTAGGCAAGAGGAGGAACCGCTTTGAACGGGGAGATGAAGCCAAGGGTCGATATTTTTATGCTTCGCCATGACGGCAATCATCTCATCCGTAAATTGACTTGGATAAGAAGTTAAAAACTTAAGGCGAGGTATCCCTAAAGAGGCCACTTTGTCTAAAAGGGTGGCGAAATTCGTCCCATCCTTTAAATCAAGCCCATAGCTATTGACGTTTTGTCCCAAAAGAGTGATTTGCTTATAACCGCTTTCCACCAGGTCCTGGCACTCCTTAAGAACGTCGGACATCTGACGGCTTCTTTCGCGTCCCCTTGTGTAAGGAACAATGCAATAAGTGCAAAATTTATCGCAACCGTAGGAAATATTAACATAAGCTTCAAACGAAGAAAGGCGAAGGGAAGGCATATTCTCCACGACTTCGCTAGAAAAAGAGCTCGAGGAAACGAGCGTTTGCCTATTTTTTAGAACTTCGGACAAAAGAAGGGGGAGTTTACTCACTTCGTGAGTGCCGATAATCAAAGAAATGAAAGGATAAGTCTTCAAAAGGGATTCCCCGACTCCCTCTTCTCCCATGACGCACCCGGCCAAAACAAGCATAAAGGAAGGGTCTTTCTCCTTATTGGCCTTAAAGGATCCGATTTCTCCATAAACCTTCTCTTCGGCATTTTCTCGAACGGCACAGGTGTTGATAATGGCGAGATTGGCTTCCTTAGGATCGTCTGTTCTTTCGAATCCCGCTTCCGAGAGATAACCCGCCATCGTCTCTTCATCGCGATAATTGGCTTGGCATCCATAAGTTCGGATATAGAATTTCTTCCCTTTTGCGAAGTCTAGAAGGTTTGGAGGTATCGTTCGCGAATCCACGCTTCTAAAAACAGGCGGCCTTTGGGCAGCTTTTTTGCTATTCGGCGCCTCAATAATCAAGGTTTTTTTCATTTTTAGCAATCCTCCAATAGGAAGTTAATGGGTGTTAAGGATGTTGCGCGATAAGTCTTCTCCGAAACATCTAGAAGCAATCCATTCACCATTTTCTCCCCATCCTCTTTAAGAGCAAAGGGCTTATGGACGCCATTAACGATTTTGTTAATGACGCTTTGCTTTTCAAAGCCAATAACGCCATTGGGATCGCCACACATTCCAACATCGCTTATGAAGGCGCTCCCATTAGGAAGAAGGCGAGCATCCGCTGTTTGAACGTGGGTATGAGTACCTAAGAAAGCAGTCGCTTTGCCATCGAAGAAATAGGCGAAGGTGATCTTTTCGCTCGTGCATTCCGCATGGTAATCGACGATGTGAATAGAGGGTCTTTCGTCCAAAAGAGACAAGGAGAAGCTTGTGTAGGGAGAGCTCACTTCCCCATCCATAAGACCCGTTCCGAGAATATTCGTCACCCGGATCGGAACGTCTTTGCAAAGGAATTCACGCGTCCCAGCGCCGTAATGATAATCGATGACGTTTATGGGGCGAATGAGCCTAGGCGCTCTATCGAAATACGAATCGATTTCCTTTTTGTCGCGCCAATGATTGCCAAGCGTAACGGCGTCAATTCCACACTCATCGGTCAAAAAACGATAATGCTCTTCCGTTAAGCCACGGCCATGCGAAGCGTTTTCGGCGTTGGCAATGACAAAATCGATTCGATATTTTTCTCGAAGGGCGTTTAAGGAAAGATGGACCGCATCGCGGCCCACCCTTCCAACAATATCCCCAAGAAAGAGAATTCGCATTATTTCGCCGTCTCCGTCGCGCGGTATTCACGAATAACGGACACTTTGATCTGGCCAGGATACGTCATGGTTGTTTCGATTTGTTCCCGAATTTGTTGCGCCATCTTGATGGCATCCATATCGCTTACCTTTTCGGGAATGACCATCACGCGGATTTCGCGTCCCGCTTGCATGGCATAAGCCTGTTGCACGCCATCGTAAGATTTGGCTATTTCCTCGAGTCTGTTGATGCGTTTAGTGTAGTTTTCCAAGGATTCGCTACGAGCCCCTGGACGAGCAGCGCTTAAGGTATCAGCAGCCATCACAAGATGAGCAATCACGCTCTTGGCAGGAACATCGCCATGATGCGATTCGATAGAATTGACGACTACTTCCGGTTCATTGTATTTGCGAGCGAGTTCAGCACCGAGTTGAACATGGCTTCCTTCTTGCTCGAAATCGAGAGCTTTACCTATATCGTGGAGAAGTCCAGCACGGCGAGCCAAATTTTGGTCTAAGCCAAGCTCAGCGGCCATAATTCCAGTCAAATAAGCGGTCTCGATAGAATGCTGCAAAACGTTTTGACCATAAGAGGTGCGATATTTCAAACGGCCAAGGATGCTAAGTAAGTCACGATTGATATGCGCCAAGCCCAAGCGATTGGCAGCATCGATGCCAGCGCGGGTGCAATCATTTTGCACATCGTTACGGAATTTATTGGCCACTTCTTCAATACGGCCAGGTTGAATTCGTCCATCTTTCACCAAAGCGTCCAAGGTACGACGTGCCACTTCACGGCGAATGGGGTCGAAGCAAGAGATAGTGATGACCTCTGGCGTATCGTCGATAACCAAATCGACGCCCAAAGTAGATTCCAAGACGCGGATATTACGGCCTTCCCTTCCGATAATTCGACCTTTTAATTCATCGGTAGGAAGAGAAATGACCGCCACGCTTCTTTCGGTTGTGACTTCTTGAGCGTATTTGTCGCAAGCCAAAGACAAAAGGTCCTTGGCCTTCGCTTCGGCGGTTTGTTCCGCCTCATCTTCGGCATTTTTGATATAGGCAGCTATTTCGCTCGACATCTTGTTTTCGACGCGAGCCATAATTTCGTCATGAGCCTCTTTTGTAGACATGCCGCTCACTTTCTCGAGTTCGGCGATGATGTTATCGATCTTTTCGCTCAATTCTTGACTCTTCTTCTCGTTTTCTTCGATTTTTTTGTCAAGAAGATCGTTTTTCGCGTCAAGAGCGTTTTCTTTTTTGATTAAGGCGTTGTCCCTTTGGTCAATCGCCTCTTCGCGAGCATCCAACTTATTCTGCTGAATTTGCACTTCTTGCTTCATAAGCCGAACTTCGTTTTGGGCTTGCTGTTTCATTTCAAAAGCCGCTTGTTTGGCATCAAGCTCGGCGCTTTTAGTAAGCCGCTCCGCTTTGATTTCGGCGTCATGCAAGACTTGTTTCGCGGCTTTTTCGCTTGTCTTCATCTTCATTCCGCCGACAAGATGGAGGAAAAGATAAACTAAAGCGCCGCCAACGAATAAAGCAATCAAAGCCGCCACTAAGACCCAATACCAATCCACATTCATATTTAAAACTCCTTCTTCAAAAGGACCGACCCATAGAGGTAGAAATCAATTATGGAGCGTATTTATAACGGGGTTCCCGCAATAAGGCCCAGAATAAATCCAGTCGATGGGAGAAAGTACCTTCTGGTACGAAGGTATTGTAAACCCTAAAAAAGAAATGGGCTACAACGGACTTTTCTAAGCTCTATGCGAAAAAGATAAAACAAAACAAAATATAGCGATTCTGCGTAGATAATGCGATTTCAAAAGAGATTTCGGAAATAAATATTTTTAAGTCGGTTAAGAAAAAGCATCCTCTTTTTGAAGAAGATGCTATTTTTTATTCTTCGACAGTCGTCTCGGCTTCCTTTCCTTTCATGGCTTCACGGATCTTCTTTTCCATAAGATCGGCCGCCTCGGGATTCTCCTTGAAGTAGGCTTTCGCCGCTTCTCGACCATTGCCAATCTTTTGTCCGTCAAGCTCATACCAATTCCCGCTCTTAGAAAGGAAGGAATATTCAACGCCAAGATCGACAAGTTCGCCTTCGCGGCTTATCCCCTGCCCATAAGTCACATCAACCGTGCAAGTGCGGAAAGGTGGGGCCACTTTATTTTTCACGACTTTCACGCGAACAGTATTTCCAATTATTTCCGAGCCTTGTTTGATGGCTTCTTGTCTTCTTAAGTCGATGCGGATCGAAGCGTAGAATTTAAGAGCTCTCCCACCTGTCGTCACTTCCGGATTCCCATACATAACGCCAACTTTTTCACGAAGCTGATTGATGAAGATTACAAGGCAATTGGTACGGGAGAGGATTCCGGCAAGTTTGCGCATCGCTTTCGACATGAGACGGGCTTGGAGTCCGACTTGGTTATCGCCCATCACGCCATCGAGTTCTTGTTGCGGAACTAAAGCCGCAACGGAATCCACAATAATGACGTCGATCGCACCGCTATTGGCAAGCATCTCTACGATTTCAAGCGCTTGTTCGCCACTATCTGGTTGGGAAAGGATAAGCTCATCGATATTGACGCCAAGTTTCGCCGCATATTCGGGATCAATCGCGTGTTCGGCATCGACGTAGGCCGCTCTGCCGCCTTTCTTTTGAGCCTCGCTTACGGCCTCAAGGGCAAGAGTTGTCTTACCAGAGCTTTCAGGCCCATAGATTTCAACGATTCGGCCTTTTGGATAGCCGCCCACCCCAAGAACTTGATCAATAAGCAAGCTTCCCGAGGGAATGACATCCACATCGACATGGGGCTTTTCGCCCATTTTCATAACAGCTCCTTTGCCATAGGCTTTTTCGATTTCTCGAATCGCACGGGCAAGAGCTTCATCCTTCGATGAAGTGTCTTCTTCAATTTTCTTAGCCATAGAAATGTTCCTCCACTCTTCTAATATGGGGTAAAAACAAAAAATGATACGTTTTTTGGGTCAGTCTTCGAAAATGGCGATAAGTTGGTCGAGCATCATATCCACGGAAGCTTCGCGAATTTCGTTGCGGGTCAAAGTGAAATCTTGTTGCATTTGCAGGCGACCCCATGGGGTGGCGATAGCCATATTAACGCGTCCTACAGGAGCCGAACCCGGTTCGCTGGTGGGACCGGCATTCCCCGTGAAAGAAACGCAAACATCGACATTGAGTCTCTTTCTGCCACCTTTGGCCATTTCGTTCGCGACCTTTTGAGAAACAACACCATAATCGCGAATGGAAGTCGCACTCACATCGGCTAGGGCGATTTTTTCTTCGCTCCAATAAGTAACCAAGGAGCCTTTAAAGACTTTGCTCGCGCCAGGAACGCTCGTTAAGGTGCTCGCGAAAAGGCCGCCGGTTAACGATTCCACCGAGCCTAAAGTGAGTTTCTTTTTCTCTAACGCTTCTAATACGCGACGAGCCTTTTCATTATCAATAATCATTGCGTTTCTCCTTTCAGCACATGACGATTGGAATAAATATAGATAACGCCCGAAAGAACGGACATGAAGGTAGCCAAATAAACCAAAATCGTAGCGATTCTAAAATAAGGGCTCCACGAACTATCGAAATAGGAAAAGGGCCAGCCATTAAGGAAAACGACAGGGATAGCAATCATTTGGAGAACGGTCTTCATTTTGCCGAAGATATTGGCGCTTAGAACGAGGCCTTTGCTAGCAGCGATGAAGCGGAAAGCGTCCACCACCAAATCTCTAGAAATCATCAAAAGGACGCAAAAGAAGGGGATCGTCAAGTTCTCTTTTCCAAAATGAGGAAGCATCAAATAGAGCAAAGAAGCATTCACTAAAAGCTTATCCGCGATAGGATCCAAGAACTTCCCTAAATCCGTGACTTGATTCCATTTTCTGGCCAGGTAGCCATCTAAAAAATCGGTGAGCGAAGCCACGATAAAAACAATCATCGCCAAAAGGTAGACAAGATTGACGGGACCGTAAGTCGGAATCACAAGGCCCGGGATAAAGTCAAGCACCACAAGCGTTCCAAAAAGAAGGGCCACTAAGGCAATGCGAATGATGGTGATTTTGGTTGGGATATTAATTTTCATTTTTGATTAAGTGGAGTTTCCGGCCCGATAAGCCATGTTCTGTCGAGGGCGAACATTCATCTCAGGTTTTCCTGGAAGGATCTCCTTCGAATTGGGATTTCCTTCTTCCCCTACCAAATTTGGGTTTCTCGCTTGTGGGGTTTACCGCGTTTCACCTTGTTGTCGCCAACAAGCTCGTCTCTGTGGCACCTTGGGGAGAATCATCTCAAAGAGACTTTCCTCACGCCGTCACGCACTCCGGGCGTGCCTAGGTTTATTGATTGACCTAGCGCAATCACTACATCCATCACAGGATGTGCGAGCATGGACTTTCCTCTGGTTAAACCAGCATTCGCCTGGGCCGGAAAATTAATTGCTTCGTTTTTTAAGGGTTTTCACGTCGTAGCCTTCGTTGAATAAAAAACTCTCGAGAGCATTAACTCGTTGAATATAACGGAGATTTTCCGCGTTCGGAGTATCCCCTGGCTTAATCGACTCCAATTGTTTGGCCATGACGGAATTCTCTCGTTCTAACGAACGGAGCCTTTCGTAATCGACATCGGCATTCGCGATTTGCTCTTTCGTTTTTGAAAGCTCGGCTTTTAAAGAGGCAATTTGCGCATCTTTCGAAGAGATGATTTCGCTAAAAGTATCATAATCGCGGATGATTCGGTCCAAAAAGATGTCGACTTGCTCAGCGTTATAGCCTTTGACATCTTTTTCGAATTTCTCTTTGTAAATGGCGTCAATAGTGAGATCAATCTTCTTTTCCATAGCGCTCTTAAATTATATTTAAGAAGAAGGAACGATACAAGAGATATCCTGGGTATCAAAATAGATTGGATTGCACTAAAATGAACTATAGGAAAGAACTTTCATGAAGATATTCGAAAAGGCCATTCAAAATACGCATTGTCTCATCTTTATGGACCTTGAAGCAACCGCCACAAGCCATGAGCTTATTGAGCTTGGCGCTTATCGGGTGCTTATCGACGAGGCACGAAAACCTATCCGCATCTCCGCCCCATTTAAGTGCTACGTCAAGGCCAAGAACCCCATCGGCCGAATCGTCACGAACATGACGGGCATCACCGAAGAAAAGCTTAAGAAAGAAGGACTTCCTTTCGAAGCTGCCATGAATCGCTTTCATCAATTCGTAGGCGGCTATTGGAAAGGGGCACGTTTTGTCACTTTCGGTTCCCACGATATGGTGATACTCCATTCCTCATTGGCAATGCATGGGGACGCGATGGATCCAGAACTGATCTATCGCATCATCGATTCCCATTTCGACTTTCAAGCATTTCTAAGTCAATATGTCCAAGACCGCAATGGCTGCCCTTATTCGCTTCATAACTACCTGAATATTTTTGAAGTTCCTTTCGAAGGGCAAGAGCATGACGCCTTAGCCGACGCTTTTAACCTTTATCGCCTCTATAAAGCCTCCTTAGAAAGAAAAGACATATTGACAAAACAATATGAATTGACGCTTTCGCACTTCAAGAAAATACCACCTCCTTTGAAAGAGGCCTTTAGAAGACTCTCGGAGGGAGAGGATCTCACCGTTGAAAGGTGGAAAAAATGCGTGGAGGATACTTTCCGATGAACATCCATTATCCTCCTGGTGTTAAGCCAAGAGCAAAAGCGATTCCGACAAAAACGAAAAAGAAGGAAAGCCCATTAAAGGGAAGGCACATTTTAAGCGCCGCCAACCGTGGACAATCTTTCGAAGACGACATCAACGAAACCAACCAAATCTATCGGGAAAAAGATTTGGCCGTCATTTACAAAAGACCGACGCCCATTAACATCGTCAAAGTCGATTACTCAAAAGGCGCCACCATCACAAAAGCGTATTTTGAAACGCAAAGCACCACCGACTATAACGGATTATACAAAGGGAAATATATCGATTTCGAAGCCAAAAGCACCCATTCGAAAACAGCCTTGCCACTTGGAAATATTGCCAAGCAGCAAATCGAGCACTTAGAAGCCGTCCTTCGCCATGGAGGTATCGCCTTTTTCCTTATCGAACTCACCCTCTATAGCGAATTCTATCTTTTGCCTGCGGACTTCGTCTGCGAATTCTATCGCCGACGTCCGCGGAAATCGATTCCTTTTAAAGACATTCGCGAAAAAGGTTATCCCATCAAAGAAGGCTTTCGGCCACGCATTGACTATTTGCCAGTCGTAGACGCCGTTTTCTTGAAATAAGAACAAAACTTATGGAGCGTGCATCTTTCGCACTTCGGGCTTCTTGCTAAGCACACGCTTCTGCCAAAAGCTATAAGAGCGTGATGCAAAAAAATCCATTCGTTTTTTGGAAAGGCTTTCTCAAGTTTAGCCTCAATATGCTGGGGATTTTCGTCTTTTGAAGCATATCCAAGACGAGTTGAAATGCGAGAAATGTGGGTATCCACAGGAAGGAAGGGGATGTGCCCTCTTTCGAGCAAATAAACGCCAGCGGTTTTGTTTCCAATGCCGGGCAACGCAACAAGCTCGGCCTTGGTTTTAGGAACGTTGCCGCCATAGTCTTTCATTAATTCGGCCGATAAAAGAAGGAGGTTTTTAGCCTTTAAGCGATACATGCCAAGGCGATGTATATCCTTTTCAATCTCTCTTATATCGGCCTCCGAAAGGGATTGCGCATTCGGAAAATGGGCGAAGAAAGAGGGCGTCACCTTATTGACGGAGGAATCGCTTGTTTGGGCGCTTAGCATTATAGCAACCAAACATTCGAAATCATTCCGAAAGGAAAGGGTGCAAGAAGCGCTGGGAAATGAGGATTTTAGATAATTTAAGAGAGCTGCGCTTTTTTCCGTCATCGGTTCTTTTTCCAAAGAGAACGAGTCAGTTCCATTGTCGCCTCAATGTCTTTATCCCAAGAATCGCTTATTGCGCTTGCCCCTTCTTTCAAAAGATCGTTCTCTTTTCGATGCGCTTTAAGGGTTTTGCCAACTTCGCGAATCGTTTTCTTACCCGTTTTCAAAGTATCGAGCAAAGCGTTTTTGATCTCCTCCAGACTATACACGCCACTAGCCCATTCAGAAATCGTATCTTTCTCTAAAGGCGAGAGGCTTCGAGCGAGCTTCTCTTCGAAAAAGGCAATCAATTCGCTTCGTACTTTCGTCATTTCTTTATCTGACATGGAAGCGCACTGTTTTTCGATAGAAGACGCGAAAAGGGCATAACACTTGTCGATAAGAGGGGAAAGAGAAGTCTCCATCTTTTCCTTCATCGTATAATTCAAAAGCCCCTTCTCCAAAAGACTATTCATGATGGCGTTAATCTCTTTCGGCCCTTTGCTCATCTTCAAAGAAAGCATATCCGCGCTGATGAAATGGTTACCGAGTTCAAGAAGATGATCAATAAGGAGTGCCACAAAGGCCTCATCTTCGCTTAAGCCGATTTTCTTATAGGTCTCCAAAAGCACATAAGGAAAAGGGACTGCGTTTTGATAGGGATTTTTCATATTTTTCCTTTCCAACCTTTCTTTCTTTCTTCGAGAATCTTTTCACGACGAATCTCCTTTAAAAGGGGGCGAAGCGTTTCCATGGCCTTCTTTGTCTCTTTCTCCAAAGAGAAGCCAAGAAGCTCCTCAAAACGTTCCGCTCTCACGATTCGAAGAGGATCCTCTTGAATTCTCTTATAGGGGTCGCCAATAAAGCGAATGATTTTGTCATTTAAGTCTTTCAATCCCCCATGGAAATCAAGAATCTTATAGTCTTTATCGAGATAGAGAGCATTTATCGTAAAATCGCGCCGCTTGGAATCGAGGAAAGGGCTTTTTACGAACTTAATAAAACGAGGATGGCGATAGTCCGAATAATCTCCTTCTTCACGAAGAGTCGTGATGTCGCAAGAACAAGAAAGGATCTTCGTTTTGATCGTGCCAAATCTTTTAAAAGAAGCATCGGCATTTGGAAGGAGGGATAAGGATTCTTCTGGCAAGGCGTCCGTCGCGAAATCATAATCGTCGAAGGAACGGCCCAAACAAAAATCCCGTGTTGCTCCCCCAACCATATAGAGAGCAAAGCCCCCTTCCCCATAAAGCGATTTCAATGCGTCGAAAACTGGCAAATTTCTCATTGGCGAAATTTTACCATAGAAGCGATGAAATAGGAGAAGTTATAAAAAGGGCCTTGCCAAGGCAAAGCCCATTCCGACATAAGAAAATCGCTTCTTAGTTAAGCTTTTCTTTAAGGCCTTTGGAAACCTTGAAGGAAACGCTGGTGCTGGCTGGGATGGTGATCTTCTCTTGGGTCGAAGGATTGGTGCCTTCACGGGCAGCGCGTTCTTTCTTCTCGAAGATGCCAAAGCCAGAGATCTTCACCGCATCGCCTTTGATAAGGGTGGCAGTGATGACATCGACAACGGCGTCAACAGCAGCTTCGGCATCTCTCTTGGAGAGTTCAGCCTTCGCGGCAACGGCATCGATTAATTCAGCTTTATTCATTGAGATTCTCCTCCTTATAGCTAAATCGTTATGAATAAAGTAGCATCTCTTTCCTTCTATATCAAGCGCATAATTTCAAAAAAGTTCCGATGACATCTAGGAAAAAATAGCAATAATAATGAAAAGTTTTTCATCGATAATGAAAAATAAAGATTTCATCGAGCTTTTTCAATCAAAAAGCGCCGAAACATTCGATAGCAACGCATCACTTTCGGATACGGTAAATAATGTGGATGGGAGTGCCATCAAAATCAAAAGACGCTCTCAAGCGGTTCTCGAGGTAGCGAGTATAGGAGAAATGAGCCGTCTCGGGATTATTGCAAAAGAAAACGAAAGTCGGTGGATTTACCGAAACTTGGTTAGCGAAGACGATTTTCAAACGCCCATGGTTGAAATTCGGCGAAGGATTCATCGCTTGGGCATCGCGAATGATTTCGTTAAGCAAAGGCGTCGGAATTCTTCTTAGACTCGCTTCGTGGACTGCTAAAACTTTAGGCAAAATAGCATCGATGCCAGCGCCGCTTGAGGCGCTCACAAAAAGAATTGGGGCGTAATCAAGGAACTTAAATTGCTCGCGGATGTTCTTGGTGAATTCCTCTTTGGAAAGGCCTTTTTCCTTAGCCAAATCCCATTTGTTCACAATAATGATAATCGGTTTATGCTCATCAACAGCATAACCGACCACGTGTTTATCTTGCTCCAAAATAGGGCTCGAAGCATCGAGCAAAAAAAGAACGATTTGGCTTCTTTCGATGCTCGCTAAAGCTCTCATCGCAGCATATTTGTCGATGGCCTCATAGATTTTTCCACGTTTCAATAATCCCGCCGTATCAATCAAGACGAAATTGTGGCCATCCTTGCTAAAGGGAGTGTCGATAGCATCTCGCGTCGTGCCAGAGATAGGAGAGACAAGAGTTCTTTCTTGGCCTAAGAGCCTATTGGAAAGGGAGCTTTTGCCCACATTCGGACGCCCGATGAGAGAGAAAGTGATAGCGTCCCCATATTCCGGAATCTCTTTTTCGGGAAGGATGTGGATTATCTTATCGAGCAAATCGCCTATGCCAATGCCATGGGCGCCGCTTACGATATAAGGATCGCCAAAACCCAAAGAATAGAATTCGGAAGCATTGGCCGCTTCCTCTATGTTATCGATTTTGTTTACGACCAAGAGAATCGGTTTCTTTTGACCATAAAGCATTTTGGCGATGAAGCGGTCGTCTCCGCTTAAACCGCGTTTACCGTCTACCACAAAGAGAATGAGATCGCTTTCCGCTAACGCTAAATCGACTTGGGCTCGAATAAGATCTTGAAAGGGGACTTCCTTGGCTTGGATGCCACCCGTGTCGATGAGCGTAAAAGTCTTAGTGAGCCATGTGCATTTTCCATAAATGCGGTCTCGAGTGACACCGGGAGTAGGCTCAACGATGGATTTCCTTTCCCCGATAAAGCGGTTGAAAAGAGTGCTTTTCCCAGCAGAGGGCGAACCAATAAGACTAACGGTTCCTAACGACATGACAAACACTCCTTTCCCGTTTTGTCTTGAATGATTTTTAAGACCGCTTGCACCGCTTCATCGATAGAGAGGTTCGAAGTATCTAAAAGAATGCTATCGGAAGCGGGTTTTAAGGGGGCAAAATCCCTATTGGAATCGATAAAATCCCTTTGACGAACGTTCTCTTCGACCTCTTTTAATGTCGACGGGATGCCCTTTTGAAGGTTCTCTTCGTAACGGCGAAGCGCTCTTGTCTCCACGGAAGCGATTTGAAAAATCTTCACTTCGGCATCAGGAAGAACATAGGTCCCTATGTCCCTTCCGTCCATGACCACAGACTGTTTTTTCGCCATTGCGCGCTGAAGCTCCACGAGCTTTAACCGCACCGGCTTCATCGCAGCAATATAACTCACATTGCTTGAAACAAGCGGTTCCCGAATTGCCTTGGTAACATCTTCGCCATTGCAAAGAACACGATTATCGGGCAAAAGCTCAATACGAATATCGGGGATAAGAGTAACGGCTTCTTTTTCGCTTTTGGGATCAAGTCCTTTCTTTATCACCGCATACGTAAAAGCGCGATACATCGCCCCCGTATCGATGTAAGTCATATGAAGTATCTCGGCCACTTTCTTCGCAACCGTGCTTTTGCCTGCCGCAGCAGGGCCATCGATTGCGACGTTCACAATTTCTTTTTCCATAAACATGTCCTATTTGATAACCCAGAAGAACCAAAGCAAGATAAGGCCGATGATCGTCGCCCCAAGTAGCACAAATTTCAATATGAGTGCGTTTCTCTTTTTAGAAAGATAGACACCAAAAGGAGTTGGTTTTTTCTTTGGAAGCGCGCTCACATTAACGGCACTTGAAGCGCTGGCTTTGTCGAGCAATAAAGCGGCCTCTTCTTTCGAAGTAGGTGAAAAATGAGGCTTGCTCTTGAATTTATAATCCGGCGTGTTGGCAATCTTCGCACGGTATTTGGCCCACTTCTCGATTCTTGTTTTCATAAGCGTAACAATTCTAACCATTTTAGAGGACCTCTAAAAGAAGAAGCTGACAAGAAAAACAAATATTCCTTCTTAAAGAAGGAGAGGGAAGGAAAAAAGATTATGAGCCATGGGCCTATGGAACGCTAAATGATTGAAACAAGCTTCCTTCCGTTTTAGAATCAGTATTATTCGAAATGGAGGAAGAATAATGAAAAAAGTGAAAGTGAATGCCGATGCGTGCATTGGATGCGGTCTTTGCATCAGCAGCGCTCCTGAAGTTTTCGCCTTCAATGACGAAGGCAAAAGCGAAGTCATCGGACAACCCACTGACGAAGCGGCCATCGAAGAAGTGATTGCTTCTTGCCCAGTGGCTGCAATCGAGTGGGAAGACTAATCCAATTCGACTGCTTGAATCGGGGTTGACGCCCCGATTTTTTATTCCCCTTGGCTTTCAAAACGAAGGGCTTTATGAAGAAAACGATAAGCGAAGAAAGTCACAAAGAGGACGATGGAATCCTTGATGACATTCAAAGGAAGAACGGCAAAGAGCCCATAACTCCATTTCAAATCGTTAATGGAAGCGTTGGCCAACCGACAAAGGGACAAAAGCGATTCTTCGCTCATCCCCATCACGAAGATATAAAAAGGAAGCATCACATAGATATTCAAAATTAAAGCAGCGACATTTTGAAGGAAGAATCCAACAACAAAACCAGCAAAAACGCCCTTTAAATTCCGCATTTTCTTGTAAATCAAAGTCGAAGGAAGAAGGAAAATGGCGCTTAGAATCAAATCCGTAAATTCCCCAACAGAGAGACTTTGCGAGAAAGGAAGTTTGATAAGCGTCTTGATAAAAAGGGCCAAAAACGCCGTCAAAGGGCCATAGGCATAGCCCGCAATAAAAGCGGGTATCTCATCAAAATGAAGCGAAAGAAAAGACGGTAAAAAAGGAAGGTTTATGCTGAAAATAGGAACCACGTACAGAATCGTCGATAAAGCGCCGAAAATGGCAGACCTCGCCATCAATCGAGCATAATTAAAATTCTTTTTTTCGCGTCCTTTGAGGTAATGCGCAAAGAGAACGACAAAATAAAAAAGCGATAAAGCGAGAGTGGCAATCTTATAAAGACGGTCTTCCATAAAAAAATCCCCATTTCAAAATTCGGGGAACATAGAAACAAGTTCACTTCTTTTATCCGGACTTTACCGTTGGCATCGGAATCGCACCGATTCATGCAGCATCCTGCTTGTGGGCTTTACCACCAGTCGACGTATTTCGCGTCGCCCCGAAGCACACCCATTATAAGCGCTTCTTCGATAGGAACAAGTTCAATCCTCCTTGAGCAAGGCATTCCGGGCCAAGAAGGATTGGAGTTCCTTCTCGTTTTCAAAAGTGAGTTTCAAAGAAAGTCCGTTTTTTTCCACTTCCGGTTTTTTCTCTTCCTTGCCGATTGTTTTCCGCACGAGTTCTTCCGTCTGGCGCACGCTTAAGCCCTCTTCGTGTATTTTTTTGGCAAAAGAGAGAATTTCCTCTTCGCTTAATGAAAGGAGAGCCCTGGCATGCCCAAAGCTCAGTTCGCCTTGGGAAACTTCTTTGATAATAGAATCCGGAAGAGATAACAATCGCATCGTATTGGTCACTTGACTCCGCGATTCATGAGAGAGTTTAGCCAAGGTTTGCTGGGAATATTGGAATTTATTGGACAAAGCGCTATAGATGTAAGCCATTTCGAGAATGTTCGATTCCCTTTGATCGCGGGTATCCGCTAAAAGAACCAAAAGCATCTCTTCGTCCCCAAGATTGGAAACAATGACCGGAATCGTCTTTAAGCCAGCCGCTTTGGCGCCAAAATACCTTTTTCTTCCCAAAATGAGCTCATAATGGGATCCCTTTTCTCTTACAAGCAAAGGGCTAAAGACTCCCTTTTCTCGAATGGATGCGCCCAAAGATTCAAGCCTAGCCTTCGGAAAATGAACGCGTTTAATGTAGCTATTATCGTCAATAAACGATAAGGGCAAGTTTCTCGAAGCGAAACTCTGATACTCCTTTTCCATCTCGGCGATAACGTCGAATTTGGAAAAACGAGAAACGAGTTCGGAAAGACATGTGACATCCTTCTTCCTATTTTTCATTTTCGACGATTTCCTTGGCAAGAGACAAATAGGCGGTAGAGCCTTGAGAAGATGGTCTAAAAGACAAAACGGAAAGGCCCTTCATAGAAGCTTCGGCGATGGAGATGTTTCGAGGAATTGCGATATTGAAGGTATTTTCCTTAAAAAGGCCACGGACTTGCCGGGCGATTTCCGTGTCCAATGAATTCCGTGAATCATACATCGTCAGTAAAAAACCTTCGATTTTGAGGCCCGGATTGAAATCGTTTTGGATTTTGTTGATGGAGGAAAGAATAGCGGCCACTCCTTCCATCGCAAAGAATTCGCATTGAACGGGAATAAGGACGGAGGAACTCGCCGTCAAAGCGTTGATATTCAGAAGGCCAAGCGAAGGAGGACAATCAATAATGATGTAATCGTAATTCGTTTTTAACTTCGCTAAGGCATTCCGTAGCAAGAAAAAAGGCTTTGCGATCCCTTTGTTTTGAATGGCGATATCTAAACTTGCCAATTTCAAGTTGCTTGGGAGTATGTCTAAGCCTTCTTCTTTCGTTTTGCGAAGAGCCAAATCAATGGCGATATCGCCCAAAAGGACATCATAAACCGTTTGAGGCAAGGACAAGGCATCGATGCCAAGACCTCTCGAGGCGTTTCCTTGGGAGTCCAAATCGATTAAAAGAACGCTTTTGCCAAGCTCCCCCAAAGCGCTCGAAAGATTGATGGCGGTAGTTGTTTTGCCAACCCCACCCTTTTGATTAGCAATCGCGATAATCTTTCCCATGGCTTGTTATACTACCATTTCTTAGAACGCAAGACACGCTCAAAGAGGCTTTTTCAAAATGTCGGCATAGAGTCGTGGAAACCTTTTCGGTGTCTTAGAGAGTTTCTCAAAGACGAGGTTCACCCGTTTTCCCATTCCCTCAGGAAGTTCGTATTCTTCTTGCCTTGAAAGCTTTAAACCCAACGTCTTAAGAGCCTTTTGACTCTCGAGAAGTTCTTTCTCGCCATTCGCCCCTTTCATAGCCAAGAAAAGACCGCCTACTTTCAAAAGAGGAGCGATGAGCTCCAATAAAATTGGAAGAGCAGCCACTGCCCTAGCCGTCACCACATCGAAAGACTCTCTGGCTATGAACTCCTCTCCCCGACTATGAACCACTTCCACGTTTTTTAAACCAAGAAGCTTAACGCATTCGGCTAAAAAGTCGCACTTCTTTTTCGTCGCATCGAGCAACGTCACATGAGCCGAAGGCATGAAAATGGCAAAGGGGAGACCAGGAAAACCCGCTCCCGAGCCAAAATCAAGAACTTTTTTATCGGCGATGGAGAGATGTTCAAGCGGCGAAAGGGAATCATAAAAATGCTTAATAAGCACCTCATTAGGATCCGTGATGCTCGTCAAATTGAATTGTTTGTTGCTAAGAAGCAAAAAAGATTGGTACTTCCGAAGCTTATCCATCTTTTCTTCGTCCGTCAAAAGAAAGGAGGATAGCCATTTTTCAAGTTCTTGATAGTTCATATATTCCCTCGTTTCTTTAAGTTTAAAAGCAAAATGGAAACATCGGAAGGATTAACACCCGCGATGCGGGAAGCTTGACCGATGGAAGTCGGACGAATCCGAGAAAGTTTCTCTCGCGCTTCCAAACGAAGACCATCCATATTCTTATAGTCAAAATCGCTCGGAAGCGAAACATTCTCCCGTTTTTTCTCTTCTAAGGCATCTTTCGTGGCCAAAGCGATGTATCCCTCATACTTGATAATGGTTTCAAGCGTTAAGACATCCTGGTCTGATAAGGGGAAAGAGGCGAGTTCTGGCATATATTTTTCGATTTCTCGATATTCCACGAAAGGACGTTTCAGAAGTTCTTCGCCTTTATGGCCAATATCCGTATCTTTATAGCCGAGGCTTGCAAGATAAACGCCAATACCCGTCCGAGGGGAAAGATTGGTCTCTTTCAAGATTCGACGAACCTCCGAAAGTCGTTTTTTTCGAGCTAAATAGGCTTGATGACGTTCTTCGCTTGCTAAGCCAATTCGATATCCCTTCTCCGTCAAGCGAAAATCGGCGTTATCGTGCCTTAGAAGAAGGCGATATTCCGCTCTCGAAGAAAGAAGGCGATAGGGTTCCTCGGCACCTTTCGAGATGAGATCATCGATCATAACGCCGATATAAGCTTCGTCTCTTCCCAAAACAAAAGGCTCCTTGTTATCGATCCATAAAGCAGCATTGATGCCAGCCATCAAGCCAAGCGCCGCCGCTTCTTCATAGCCGCTCGTGCCGCATATTTGACCCGCCACATAAAGCCCCTTGTATCTTTTGACGTTCAATGAGGCATCGAATTGGAAAGAAGAAAGGGCATCATATTCGATTTGATAAGCATCTTTAAGTATTTTGGCGTTCTCCAAACCCTCGATCGTATGGACAAGCCGTTCTTGCATTTCATGCCCAAAGCCCGTGCTAAAGCCTTGCAAATAGATGGAATTCCCATCTTTTGTCTCCGGCTCCAAGAAAAGTTGGTGCCTTTCTTTGTCTGGAAAGCGAAGAATCTTCGATTCAATAGAAGGGCAATAACGGGGACCGTTCGCTTTGATAAGGCCATTTGTAACAGCACTCTCGGGAAGATTCTCCAGGATGATCTTCTTCGTTTCTTCATTCGTATAGACCAAGTAGCAAGGAAGTTGCTTCGAAAGAGGAACGAAATGCTTGGTCAAATAAGAGAAGCTAAGTTCTCCCTCCATCCCAGTCTCTACTTTGGCTTTCGAAAAATCGATAGTTTCCTTCGCTAAACGGGGAGGCGTTCCCGTCTTTAAGCGGAAAAGAGAGATTCCCATATCCGTTAAAGAAGCGCTTAAGCCATGAGAAGCTTTTTCGCCATCAGGACCGGCCAAACGCGATTCGTGACCAGAAATAACGGCGCTTTCCATATAGGTTCCGGTCGTAAGAATAACCGTTTTCGAAGTCAAGGTTTGCCCATTCCATAAACGCACCCCATAAACGGAAATGTCGTCATGCAAAAGACCGACTACCATAGCTTCCAAAACGGTGATGTTTTTTTCTTCTTCGATGGTCTTTTGGACGAAAGCCGGATAACCTTTCTTATCCACTTGGGCACGAAGACATTGAACCCCCGGCCCCTTGCGCGTATTCAAAAATTTTATTTGAAGAGGGTCGTGATCGGCAAAATAACCCATCATCCCCCCTAAAGCGTCGATTTCCCGCACCACGATGCCTTTGGCGCTTCCACCTATATGGGGATTGCATGGGGTATTCGCGATCATCTTTTCATTAAGGGTCGTCAAAAGGACCTTCTTTCCAAGGTGCGCTAACGCGAAAGAAGCTTCCACACCGGCATGTCCGCCACCGACAACGATAGCATCAAAATCAAAATTCCCCAGCATTTCCTTAGCCAATTGAGTCTGACATATCGAGTTTTATGAGCCGATTAAGCTCAATCGCATATTCCATCGGAAGCTCACGTGAGAAGGGCTCAATAAAGCCCATGATAATGGAATTGGTCGCTTCTTCTTCAGTTAAGCCACGAGACATCAAATAGAAAAGCTGATCCTCGTTGATTTTAGAAACGGTCGCTTCGTGTTCGATAAAACTGGTGGCATTGCGAATCTCGTTCTTCGGGTAAGTATCGCTTTTGGATTTATCGTCCACAATCAAGGTGTCACACTCCACATGGGCGTGAGCGTTCTCTGCGCTTGGCAAAATCCTCACCGTTCCCCGATAGTTTGCAATGCCTCCATTCTTGCAAATGGACTTCGAAATGATATTAGAACTCGTATTCTTGCCAATATGAATCATCCGCGCACCATTATCTTGAAATTGGTTCTTGCCTCCAACGGCGATCGATATAACCGAACCCCGGCTATTATCGCCTTTTAAGATGCAAGCAGGATATTTCATGTTGCGCATCGAACCGATGTTGCCATCGACCCACTCCATAAGGCCCCCTTCTTCCACAAGGGCTCTTTGCGTCACGAGGTTGACGATGTTATTCGACCAATTTTGAACCGTCGTATAACGGCAACGGGCATCTTTAAGAACGACGATTTCCACAACGGCAGCGTGAAGCGATTCCTTGCTGTAAATAGGAGCCGTGCAACCTTCGACATAATTAATCGAAGAACCTTCGTCGCAAATAATCAAAGAACGCTCAAATTGCCCACTTTTCTCGTTATTGATACGGAAATAGGATTGAAGGGGCTTCTCAAGGTGCACTCCCTTAGGAACATAGATAAAAGAACCACCGCTCCAAACCGCTCCATTCAAAGCAGCGAACTTATTGTCTCCGAAGGGAACAACACTCCCGAAATATTTCTTGAATAGCTCTGGAAAAAGCCTTAGCCCCATATCCGTGGAAAGAAAGATAACACCCTTCTCTTCGACTTCTTGAAGCATGTTATGGTAAACGACTTCCGATTCGTATTGGGTAGTAACGCCAGAGAGAAACTTTTGTTCGGCTTCTGGAATCCCGAGTTTCTCAAAAGTTTCTTTGACGGCGTGAGGAACCTCGTTCCAATCCTGGGATTCTTGATTGGATACCCTCGTGTAATAGGTATAGCTTGGAAAATCCAAGAACGTTAAATCAGGCCCAAAATTGGGAAGAGGCATCTTCGAGAAAGCATGAAACGCTTTAAGACGATATTCCAGCATCCAATCGGGTTCCTCTTTGATCTTGGAAATCTCGCGAACGACTTGTTCATTAATCCCTTTTCCCGTGGTAAAAAGACTTTTTTGGTCGGTCTTGAAATCGTAAGCATATTCCTTATCGAGAAAGGAAACGTCTTTTTTATTTTCTTCCATCGTTCCCCTCCTCTTTCAAAAGGAGCTCGCGCATGGCATCCCATCCCATAGTCGCGCAATGAATGCGGGCGGCTTGTTTGCCAGTATTCATAAAGACGATAGCTTCATCCAAAACGGAATCGTCATAAGGCTTTTCCGAAATCATATTGAGATATTGCGTGATAAGGTAAAGCCCTTCCTTCTCATTCATTCCAATAAGGCGATCGCAAAGGATGTCCGTGGAAGCGCTCGAAATCGTGCAAGCAACGCCTTCCCAACGGGCGTCGACCACTTTTCCGTTTTCGTATTTTAGATAAACGTCAAAGGAATCGATGCAATTCACGCTATCGGTATGAACGGAAATATAACCGTCTTGGTTTTCCGGCTTCCCTTTATGGCGCGGAGAAGAATAGTGATCCATAATAATTTCACGCATGATTTGCGGGGTTATTTCAAAAGTAGGCATCGAGAAACTCCTTTCCATGAGACACAGCATCCACCAGCTTATCCACTTCTTCTTTGGTCGTATAGAAATAGAAACTGGCGCGAACAGTAGCGACCGTGCCAAGGAAGTCGGTCAAAATCTTAGCGCAATGCTGGCCACTTCGACACGCAATGCCCTTGCTATTTAGGAAGGTTGCGGCATCTTGGGCAAAGACGCCTTTGATATTAAACGTAACAATACCAGATTCGGAATGCGGGTTATAGATAATCGCGTTCCCCGTTTTTTCGAGCTCGCTAACAGCATATTTTTTCAAGGAGCGCTCATATTCTTCGATATTTTTCATTCCGATTTTCTCTATATAATCAATCGCCGCTCCAAGACCAAATATACCTTCGATATTTTGCGTCCCCGCTTCAAACTTCAAAGGAGGCTCTAAGAAACCGACTTGACCGCACACGTCGAATTTCGCATTCATGCCTCCGCCCGTCATAAAAGGATCCATCTTGCAAAGCAAATCAAACTTTCCATAGAGGCAACCAATTCCAGTAGGCCCGCAAAGCTTATGGCCGCTAAAAGCCAAAAAGTCACAATCAAGGTCCTTCACATCAATTGGCATATGGGGAACGGTTTGAGCCCCATCCAAAACGAAGAGGGCACCATTTTCATGGCAAACACTTGCGATTTCCTTGGCTGGAGCGACAAAGCCAAGGACGTTTGTCACCATGGCAGCGGCAACAATTTTCGTTTTAGAAGTAATCGTTTTCTTAAGGTTTTCGATGGTTAAACGACCTTCTTTATCAAGAGGAATGTACTTAATGATGGCCCCTGTCATTTCGGCCACCTTAAACCAAGGCAAAACGTTCGAAGCATGTTCCGCTTCGGTGAGAAGAATCTCATCGCCCTCTTTTAAAAATTTGACGCCATAGCCGAATGCCACGAGGTTCAATCCCATCGTCGCGCCCGAAGTAAAAACAATCTCATTTTCATTGGCATTCAAAAAAGAAGCCACTTTTGCGCGAACTTCTGCGATTTTCTTATCGACAAAAAAGCAAAGATCGTAATCCCCTCGATGGGAATTGGCAGTCATCGAAGTGTAATATTCCTTCACCGCATCCAATACGCAATCGGGTTTGAAGGTAGTCGACGCATTATCAAGCCAAACAAGCTTTTTCCCTTGCATTTCAATGTTGTTTCGAAGCATCGGAAAATCTTTTCGGATAAAGAAAGGATCGAACATATTAGAACCTCCTTTCAATTTGGTTATCGAGTTTTTCTCGGAGTTTTTCATCATCGAAATAGCGTTCAATGGGTTTGAGGTATCCTAAGGCGATCAAACGTTTCGCCAAAAGCAAATCGATGCCTCGGGATTCGAGATAGAAAAGATGTTGTTCATTGAGTCTTCCAACAACCGCGGCGTGAGAAGCCGAAACATCATTCTCATCGATTCGCAAAGCGGGAGAGGCAAGACCGTCCGAATGAGGGTCGAAAACGATGATCTTTGCTTCTTGGCGGGTATTTGATTCCTTCGAACCTTTTTGAATGAAAGATGTGCCGGAAAGCTTCAGAAAGCTCTCTTCTCGAGCGATGCCATAACTAGAGACAACAGCCGTCGTATGGCGAGCAAGATGATTGATGTTTGCCTCATAGATCTTGCTTTCTTTTTTCGAGCTTAGGCTCGCCAAATGCCATTCCGAACTCGCGCCCTCGGATAAAAGATTTATGGTAATTTTGAAATGAACGTCGAAATCACAAAAATCGGCAAAAGCACCAACAAAACGAGCGTTTTTTTGGACATCGACGACAATTTCAGCGTTTTGCGCTTGGGAGAGACTCACTAGGGACAAATAACATTCTTCCCCTTCTTTGACAAGCAAATGCAAATCGGAAGGGAGAGTATCGACAAGGCATTGTCTCGATTTATTTTCCATCATGAACCGCCACCTTCGTCGCACAAGCACCGATGGAAACGCCAGCGAAAGATTTCTCCTCTTCCTTTTCCAAGCGAATGCCATAGTCCTTCTTCAGCCATTCATAGCCTTCTTTGTCGATTCTTTCAATAATTTCAGGTCCGCCTTCCAAGACAATTCTCCCATTTACCAAGACGGCGGCACGAGAAGGATGGATCATGTGGTATAGGCGCGCATAGTGGCTAATAACCAGGAAACCGGTCCCTTTCTTTTGCTCTTCTTCGATAGCCTTGGCAACGATGTTCATCGCATCGACGTCAAGACCGCTATCGATTTCATCGAGCATTGCGATCTTTGGAGAAAGAAGGCGCATTTGAAGAATCTCATTCCGCTTTTTTTCTCCACCGCTAAAACCCTCATTAAGATTGCGTTTACTCATCTCGAAAGGAATTTCAAGCTCCTGGTAGGCTTTCTCAAGAATCCGGTAGAATTCAAAAACGCCTAATGGCTTCTCTCTTCTTGCGTTCATCGCCGCTTTATAGAATTCGGCGCTATTTAAGCCTGGAATCTCAGCCGGATATTGCATCGCTAAAAAAAGGCCTGCTTTAGAACGTTCGTCAACAGACATCGAAAAGACGTCTTTGCCATCCAAAGTGATGTTGCCTCCCGTAACCTCGAAATTTGGATTGCCCATAATCGCGGCCAAAAGGGTGGACTTGCCATGTCCATTCGGACCTAAAAGCGCCAAAGTTTCACCTTGTTTAACAGCAAGGTTCACCCCTTTAAGAATCGGTGTTCCCTTAACTGATACGCATAGATTTTCAATAATAAGATTCGCCATAAGTCACTCCAAAGCCACATTATTCTAGTTTAGGGCGAAGGCCTTCGCAACGAAGATGATAAGAAGAGGGGATAGAGTCCAAGGAAATTCTTTCTTGCACCCATTCTCTTTAGAGAATAGACTAATGTGGCATTGTTAGTGCAAGGAGGAACGAGTCCACACTTATGAAGAAAGTGAAAAAATGTGCTCTCGGGCTTGTAGCAATCGCCGCCTCTGTCGCTGCTTTAACGGCTTGCGACCGAGTCACGGAAAGCGATAGCGGGGTCATCATGACCTATACCGACGCCACCGGCGCCCGCACCAGTTACACCGCCCAGGATTTGCTAAAGAACTACCAAGAAAGCGGCAGCTCTCTTAGCTCCCAGTTTGACAAGATTTTCGAAGTTCTTGTTCGACACTATTACGAAACTTACGAAAAGAATCACGTTGGTGATAGAGGGGCGAAGATGCGTAACCTTCGCGCTACCGCTACATCCGACGTCATGAGCGTTAAGCTAACGGCCAAGAATAACGCCAATAGCAACAGCACCACCTACGAAGAAGAGTTAGAGAAGCTTTTCGATAGCGAGAATGTCAATAACATCGACGAGCTTTTCGAAAAGAAGCTCTACGAAGCCGAGAAAAAAGATTTCAATAGCCAAATGACCCAAAACTTCGGGACAGGCGACAATAGCATCAACGGCTATGAAGCTATGCGCGATGGCTATTACATGCAAAACGGCGAAAAGAAGACTTCTTTTGAAGGAAGCGAAGATTGGGGCATCGGAAACGATGGCTGGCTCAAAGGTCAAATGCCATATCACATCCGCCACATTCTCGTGAAGCTCGCAAGCGCCGCCGATAAGTCTTATACGCAAGACAAGATCGGCGATAGCACAGGCGTTAACGAATCAGGCGAAGCGACGAAGGTCGCCAACGTCATTCTGGAACTTGCCGGCGCTCAATTTAATGCCAGTACAGGCATTTTAGAGAGCACGGGTGCCGAAAATCGCCACAACTTCGGATCGATCGCTTTAAGCTATAGCGATGACTCTTCCAACACCGTCTATGGTGAATACGGAATCATGAATAAGAACGTTGTCGGAAGCGATAGCGCCCTCGTCCATGAGTTCCAACTTGGCACTTATGCTTTTGAATCGCTTTATAGCAAGCGCGAAAGCTCGAAGGAAGAGGCTTATCGCCTTATGCCAGGCCTCACTCAGAATGCCGACCACAACCCAGAAAGCTCAGACGATGAGGTTATTGACACCAATCAAACCATCGTCGAAAGCGATGGCCAAGAAGTAAGCGTCTATAACTTCTTCGAAGCGGAAGGCGTCGGGCAAATCCCAATGGGCGCCGCTCTCGCTTTAAAAGACACCGCTAAGACCACTGCGGACGATACCCAAACCCCAGTCTGGAGCGATTCGCAAGAGACCTTCTATCCCAGAAACGTCATCTACAACAAATATTTCAACAAGCACAATGTTTGTGTTATCACTCCGAATGCCATCCCAACGAACGCGACTCCAAAAGCCGGTGTAACCACTGCTATTCCAACCGATGCAGAATTCCGCTACACCTGGCTTGACGATAACACCAAAGCCGCTTCGAAAAAGGCCCTCGAAAATCTAAATGCCTGCTATAAAAACAAAGGCGCGGACGAAGCGGGTCAAGTCGATAATGAAATCGCGACCGCCAATGGCGTCTATAGCAAACAGTTTGGTGACCTCCCTGGTTTCTCTATAGATACCACAAATGTCGTCACAGGTATCAACAGCGAAGAAACCGATAAAAACGCTAAAAACGTCCTCACCGACAGCGAAGGGAACATCGTTTTGGCTGTTCGTGCCGGAAGTGGAAGCAGTTATCAAGGCATTCACTTCATCACCGTTGCAAGAAGCGCTTTGAATGAGTATGGCTATAAGTATGACGAAAGAACCAATCAATACGTCAACTACACCGAAGATGAAATCAAAAATGCCGATGGAACATATAAGGTTAATAGTGCTTCTCTAAACGACTATTATAGTGACTACGTTCCTAGCACGACCAAAGGCGATAAGACCTCGAAATATCCAACCTATGGGGAAGACAAGAAGGATCTCACCACCTACATCAACTACAACAAGAATTCCCAAAACGAATTCTCCGATCGTCGTAGCAAAGTCGAAACGGCTATCACCAGCTACTTGAGCGATCTCAATACCTATGAATTCCAACGTCTCTTCGAAAATGGCGCTGTCACATTCACCGACAGCAATCTTGAGAAGAACGTCAAAAATTACAGTGTCACCAAGCGTCAAAGCACGCAAGATGATCTATGGAATACTTGGAAGAACAATTGGAAGGAATACGCTGAACAAATCGCCGCTCAAAACGAGGCGAGAGAATATGGCGCGGGAACCATCAAAGGCACGCTTTTGACGGAACTTTGCGCGGTTGCCTATGGCAATGCCAATAATTCGAGTTCCGCCTATTCTTCCTTATTCAACGTGGGAGGCGCTTGCTACTATGTCAAAAAATAAGATGAAAAACGTCCTTGCTCTTGGCCTCATGTCAAGCGCCTTGCTCTTAGCGGGCTGCGACAAGGTCGAGGCAAACCTTCCGACTAATAACCCCATTCTCGATTTTGGAAGTGAAGCTGAGACGATCTACAACAACACTGAAAAGCAGATTTACGAAGCTCTTGTCACCAGCGGCGACACGAATAGCGAAAAGATCCTTAACAATGTTCTTTATATCTATTCTCAAAGTGTTTTTGGCCCTTTCTTTGGTGAGAACGGCTTAAAAGCAGTTGCTACCAGTCACGATGATGCCAAACTTGACGCTTTCGTGAATACTTACTCCACTTATCAAGTGAAGGAGAACGGAGAACTTAACAAAGAAGCCTCGCGTGCACGCGTGATTTCCTTTTATAACGAAGTCCTCTACCGCATCAACGAAGTCTTCTTTGGGTATGTGAAAGATAGCACCTATCAAGAACGCAATGAGTTCATCGAGGAAAAATTCTATAAGGCTCAAATTAAGAATTATTATCACCTTCCTTCGAAGCTAGGAGAGGAACTCCCTTACAAGTCTGAAGGCGTTCTTGTCGATGGCTCTTATAGGCTTTCCGAAGAAGATGCCATTAACGACACATTGCTTCAAAAGTTCTTCCGGAACATTTTCACGGTCTATAGTGAATATATCGAGATCAACGTTTTACCGGATATCTATCGCAAAGAACTCACCGCTCAATATTTGATTGATGAGAACTACGCGAGCACGATTAAAAACGTAGCCGCTCGAAAAGTGGACTATATCACCTTGCCAGCTGGCGATAACAACAATGTCAGCCGTTTATTGAACGCCTACGACAGCGTCATCATCAAGGCTGATTCGAATAACGTTTCGAAAGCGGACAAATACAGTCTTACCTTCCTCGATCGACTCTACAAAGGCGTCGATCAAACGCTTTATGATACTTCGAACGAAGAAGGCCAAATCGCGAAGCAAATTTACGATAGAGCGAACTGGACTTTAAGCGAAATCGATATCGATGGCGATGGCACCAATGACTATAAGTATTATCTCGAGTCGCAATTTGGCGATATTTGCGAGAAATTCAAAGTCATCCAAAGTTCTTCTTCTCGTTATGATCCGAACTTCGAAACCCAATGGAACAGCTTCACCTCAAATGGCACTTATAGCGCGACGACCGGTTTCGAAATCCAACGCCGTGAACTCTTCGCGAAAAACGAAACGACGAATGGATGGTACACTCCAGGCGGCTTAAGCAGCCTTCCCGAGAATCTCCGTAACCGTATCTTCAAGACGCAAGTTGCCAACCAACTCGTCTCCAACGACAATTCAAAATACGATTACGTGAAGAATGAAGGTGGCCATTACTACCTCATTCCAAAAGATCCTCTTACCACCGATACCCATCCTTATATCGTTAAAGACGGCACGAACTTCGTTATCGTCGAAGTCAAAGAAGCCGTTAAGAGCAGTCGTCTCGATGAAACCAAGGATGATTTCTATGGACTCGACAAAGCCTACCGTATTGCCCATAAGATCGCTTATAGCCTTGCTTCTAGCGACACTTGGGTCAAAGCGGCCAAATCCTACTACGTCGAAAAGATGTCTATCATCTACCACGATGAGTACGTGCTAGACTACTTTAAGACGACCTTCCCTGATCTCTTCGATTAAAGAAAGGTATCCTAAGGCCAGTCTCCAATGACTGGTCTTTTTTATTTCCAAAAAGAAAAAGACTATAATACCTGCGAAAGGAAAGAACGTATGAAAGATATATTTTGCAAAATAATCGACGGCGAAATCCCCAGCGAAAAAGTCTACGAAGACGATGAGGTCCTGGCCATTCTTGACATTTCTCAAGCCACGAGAGGTCACACTTTGGTGATGCCCAAAAAGCATTATCAAGATTTCCTTAGCACGCCAAAGGATCTAATGCACAAAGTCTACGACGTCGCGCAAAGAATCGGACAAGCGGAAATAGCCGTTCTCGGCGCCAAAGGCGTTAATATATTGACCAATTCCGGCGAATGCGCCGGACAAAGCGTCCCCCATTTCCATGTCCATGTAATTCCTCGTTACGTCGGAGGGGAAGGCGGCTTTCAAATTACGATGGCCTCCCACGATTCAAAGGACATGAATCTCCCTATCCTCGCCGAATCCATTAAAAAAGAGCTCATTAAGAAATAAGCTCTATAAGGACTTAAAGAAGAAGTGCGTTGGTCACTTCTTCTTTTTGTATTTAGGAGAATAAAGAGGAGTGTCGTTCAAGGAAAAGATACGAGGTGTAAAATCGCCAGGAGCGATATTTTCCAAGGCTTTGCTAATCATCACCATTTTGGCGTCGAAATCATCAATCATTGATAAAGCGTACGCTTCTAAGGTCATAGGATAGACAGGCGAACCATAATCAGGTTGCCCATGATGTGACAAAACCATGTGTTCCAAAAGCATCGGGATTTCGCTTTCCTCATCGTTATCATTCATCATGCCGAGTTCTTTGGCAGCCATGCGAATTTCCGCTTGCATTATCGAAATGTGGCCAAGAAGCTTCCCTTCTGTGGTATAAGTGGTAGCAACAGGACCGCTCATCTCGATTGTTTTGCCAATGTCATGGAGCAAGGCGCCAGCGATTAGAATATCGCGATCAAGCATGGGATATAGCTTTGTTAATGCATTCGCATCATCAGCCATCGAAAGGCTATGGAACAAGAGCCCATGAAGGTAATTATGGTGGTTTCTTGTCGCGGCTGGATAATCGAAATAACGAGTTTTGAATTTCTCGATGAGATATTTCGTTATTTTCTTGATATCTTCATTCTCAATCGATTCGATATAAGTAACGAGTTTCTTCTTGAGCTCCTCTAAAGAAACCGGTGCATCGGGCACAAAACGAGAAACGTCCATGTCAGAGCGATCTACTTGCTCGCCATTGATGATTTTCATTTGAAGCGCGCCATTATAAGAAAGCACTTCGCCTTGAACGCTTACGATGTTGCCAGGAGTGAAAATAGCCACGTCATCAGGATAGACATCCCACTTTTTCGCCGGTATCTCCCCTGTCCTATCTTGCAAGGTAAGATTGAGATAATTCTTTCCTTTGGTATTGACGCATTTATTGCAAGATGAGACGAGATATTGCGAAAATACCTGACTTCCATCCATCAAATCCTTAATGAGATCCATCTTTTATTTCCTCCAATGCTTTTTGTATCGCCCTCTTGTCGTATCCTTTTCTTAAAAGAGCCATCTCGAGATGATAATAAAGCTCCTTACCATTATACTTCCTTTGATACCTTCTATAGAATACGCCGGCTTCGCATATGGCGTTTTTCGTTTCCAAAGAATTTGGAATAGGAGATAGTTCCGAAAGAGCGGCATCAATGTCTTTTTCGGAAAAACCCCTTCTTAGAAGCGAGAGCTTGATCTTTTCCCTGCGTTCTTTATTCGAGCACGATGCATATTTCTTTTCGTAGAGGGGGATAAGATCTCGGGCTTCTTTTTTATCGAGCTTTTTAGCGTCTAGGGAATTCACGATCCCAACATCAATGTGTTTTTCCAAAAGGAGTTCACGTTTAATTCTTTCTTCGCCATAGCCACGCAGGAGTTTTGTCTCAAAGATATCATGGGCAAGTCTTTTATCATCGATAAACCCTTCGTTTATTAAATTTAAAAGGACTTTTGCGGCGTTTTTTTGGTTTTTGGCAAAAAGTTTTTCTTTCATTTCGAAAGAGGAATAAGCACCCCTCAAAGCCAATCTCTTGCCATAACGAAAAAGATCGTCCATGGAGTTTTCTTTCTCCATTTGAAAAATCTCTTGCGCCGAGACGTCCTTGCCTTCATAGAGAAAGTGATTGGTGAATGTGTCCTTAGAAACGACGAGTTCCTTTCCTGAGAAAGAAAGGCGTATTTTGCCATTCCGAAGGATATCAATCTTATGAAGTCTCTTACCAGTTTTTCCGTATGGCACGCCGATAAACCTCCATGATATTCTCGTAAAATTTCTCTAAGCTATAAGGCCCAAGGCCTTCTTTCGCTTTCGCGATGATGGAAGCGCGTTTTTCCTTGGTTAGAGACATGATGTAATTCACTTTCGAAGCGAAATCGTTCTCGTCGATAAAAAAGAAACCATTTTCCATATCATGAATCGTCCCCAAGAGAGAATCGTCGTATCGCGCAAGAAGAGGGACGCCTGCGGCCATCGATTCCATAAATGTAAGTCCTTGGGTCTCGGTAATAGAAGCGCTCACGAAAAGATCTCCAAGATGATAATAAAGAGGAACGTTTTTAGGTGGCACCGGCCCTAAAAAACGAACGTGATCATCGATTTCCAATTTTTTCGACAAATCTTTAAGCTCTTCTAACGCCGGTCCTCCCCCCACAATAACAAATAGGGTCTTTTTCGAAGGCTTGTTCCGCAAAAATTTCGCATACCCTTTTAAGCAAAGGTCGATGCTTTTCTCTTTGGCGACTCTTCCTAAGGAAAGGATGACATAAGCATCTTGATCAATTTGAAACTCTTTTCGAATTTCCGAAAGCCTCTTCTCATCCACCAGATCATCACTAAATGCACCGAAATCAATACCCGTAGGAATGACGTTTATATAACCATCGACCCCTATGGAACGCATGTATTCTTTGGTTTTTGAGCTTGGCGTAATAAATTCATCGATGCGATGGGCGGTATAGCGGACATATCCACGAATAATGCCGCGAGCCGCTCTATCGAAATGGCCATGGGTAACGTAATAGGTATAATCCTCAAGGTCGCTATGAAAAGTGTAAACGGTGGGCATCTTCATGCGAGCGGCCATGATGCTTCCGAATTGACCAACGCCCCAATCCGCTTGGATATGAAAGACATCCGGTTTAAAGTCCTCGATAAGCTTTGCGGCGCCTTTATTGTAAAAATAAGCCAAACGGTAGTTATAAAGCCATTTCAATTCAATTCCGGGAATGCGGATAACATCTCCTTTTTTGGAAAGCTCGTTCCCATAGATATTCGTCGTGACAACAAGCACTTCTTCGCCGTGCTCTTTCAAGGTACGAGTCAAATTGAAGCAAGAGGTCGCCACCCCATTGATCTCAGGGGGATATGTATCCGTAAAAATAACCACTCTCATCGTTACTAATCCAAAAGATTGCTGTTCTTTTTCGTTTTCATTTTCGATTTTGATGCCGATGGCAAGAGGGCGTTCTTAGAAAAGCGAATGCCAACATAATCATCGCCCGTCAATAGTCCCCAAGACTTCGTCGACTGCGTCACCCGTCTTTCGATGGATTTTCGGGAAAGTTGTTTCGTCTCATACAAAGTATCGAAATTCATCTTGTCTGTCTCCACGGAGGCCAGTTGCATATCGATATAGGTCTGTCTTGTGGCATAACGGAAAGTCTCCCGCGGTTTCGAATGGTATAAAGAAGCCACTAAGCCGGAAATCAATAGCATCAAATAGAATGTCGTGAAACGCCACAAAATCTGAGAGGTCATCATATTCGCGCTCGCGCTTCTAACCATCGTAAGACCATTAGGTCCAACCCCATACGTTTCAACGAAAAAATCATTGAACATAGCAGCATAAAAAAGTTCTGAAACGCCCGCTGCACCAGGAATAGGGACAAGACCAGTCACCATTTGGTGGAAAGCGCTTCGGAAGCAAGCGTCAAACATGCGTAATAAGGAAAAGCCTTCGTTGGCCCCATAGGCATTAAGAGCCATGCCAGCGAAATAAGGAATCGAAAAACGGCAAAAAAGAATCAGCATAAAGAGGACGAAAATCAAAATCGTTACTGGAATATTCGCCTGTAGACGACGGAGTTCCACTTTAAAGTTCTCAATGCGAACGCGAAGGTTTTCTCTTGTTTTGTCCGGATCTTTCAAAATATGAATTTTCCCCAGGAAACCGACAAAATAATGCATGATGAAATTATGAAAACGATGGGAATAGGACATAAGCAAGAGCAAAGCGATAATCGAAACGTTTAGCACAAAACCAACGATAATGAGAGGAAGCATGGGAATCTCGCCATTCCATCCAAAGAGCGAGAAATTCGGAATTTGGAAGGATTTGATGGACATAATCGTTTTCCATTCAAAACAAATCGCCAAAATATCGAAAGCGATAAGCGCGATTTGATAAAGGATGAACCACATGACCATGATGCTGGCGGCATTGCTGACTTCCACTCCTTGTTTTTTAAGGGTATAGACTTGCATGAATTGGCCGCCAGAAGCACTTGGAGTGACGTTGTTGTAAAAAGTTCCAATCAGGGCGTTGGCTACCCCTTGATGCAAATGATAATGGCGCGTATAAAGACGGCAGAAAATCTGAATGACCAAACCATCCAAGATATAGGAAAGAAAAAAGACAGAAGCCATGATAAGAAGATAAAAAGGGTTGCTATTCAAAAGAGCGTTATAGACGGTATTAAAGCCATAAGCGACATCGCCGTCACCCGCGCCATAAAATGAGAACACCAAAGAACCCACCGTCAAGGCGAGCACCAAAATGAACATAATCAAAGAGCTTCTACTCTTCTTTTTCTTCTTTGAACCGTCGAGGTTCATGTTTTCGTTTTTCTCTTTTTTTGCCATTAATGCTGAAATAGACAAAGTCTATTTTACCAAAGGAAGCGAAAGAGAACGAGCCCTTTTCATCTTGCGCCAAGGATAGTCACAGACACAAGAGTAAAAGGACAATGGAAACGAAAAGGCAGATCATAGCTAACCCCCAAGCCATTGGAAATGATAAGTTCCTTGCCATCTTCAATGTAGCTTCCTTTTTTGTACTTGGTCCAAGGAAGCGACAAAAGGGGATAACCCCATAAATCGACTTGCCCAGCATGCGTGTGCCCAGAAAGAGTCAAATCGAAGCCTTTTTCTTTCGCCACTTCAAAGTAAGAGGGCTTATGCGACAAAAGCACATTGAAGTCTTTTAGGTTGAGATTCATCGTCTTCGCTTGTTCGTTTATAGCGCTTCCCACCAACAAACCCGTTTTGTCTTTATCCCAATATCCAGGATCGCGAAATCCAAAAACATTAAGCGAAACCCCATTGTTTTCCCTTAATGTTGCGTGTTGATTGTTCTCATTCAAAATTGTTATATGCCGTTTCCGATAGATATCGTAGGAAGCGTCGCGAATCTCGTTTTTCGCATCCTCTTCATGATTTCCGCTTACAAAATAGGCAGGATATCCTTTCTCCTCAATAAAAGAAGCCAAAGAATCTAGGACCATGAGATCTTGAGAGTCCGTATGGCTATCCACCATATCCCCAAGAAGAAACAAAGAGTCGGGATTTTCTGATTCAATAGCATCCAAAAGCGACTCGTTCCGATATTCCAAACCATGATTATGGTAATCGCTTAGGACCAAGGCGTGATACGAGAACCCTCGTGAAAGCTTCTCGCTTTTGATGGAGTAACGTTGAATGACTAAATCCATTTCCCTAGAGATGTAGCAAAACGTCAAAAGAACGCCGAGCAAAACAGTGAATATCGAAAAAAATCTGACAAGGCTTTTGAATAACCTCATGTGCTTATTTTATACGAAGAAAGGCCGTTTTTCTTTATTTTTCATCCCCTTTATAGAGATAGTAATGATTCTCAGCCTTGATGACTTTCACTTCTGAGACGTTCGGGTCAAGACGGATGGACCTACCCACTCTTTCGTAAGTCTTCCCATCAACCTCTACTTGAAGCATGACCGGCGTTACTTCATTCGTTGCATAATAGGCTTTTTCGCTTTGGGCGTCTAAAACGACGCTCCAAGGAGAAATGGAGGCTTCTCCGAAATAAGTCAAAACATCGTCTTTTAGCTCACCATATACGCTAGCGCCATTAAAAAGAGAATTATCTCCAAACGAATAATAGTCGAATTCTTGGTGAGAGGTACGATAAGCGCTTTTGATTTTGTCTTCCAATATATTGCTGTTGATCGTCTTCTTCGCTTTCTCAAAAAACTTCTTGAAAGAAGATTCTTTCTTTTGGGATCCCTTTTTGTCGACAACCTCGACTTCGACTGTTTCTTTTTCTAAAGCCATGGACGTTTCCTCCAACGAATGCAAATAGTATAGAGCTAAGAAACAAAAAAGAATTCGACAAGTCTAATGCTCTGTCTACATTTTAGACAAACGTCATAAATTAATTGAGCAAGAAATCCAAATCCTCTTTGGAAAGAGTAGCCAAAAAGGAATTGGAAGCGTGGATTAAAGAATCATAAAGCTCCTTCTTAGAATCCTGAAGTTCCAAAACCTTTTCTTCGATGGATTTTCGGCAATAGAGTTTATAAACCGTCACTGGCCTTTTTTGACCTAACCGATAAGCTCTGTCCGTCGCTTGTTCTTCGGCAGCAAAATTCCACCATGGATCCAAATGGATGACAATGTCGGCGCCTTGAAGATTAAGCCCGGTTCCGCCCGCTTTCAAGGAAACAAGCATAACTTTCGTTTCGTTTTCATTATTGAACTTATTGGCCAAAGCAATCCGTTTTTTGGAATCAACATCGCCTTCGATCGTAAAGGAGGCAATGCCTTCCTCCAAAAGAAGTGAGGAGAAATGGGCGAGCACTTTCGTAAACGCGCTAAAGACAAGAATCTTATGGCCACCTAAAACCCCATCTTTTGTCAAATTAATCGCATGGCTTAATTTGGCGCTCGGAGTCATAAACCCATCAAAGAAAGCGCCAGGATCGACGCATATTTCACGCAGTTTTGTCAAAATAGGGAGCATGCTAAAGGACGAGCTATAGCGACCTGAAGATCCTTTCTCTGATCGGCGAGACATCTCTTTTTGTTTGGCTCTAGCCTCTTGGAGGGTCGCTAAATAGAAAGACTCGCTTTCTGGGTCCATCGGTATGCTAATCCGTTCAACGGTCTTGGGAGGAAGTTCCTTAAGAACCTCGTCCTTGGTTCTTCGGAGCAAGAAGGGTTGCACTTTTTTAGAGAGCACGCGTCGCGCTTCTTCTTGATTGCCAGCCATCACGTAAGTGGTCTTGAAAATAGGAAGCGTTCTTAGATACCCAGGCATCAAAAAATCAAAAATAGCCCACAAATCAGCCATCGAATTTTCAATCGGCGTTCCTGTTAGAGCTAACCGAAAAGACCCTTTAAGGCGCTTGATGGCTTTGGATTTCAAAGCAAGGGCATTTTTGATTGTTTGGGCTTCATCGCAGACGATGGTATCAAAAAGAGCGCCCTCGTAAAGACTGCTATCATTTCGAAGGGAATCATAGGAAGTGACGTAGATCCCTTCTTTCCCATCCTTCATTTCGTTGATAAGAGCAAGTCTTTCCTCTTTGGAACCATCAAGCAAAGAAACTCGGAGGGCAGGCGCGAATCTTTTAATTTCGTCTTTCCAGTTATAGAGAACGCTTTTGGGGACGATGATAAGAGAAGGTTTCTTTGTCTTTTTTGGCAAAGATAAGAAAGCGATCGTTTCAAGGGTTTTCCCTAATCCCATATCATCGGCTAAAATGCCACCCATCTTATTCTCGTATAAAGCGTCCAGCCACTTCACCGCATGAAGCTGATAGGGGCGAAGCACGTTTCCCAAATTTTCGGACAAGGCAATTTTCCTTTGGTCGAAGGAAAGGATGTCATCCACGAATTTCTTAACGAAGTCGCCATAGGTTACATGATTGCCCTCTTCGAGGCTATTTAGATTGAAGGCTTCGTAAAGAGGAATGTCATCATTGATGAAGCGATCGTCAAGATGCAAGTTTTTGGCTAAACGAGAGAGCTCGTCGACTTCCTTCTCGTCAAGAAGAATCGCCTTGTCGCGAAGAAGAATGAATTTCTTTTTAGCGCGATACGCTTTAAGGATTTTGGATAATTCCTCTTCGCTAAACTCTTTGCTTTTCACTTTCACCGAAAGCCAATCAACGTTTCTTTCAAGATGGATATCGAAGTTGCCGACATGCGAAACGTGCGTCCTTCCAAGGCGTTCGGAAAGAAGAAGGCGGCAAGTCTTTTTCAAAGAAGAAAGGTCCCGCTTTAGGAAAGAAAGGATCTTCCCTTCGTCTTTCAGCGTTCCTTCTTCCGGTATTTCCAAAAGCTCCAGCTCTTTCTTGAATCTATTGATTCGAGAAGCGTAATAGACATTGTCTTTTAATTCGACGTAGCCTTTCACTTCATCGAAAACCAAATACTCGGTATGAAATAAAAGCTCCCCTTTGTCATTGATATCGACATAGAAGTTGATCTTGAGGCTATTAGAGCCATCCTCAACATCCGCCCCTTGGACATAAGGCAAAAGAAGATCGCCTAAAAGTTTGGTAGACGCTTTCGGATTCCTTAAAAAATAGGAATAGAGTTTACCGAGTTTTGAATTTTGGAAATAGAATCTTTCCAAAATGCCGCTATTCGAATTCAACAAAAGGAGATGCGACCCCTCTAGATAGAACATCATGCCTTCTAACGCTTTTATGCTTGGCGAAAGAAGAACGTTCCCATTCTCTTGAAGCACCACTTTCGCTTCTTGGATATCGCTAGAAATGTAGTAACTTTGGCCTTGGAAAGAGATATTTTCCCCTGCGTAAAGGCCCAAAAAACGATTCAGAGAGGAGATGGAGAGGGGAATCTCATTGCCGCGATAGGAGTAATAACGATCGGCCGAGGAATAGAAAGCGTTCGAAAGGAAAGTAAGGACGTTCCTATTCTTTTCCGAGAAAAGGGAATAGCTAAGTCGGATATCTTTTTTGCCAACACTATAAAGCGATTGCTCGCTTAGGCTCGTAAAGAAAGCGGTCAACGACCGAGGCGAAAAAAGCCTCTTCTCCCCATCATAAATCTCAAAAGTCAAAACAGGGGTATCAGAATCATTATGAAGGGAGATGGATAATTCGAGAAGATTTAAAGGAACATACTCTTCCTTTTCTCGGACGGGAGCTTCTCGAAGTTGCATAAAATTCAAAAAGTCTTCGCGAATCTCACGTCTTTCTTTTCTTTCCTTTTCATTGAGATTAAGCAAAGGCGAAATGTCAGGGAGGATAAGAGCGTAAAAAGAACGTATTTTTTCTTCCCCTTCTTCGCTTAGCTTTTTGTCTAAAAGAAGAGCGAAGCAAAAAAGAGCTTCTTCCTGATAGGAAAGATAGATGCTTCCATTTTCCGAAAGCGAATAGACTTTGCCAGAAGAATCCACCGCAATCGCGAAATAGGGGAAATTCGAAAGAATGCCGTCCTTGACGTCAAAAGCTTCATAGGAAATCCATTCCTTCTTCCGTTCGTAGCGAATCGCAACTTGATATAGGCCTTCTTGAAGTTTCTTAAAAACGCTTCTCGTCACTTCGCTTTCAGAAAGAAGCGCTTGGACTTTAGGCAACAAAAGAGGGAGGTTCTTATAGAGAAACATAAGGATCCCCCTTATAAAGAATGAAAGAGCGTTCTCCTTCCGTTAGAAGAGAACTCTCCAAATAAAGGCGAAGCGCATTCCCAGCAATGCTATTGGGATAGAAAAAGTTCTCAAATCGTTTTTCTTTCATTAAAGCAAGCGCATTCATAACTTTGAAATCAGCCAGCCAATAGAAAGCGCCATAGACGTCGAGATCGTGGCTCGCAAATCTTTTCTTCTCAAGAAAAAGAGAAGATGCCTGTAAAACAGTTTCTTTTTGAGCGTCGCTTAAAACGCTTCGAATTCGCCATAAATGATAAGGATGAAGGTCTTTTAAGGAATATTCCCCGAAAGCGGGATAGCAAAAAAAGGCCACCGTGGAATGGATTGGATGATATTTGATAAGGGACACTTTTGAAAAGCCTAGAGCCAAAACTTCTTTCGGAAGATGCAAAAGAAGGAAGAAAGCATCATCGAGGTTGATGCCCATAGCGAAAAGGGATTGGAAAAGAGAGACTATCTCTCCCTCCTTTAACAAAGGAAGCGCTTTCTCTAAGAGAGAATAAAAGAAAGGAGGTCGATTGGAAGAACGAGAAAAGACATTAAGAAGGCTTAGGAGAAGATTCTTGTCTTCCCAAATATCGGAATCGGAAAATAATAGTTTTAAATGAGCATCGTCTAGGAGATAAGGGCGAAGAACAGCAACGATTTTTAAAAATTGGACATCCCAAACAATATTATCTTTCAAAGGAGCGTTAAGGTTGTTAAGGAGTCTTTTCGCTTGGGATTGATTCGCCTTATAGACATCGAGAAAGTAGGAAACGCCAGCACTTGAGAAAGAGGCATTCGACAAAAAGAGAGAGAAAAGAAGATTCTTGATGGGAAGCTTCTCCTTTTCGACGTAGGCAAAAGACATTGAAACGAATGAGTCTTCGCTTAATTTTGCTTGTGGAAGAAGATCGAGAAACGAAAGGAGAGCAAGGGAATAAACGTCCCTGCTTTTCATGGAGCGTAGATACAACCCGTATTCAATTTCAGCAAAAGTGGAAACGACATCTTCTTCTTTAACGTGAATATCAGGATTTTTCATGAGAGAGAGAAGTTCTCGAATGAAAAAATCATAACGGCAGTTGCTCGAAGTCTTTCTCGACCATCCTTTTAATCCCCTTAGGAAGGATTCTTTAGAAAGCGGATGAGAAATATCCCCTCCCCCATGAAGTCTCTCCTCCTCAAGAGCATACAAAACAGCGACAACATGCTTGCAGTCATCGAAATATGGGCATGAACAATCGCTTCTTAAAAGGGTATAGCCATCTTTGGCGAAAGTAAGATGGACTTGATATTCGTTTCGTCCACTTCCTTCCACAATGGCGTTCACCTGATTGCCACTATGAGAGAGGGAAAGAACCATCCCTGAACGAAAATAGCTTCGCCCGCGGCTCACGATAACGCTTGAGAAAGTGCTTAGATTGTCAAGATAGGAAGGCATATGTATTAGATTAGCACGAAGAGAGTTCCATTTCGATATTCACCTTTTGGAAAAAGGGCGTCTCCAAAGGGGTCCCATAAAAAGAAAAGGAAAAATCAAAGAGAAAAACCTTCTTTGATGTAGCAAACCTTCCCTCCGACAATCGTCATATAAACTTGGAAATCGTCATCAAGGAGAACAAAATCGGCCATCTTTCCAACCTCGACGCTTCCAAAATCCTTCTCGATTCCTAAATTCTTCGCCGGATTCAAAGAAACAAGATCGATGAGCTCAGAAAGACTATAGCCCTTCGCCAGAGGACGGATATTCAAAAGGGCTTTGTTCAAAGATAAGATAGAACCGGCGATGGTATCGTTCATCAATCGAGCAACCCCATCAAAGATCTTGACTTTTTGTCCGCCAAGCTCATAAAAACCCGGTTTCAAGAATTTCCCTTCGGTACTATCGGTGATGAGAACGATATCCTCTTTCTTTTTGTTTTTGAAAACAAGAGACACGGCATCCTTCGAAGAGTGAATCAAATCCGCGATAAGCTCCGTTTTCAAACCATCGATAAGGAAGGCTTCCCCCACGATGCCAGGCTCACGATGATTAAAACCGCGTTGAGCATTGAACAAATGCGTAATCGAATGAAGGCCGCCACAAACGGCTTCTTTAACCAACTCGCTTTTGCAATCGCTATGGCCAAGGGAACACGTAATACCGTGTTTCACGCAATAATCCAAAATCTCTTTGCCACCCTCTTCGTAAGCAATCGTCACTTCCCGAATGGCATTTCCCGAAAGGGCGTTCCATTTCTCGAAAAGCACCACGTCCGGTTTAAGAATAGCCTTAGGATCTTGGGCGCCAGGATGAAGAGGGGAAATAAACGGTCCTTCAAGATGGCAACCGATAACACGTGCGCCCTCTCTGTCTTTGGAACGGTATTCCTTGATATTGAGAAGGGCTTTTTCGATGTTCTCTTTTGGCATTGTCATTGTGGTCGCCAAGAAAGAAGTGACGCCTTCTTGCGGCAAAGAAGTCGCAATATTCGAAAGGGAGTCGATAGAAGCATCCATCGTATCGCTTCCGTTAGCGCCATGAATATGCTCATCAATAAAACCTGGTGCCAAATAGAGGGTTTTTGCATCTTTTTTTTCATTTTTTGGCACATCAATAGAAGCAATTCTCCCTTCTTTGACTGTGAGGGATATATTCTTCACTTCATGAGGCAAAATTGCCCGAATGTTGCTAAAACCTTTGATTTCCATATCGTTTCTCCAAAAAATCAATCGTTATCTTCCATCAAAAGAAGATTCCCTAAGGAAGTCGCTTCACTCGGGCCTAAATACACTGGCCGAAGAACGATTTCGCTCACAAGATTATCAAGGAAACGGTTTTGGACGCCACCACCAAAAATCGATATTCCTTTGAATTTCTCCCCCGTCATTTCTTCTAAGCCAAGAAGCGCCTCCTTATAAGAATAGGCCAAAGAGAGATACACGCTTCGGAAAAGATCCCCAGGAGTCTTTATCTCCTGAGCGTCCTTTTCTTTTAAAAGAGTGAGAACCGCTTCTTTCATGCTCTTGGGATTGAAGAGTCTTTGATCGGCCATGGGGAAATAATCCATATATGTCGAAGCTTCAGAAAGTTTGACTGCCTCAATGACATTTTTGACTTCAGGCATCTCCAGAAGGAGGCGATTGACAACCCACATGCCCATAATGTTCGATAAGAAGCGAACTTCCCCTGGTCGAGAAAGCTCATTGGAGAAGCTCTTTTGAAAAGCCTCTTTCGTCACAATCGGCTTATGAAGCATCGCCCCGAACAAAGACCAAGTGCCGCTCGATAGATAAGCATATCCTTGAGGCGTTTTCGAACCATAAAACGCGCTTGCCGTATCATGTTCTAAGACACAATAAACATCGGCGTTATAGCCGACCTCCTCTTCGATTTCTTTGCAAAATCCCCCAATTTTGGTTCCACCAGCTACCGGATTCGGGAAGAAAGAGGAATCTAAACCAAGCTCTTGGAGAAGGCTAGGTTCAAAGCTATTCGTTCGACTATCGAGCAAACCGGAAGTCGAGAGGATAGATATTTCGTTTTGTTTGATGCCCGTTAAAAGGTAAACGAGGTAAGAAGGGAGCATCATGGCCTCTTTGGCTTTCTGAAGGCGGCCCGTTTCTTTATCGTCGAAAAGTTGATAGATCGTATTAAAGGCGTGTGGGTAAATTCCCGTCTTCTCAAAAAGGATTTCCGGAGATAAGAAATTCTTCTTCGCTTCAACCGTTCGATCATCGCGATAGGAAATAACTCTATCAACAAGCTCGCCATTTTCTCCCAAAAGAGCATAGTCGACGCCGAAGGAATCGATGCCTATTTTAGATGGGACCTTTCCGATTACCTTGGCTTTTTTTAGACCAATGACAATCTCCTCGAAAAGCTTATGAACGTCCCAATAACAATGTCCGCCCCCAAGCTCAACCAATGGGGTTTTAAAACGGTAGATCTCTTCTAAGACCATCTCCCCGGTTTTCGTATCGCGATGCCCCAAAACATGGCGGGCACTCGTTGCGCCAATATCAACAGCCAATAAATATTTCATATTTAATCTCACTTTCTCGCCCCTAATGGTGGCTTTTAAAAAGAAGAAAGTCAACGAAGGAACGTTCTTTGATAAATAAGCAAAAGAAAAAGATCCCTAGCTCTTTGGAAGAGCCAAGGACCTTTAGGAACTACATGAGAGACTTGTAGATGGCAATGACGTCTTCTTTGGTGGCAGGACGAGGGTTACCGCCAAAGCAAGCATCCGCGAGAGCGCTATCGGCAAGGAAGGAAAGATCTTTCTCTTTGACGATTTCCTTGAGATTTGCTGGGATACCGACGGCAACGCTAAGGGCCTTTACGGCATCAACAGCAGCCTTGCGGTATTCTTCTTGGCTCATCTTCTCGACGCCTTCGACACCCATCGCAATCGCAATGTCGCGATATTTGGTGCCGGTGGCTGGGGCATTATAGGCCATGACGGTTGGAAGAAGGATGGAGCAGGCGACACCGTGCGGCGTATCATAGAATGCGCTAAGAGGGTGAGCCATCGCATGGACAAGCCCTAAGCCAACGTTGCTAAAGCCCATACCGGCAATATATTGGCCAAGAGCCATTTCTTCGCGGCCTTTCTTGCCGCCCTTATAAGAGTCTTCGATATTGTGAGAGATGATGCGGATGGCTTCGATATGGAACATATCGCTAAGTTCCCAAGCGCCTTTGGTGATATAACCCTCAATCGCGTGCGTCAAAGCATCCATGCCGGTAGCAGCCACAAGGCTCTTTGGCATAGTCGCCATCATAAGGGGATCAACAACAGCGATGATAGGCATATCGTGAGGGTCAACGCAGACGAATTTGCGATGTTTCTCAGTGTCAGTGATAACGTAGTTGATGGTGACCTCAGCAGCCGTGCCAGCGGTCGTTGGAACAGCGATCGTAGGAACGCAAGGATTCTTCGTCGGAGAAAGTCCTTCGAGGCTACGAACATCGGCGAACTCAGGATTGTTGATGATAATGCCGATGGCTTTGGAAGTGTCCATCGAAGAGCCACCGCCGATGGCGATGATGTAATCGGCCCCCATCTTTTTGAAAGACTCGACGCCATCTTTGACGTTTTCAATGGTTGGATTTGGCTTAATATCGCTATAAATCTCATAAGCAAGGCCAGCCTTGTCAAGAAGATCGGTCACATTCTTGGTGACACCAAATTTGATAAGACCTGGGTCGCTGGCGACCATAGCTTTCTTCCAGCCATGGGCCTTGACTTCAGCAACGATGTTCTCAATCGCGCCATAGCCATGATAGCTCACAGGATTTAAGCAGAAACGATTCGACATTTATTTTCCTCCTTATGCGAGACTTCTCGCGTACATCAATTATTATGTCACGATAAATCGATATTGAAATAGCGATACGTCCATTTTCGAAACTGCTCGATTTTTGAAAAGATAGCAAAAGAAACGTTGAAAATGATATAAATTTAAGGCCATGAACAAAATTGAATACCTTGCCAAGACGCTTTCGCTCTCTGAAAACCAAGTCAATACCGTTCTCAGAATGCTGTTAGAGGGCGCCACCATCCCCTTTATCGCCCGCTACCGCAAAGAAGAGACGGGGAATTTAAGCGACGTCACTTTACGGGCCTTCGAAGAAGAGAACCAAAAAATAGATAAGGTACTCGATCGGAAAGAAACGATTTTAAAAACCATCGAGGAACAAGGAAAGCTTACGGATGAGCTCAAAGAACACATCGATGAATGCGTTTCTTTAAGCGAATTAGAAGCACTTTATCGCCCCTATCGGCCCAAAAGAAAAACACGCGGGAGCATCGCGAAAGAAAAAGGATTGGAACCCCTTGCGCTCTTTTTGAAGGAGCAAAGAGGCTCCCGATCGGAGCTCATGGATTACAGCGAAAAATTCGTGGATCCAAACAAAAAAGTCCTTTCGAAGGAAGAGGCTTTGGAAGGCGCCTTGGATATTCTTTCCGAAGAAGTCGCCGATGACTCGAACTATTATCTCCAAGCCAAAGACTATCTTTTCCGAACTGGAAAGATCGAGGCGAAAAGAGCAAAAGAAGACGTTGATGGGAAATATAGCAATTACGATTCCTTCGCGATGAATATCAAGTATTTGAAACCCCATCAAATTCTCGCTCTTCAAAGAGGAAAAAGGGAAAAGAAACTAAGCTATTCCTTTGTCTACGATAAGCAAACGACGATAAACGCCATCGCAAGAGATTACATCAAAAGGAATAGCGCGTTTGAAGATCTTCTTAGGGGAATGATAGAGGATTCTTACAAAAGGCTTTTAGAGCCAAGCCTTGAAAACGAAATGAACAATGACCTTTTTGAGAAAGCGCAAGAAAGCTCTTTAAAGCTTTTCGCCAAGAACCTCAAAGAGCTCCTTTTGGCCTCACCCTTAAAAGGGAAACAAATCCTCGGCTTCGATCCAGGCTACCGGAACGGTTGCAAGCTCGCCCTCATCGATAAGGAAGGGAAGGTCCTTGAAACGGGAATCATTTACCCCACCATCGGTAAAGAAAAGGAGAGTGCCCTCTTCCTTAAGAAGCTTTATTGTCGATATGGTTTTAATGCGATTGCCCTTGGAAATGGGACTGCCAGTCGCGAAAGCGAGGCCTTTTTGCAAAGATATTTGGAAAGCGAAGGACTCAAAGAAAAGATATTGCTTGTCATCGTAAACGAATCTGGCGCTAGCGTTTATAGCGCTTCTTCGCTGGCTATAAAAGAGTTCCCCAAAATGGATATCGACGAAAGAAGCGCCGTCTCTTTGGCCAGACGCCTTCTTGATCCGATGGCGGAACTTGTCAAAATACCTCCTGAAGCCATTGGGGTTGGCCAATATCAACACGACATGGACGAAAAGAAACTAAAGCAAACCCTCGAAGCCGCCACAACCGATGCCGTCAATGAAGTCGGCGTATGGCTTAACACCGCTTCCTTCTCACTTCTTCGCTATGTCTCCGGAATCTCCCAAAAACTCGCCGAGGAAATCGTGCATTATCGCGATGAACATGGTCCCTTCAAAGAGCGAAAAGACCTTTTGAAGGTCAAGGGATTCGGTCAAAAAACGTTTATGGATGCAGCCGGTTTCATACGTATCGAAAACGAGAACCCGCTCGAAAGAAGCGCCGTTCACCCAAAAGACTACCAAGCCACAATGAAACTGCTTGACGCATTAGGACTCTCCCTTAAAGACCTCGGAACCGATAAGGCGAAGAGCATTCTTGAGGAAAACCACTCCTTCGACGAGCTTCAAAAGAAGACGTGCTTAGGCCCTTACACGCTAAAGGACATCACCGAAGAGTTAAAAAAACCAGGTCGGGATTTAAGGGAATCGATCGAAATCGCTTCCTTAGAAAATAGCGTCAAAGACATCAAAGACCTTAAAGAGGGAATGATATTAGATGGGACGGTACGAAATCTCAGCGATTTCGGCGCTTTCGTAGATATCGGGGTTCACCAAGATGGGCTCGTCTACATAAAGGAAATAGCAAACCGCTATATATCCCACCCCAGCGAATGCCTAAAACTCGGCCAAATCGTGAAAGTAAAAGTCATTGGGGTCGATTTAGCGCGCAAAAGAATTAGCCTTTCAATAAAGCAAGTTGGCTAAACATCTTCGTGATAGGTATCGGGATGAAGGGGATCGAAAGGCTCATTCGCCCACATAATCGTCACGGAATCCTTCTCGCCGAGCGTTGAAATGGAATGGGTATATCCAGGAGGGATATCCACCACTTTCAAGTCGCTCTCGCTCACCCGATAAGAAACAATTTCTTTGGTTCCGACTTTGCGAAGTTTAATAAAAACGGAGCCGGAAACGCAAAGGAATTTTTCGTTTTTCGTCTCGTGATAATGATTCCCTTTCGTTACGCCAGGATGCGAAACGTTCACCGACACTTGGCCATAGGATGGAATATGAAGGAATTCGGTAAAAGAACCCCGTTCATCCGAATGGGGATTCAAAGAATAGGCAAAATCCCCTTCTTGAAGGTAGCTAAGATACGTAGCGTATAGTTTTTTGGAAAACCCTCTTTGAAGGGGAAGATCCAAATTCTTCCGAGATTCTTTGAAAGAGCGAAGAAGGGCGAGAACATCCAAAAGAGGAACTTCATCAAAAGGTTCGACATACAAAATGGGCTTTTCTTTCGTAGAAGATTCAAGGTCCGAATGGATGGCCCCAATGAAATAAGAAACCACATCGTCGATATAAACAAAATCGATAACGGGATTCTTTTCGTTAACCGCCATCGGCTTATCATGCGTCAAAGCGTCACACCAAGTGGCGATCACGCTGTTATAGGAGGGGCGAGCACCTGGGCCATAGACGTTATAGAGACGAAAAACAAACACTTTCCTTTGAGGTATCTCGTTCAAAAGAAGATCTTCCGCCATCCTTTTCGATTTTCCATAATCGTTATCAAGAGCCGCTTGGGTGCTAGAAGAAAAAAGGATGGGGCATGGATTTTTTTGAAAAGCCAGAAAATCCAACAATTTCTTTGTAAAATTGAAATTTCCATCGTAAAACTCGCTTGGATTCAAAGGCCTATTGATACCAGCAAGATGAACGACGAAATCGCTTTGGGCGATATAGTCTCGAAGCTCTAGATCGGTATTCCCTAAATCAAAAGCAAAAACAGTATCTCCATTTCTCTTTAAAGCGCGGCAAAGGTGCCTCCCGATAAAGCCCTTTGCTCCAGTCACCAAAACTTTCATCTTTACTTTTGGAATTCTTTAAGGCGAAGGAGCTCTTTTTCCATCCCCTCAACAGTAAGTCTCTCAGTATTGTGGGAGGTATAACTATGACCTAAATCAAGCTTCTTATTGCCTTGCGTCACGTATTGATCGTAATTCAAATCCCTGTTGTCAGCGCAAATGCGGAAGAAATCGCCTTCATCGTAAGCCCGGAGCATTTCCTCTTCCGTCACCAAAGTCTCATAAAGCTTCTCACCGTGTCTAGTACCGATATATTGGACACCCACATCGCTCTTGGTGAGCGAAAGGACCGCTTTTGCTAGGGTTTCAATGGTCGCGCTAGGCGCTTTCTGAACGAAGAGATCCCCTTGCTTTCCGTGTTCGAATGCGTAAAGAACAAGATCCACCGCATCTTCTAATGTCATCATGAAACGGGTCATCTCGGGATTGGTGATGGTCAATGGTCTCCCTTCTTTGATTTGTTCAAGGAAAAGAGGAATAACCGAACCTCTGCTCGCCATGACATTTCCATATCGGGTTAGGCATAGAACGGGGTCCCCTTCTTTCATTTGGCGAGAACGGGCGATAACGTTCTTTTCCATAAGGGCTTTTGTCATTCCCATCGCATTGATGGGATAAGCCGCTTTATCGGTGCTAAGGAAAATCGCTTTCTTGACATGATTGGCAAGGCAAGCGGAAATAACATTATCGCTTCCGATAACGTTCGTCTTAACTGCCTCCATCGGATAGAACTCACAAGAGGGTACTTGCTTTAAAGCAGCTGCGCTAAAAACGTAATCCACGCCCCTAAACGCCCCTTTGATGGCAACATAATCGCGGATGTCGCCAATATAGAACTTCAATTTCGGATTATCGTATTGTTTTCGCATATCGTCTTGCTTTTTCTCATCGCGAGACAATATACGAATCTCCTTGATATTCGTTTTCAAAAACCGCTCCACAACGGCATGTCCAAAAGAACCCGTTCCGCCCGTTACCAAGAGCACTTTGCCATCGAAAATGTCACTCATAAATAACCTCTTTTGTGAAAGTTTAACCTAATAGAGGCCTCAAAGAAAGGAAGAATGCTGGATTTTAATAGGTTTTATTATCAAAAGTGGTGTATAATTGTGAAGACATGAATTCGACGCTTAAAAGAAGCCAAAAGGTTTATCTCTTCTTCAAAAGAGCCATCGACATCTTCGGATCCCTTCTTGGAATAATACTGCTTTCTCCGATTCTTCTAATCGCGGCTTTTTTAACGAAAATTACTTCCAAAGGGCCCATTCTTTTTAAGCAAGAAAGGGCTGGAAAAGGCCTTAAAACCTTCCACATCTATAAATTTCGCTCCATGTATGTCGACGCGCCAAATATCGCTCCAGAAAATATGAGTCAGGAAAAACAGCAAAGCTTGATAACGAAATGGGGTCATTTCATGCGAAGAACGTCAATCGATGAATTCCCTCAGCTCTTCAACATCTTAAAAGGCGATATGTCCTTTATCGGCCCTCGTCCATCCCTTCCCATGGGACTCGAAACCGATCTCATCCAAGCGCGTCTTTCCTATGTCCCAAATGCCTACGAGGTAAAGCCCGGTCTCAGTGGCTACGCCCAAATTCATATGAAGAGAAGCCACGACATCTATGCCAAAGCCAAATTCGATTCTTATTACGTTGCTCATTTAAGCTTTTGGTTCGACCTAAAAATCTTCATTTATAGCTTCTTAGTTTTATTCGGTTTCGCCAAAGGACGTTAGTCCTCTAGCCACGTTTCTTTCCGGATAACATCGATGTACTCGACTATTTTTTGATAGACGAAACGAGAGACATCCGTTTTTGAATAATCTGGCACTATCGGAAGGGCATTCCCTTCCCTATGCATCCTTAAAGCGCGATCTATCGAAGGACGAATGGTTTCATAATCGACTCCCCCAATGGCGATTGAGCCATTGAGAACGCCTTCTTGCCGTTCGGTCGAAGTACGGATAAGAACGGCTGGGAAGTCAAAGATCGAAGATTCTTCCGTCAAAGTCCCAGAATCGCTAAGCACCACGAAAGCATTCTCTTCAAGTTTGCAATAGTCGAAGAAACCAAAAGGCTTATCTTCCCGAATGTATTGCGAAAGAACAAAGCCCTTCTCCTCAAGTCTTTTGCGGGTTCGAGGATGGCAAGAGAAGATAACCGGAAGCTTATATTCATCCGCGATTCGGTTTAAAGCAGGGAACAAGCGCATGAACTTCGAAGGAATATCGACATTCTCTTCGCGGTGAGCACTTATCAAAAGATACTTTTTCCTTTCTAAGCCAAGACGCGAAAGAACATTGCTTTTTTCGATGGAATCGCGATGGGCGTCGATGACTTCGAGCATGGGAGAGCCGCTTTTGAAGGTGCGATCTTTCGAAAGGCCTTCGCGCATGAGATTCTGATAGGCGAATTCGCTATAAGGGAGATTGATGTCACTGATATGATCCACGATGGTGCGATTGGTCATCTCAGCCACATTCCAATCCCAGCAACGATTGCCCGCTTCCATATGAAAGATGGGTTTCTTTAAGCGTTTGGCAGCAATGGCGCTCAAAGCGCTATTGGTATCTCCAAGAATCAATATCGCATCGGGATTGACCTCTTTAATGAGCGAATAGGACTTATCGATGATGTTCCCCATCGTCTCGCCAAGGTCTTTTCCCACGGCACTAAGAAAATAGTCCGGCTTCCTTAAACCAAGTTCTTCGAAGAAAATACCATTCAGTTCGTAATCGTAGTTCTGTCCAGTGTGAACGAGAATGTGATCACATTCCTTGTCTAATTTCTTAATCACTTCGCTTAAACGAATGATTTCAGGCCTCGTTCCCAAAATCGTCATAATCTTCAATTGTTTGTTCATGGAGTAACCTCAACCATTATTTTAAGACAACATCGTCTCTTTTAAGAGCAAAAATGCAACGACATTGACGATTTGGATAGTAATTGATACAGTTAATACAGATTTATGAATGATGCAAAACCCGTTTACCTTCAATTGGCAGAAAATTATAAGCGTCTCATCGATTTGGGCGTCTATAAAGAGGGAGATATCTTACCTTCCGTCAGGGAGTTGGCTTTGGCTTATCACATTAACCCCAATACCGCTCTCCGCGGTTATGGCGAACTAATTAATGAAAATTATGCCATTTCGATCCCCAAAAAAGGATATTACGTCCTCAAAAAGCCTTCAAAACGGAGCAAGGAAATTATTTACCAAGCCTTGGAGCCGCTCTTGCAAGAAGGTTACACCAAAGAAGAAATTAAGGAGGCGATTCGACAATGGAAATAATCATAAGGAATTTGACCAAATGCTTTGGCGATACGAAAGCCATCGATAACCTCACGCTTCGCATTGGAACGGGAGTTACTGGCCTAATGGGCCAAAATGGCGCGGGGAAAAGCACCTTGCTTCGTCTTATTGCTGGCATTTTAAAAGAAGACCAAGGCGAAATACTCGTCGATTCCTTTCATCCCAATACCAAAGAAGCCAAGGAACGCGTCTTCTTCTTACCCGACGACCCCTATTCTCCCAATGGAGCCACTTTAGATAATCTAATAGGCTTTTACAGCGTTTTTTACGATTTCGACAAAGAAAAGTTCAATCGCCTTTTGCTCCGGACGAATTTGGAAAAGAAAAGAAAATTAAATGCTTTTTCGAAAGGGATGCGACGCCAAGCCTTCCTTCTTTTGGCGCTCTCAGTCAATTGTCCTATCATTCTCATCGACGAAGGATTTGACGGCTTGGATCCTTTGATACTCAACACCATCAAAGAGGAACTTATCACAATCGGCCAAGAGGGGAAGATCGTCTTGCTTTCTTCCCACAACCTCCTTTCTTTGGAGAGGATGGCCGATCAATTCATTCTCTTAACGAAAGGAGAGCTCGGAAAGCAAGGTAGCGAAGAAGATTTCGGCTCGAGGCTCACCAAATACCAAGCGGCATTCGAGGATAGGGATTTTGGAAAGAAACGGCTCGAAAGCTATGGATTGGAAGTCGTCAGTTTCCGAAAAATCGGCCAAATCGTCGATTTCGTGGTCATCGAAGACGAAGGGAAAATCAAAAACCTAAAGGAAAAGGAAAAACCAATCATTTTCGAGAAAATCCCCCTCGAAACAGAGGAGATTTTCGCCTCCCAAATGCTTTTAGCAAACGAAAAGAAAGGAGAGAACAACGATGACTAAAAAATATCTGCCATGCCTTTTGAAAGAATGGATTCCTCTTATTGCCATTTCCTTTTTCTTAATCATCACCCCTCCTTTTGTCGTTAGCATGACTCACAATTTCTATCAAATCCTCCCTTATAAAGACTATCAGGCCCTCGGGACCGAAATCTCCATATCCGTTTTAGGCGTCGTTATTTCTTCGACTGTATTAGCCGCTTTGCTAGCCCTTTTCGTGGAAAGCTATCGTTTCCAGAAAATCAAAACGGACTTCTACTACTCTTTGCCTTTCAAAGAGAAAGAATTAAGGAGAATAAGAACCTTGACGGCTTTGATCATCTTGCTTCTTGTCTTTTCTCTCTCTTATTGGATGCCTTTGGCGATTTACTATGTCCGCTATGGCTTGGCAAGCGCGCCCGTCGTTAACACGAGCACCAATACGACAATGTATGCCATAAAGGAAAGGATGATAGACCCTTTATGGCTTTTCTTGGGCTATCTTTCCTCTTTGCTTTTCCTTTCCTCGAGTTTTTTCCTCTCCTCCTTCTTTGTTCGCTTAGGAAATTCGCTCACTTCCAGCGCTTTGATTTTGTTAGGAGGAAGCGTCGCATTCGCCGCTATTTTCCCAGCACTCGCTTTATGGCTCTCTATCCCTATCAATTCGAAGGTCGGGGGCGAACAAATAGATTTCGTCCCTATGGCTTTCCAAACTTATGGAGCGAGCGCGCCAGGCTTTAGCTTTGCAGCTTTTTTCCTTGAGCCCATTCTTTATGGCACGAATCTCAAAGCGAGCACCATGCATGCTCAAATAATAAAGAACCCTGCCTATCTTACGAGTTTCATCATATCGCTTTTGATAAGCCTTTCCTTGGGAGGGCTAAGCGCCTATATCCTCTTTAGCAAGGAAGACCCCTCAGGCGAATGGAGCGGACAGCCGGGAAGTTATCACGAATGGAGTAGAAGCCTCATTTTCGCCGCTTTATCGGTTTTCGCTCTTTTGTCTTCCCTACTAGGCTCTGCTAGTGGAGGGGGCCTTGATGCCTTCGCCTTCGCTTCTTATTTCGTATTGGCGATATTCTTTGCAGCCATTCAATATGTCGTCTATCTCCTTTATGAAAAGAAAGCGGCTCTTTCCAAGAGATCTTGGATTTTCTTTGGCATCGCCCAAGGCCTTTCCCTTCTGCTTTTTTTCGTGGAAGCTTCCCTTTCTTAGAAATAAAAAAGATAGAGTTTTCAATCGAAGGCCATACAATTGTCTTCGAGGTCACAAAAAATGAAAAAAGTATCTAAAAAACTCATCGAAAACTATGCTTTGCTCATCGCCAAAGCAGGTGGAGCGGTCTCCAAAGGCCAATATGTCGTTATTAGAGCCGACGTTGAACTTTACGAATTCGCAGCGCTTGTCGCCAAAATGTGCTATAAGCTCGGTGCCAAACGGGTGACGTATGCTTGGAGCAGTTCCTTAACGACCAAAGTGGACTACAAGTATGGCAAAGCCAAAAATCTTGGTGAACTGACCGAAGAAGAATACGGTGCTGAACTTTACCGCACCAATAAACTCCCCGTTCTCATTTATCTGGATGGCGAAGACCCGGATGGTCTAAAGGGAGTTAAAGCGGATAAGCTTGCCTACGTAAAAGCCGCCCGTTATAAAGGCGCCAAAGACTTAATCGAGAAAAGACAAAACAAATACCAATGGGTCATTGCGGGCGTTCCTTCCGTTAAGTGGGCCAAGAAAGTTTTCCCCTCTCTTTCTAAAACGCAAGCAGTCAACGCTCTTTGGGAAGCCATACTCAAAACCGCCCGAGCCGATGATGGCAATGGCTTAGAGAATTGGGAAAAACATGACGCCACCCTGAAAGAAAAGTGCGCGAAGCTCAATGCCATGCGCTTAAAGAAGCTCCACTACGTCTCGAGTAACGGCACCGACTTTACCGTCGGGCTCATTCCCGGCGTGAAATTCGAGGGAGGTGGCGAAAAGACGCTTCAAGGCGTCTATTTCGAGCCCAATATTCCAAGCGAAGAATGTTTCACTTCGCCAATGAAAGGCGAAGCGGAAGGCATCGTCTATAGTGCTAAACCGCTCGTCTACCAAAGTCAGCTCATCGATAAATTCTGGATTCGCTTCGAAAAGGGGAAAGCCGTCGATTGCCACGCCGAGGTTGGCGAAGACCTCCTTCGAAGCATCTTCTCTCTCGACGAAGGAAGCGCCTATTTAGGCGAATGCGCTCTCGTCCCATTCGATTCTCCCATCAATAACACCGGACTTATCTTCTATAGCACTCTCTACGACGAGAATGCAGCCTGTCACTTAGCCTTAGGAAAAGGCTTCACGAGCCTCTATCCGAATTTTGAAAAATACACGGAAGAGGAAATCCATGCTTTTGGCATCAACAAATCCCTTTCCCACGTCGACTTCATGATTGGCACAAAAGACCTTGATATCACTGGCATCGACGAGGACGGGAAGGAAATAGCCATATTCCGAAACGGCAATTTCGCTTTTTGACAAAAAAGGGCTGCAATTCATAAAACGATCATGATTTGCTGCCTTTTTTCTTTTTTTAACGGATCAATCTATTCTTATTTGAACAAGAGCTTCGCTTTATCGCCGTTATCAAAAGGAACAATCCTCTCTTTCGAAGCCTTATTTAGAAAAACGTAAAAATCCATTGTTTAGAAAAAATCTAACACTATTTTTCATAGCCTAAAAAGCAACCCCTCTCCTTAAGTTTTCCGTTTCCGCTGATTTTTCGCATTAAAAACAAGAATTACCTAAAAAATGACGTTTTTTAAGGAACTTTTAAACAAGAGAATAAAGTAGAATTGTTTTGATTTTGAAAGGATGCTTTATGAAAACATATAACGTTGGCGTGATCGGCTTAGGAAGCCGAGGCTCATTGCTTATTTCCAGCATGATGGCTTGCCCAGAATGCAACATTGTCGCTCTCTCGGATCTATACGAAGACCGGATGCAAAAAGGAGTCGAAACAGTCCAAAAGCAAAGAGGAAACACGCCAAAAACATATAAGAATTGGAAAGAACTCGTGGATGCCTCTGACGTTCAAATCGTCATGATCATCTGTGATTGGGAAATGCATATTCCGATGGCGATATATGCCATGGAAAAAGGGAAAATCGTCGGAAGCGAAGTGGCGGGCGCCTATAGCGTCGATGATTGTTGGAAACTCGTCGAAACTTACGAAAGAACAAAGACCCCAATCATGATGTTGGAAAACTGTTGTTTCGATGAATTCGAGCTGCTTAGCACGGCCGTTTATCGAGCAGGCATCCTCGGCGAAATCCTTTATGCCCATGGTTCTTATAGCCATGATTTAAGAGAGGAAATCACAGGCGGCAACGTGAATCGCCACTACCGCCTTAGAAACTACCTTTCAAGAAATTGCGAAAATTATCCAACCCACGAACTTGGCCCTATCGCGAAAGCGCTTGACATCAATCGTGGCAATCGCCTTTTGACTTTATCGAGTTTTGGCACAAAGCCAGGCGTGGCGCTCGATGCTTTTGAAGAGGACGCGCGTTGCGTCGATAAAACGCTTATCGGAAAGCATTTCAAGCAAAGCGATATCGTAACAACCACCATCGTCACCGAAAAAGAGCAACTTATCACCCTTCGCTTAGATACGACCCTTCCCCACTACTATTCGAGAGAATTCACTCTTCGCGGCACCAAAGGTTTCGCGAAAGCGGACCAAAAACTCATCCTCACCGACGGCAATATCCCAGAAATTTATGATACTTATGACTTCTATAAGAAAGAGATGGGTTCAAGTGACGCCTACAAAGAAAAGTTCCTTCCTGCTTGTTGGAGAAACATCACCGATGAGCAAAGGACGCTTGGGCATGGTGGCATGGACTACATCGAATTCCGAGTTTTCTTCGATTGCCTAAATGAAGGAAGGGCATTCCCAATCGACGTTTACGACATGGCGACTTGGATGGCTATCACCCCTCTTTCCGAAAAATCCATCCAAAATGGCGGCAAAGTCGTAGAAATTCCCGACTTCACCAGAGGCGAATATAAGAATCGCCCTTCCGGAGACGTCCTAAAGCTTTGAAAAGCGGTAAAAGAGAATACACACCTCCACGAATATTGCATTTCGATGGCATTTTCGTTCTCTCATAGGAACGACAGCCAACCGAAGGCTCTTAATAATGTCAAAGAATGAGATTTTATAATGATTTCCTTGGATATTTGCTTATAATTCGATTGAATGAAAACAAAATGGATCAAGCCTTTTATCAAGTGGAGTTTCTTAGCTCTTTTCCTGACCTTTGGAACGGTCATCATGGTTGAGAGTGGCATCGATGGCACGAATTCAGGAAAACAGTCCGATGCCGTAACCGATCAAGTTCAAGACATCATCGATAAAAACTACGACAAAGACGCGCTTCGAGAAATTAAGGATTTCGATATCGATTTCGCTCGCCCCATCGAAGGAGAGACCTTTTACGTAGGCGACTCTCTTTCCTATTCGATTTCGTTCTCCCCTCTTGATACCACTTACAAAACCTTGGATTTCGAGGTTTTAAACAACGAAACATCCGATCAAGATGTTTTGGAGATTCGAGAAGAAAAGCAAGAAATCCTCTTTAAGAAAAGAGGCATCGCCACTTTATCCGTTAAAAGCCAACGCAATCCCTCCTTGAAAAAGCTCTTTAAGTTTCAAGTGGAAAATGTCTTAGCAACGAGTTTAGAGCTTCAAGACGAAAACGGAAACGAACTCAAAAAACTGAGTCTTGGAACAGGGGATAGCCAAACGATTTTCACTGCCATTTTGCCTGAATCAACTACCGATAAAAGCGTCCGTTTCGAATCCGATAAACCTGAAATTTTGGAAGTTGGAGAATATACAGGGGTCGTCAAAGCCCTCCAAAAAGGGACTGGCACCATCACCGCCACCATGGTAGATAACCCAAGCGTTTGGAAAGCGCTTCCTTTCGAAGTGAAACTCCAAGAAATTACCGATCACCCAGTTACCTCCCTTCAAATCAAAAGCGATCTTGGTTTCTTTAATGAAAACGTCAAGGAGATAAGAGTCCAGGGCACCTATACCGATATCGTCTCGCCTTTCGACCCAAGCAAAATCAATGTCGCTTTCTCAAACGGAGGCGAGAACTATATTGACGTCCTCGATAAAAAGAGGACTGATTTTGGTTCTTTTTCTTTCTTGCTGCGTCTAAAAGACAATGCGTTAACGAAGTTTGAGAAAGAAGGAATCGAAAAGACGGAGTTCGGTATTTTAGTGAGCTATGGGCAAGAGGAAGACAGCCCTACTTGTTCCTCTAAAGTGAATCTCCAAAAAACCAAAACCATCTCCATAGAGGATATCGACGAAAATAAAGTCCCATCATCGTTAGACAAACAATATATCCATCTTGAAAAGCTAGGAAAAATCCAAAAAGAACCCATTCAAATTTCTTTTCCTTTGAAAAATGGCCTTATTGCTGACGAATGCAATAAAAAGAATTTCAAGTACGAGTATTTCAAGCTCGATGGCGAAAGCTACCCTATCGATACTTATTTCTCGAGGAGCGAGGCTTTCTCTTCGCTCACGCTCACGCCAAAAGCAAACGCCTCCTTGCCTCTTGATGGCAAAGTGATCTTTTATCCTAACAAAACCGAGGAGGAATTCGTCGAGGTGAGCTTCCACTACTCGGAAATGACCGACAAAGTGAGCACAATCGATGCTTTCTCCTTTAAGAAAATCCTCGATGACAGCGTTTTCCTCGTAAACGAAGAATATAATGACAAAGAACTTTTTGCCACTTCCATCGAAGTGACTTCCTCTAATGCAAACGTCAAACGTTCTCTAGAGACGACGACTCCAATAAACGTGGAAATAAAAGAGGGAGCGGATCTTGTTTCCCTAAAGAAAAGCGGTTCGAAAATCATAAGCCTTACCTTCTTAAAGGAAGGGAGCATCACCCTAGAGCTCAAGTGCGCTCTGCTTGATACTCCTATGCTCTATCACTTAAGCGCCACGAACGAACCAAACCTTTTCGAAACTTACGTCGATGGAAAACTCTTTGAAGGCGATTTGTTGACCATTGGAAAAAACGAGAAAAAAGCGATTGAAATAAAATCGTATCGTCAAACCTCTTTACAAGACGGAACCCTTCTTAAAAAAGCAGTCAGCACCTCCTTCGACTGGTCTTTCTCGGAAGGATATCAAAATAGCATCGTTCCGAATATCGACTCGGAAACCGCGATTCACACTTTAACCGGCATCAAGCAAAATAGCGGAGAAGAGCCAATAAATATTACTTTCAACGTGCTTTTTGAAGGAAAGAAGGTCGCTTCCATCCATTTAGCCGTCAAAGTCACCTATGTCGCGGTCGATAAAGCTCTTTTCTCCTTCTCTTTGAGCGTCTATAAGAACCCCAATGAATACAATATAGGCAAAGAAGATGGTTCTTTAGTTTCCGTTGGAAGCATTCTCCACGCCAGCGTCACAATGAACGAAGACGCCACAAATCAAAAAGTATCCTATTCCTCAAGCGATACGAATGTTCTTAAAGTCGATCCCAACACCGGGGTCGTTACAGCCATAAAAAGCGGCGAAGCTTCGATCATCGCCACAAGCCGAGATGACGTGAATATCACTTTCAAAAGGACTATCAAAGTCGTCGATACCGTAAGCCCTTTCGTTCTAGATACCGAAAAGATGCATGCATCGAGTTTGTCGATAGAGAAAGACCAAGATGGAAACATCCTTTCTTATAGTATGTCCTTGGAGTATGGTTCTTCTTATCAGATTTTCATCAAAGCGATAACTGAATCGACCTCTTCTTCCATCTCCTTTTCTCTTTCGCCAAAGAGCGATTCAAGCCAAAAACACGCAATTAGCATCGATAAGAGTGGGCGCATCACAACCATCGGCATTGGCGAAGATACGGTTTTGGTGAAATATGGCGAGGGATTATCGGAGTATACCCAAAAAGTCACTTTCAAAGTCGATAGAAACTACCATTTCACTTGGTCGCAACTTGCCTTGATAGTTCGAAAAACGCTAGGCCACTTTAGCCTTTTTGCCGTAACGGCCCTCTTTAGCGTTGGCTTTATCCTTATGGCTTTCCATAAAGAGATCCATCGAGTCCTAGCGCTCCTTATAAGCGAGGTTGCCGGCTTCGCCTTAGCCAGTTTTAGCGAGCTTCTCCAACTTTATACTCCTGGCCGTTCAGGGCGATGGGAAGACGTTGGCATCGATACCGCCGGATATAGTCTTACCATCGTCATCACCCTTTTGGCTATACTTGTCGTCTGGATTATTCGCCTTGCTAAAAAGAAGAAGATGATCACAATGGAGGAGCAAAAGGAAGATGAATTACATTAAAAACGTTCCTTTCGAGGAAGTGTTTGATTTATTTGGAAGCATCGACGCAGAAGAAGGACAGGTGGTCTCTAAGACGTTATCTCAGAATAGCCACCACTCCATTACTCTTTTCGCCATGAGCAAAAACGAAGAAATAAGCACCCACGAAAGCAATGGCGACGCCCTCGTCTACGTTCATGAAGGGATAGGGGAATTCATGATCGCAGGCGTTCGGCACGTTTTAGAAGCCAATCAAAGCATCGTCATGCCCCATAACGTCCCCCACAGGGTCAAATCTCTGTCTTATCTAAAGTTCGCTCTCATTGTAGTTTTTGAGCAATAAATATTTTTAAGCGCTCTTTCATCAAGGTTTTGCAAATGTTTTTTTGCTTTTTGAATAGGAAAAGCCTCGGTGAAAAGGAGACTAGGAGAAAAGGAAATGACAAACGTCGGAGAATTATTGGAAAAAGTCGTTCAAAATGGCAAAGAGAATAGTCTATTCTTAAAGGACGAGAACCGAGAAATCACATATGGGGACGCTTTAAAAAAAGTTCAAAACGTCGCCGCTTACCTCTCGAATAAAAATATTCATAAACGCCCTATCCTCGTCCCTATTAAAGAGAAAGCCGACACCGTTCTTCTCTTTCTAGGAATCGCCCTAAGTGGCAACTATTACGTCCCTATCGATAGCGAAACGCCCATCGCCCGTTTAGAGGACATTTTAGATATCGGCGAAATCCATTACTCTTTCGGGCTTATACATCCCAAATTGGAAACCCTTTCTTCAGTGGAAGCATTCGCTTTCATAAGCGAAGAATCCTTGATAGAGAAATGGAAGAATAACAGCCAAGCGGACGATCCTCTCTATCTCATGTTCACAAGCGGCTCGACTGGAAAGCCGAAAGGTGTTTTGAAATCCCATAAAAACATCCTCTCCTTCGTGGATAATTTCCTAGAAACCTTCCCTTCGATTCCAAAGAACCTTCGTATCGCCAACCAAGCGCCGCTTTATTTTGACGCATCGAGCAAAGACATCTATCTCACGCTTGCGCTCGAAGGAACGCTTTATTTCCCAAACCCAACGGACTTTTCTCTTCCAGCTCAGACAATCGATTATCTTAACCGTAACCAAATCCAGATGATCATGTGGGTTCCAAGCGCTTTATCTATTATCGCTAAACTCCGTACCCTTCGATTTATGAAGCCGACGTCCTTGGAATACGTTTTCTTTATCGGCGAAAGCTTCCCGCCAAAATACCTCAATATGTGGTTAGAAGCGCTCCCAGACACCCAATTCTTCAATTGGTATGGTTCCACGGAAGTCGCAGGCGCTGTTCTCTATCACCAAGTGAAAGAAAAAATCGAAGAAACGAAGCAAATCCCTGTCGGAAGGCCTCTAAAAAATAACGAAGCCATTCTAAAAGACGGCGAGATTTACCTTCAAAGCGACCAAATCGCCCTTGGCTATATCAAAAACAAAGAGAAAAACCGCGAAACCTTTAAAGAGATAAATGGAAAGCGCTGGCTAAAGACAGGGGATTTTGGAATTTATAACGAAAATGGAGAAATCGTTTTCGAAACGCGGAAGGACTTTCAAATAAAACATATGGGCTACCGCATCGAGCTCCAGGATATCGAAATCGTTTTAGGAAGTCTCGAAGCTATCGATTCCTGTTGTTGCCTTTACCAAAAAGATAAAGACAAAATCGTTTTGTTTGTCGAAATATCCAAGAATCATTGTAATATATCGGATGGAGAACTTATTGCATCCTTCAAAGAGCTTCTTCCTTCTTACATGATTCCACAGAAAATCATCCGATTAGAGAAGATGCCTCTCAATAAAAACGGCAAAACCGATCGGGTATTGCTTGCCCAAAAGCTCGAGGAGAAAAACTAATGGAAGAAACAAAAGAAAAGATCCTTTCCATCCTAAAGGAAATGCATCCTGAAGTTGAAAACTTCGAAAGCATTAAAGAGCTCGTCCATGGCGGCACTTTAAATTCTTTGGACATCGTGATGCTCGTTGGCGAGTTAAGCGAGGCCTTCGATATCGAAATACCTCCCAAGGAAATAGCCTACGAGAACTTTGATACGGTGGAAGGCCTAACGAAAATGGTGGAAAGACTTAGCGACTAAAAATGACCTGGCCTTCTTTTTCTTTTGGATATACATCGCTCTATTTTTTCCCTTTCTTGTTGTTGACGATTCTTTTTTATTGGATTACGCCAAAGAAATATCGCTACATCACTTTGCTTATCTCTTCTCTTTTGTTCTATGGCCTTATGAGTTATCGCTCCCTTCCGTTTTTGGCGGTGACGACTGTCTCGACTTTTCTTTTCGGGCGAGCTATCGCCAAAAACATGGAAACTCAAAAGGCTTTCCTAGCGAAACATAAAAGCGAGCTTTCTCCCGAAGCGAAAAAGAAATACAAGCAAAAGCAGAAAAAGACGCGAAAAACATATTTGATATGTGGCATTCTCTTAAACGTCTTGTTGCTATGCGTAATGAAGTACCTTGGCTTTTTTGTCACCAACATAGCTGATGTCGTCAACTTTTTATCCAAATGCTTTGCGATCCGTTTCTTTGAACTCACTCTCCCCTTGCGTGCTTTAGGCTTTGCTCAAGCAACGCCTATTTTTCAAGTCTCCAACATAGGCAACGCTTTTTGGTGGTTCTTGCCTTTAGGCATTAGTTTCTATGTATTCCAAGCCATCGGTTACCTCGTCGATGTTTATTGGCAAAAATGCGATGACGAGAAAAACTTCGCAAAATTCGCCCTATTCATGTGCTACTTTCCTAAAATCATGCAAGGACCTATCGTGCGTTACGAAGAAACCAAGGAAACCCTTTTTGGAGAACGCGAATTCTCTTATGAGGAATTCACCGATGGCTTAAAGAGAATGCTTTATGGGTATCTCAAGAAACTCGTCATTGCCGACACGCTTATCGGCTTTATCCAATTCGGATTCGGAAATGCAATCGAACTTTCGGGCCTTGAATCCTTTCTCCTTATCTTCTTTTACTTCTTGCAAGATTATTGCGACTTCTCGGGCTATATGGATATCTCCATTGGCATTTCCCATTGCATGGGCATCCCCCTCCCCGAAAATTTCCGTCAGCCCTATTTCGCTCGAGGAATCGACGACTATTGGAGAAGATGGCACATCACGCTCGGCGCATGGTTTAAAGATTATGTTTTCTATCCTTTGTCCATCTCCCGTTTCTCGCTTTCTTTGGGCAAAAAATCCAAGAAGTTCTTTAAGGAATTCGGAAAAAAGATACCTGCCATATTCGGCTTATTCGTCGTATGGTTCTTGACCGGTTTATGGCATGGCGCCAGCTGGAACTACATTTTATGGGGCCTCTATTACGGCATGATCATCATTCTTTCCGTCTGTTTTCAACCCCTCATCAATAAGTTTTACGAGAAATCGCATTGCCAGAACAACATCTTTTGGAAGCTTTTTCAGCATCTTCGAACCCTCTTCCTTTTGGCCATTGGGAAGGTCATCTTTATGGCCCCATCCTTAGAAGACGCTTGGATGGTCATTTCGAAATGCTTTAGCTATAACCAAAACTACATCGATATCACGAACATCAACAATCAACTCGGCTACCTTTCCATGATCTTCGCTTCCGTCATGGGCTCTATTGTTTTGGCAGTCGACATCACGCAAGAACTTAAGCCGAACACATCCTTCCTTTCGAAATTCAACGCGAGGCCTCTTTATGTGCAATGGCCTCTTCTTGTTTTGCTTCTCGTTTTCGTTATTTGGTTTGGTTTCTATGGTTCAGGTCTTCCTCACTATAGCTTCGGATACATTCAATTCTAAGGAGGTAAAAAATGAAAAAACGCACGCAAAACATAATTCGTTTCACCTCCTTTGGAATGTTCGCAATAGCCGCGATAAGCCTTATAAGCCAATATTTCTTTTGGACTTTAGGCCCCGAAACGACCGCCTATGGCACTTTCTACAAAGAAGATAAAGACTCTTTGGACTTAGTGATGGTAGGTTCAAGTACCGTACGCGATGGATTTATCCCGATGGAGGCATACAAACAAACAGGCATCACTTGCCATTCCATCGTTTCTTCGCCCACGCACTTGGAAGTCATCGAGATTGCCATCCGAGAAATCGGCAGAACGCAAAAGCCGAAACTCGTTTATATCGACCTTAACGGCCTTAACAACCAAACGAAAGGGGACGCTCCCGTTTTCGTCAAAGACTATTATTCTTCAATGCCAGACGATAACGAAACCAAGCAAATCAAAAAGGAACTCCGAAAGAAATACCCTTACCTCACCGATGTTTCGGAGTGGGAACCGTTCAAAGGCCATAACTCCTTCCGGCAACAGGTGTATTGGGAATCCTTTGTCTACAACGCTCAATTCTACACCAAAGGCTATTACCCCCACTCCACCTCAAAAGAGGTTGAAGTAAGCGAAGTCGACGAAAACAAGACCTTGCCTTTCGCTTCGAAAGATGCAACGACCTATCTCAACGAAATATTGGGGATTTGCAAGGAATTCCCAAATATTCATTTTCTTTTCGGTCAAATGCCACGTTATCTTTCAAGCACCATTTCGTCTTTCGACGCCTATCAAAAGCACGCTCCCCTCGATGCGTATTACATGGTTAAAAACGCTAAGAAAGATGTCGAAGAAGCCGGTTATACTTTCCTCGACTATGGAGATCCGAATTTCTTACGAGATGTTTTGAAGCTAGACCCCACAAAAGATCAGTATGATGCGGAACATCTCAATCATAGAGGCGCTTTGAAATTCACCAAGTATTTCTCTAACTATTTGCTTAACGCCTTCTATGGCGGCAAGAAGCCAAAGCATAGCGAAGAAATACTAGAAGAATTCGATAAGAGCTATGTCGAATACTTAAAAATCGTCGAAAAAGCGGAGAAAAAATTAGGCATTCAAAGGGACGATGAGTCGCTCTAAAAGAGAGCCAATTGCTCGGCTTCCTGACTATCTTTATATCCTTCGATCAAAGATTTGAGAAACTCATAGTCCTTGGAAAAGGAATTCGGAAGACGTATGAGACGGATGCCTTTTTTGGCACAAAGATCCGCTTTCAAAGAATCAAGACGCATTCGCTTTTCGTCGCGATAATGCTCGCCGCCATCGAACTCGAATGCGTAGATGGCCTTAAACCCTTCAAAAAGGCTCTTTTCGTAAATAACGGAGTCGAATTCCATTCCCTTCTCGCCCCATTGGCCAAAAAGCCCTTCTAGAGGAACGTTCCGAAGAATTTTTAAACGTTTATGGATGGAAACGATTTGTTGAATCGTCTCGTAAAACTCATCTTCCGACAAGGAACCATTTGATTTTCCGATAGATAGATTCCGATAGGAAGAAGGAATGACCTCCACTTCTCCTTTTTCTTTGCAATAGGTGATAAGATCCTTCCAAACGGAATCCCCAGTGTTTACCTTCGAAAGCCTCTCTTCATCCCCAAAAACCACGAGTCTCTTTTTGGCTCTCGAAACAGCGACATTGGCTATTTCTCCATGGGCGTCAAGCCATCTAATCGTCTCTTGAGAAGTGAAGCGGGATATCCCCATCGAAAGGATGATCGTTTCCTTTTCGTCTCCTTGCACGCTATGAATAGTGGATGCCCTGACGCTTTTAAGACCCTCTTTGTCCAATAGAGCGTTGATAAGGGACGCTTGATTGACGAAAGGGGTGATGATGGAGGCGTTTTCAACCTTTCTTTTCAAACAATAAGCGACAACGTTCTTTGCTTCTTCGAAATTTTGGTTTCTCAAATTCGTCCGTACATCACTTTTAGAATCGACGAAAAAGACTTCGCCATCTTTTAATGCCGAACTGATTTTCAATGCGCCATGATAGAAATAGGAATTGTTGAAATTGATGATTTTCTTAGCACAACGATAATGCTCGTGGAGCAAGAGGCGATTGGTCACTTTATCCGCTGCCTTCATGGTGGAAAGAATGGAGTTTCCGAGATAATCGTAAGTATCCGAAATCTTGAATTCTTTCTTGAGCTCTTCATTCCAAGCCTCATCGAGCGAAATGACAGGCAGCAATTGATCCTCATCCCCGACCAACAAAAGCGAATCGGCGCGAGCGATGGGAATCAAGGAATGCACGATATCGCATTGCCCTGCTTCATCCATGATGAGCAAATCGAAACGATAGCCGCCATCCCCTAGACGGAATGAGGAAATATTGGTGCAAAAAACAATTGGAAAGACTTCTAAGAGTTCTTGCAAATTTCTATTATCCGATAAATAACCGTTAAATTTCAAAACGCGTTCGCTCTCCTCTTCTATAGCGACTATTTCCCGAAGGCGATGAAAGCGAGGATTCTCTAGCTTTTTAAAATGGGAGATGCTCGAAAAATATAAATAGCGCAAAGCTTCCTCGTCATTTGCAAGCGAAACAAAGCGAGAAATGATCTCCTCTTCGGTCTCTATGGGGATAGAGGCCACTTCGCGTTCGAGCAAAAGACGTTGCTTGAGAACGATATTGCGGCGCGCGCCCAAAGATTCGACTTTCTCCAAAAACTTCAAATTCTCCAAGGCCGCTCTCCGTTTTTGGAAGTTGGTGAGCGATCGAACGGCATCCTTGTTCTTGGAAAGAACTTTCTTTCTTAGCTCTTCAAGTTCGTTTTTCTTAAGGGAGAAGCTGAAGTCCATCTCGAGTAGAGAGCGAATGAAGAGGGTTGCTTCCTTAATCTTTTGAGCGTTTCCTAATCTTAGATAGGGCAAACGAATATCCTTCTCGTTGTAACGAAAACGGAATTTTTCCACAATGCCATCGAGAGGACGGTTGTTATTGGTGGAAATCAAGACGTTTTTCAAATCGAAAAAAGCGCTCAAAATGGTGTTGAAGATCGTTTGGGTTTTTCCTGTGCCAGGAGGTCCTTGGACGTAAGTGGCCTTATTCTTAAGGGCGCCATAGATGAGAAGGGCTTGATCGATGTTGACGCGATTATCAAAAAGAACGATATTGGGAAGCTTTTTGCCGTTGTTAGAGAGGCTAGAGTTCCCAAAAAACGCTTTTAAAGGCGCGCTCAGCGTCCCTTCGTTCCATTCTTTGGATATTTTTTCGAAAAGAGGGTCTATATGGATTTGAAAATCTCTCTGGATGCAATAGAAATCGGGCCTTGTATCCAGTTTTTGATGAGGCTTTAATCCTTCCCTCAAGACGTTTGCGGCCTCCAAAAAGTTCGTCTCCAACAAATCTTTGAATTCATTCGCATCCATCTCTGTGTATGAACGGAGGGAATGTTTGCTTCCGCCAATGAGGAAAGAAGAATTAACCTTAATGCCCTTTTTGATCTTGATTGACTTCTCACTTGGTGAAAAGAGGATATTCCGGTAGGCGACGATGTATTTCTTGTTTTCGATATCGATGGAAATGCGAGATAGAGCCAATTCGTTCCTCTTGCTCTCATATTCCTCCAAATCGTATTTCAATATATATCGAACAAGCGTGTGAATTTGGCTATCGGAAAGAGAAATCTCCCCTTCTTCATCAAGCCTATTGGCATCTAGCCCTTCAATCATCGCATAATCTTTGATGTAGGGATCGCTATCGCATTCCAAGCATATTTTGAGATATTCGAGGATATTGTTATCGAAGTTTTCAAAGGAAAGCCACTCGAAACAAGAGAGGTTCTCATTGATTTTATTGACTAAAGCGGCATTGAAATCCCCAGTAGAAAAGGAAAGGACTTTGGCTTCCAATATCCTTTCAAACGCAAGAACTACCTCAATGGTATCAACACCGCGCGCTTCGTTGAAGCACGAAACAAACAGTTTCTTCCGAACCGGATCGATGTCTTTTATGAAACACCAAAAAGAAGTATGTCGTTTTTCCTTTTTCGAATCGTAAAGAACGTAAAGCCATTTACCTTCTTTGATGGAAAGAGAAATCTCCCTAGCGATGCGATTGCTATCACCCACTTCTATCGGCATCGAAACTAAATATAGCACAAAACGGAAACAAACCAGCACTCAAGGAAAACTTTCAGAGAAATCACTAAAAGACGTCGAAGGCCGAATAATGGCATTGGAAAAGCTTTTATTTAGCTTTTTTCTAATCTTGAACGCTCTTTTATGGAGAGCGCTTCCCCCAATGCATCAAGAAACGAAAAAGGAAATTAAAAACATCGCGTGAGTTAAGGGATCTTTAGGGGGAGGCCGCCTGGTTGTTTTAAAAATCAACCGATTCAAATTATCTTTTACATTTTGTTTTCAAAGCACTATATTCGGCTCTTTTTGAATGTATAATATAAACGCAAGAAAATTACCGGCAAAGAAAGACACGACCAAAGAAAAAGCGAATTCACGTCACGAATACCGTTAAGGGAGGATGAAAATGGATAATGGAGATTGGGATTGGATATGGTTAGCAAGCATCGCGCAAAATCAGAAAAACGCCGAGAAAAATAAGCAAAATGCCAGTTTAGACGAGTTGCGCCATAAAGCGGGAGAATACAAGATTCTTGCCGAAAACGCCGAAAACGAAAACGAAAGAAAAAAGAATGAGGCTCTAAGCAAATATTATCTTGGAGAATATCGAAGAAAGGCCGCTCAAATCGAAGTCCAAAGAGAAAAAGAGAAAAAATTCTCTGGATCGTTTTGGCAATTGGCCTCGCATTCATCGTCGCGATGATTATCTGGATGCTCATAGTGTTCTTTTGACCTAAAGGAAAATATAGGCTCGTGTAGAAACATAAGCGCCGAACGCTAAATCATTTTTAGCGTTGAGCTCTTTTTTACTTTTCCATAAAAACCAATCCAACCAAAAAACCCTCCATCGATTCTATAACCTAGTTATAGCGAGCTCGTTTCGCTTAAATTCCAGCCCTTCTATTATTCGCTTAGAGAAAAGGTCGTCTCCAAGGATAAAAAACCATCAAAAAACTCGCGCTTCATTCAAACGGAAGAGACGATTCTTTATTCCTTTATCAACAAGAAATAATTGAAAACTGCAAAGAAAATTCGTTTTTACTATCGAAAGAGGCGTTTACGAACTGATCGGAATACTCTTCTAAAGAGAAGCTCTTCCCGGCGCCGAAAAGGACGTCGCTTGTGAAGTCTTTAAGACCATTCATAGGCGTTTTATCCGAACTGATAAGACGAATCTCATCAAAACGGTCTTGCAAGTGGGGAATTTGATAAGCGCTTTCAGCGCGAGAACCGCTTTGCGTGTTGCTAATCGCTCGGAAATAAGAACCTCTTTCATTCAAAAGGGAATCCGGATTCTCCAATAGCGATAACGAACCGCCCTTGCTCTCCGAAACGACCCTGGCATCGACGTGATAAAGCCGCCCTCCTTTCTCCTTCGGAAAAGAAAGAGTTCTTCCACGCCCTGTAATCGTTTCCTTATAAAGGTTTTCATAGGTGTAATAATCGAGCAAAAGATATTCATCGAAAGGGTTGATCCTTATCCGGCCAAATTCGTCCTTCTCGTAAGTTTTCCCATCATAGGGAAGGAGGAAAAAACTATTTTCCTTTTGACAGCTTTCGATCTCTATTTCGCAATCTCCAAGCACAACGTAAGGCTTAATCCATCCCAAAAGCATCTTAGAATAGGGATTGTGATCGCCAAAATCCAAATCCATCATGTCATAGCCACCTAAAGGCGAATACCAGGAATCCAAGGAGGTCGTCGGCTCGTAGGAATAATAATCAGTCAAACCGAGAAGATGCCCCGTCTCATGGCACAAAACGTTCGTATCATAACCATAATCGGATAGATGCTCCTGGGAGGCCTTACTCCCGTAAAGGTGAGAAGATCCCGCCCATGAAAAGACGTTTAAAGATGGATTGCTTTTCGTGCCAGGAATCTCGTTTCCAGCGGTCGTAAAAGGCCAAAAAGCCGTGTAATTCCCAGTCAATTCGTTTTGAATATCCTCGATGTAAATAAGCCAAAGACCATCGATAAAGCCATCGTTATCGCTATCATAGGAATCCAAATCCATTTGAAGCGTCTCTTTGGCCCATTTCAAAGCGTCCATCGCCAAAGAAGCTGGCGTATTTAAGCTGAATGAACGTGGGTTTGAATAACCCATATACCCCTCTTTGGTCGGATTGAAATAAGGAGTAACCTCCCCAACGAAGCGAAGCTTATGAAAAGAGGAATAGTAATAATAGGAGCTTAAGGAGCCGATAGGAGAATCGGTTTCACTCCCGGTTTTGCTAAAAAAAGCCTTTTCGATTTTCAGATGGTTTTCGGGAGTCGCAGCGCTTTCGAACCCATTAAGGACGACTGGCACAACAAGAAGAGGAACCTCACCGATGGAAGGAGTTTGGTATAATCCAATCGCGTTATGGTCCATAAACGAATTGAGGTTGTAGTCAAGATTGACCTCTTCGGGCGCGTAAAAGCTCTTCCCTTCCGCTTTATTAGAACGAGAAAAGCGCACTTTCATCTTCTCCCCTTCCTCGCTCCATTCGTATTTCTCCTCGGAATCAATGATTTTTTTGGTTTCAAAAGATTTCGAAGAAGCGCTCTGATAAAGAGGAAAGGAGATAGATAAATCAGCCCCAAAGATATCCTTTGTGGTCGCGATAGCGTATTTTATAGCATAACCCTCTTCTTCGAAGCGATATCCATTGCCATCGTTCCCATCGACGGAAACCGTATAATCGCTCGTCTCGAAATCGTCCTGGACCTTCTCCTTGTCGCTTCGAGTATAGGAAAGATGGTGCTCCAGTTTTAGTCCCTCTAAATCGAGAATATCACCCTTTCCATAAGTCGATTTGGATGGGTAGGAAACGACTTCTAACGATTCCTTAAACTCGCTTGATTTGCTGACGCTAATTTCGCAAGTAGCAAAAGCGATTCCATCGATTTTGAAAGTCAAAACGCTTTTGCCAAAGCTAAGCCAACGAGACTCCTTGTCCTTAAGCAAGCTACTGTCGAGATAAATTTCGAAATCAGAGACTTGATTATCAGCAGCATCACTCACTTTAAACGCAGAGTAATCGACTTTGTCATACTGAAAGAAAGTTGCTTTTGGAACATCCAAAACGAAGCTTTTCAGATCCCTTCCTCCCTCTCCGCCACAAGAAGAAAGAAGCATCAAGATGCTAATGGCTAAATAAAAACATTTTTTCATAGATGACCTCTAGCAAGAAAGAAAGGAAGCCTTGCCCGAATATTGTAGCAAGGCTTCCTAAAGAAACATCAATACCGTTTAGTAAGGATAGTTTGGGTTGCGAACCACATCAGCATCTGTCCCATCGACACGGCCATAAGGCGCGATTGTCTGATAGTTGTTCGCCTTATTTTGGCCAAACCAAGAGCTTTCGCTTTCGTCATATGAATAAATTGTGACAAGAGGAACAGATTCACTCTTCCCATAGGCGACTTTATCGGCAGCAATATTTGTCCCATTGAAAGTAGCGTTATTGACATCGATAAGAACATCGGCAAAGACACGTCTATCGTAATAATCGGTATCGCTTTCATCTTCCATCAGCCGGAATGTGATCAAAGCCGGACTCGGTTCGTAATAGTCATCGGCATATTCTGTCGACAAGGAACTATAGAATTTTGATGAATCAATCTCGAGAAGGGAAGTCTTTTTGTATTTGAGATAAAGGTCCTTCCTAAGCACCCCAGATCCGAAAGCGTCTTTCCTCCGGAAGTGGCTCCAAACTTCGGCAATCGGCGTCGCATCGGTGCCAAAGGTCGAATTCTTGATGTTGAAAGAGAAACCGACGGTATCCCAATAAGACTTGAAAACAGATCCTTTATAGTCGCCATAACTTGTGCCTTGAACATCGTTGACTGTGAAGTTATCGACCAAAGCGTTGGCCAACTTATGGCTTTCGGAATCGCCGAATAAGACGGCCGTCTTGAGGTTCGAAAGCGTTTTGTTCGCTTCCTCTGTTTGCTTTGATGCGGTAATGGACGAATCGACGATGGCGAAATTACCAGTCCCAAAGGACAAAGCGGTATCCACCTTCTTGTCGATTGTTATAGTGCAGTTTTTGAATTTCACAAACGCTGCCTCAAAATCGAAAATGGCGCCATCGTCTGTATAATCAGCGGCCAAGACGACATTGACATTTTCGAAGCTAAGGATGCCCGAAGCCGCGATGGATGATTTTCCAGAAACGTAGATGGTCGTAGCTGGCTTATTGTCAGCGCCTTTTTCCCCGACCACATCGACAAACGACCCGCTCCCACTAAGTTTCACGCCTTTTTCTGCGGTCCCATAAGTGGATTGGGTCAAATTATAGACGCCATCTCCCTGTGCGCCCAAATTCAAAAGACCGGCGTCGGTTGTAACTTCAAAAGATGCATCCTTCTTGGCATAGACGGGTCTAAAGACAAAACCGTTCTCTTTGATGACGATGCCATTGGCGAGAAGCTCAGACAAACCCGTCTCCTCGGCATAGAAGAAAGGAACGCCATCCTTGATGACCTCGATGCCTTTCAAATCGTAGCCGCTTTGCGAAACGCTACCGATTTTCACCGTCTCGCCACTAGCATAGCTTCCTTTGTCGCTATAGAGATAGCCACCCGTTCCGGGCAAGAAAGTATTTGCATAGTAAGTCGTCCCAGGTTCGCCTTCTTCACCTTGCTCGCCCTTGATGTTGCCAACCTTTTCCCAAGCCGCTTCCACTTTCTTATAGAAATCATAGGTGGTCGTGTCGAGATAGAAATCGCCATTGGATCCAAGATCTTCATTAGGCGCTCCTTCCCCCGAAAGGACGCTCGCGCCATTGGTGCCATCTTTCCCAGGGGCGCCATCAAGGCCGTCTACGCCATCCTCTCCATCTTTTCCTTTGATGTTGCCAACCTTCGTCCAAGCGCCTTCTTTCTTGGAATAGAAGTCGTACGTATCTAAATCAATATAGCTGTCCCCATCGGTTCCTAACGAATCCGTGGGCGCGCCTTTCCCAGTCAAAACGCTTTTGCCATCTTCTCCTTTTTCTCCGACAATCGGTTCAACCGAAACGCTGGAATCAGCATTCGAGGAGCACCCCGCCAATGTCAAGAAACTCAAAACCAAGCAAATACCGACCTTCATTTTCATTTGATTTTCCTCCCTTATTTGGAAATCGAAACTAGTATGGGCGAGGAAAATAAAATTTCAATAAGTTAAAAAGCCATTTGTGAATTTTATCATTGAATTAAAATGCATTCTTTCGTTGTTCCTAGAAAACAATTGGAAAAAGCTTCTTTAGAAGCTATTTCTCCTTTCTCTATTCCTTCTCTTATTTTTATCAACATTTGATTATTTTATTATTTACTTTTTCTTCACAATGTTTTTACTTTAAGTTCTTCCTTTCATATTGTCTATGGTCCTTTCCCATTTATAATGAGTTCATCCCCTTTAAAGGGATGATAATGTTTTGAGGCATAATCAAATGAAAAAGAAATGCATACCATTCGTTCTTTCTGGCTTACTCTTGGCAACACTAGGATCTTGCGCTTCCGAAGAACCTTCGACAAGTGAAAGCAATACGGACACGGCTTCCGATTTTAGCGGAACCGATAGCAAGGAAGGACTCATCGAAACCATCCAAAAACTAGGTGAATTGTCGGAGTTTACCCTCTATAACGAATACGATGCTTCGACCACCGAGATAAGCCAACATTTTTATCGAAGCCTCGATTATGGCATTACCTACGTCAATCTCCCCGTGCATAAGGGCGAAGCGAGAAACCTTGCCTACAAAGTGCAGTATCTCGAAAATGGAGATCCCTACGTGTCCAGCATGGCCTATCGCATGGATGCCTATGGGAACCGTTACGAAATAAATTTTGACGATTTTAACTATTTCAAGGACGCCAGCATAGATTTGACTCCCTCTTCTTTAGCGGAAGACGGCCACATTTATACTACCGAGGCCCCAAGCGTTCTCTCTTCTTTCAATAGCTTCTATGGTATCTCGAGCACCTCGAAAGCCACTTTCTGGTTCGGGGAAGGAAACACTTCCCTCAATTTCGAGATTTTCGCCAGCGACGGTTCCTCGTTAACCAATGGCATCATCTCACACATCGGAAACACGAAGGATGCCAAACTCGATAAGTTGGTATCGAATTTCTCCTGGGAAAGCACAGGCAAAGCGCTCACAAAAGAAGAGGCAAGCACTCTTTTCGATGTCGATAACACTTCAGAGACCGACATCTATCTCGTTCAGAATAACGAAAGAAAGAGGGTGGCTCATATTGACTTCTCTTGCAACAAAGACACCATGAGCGTGCATTCGGTCAACGATCCGGATGGCACGAATAACGAATACATCTATTACATCAAAGAAGACGAAGAGGGACGTGCCATTTCTTATGGAATCAACGCTCAAAATGAGCAGACATTAGAAGAGACGCGCTACTTCTTCTCGCAATATTACTTACCAGCTGGTCTTGATCGAGAGGACTTCAGGCTATGCGGAGATGGCGTCTATCGCTATTTCTCGCTTACGCCAAACGTCATCTTCCAAACTTTCGGCCATGTGTCGCTTTCTAGTGACAACTACTCTTTCGAAGACATCACGCTCCAATTCAAAGATGGCAAAGTATCCAGCATCTCCATGAAAGCGGAAATCTCAAGTTCCTCCTATTACGAAGCGGTTACCACGCTAAAACCATATGAGGAGATAACCATACCGACTTCCTATACCGAAGAAGGTCCGAAAGAAATCACAAGGGCAATGTCCTATTTCGATGGCAAAAGGCCTTTCAAAGTAGTACGGAAATATGGTTCCAACACCGATACTTATTTTTTCGATGGAACGACTTACCTCATCCAAGAGGAATATGTCGATGGCATTAGTCAAAAAAAGGAGACCACCGTTTATGGCTTCACTGAGCAAAGCGACGGGAAGATCTTGCCTTTCCGAAAAATCAAAGGCAAAGATAAATTGGTTCAAAGCGACGATATCTTAGAAGGCGATACGATAACCAATCATTTCCCAAAACTGATTTCACCATCCGTCATCCAAAAGGAATCCAACGGCCTCTATAAGTTCAAAAATCTCGTTACCGATGCCACAAGTTCCGTTTGGATGCCAGGCAACGCCGATCCTCAAAGCGCCTTCATCTCTTTAAACAAAAAAGGCCTTCTCGACAGTATCACCTACGAGCTCAATTATTCGAGCGTCACAAATGGTTCCGTGCTCTTCTTCTACGACAACATCTCCTTGCCCGAAGGCATTGACATAACGAACATAGGCCCCTTGGGATTAACCTCCTATGAAGACGATTCGCCAGATGAGTGGGAGGATCTTGTCGAATATATCGGCGAGAAGTACGCCAAGATGATTCCTTACTATTACGATAAGAAAAACGTCGGCAATTGGTATGCCGAAGGGATTTATTCTTCAGGCACTGGCGTCCCTCATAATGGCGCCCCATACGACACGACTCCTCTAATCGGCGTTTCGCTTTATTGCTTTGGAAGCAGTGTCCCCACAAGCGTCCTTGATGAGGGCTTCATACAAAACGGATTCACCAGAGTCGAAGGCGATCCGATAGACGTCGGCTATCGCGACGAGGATTGGCAAGAACATGGATATGAGAGCGAGATCTATTACGTCGATCCTGCCAAACAACCGGTATGGCTTAGCGCTGATGGAAAACTCAGAGTGATTTACGCCAATAGCATCCCCTATCACAATTTCGAGCCTTCGAAGAGTCAAGATGTAACGCTCGGGACCGGCTCCTCGACCACCATTGATGAAAGCACGCTCGATGGCATCTACGACAGCACTTATTCATTAGGTGGATCAGGCCTTCTTATCCAATTCACAGACGGCACGCAAATCGCCTACCATTCTTAAGCGCGAGACTCTCCGTATTCTTTAAAAAACGCCCCCTATTGCGAAAAAAACGCAAAAGGGGCTTTGTCTTTTTTCGATACCCAAAATCAAAGAATCTCGCGCAAATCCCGTTTCCTTTTTCGCCAGCGCTTTGAAGGGAAGGCATATAAGATAGCAAAAGAAAGAGGTCATGAAGTCCTAAAAGAGAGAATCGGCCACAAAACAAAGCCTCTCAGGATGAAAAAAGAGTGATGAACTTAAAACCACCACTCTCTAAATGGAATATTCGAGCGATTCTTATTTTTCAATCGTCTTCAAGTCCGTTAAGACGGGTTTCCCATCAGGGTTCAGAAGTGGCGTAATCCCAGTTCCAAAAGAATTGCGAATGACGAAATAGGTGACACCGGTTTCTTTATCGACCACTAAGGAACTCTCGGGTCCGAAAAACCCGCAATCTTCCTTATAGACTTCGATGAATCTTCTTTTAGCCTCCGCCATAGTCACTTCCTCATTACGCGTTTTCTAAGGAGGCCGGAACTTCGAAAACGAGAATGGCTTTAGCGCTTTGGGTCACCGAAAAGCTCACAAGCTTATAGCCTTCTTTGGCATACTCGTTCGATGTTTCTTCAACCAATTTCGCCATTTTGCTGGCAACTGGCTGATACTCAAGGACAATCGTTTTGTATTTCATTTTCGTCTCCTTCAAACGCATTATAAAAGGAAATGAGATGAAAAAGGAAAAACAAAGAAGAATTTACATTTCCTTCTCTTTCTATTTACCAAGTCTAATTGGGAGGGTTAGCCTTGCCATCAAAAGAACAAGGGAAGATAGAACGCTCATTCTTCTATGCCTATATCGTCAAGTCCTCTAGAACGGGGAGAGGAATGGAATGGAGATTCGAGGTCGAGGACCTCTGAACGCCGATTAACGTTTTGCTTACATATTTTTACTTTTCATTGTTACCTATATCGCCCACCTAGATCATAGAATCAAAGTTAGGTGAGAATAAGGAAGTAGCATAGCTTCTCAATTAAGCCCCATCCTTAAAGACAGCAAGAGGAAGAAGGTTCAATCGAAAATGGCAAAGCTATGTTCTCCGCCAACGAAAGGAGCGATTGGATTCTATGGGCTATAACATAATAGACATAAAGGATTTAGACAAATCGTTTAAAGACATCCATGCCGTAAACAACCTCTCTTTCCATGTGGAAAAAGGCGAATTCTTTGCATTTTTGGGGATAAATGGCGCTGGGAAAAGCACGACTATTTCCATTATGACTGGGATTACGAAAAAGGACTCTGGGCAAGTCTTGATAGATGGGAAAGACATCGATAAGGATTTTCTCCCAATAAGCAAGGAAATCGGCGTCGTCTTTCAAAATTCGGTGCTCGATCCCACCCTTAGCGTGATGGATAACCTAGTCTCCCGCGCCGCTTTGTATGGATTGTACGGGGAGGAATTCAGAAAAAGACTTCACGAACTTGGGGGGAAATTCCATTTTGAAGATCTCCTCAAGAGGCAAGTTGGAAAGTTGTCTGGCGGGCAAAGAAGAAAAATAGACGTCGCTCGCGCTTTGATCCACAACCCCAAAATCCTGATTCTGGATGAGCCGACAACCGGTTTAGATCCACAAACGAGAAAGAATCTTTGGGAGGTCGTCACTTACTACCGCAAAGAAAAGGGCGTGACAGTATTCCTGACCACGCACTACATGGAAGAAGTAAGTGAGGCAGATTACATCGTCATACTGGATAAAGGGAAGATCGCGGCTGAAGGCACACCCTTGGATTTGAAGAATAAATACACCGGCGATTTCATTGTTTTGTACCAATACGACGAAGAAAAAATAAAAACGCTCGGTTTGCCATACGAAAAAATCCGAGATGCGGTAAGAATAGAAGTGAAAGACACGCTCGAAGCCAAAAAGCTAATCTTAGAGCATCCAGATCTCTTCTCCGATTTCGAAATCACCAAAGGGAAGATGGACGATGTCTTTTTGGCTGCGACTGGCAAAAAACTTGAGGGGAGCATCTAATTATGAAAACCTTTTTATACCTCACGAAAAGAAACATAAAAGTATTCTTCACAGACAAGGGCCTGCTATTCACTTCCATGATAACCCCCGTCATCCTCTTGGTCCTTTACAGTACCTTTTTGGCGGATATATTTAAAAATACGTTCTTAAGCTATACCAAAGGCTTTCCGATAAGCGATGACCTGGTGAACTCCGTCGTTTCTGGTCAAATCGTCTCGTCTTTGCTGGCTGTATGCTGCATTACGGTTTCCTTTTGCTCGAATGTTCTCATGGCGGAAGACAAAGTGAAGAAGGTCGTAAATGATTTCTTGGTTTCTCCTATCAAAAGATCCACTTTGCAACTCTCCTACTTCTTCGCGACTTGGATATCGACGCTCCTTGTCAATTTCTTGGCTTTGATCGCCTGCTTTATTTATGTCGCCATCACGGGTTGGACGATGTCGGTTTCCGATGTCTTTTTGCTATTATCCGACGTAATCATTCTTTCGGCCTTTGGAAGCGCCTTATCTTCTCTCATCAATTTCTTCTTGAAAACGCAAGGGCAAATTTCCTGCGTTGGAACGATTGTCTCTGCTGGTTATGGCTTTATCTGCGGAGCTTATATGCCTTTATCCCAGCTAAACGAAGGAGTGAAAAACTGCTTCATGTTTTTCCCAGGAACTTATGGCACGGTTTTGGTTAGAAGGCATGCTTTAAATGGAGCCATAGACAACCTATCGAAATTAGAAGGAATCAACCCTGAGATTATCGACAAAATAAAAGAAAGCACCGACTACAACATCAAATTCTTCTCGAGTGACGTTCCTCTTTGGGCGATGTACCTATCGGTGACGGCAGGAATCGTCGTTTGCATACTTCTATATGTTGGCTTTAGCATCTTAAAAAAGAGAAAAGCGAATTGACTTACGAGGTGTAACTCATGAATGGGATAATCCTATATCAATCCAAATACGGTGCCACGAAAAAATACGCCGATTGGCTTTCAGAAGAAACCGGATTCAAGTGCGTCGAAACGAAAAAAGCCGATATCCGGGATATCGTTAAATACGACACGATTATTTTAGGCGGGGGGATATACGCTTCTTTCATCGCCGGATTATCCTTCCTAAAAAAGAATATCAAACGATTAAAAGGCAAAAAGATCATCGTATTTTGCTCTGGGGCCTCGCCCTACGAGGAAAAGGCGTTCGAAGAAATTAGGAAACGCAATATGAAGGCCGCTTTGGCTGGCATTCCTCTTTTTTATTGCCGCGGGGCCTTCAATATGAAAGAGATGTCCTTCAAAGATAGAACGCTTTGTAAATTGCTTCGAAAAGCAGTTTCAAAAAAAGATCCAGCCGATTATGAATCATGGGAAAAAGCCTTGATGGAGGCTGGGGATAATAAATGCGATTGGACCGACAAAAAATACATTGCCCCTATCATCGATAGCATAAAGAGCTAAATTCTCTTTCGATGAAATTCAAAATATCGACGGTCGGGAAAAATTCGCCATACGATTAGCTAACGCCAAGAAAGAGATGGATATCACCGGAAACGATGCGAAACGTTATCGCACGAAGTCCATTGGTGCAAGCGCCGCCTATTTTGTTTCTAGCCACGCCGCTATCACGACCGCATTCCAGAAATTTTATCTTTGCGATGCGGTGCTTAATGCGTAAATATGTGCGTTAGCACAAAATTATGCACTAGAAGGGACATGCGGCGAAAACATGGACTATGAAAGAGGAAATCATGGTCGACGAAAAGCTGAAGAAGGGTGCCTAGAGGCACGATCTCATAGATGCCGCAGCATGGCGAAGACCATAGGTGTTTTGTGCTCGTTTACGTTTGAATGTATACGCCTGCCTGTCTTTTGTCTACTTTATTGGTGTTAGCCCAAAACGCAATCAAAAACAGGTGATTGCACACCTTTTTATTCGGGCTATCGAGCCTAGAAAATGCGATGGTTGCTGCACTATTATGCCTTTTGTCGCTTTTTATCTTCCAAAAAACGAGAATTGAGGCGAACGGAGTCCCTTTCTTCTCGTCTCCTTCTTGGAAGAGTAGAAAACGCAGGTAGAAGGGATTTTCTATGATTGCCGGCACTTTCGAGATGTCTTCAATAGAGGGCTAATTCGTTTAGGAAAGATAAGCGCAAAAGGCATCTAGCCAATCTAGCGCTTATCTCCCCCGAAATATTTTAGCAATTGGAACGCTAGCGCTTTCATTTCGCATTGAGTCAGACGACGCATAATCAAAATTACAGTTCATCGATTCTTTCGTTATTCCACTTTCATCCTTCAATCTCTAAACCAATCACACGAAGTTAAGTTAGGCTGTGTTTGTCTATCGTATTTGTTGTGAATATATATTTTTGGCGATTATGGTAGACAGCAAATAATATTCTTTATAGAATACAAGCAACAAAATGAAAAACCATGAACCACGAAACGCTTAAGCAAATCATCTTCGATCAGCATGAGGTCATTAAAAAAATGAAGATTGTCGATCGGGATTATCTTTTCGAGAAAGACGCAAATTACGTCTTAATCGGACTCCGCCGATCGGGCAAATCCACGCTTCTATACAAGCGAGTAAAAGACCTTATACGAGAGGGAGTAGATTGGAAGCAAATTATCTACATCAATTTTGACGATGAACGTTTGCTCGGGTTTGAGGCGAGGGATTTCGAAGATATCTTGCTAGCCGCCGAAGAAATCACGAGCGAGAAGCACTACTTCTATTTCGATGAAATTCAAAATATCGACGGTTGGGAAAAATTCGCCATTCGGTTGGCTAATGCCAAGGAAAAAGTGGATATCACCGGAAGCAATGCGAAAATGCTATCGCGCGAAGTTTCCGCGAAATTAGGAGGAAGATACCGCACCAAAATCATCCACCCCTACTCTTTTAAAGAATTCCTTCGCGCAAAGTCCATTGATGCGAGCGCCGCCTATTCCGTTTCTAGTCGTGCTGCTATCACGAACGCTTTTCAGGAATTTTATCGGTTCGGAGGATTCCCGGAATCCCTTTATTCCATAGATAAGCGCGAATACGTATCGAACATTTATGAGAAGATCCTTTTGGGAGATATTGTCACTCGCAATGCTATCCGAAGCGAAAACGGGATGAGAATCCTAATCAAAAAAATTGCCTCCACCGTCTCAAACGATGTTTCTTATACGAAATTATGCAATTCTTTGAAAACAATCGGCTTTTCCCTTTCGAAAGACACGATTATTAATTATTGCTCTTACGCCATCCAAGGCTTCTTGCTCTTCGAGTTAAAAAACTATTATGCTTCTTTCGTCGATAAGGAGAGCAATTCCAAATACTATTTCTCCGATAACGGAATTTTGAATTTGTTCCTATCCAAAGACAATACCTCTTTATTTGAAAATCTGGTAGCAATCGCCTTAAACGAAAAATACCACGAAAAGCTCTATTATTTGAAAAGCAGCAAAACCAAAATCGACATCGACTTTTTTATCGACGAAGAAAACATGGCCATTCAAGCTTGCTATTCAATGGATGAAATCGGCACTTTGGAAAGAGAAGTCGGACAACTAAAAAAATTAGATGAAACAGCTCCTGGGAAATATAAGTTATTCATAATCGCCATGGACGATTCAAAAACTATTCCACTAGAAAACAACAAAATCCAAGTAGTGAGGCTCCAAGATTTCTTGCTCCAACAAAAGCTTCCTTCTTGAATGAGGCGAAAGCTTTTATGTTCATCACCACCTCCATCCATCAAAAAATCGATAAGACCCAGAATCTTCGAAGTAAAAAAATAAATGAAGGAATCGTTTTTTTTGGCTGAGTATTGGCCAAGGCCTCCCAATTGGAGAGAATCATCTATTAAAACCTACATCGTCTAGATTGCGGGACGAATGCTAAGCTTTTGCGCTAAGTCACATGAATTTCTCCGAACGATTTTGAGTTTCTTTTGAATCCTCCGATTCATTTCAATTTCGATGAGAGGGGGCTGCGGACGAAAAACTGGACCAGAAAAGAGGAATTTATGGTCGACAAAAAGCTGAAGAAACGGGCCTTGAGATACTATCACAGATGCCGCAGCATGGCGAACACCCTCAGAAAATTGTTCTATTTCAAATGATGTGAGACAAAAAACCTCATTTGCAAACGAGGGATGAATAAATCCGATTATTTCTCGCTTTTCCC
>ERZ808246.62-NODE-62-length-90285-cov-13.570254_pt1 | contig 90285 bp, 100 predicted proteins | sample MGYA00521083_ERZ808246 | MGnify/ENA primary metagenome ERZ808246 (study PRJEB31516, sample SAMN03275577) | gut metagenome | biome: mammalia-associated habitat; material: feces | host: Papio cynocephalus | place: Kenya | collected 2012-07-07 ... | reverse complement strand
TTTTTTTTTTCTTAACTTTTTAATTTTACGACATTTTTATATAATTATTCATTACTTTATACTGAATAGGAGAATTTTTTATGAGTAAGAATGTGAATAATCAAATGGGTTATGCTGGTAAAGTAGAACTCAAAGATGTAATAAAAAGTGTTAAAAATTACACTGAAGAAATGAAAGTTAAAGAGCAAGAACTTAATGCTCTAGATGCTAAAATAGATAGTATGCAAGAAGAAATTAATAATATTAGTGATAAAACTAAAGCTAATATGAAAAATGTATCTAAAAAAATCTCTGATTATGTTAAAATACTTCAATCCTTTGGAGAAGGTAAAACAGATTCTTCTTATACTTCTAAATTACAAGAATTTGATTCTGGTGAATTATATAAAAATAAATTACCTGAATTTGAAGAATTTTTAAATAATAATTATCCTATAGAAGAATCTCATTATTCTAATAATCCTTTTAATCTTACTAATACTTTTGAATTAGTAAATGTTGATTTTCATACTAAAGCTAGAGAATCCGATTTTCTTTCTCATGTTTTAGATGATAACTGGCATCTTTATCAAAAAGATTGTATAGATAAATGTATTAAAATTCCTATAGATAATAATACTAAAACATTTGAATTTGGTATTAAATATTATCAAATTCTTTCTAATAATATTAAACAAGAAAGGTATTATACTGGTAAGATTATACTCACTGGTTTGATTAATAATCATACTCATGATAATATTATACCTACTGAATTGAAATGCATTATTTATAATGGAGATTTAAATCCCGTTTATACTCCCGAATTTAATTTTAAATTTCTAAAAGATAATGATTTTATTTATATTTATTTAGATACTGTATCTCCTCTTAGATTACTCCCTCTTCTTGATATAGATACTAGAAATATTTATCCTTATGATATTTTAGAATTAAATACTATAAAACCAAATCTTAATCTCTATATAGATAATGATACACTTTATGATAGAAAACCTATTTCACTTAATTATTTTATTAATTTTTCTTTATTAGATACTACTAAATATTCTAATAATAAAATAGAAATAATTTCTATCGATAATTTACCTAATGATTTAAATCTTATAGATATTTTAATTATTAAATCCTCTAATTCTTATAGAAATCTCATAGGTTTCGATTATAATAATTCTTCTCCTATGAATAAAGAATTATCTTTTAATAATTATAATACTATAAATAAAAATGATATAATTAATAATCTAATTCCTTCTAAAGTTAAATATAAAATAAACGATAAAGCTACTAATCTCGTAAATTTAAGAAGCGAGGCATTCCGTCGGGTTTCCGTTATCGCAAACCCGACAGAATCTAATTACTTTTATATTACATTAGAAGAAAATTTAGATTATATGATTTCTTTAAATAATAATATTCATAGAAGTCAAAACATGAATTATGCTGCTTATCCTAATATAGATATGAAAACTACTTATTGGGTAGATTATATTCATGGAAAATATAAAGGTAAATCCTGTATAGTTACTTCTAATTACTTTAGAGCCTCAAACACAAATAATACTTATAATGAAAAATTATATATAATTACTAATTATACTAATAAAAATAAAAGTTCTATACACACTATTACTTTTCCAAATAAATATATTAGAACTATACCTAACTGGAGAAAAAAATTCATATTTTATGATGATTATACTGAATACTTTTATATTTGTTTTTATCCTACATCAGGTTATGGGTTTGGATCTTATAATGTATATAATATTTACACAAGAACTAAAGATTTTATAACATATGAAGAATTCGATACTTCTAATAAATTATCTTTAAATCAAAATATTTCTAATCTATGGTATTTTAATAACATGGAAACTGATAATAATGGTAGATTTATCGTCTCTTATTATAATACTAATTCTTCATTAACTATATTAATCTATGATATATCTCCTAATACTATTTATAATAATAATAAAATTATTCCTTCTAAAGTAATAAACCTCCCTCATGTTTCTAACAGTAGAGATTATTATAACATTCTCTACTCCACAAAAAACTCTACCTGGTTTATATCCTCATATGAATATAATTATTATTATTCAATAGATAATGGTAATACTTGGATTAATAATCGTATTAAACAACCCACAAGTGATAATAGACTCTATTATTACTTGTCTCATGATAAAGATTTCCTTAGATTAGGGATTTTTGGTCGTAACCAAAAATCCCTAATCTCCCGCCCAACAGAAAATCCTTACTATAGTAATGATAGAGTAGGCGTAAGTTTGAGTCAAACTTACGCCCATGAAGCATATCAGGATTTAGACCATAATGGTAAAATGTTGATGGGTTGTAGTATGAGAGGAGATGGATTTACTAGAGTTAGTGATTTAGAAAATATAAGTTTTAAAGCTTATGGTGTAAGGAAAAATTCGAATAAAGCTAGGTATTGGGATAGTGATGGGTATTGGGATGGAAGAGAATTCATCGGTAATACCTATTTAAATAACGCCACGCATAGGTTTCATGCGATACCTATGCGTGACCAGGAAAATGATATCTATATCAATGCACAAGGAACGAAAGGTTTAATGACCTGGAATTATAACATGGATATGGGTATTTGGGTAGTTAATAGATTATATAGAGTTAATAAAGCGGATTATACTATGGTAGAAATAGTTAATTTAGCTAATAATAGAAAGGTATTAACTACTATGAATGGTAGGAGAGAAGCTAGTGATATTACTGGTTGGAAAACCGCTGTGGTTAGACCTATAAGTCAACATAATGGTAGGAATAGTGATAGTAATATGGGTTTATATGATGGTTATGCTAATAAAGTAAATATGCCTGATTTCTATAACTATTATGATAAACAAACTAAAGGATTAAGGTTCTATCAGTACTGGATAAGTGATGGTAGTGTTAATTTTAATACCTGGAGTACTTCTAATTATGGTAGTGGAAAAGTTCCTGATAATTATAATATTTTCACTTATAATGAAAAATTAAAGATTAGATTAGGAAGTATAAATAAAACTACTAATAAAAATGGTACTATAGTTTTGAGTAAAGATGGTGGAAGTTGGAGAAAGATTTTCCAATATTCTAATAAAGATTATAATGTATTAACTGCTTTATCTACTCATGAAATTGATAAGGGTAAAACATTTAATAATGCTACCTATAATGCATTTATTATAGATAATAAATTATTCTTATTAGGAAGTCATGCATTGGATATTGTGAAGAATATAAATTTTGATGCGGATTTAGCTGATGGTAATGGTAGTACTTCTAGTTGTGGATATGAAGCTGGTGATTTTAGTAGAAAATTATATCCTTGGGTAGAAGATTATATTAATAAACCTACTAATTATTCTAGACAAATAGATGTTTTAGGTTCACCTAATTGGGCATATATGAGTTACTATGATGAAAAGAGAAGAAAAATAGTATTTTTCTTAGATGAAAGTTTAAACAGTATCAATAGAACTGGTATATTTAAGAAAAGTGTTATTGGTTGTACCTATAAAGGAATGGCATATAATTCTCATTACGATGGAAAATATTGGAAAGGTATCATGGTTTATGATATTGATAAAGATGAATTCTCTTATAATGGTTGTGCATTTGGTAAATTAGGTTATACTGGAGATTTAGATGATATAGATTATATAGACTTCTTTGATGTTATATGGACGAATGCTACATTAGACATGAGTTCTCATGTTGGAGAAGATGAAAAAGGAACCTATATTGTTTCTCCTAAAACTGGTAATATTTATAGAATGTTAGATGATACTTGGATGAACTGGAAAAAAGAAGAATGTGATTATAAAGTTTCTCAAATAGCTAAGAATGATATCCGTAATTCTTATATATATTTCCTTAATAATAATTTAACTGATTTTATGAAAAATAAATTCTCTGTTAAGTGTATAAGAGAAATACCACTTACCGTTTTAGATAGAAAAATTACTAAAGAAAATGCTTTAGATTTTAAAACTAAAGTTATAGATTCTATTAAAGCTTATCAGAAAGATATGAAAACGAGTATTATGTTTAAAATGGAAATTGTAATTTCCTTACCTCCTACAGATAGAGAAAGAAAAGTTCGTATCTATGAAGTAGGAAGTTATAATGGAAGTGAATACATGATATTCCGTTATTTAGTAGATAATTATACTTATAGTTCTGATTTTGAAAAAGATAATGGTTATCCTTTAAAACCATTGAACACTGACCAAAATCTTTATAAGCATTATAATATGATAGATAGAACTATTTATACTGAATTAAGAGGAATTGATTTGAAATTATCACAAAAGATAAATCAACCACTTATAAATCTTGATTCTTTATTAGTTCATCCTACAGAAATTAATATTACTTTCTATCCTACAACGGCAGAAACAGTTAACATTGATTATAAAGTTTCTAGAAATATAAATAAGATTCCTTATAATGATGAACTTACTGCTTATGTTGAAGTATTAGATAATAAAGGATATTCTAAATCTGTAGAATATAAAACTAAAAGAGATGCTTCTCTGTAATGAATAATTATAAATTTAAAAAACACAGGGATTAATTTCCCTGTGTTTATATATTATAATAGTGACTATAATTTTATAAAAGGAGAGTATAAATGGTTGAAAAATTGTTTTATATGTTTGTATTTCTTATATTGATATTAGTAACATTATTACCTATATTAACCATAATAAGAGAAAACAAATATACAAAAGATTTAATCAATTACATGGAATATTCTTTGGGTAGAAAATTAACTCAAAGAGAAAGAGACCAAATTGTTTATCGATTTAATCCAATGTATAAACCGTTTTGGATAAATGATTTGGAAGAAGCATATAGAAAAGGTGTAGTATTTAAAATACCACCTGTAAAGGAGAAAATATTATGAAAAAATATGAAAGAATATTGGTAACATCTGATAGAGGTTTACCAGATTTAATATCGAGGATAAATGAGCAATATCCTAATGTTAAACTCATACAAATAATACCATCTCCAGTTTCTAGAGATTATTATTATGCTGTATTAGAAAAAGAAACAGAACAAGGAGAATAAAAATGGATAAATCAATTGAAAATACTAAATTTGCTAGGAATCTAGCTATAATAAATGATTTAAAAAGAATAAGTAAGAAAATCTTAGATAAATATGGTAATAAAAATAAATTTACTCGTATGAATACTAAGAAACTTATAGAAAAAGCAATTGCCGATAGATTCAAAAATGGCGATTTCAAAACAATAAACATAAGTCAAAAGATAGAAATTGCTAAAGATGAATATGGCGAAAATGTTTTAATATTGAAAATAGGAGAATAAAAAATGATTGAAGGGAAGAAAGTTTGGATGGAAGTTGAGAAAGGTAAGTATGTTGAAACAGAGTTACCTCCAAAGAAAAACAATAACCATCAAGATTATCAAAAATATGTAAACTCTCAAATTGAAAAAATGGGAGAAAGTAATAGTGAAGTAAGACGATTTATAAACCGTTTAAAAAAAGATGGTGAAAAAAGAAAATGTCTTATTAATCCAGAAGATTTATTTAGAAAATAAGAGGAAATCAATATGGAAAGTATAAGAATTATAAGAAAAAATGACCTAGTAGAGAAGATGGAAGAAATCTACAAAAATATTAAAGATACTATTAAAGATAGAGATAGTTTAATTAAGAATATTGTAGAGCAACTTTCAAATACTTTTGTTACTATTTATAAATGGGATATTGAAGAAGTTGAAAAATTTGTTAAACAAAAATATGTAGATTTAAATATTCGATTATCCCTTTTGGAACCGCATGAGAAAGAAACTATAAATGCAGAATTCGATAAAAACGATGTGTTTTCAGATTGTGTTAAAGAAATGGTTGGAAACGAGAATTTTGCTAAAATAATAGAAAATGAATTTAAAGATAATAAATTAAGATTGGAAGTAAAGAAATTTCTGAAAGCATTTGGAATCAATGATATTCTAGCAGAAGAATTATCTACAAGTAATTTAAGAAATTTCTATTCTAATCAAATAGAATCTATAATACTTAAATTGAGCATTATAACAAACGAAGATGGTTATTATATTGAGAATATGGATAATGCTGTATTTCACATGAATCTAAATCTTATATATGCCATATTAGTTTTTACATTCCAACATGCTAGAAATGAATTTTCAGATATGATGTTTACTAAAACAAAACCAATTTCATATGAGAAATTTTTTGAAACAGTAAAACAATCTTTTCTGAAGAATCAAATTTAATGGAGAACGATTATGAGTATTCAAAAACCTTTATTCAAAGATATGAAAGAAGGTCATGATTGGTTAGTCCTAAGTTGTAAAACTACAAATTTAGAAAAAGCCTTTAATAACCTTTATCGAAAAAATGAAGATAAATATAACAATAGAGAAGATTTAATTTATAATCTAGTTGAAGAAAGCAAAGACGATTTGAAATTTTATTCTAAAGATTTTTTAGAATCAGATTTAAATCGTATTGAAGAAAAAATAAAAGAACGATATAAGTTTTTAAACAAAAGTTTGAATTCTGAAAGTTATAATGACAAAGAACAATTGGATAATGAATTTAAATATATTGATGTTTTAAGTGATTGTGTTAAAGAATTTTGTAAACCAGAATTTAAAAATAACATTCCGCTTGATAACAAAACTTATAAGTTTATAAATAAAGTTTTGGAAAAGCTTCTCAATAATTTCAATTTTGATTCAGATAATGATAAAAGATTGTCAGAAATATATGTTTCTTGGTTAGTCGAAGATGGTCAATTTAGTAAAGAATCACATGTTGAAGTTAAGAATATTAAAGATATTCTTGTTGATTATATCGATGAAAGTAATTTGAGAAATAGAAAATTTATTAAAGATAAAACAAAATACGATGAATTATCTCACAAATTATACGATGTAATCGCAAAACTTTTAGATAAAGAAAGAGAATATTTTCCGCATACAAGTCATCAATTTGAATTTGAAAAATTTGATTCAATTTTTAAGACTATATATAATGAAACTATTGTAGAATAGAAGCTAGTTCTTTATTGTTCATAAATATTTTTTCCTGGGAGTGGCAAATGCCACTCTCTTTTTTTTTTACCGTAAATACTTTATGGTGAAATTATATATTATAATTGTGAAATCGTTAGCCAATTAAATACTGTTTATATTTAATTGGGATACCCGATAATGTCAGTTGTAGCTGTATCCAAGGGGAAATGGGATATCTTTTTTAAAAAAAGAACTCTACACAAATCTGAATTTGCTTTTATCTATTATGTGAATTCTATATGATTTGAAAATTATTTCGAAATAGATATTTTCAATGAAATGAGCTAAGGTCGAATTCCGCTAATGTCATGGGCCTTAGTGAATGAGTAATTTATAAATTATGAAACGTTGTTACAGCGAAGTGTAAAAAGCGAAGGGTTGCACAAGCCCCTTTCAGAAATGAAAGAGTATTTTATTATCACACTTTAATCCAAAGAATAGGGATTTCTAGTTTGTGTTGGTGGTAATAAAATCAGCGCCTGCAGACGCCCGCAAATCGGAATCGAGAAACCGTACCGGGGCAGCTTTAAAATTAGTCATTGAAAATAAAAAAGAAATGAGTGATATCCAGACTAATATTGGATAAAAAAAGAAATCTTTAATGGTTTCTTTTTTTTTCATTCTTCGACATTTTTATATAATTTAAGGAGTATTTATATGTATAAATATATAACTCACTTTAGTAGTACTGGAAATCATAAGAGTATAAATACTCTTTTCGAAGCTATGTGTAATGATTTTCTTACTTATTTTAAACCTAATTTTTTTAAATCAGTTATAATAGATAATAAAACAGTAGCACAAAGTTCTTATGTAATAACTAATGGTAAGTTAGCTTTTGCTTCCACCGGAAAAACCTTCCTCGGCAAACAGCAAAAACCTAATCTTTATATAGATTTTATGAGAAAAGGTAATAATCCTGAAGATTCTCATTTTGGCAGTATGGAAGCTCCTAAGAAATATCCTGGAGTATATGGTTATGATATGCAGGGGAGTAATTATATTCCTATATACAAAGACCCAGAGAATATCAATATTTCTACAATAGATATGTTTAATAGAGTAGATTTTAATTTAACTATAAACGTTGCTACTCGTTCTGACCAAGAAGATATGATGAATAAGATAGATAATGATATAGTACAAAAAGTAGGTAAAACATTACCTTGGGTTCATACATATTATATAATACCTACTCCATTAATTGCTTTAATTAAAGATTTATATTTTCTAAAAGAATATAATGCATTGAGAGAAGATGTGGTTACTCCTTGGGAAGAAAAGAAAAAAATAGAAGCAGAAATTAATGATAAAATAACTGCTAAACTTATAGCTTATTCTCATATAAATAATTATGATAAACAATCTATAGATATTTATACTGATACTATAAGAACTTTAGATAATCCTTCTGGTACATTCTATAAATTAAATAGAGAAATACCTCTTTATTTTAAATTTGAAAAGTTTGAAATGGGAGATGGTGAAAAAAAGAACGAAGTATATGAAAAATTTCCTATAGTTTGTTCTGGTTATTTAGAATTTATGAATACCACTGGTTATATAATGCGTTTTCCAGAAAAAGTAAATGGAAATACTATAGAAGGTTTATCTTTAAGAAGTTTGGAATCTGATAGTAATGGAATGTATAATGTGAAAACATTTCATAAATATTATGTAGAAGAAAGAGAAAGAAATTTAATAGAAAATGTACCTTCTAATTTCAATGAGTATAAACTATTATTTGAAGAATTAGATATAAAGTTTTCTGATAGTTTAGATGGCGAAATAGATTTGAGACAATGGATGAAAGATGAAGAAGATGATTATGAAAGAGAAAACTATGAAGCTTTTCTTTTAGTTTATTTTAATATTTCTGATAAAATGAAACAGGATTGTACTTATTTTGAAATCCATAAAGATAATAAACTATTGAAACCTATAATAGATTATATAATAGATTATAGTAAATTAAAAATATTTATTAATAATCCTGATATAGAATCTAATTACCATTTAAAACTTAAAGTATTTGAAAAAAAATTAATTACTATGTATAAAGTATTTAATTGTAATAAAACTCAAAACAATATAGTTAAATATATTTGATTAACAAAATAATGAAAAAAAAAAGAATAAATGGTTGGGATAATTTTACATATATAATGCTCAATGTTTATATCACACTATATTTATTTACATAAATTTGATAATTAAATTGGAGACGTTTTTATTAGCAAGCTCAACGTCTTTTTTAATTTCAGTTATTGATTTAGAAAAATCTATCTTATTTATAGATTTTTTAAATTGAACATATTGTTCTTTGTTTAAATATAATTTGTATATTTCAAAAATAGAAACAATCATTTTGTATTTAAACTTCAATAATTGATAATCATTATACATATATCGACCTCCTTTAACCATTTATTCTCTATTTTTATAATATCTAAATTCAACTCGGATAAGAAAAAAAAGAGGGATTTATCCCTCTTTTATTACCTGTAAGTTTCAAATAGAAAAACGTCTTGTGTGCTCTAGAATCTACAATGTTTAAAAATTTCACTAACTACAAATTCATTGTAATGAGAAATATTATAAACATTTCTAGTTAAATCCATATCTTTAATTATACGTTGATAATATTTGTAATCTATATCTTTTAAATATGGTTTACATATTTCAAGAAACATAGGCACAAATTTACAATTCAACTCTAATAAAAGATATGAATTTTTATCTAGAGGTTTCATATTACGTCCTCCTATTTTTATTTATTTGAAAATAATAAAATGTGGTTTTATTATTTTCATCATTATAATATATAAATTCAAATAGGATAAGAAAAAAAAAGAGAGGGAATATCCCTCTCTTTTTATATTATAAATTATCAAAAATTTCTAAATATTCTTGTTCTAATTCATAAATTTTATGCATCATTTCTAATGCTGTTCTATCATTGTAATAAGGATTTAAATGATTATATAAATCATATCCTATGATTTCTATTTTGCCTTTTAAAGTTCTTATTTCTAAAGGATTCACAAGTCTTTTATATTCTTTAATTATAAGATTTAATCTCTTATCATCTCCACCATTGTATTGTAAATTTCTATTAGGGTCAACAATAGAAAATTCCATACCAGTTTGTTTATTTTGTTGTGAAACATTACCACTTAAATCAGTATATACTATTTTATTACGAAAATAAAATCTTAATACTACTCCAGTTAATATATCAGTTTCATTTATATCTCCTTCTACCATTATACAAGTTTCTATCATGTGTTTATTAGCATAATTAGTTCTACAAAAAGCTTTAAATGGTATTGGTCTATTTGGAACTTTTTCATTCCAATCTCCATCCAAACTATCATCTAAATATTTACAAACTCGATTGAAATTTAAAGTTGATAATCTCATCCCATTTAAAACTTCTCTATTCATAATATTAAACAATGGCATACTTCTTCTCCTACATTTATCTTATTATTATGATATATAAATAATTTAAATAAAAAAAAAGAGGAGATTTTACTCCCCCCTTAATCGCGCCCTACCAAATAAGATTATTCTTCGGATTCGTTTGTCTCTTCTGTTTCCTCTTCTTTAACTTCTGTTTTATATGACAAAAATTTCTTAAGAGAAATTCCAGCTATAGACATTAAATCGATTAAGTTAAATGAAGATTTAAGTAACTCCATTGAAGCTTCTTTAATCTTCTCATCGAATAACCAATCTATATATTGGTGCTCAACATTTTTAACCAATTCGATTTTATTTAACAAATCTTCTTTTTCTACATCTTTGAATATGTCAAGCATCCAAGTTGAATTTTCTATATTCTCAGGTTTAGATATTTCGTTATATATGGAATTTGTATATCCATGTAACGCATCTCTAATCTTCGAATAAAGAATCTTAAACTCACTATCTTCATATACAAAGAATAAGATATCTTTCGGTTTTGGTCGAGGCCAATTTTTGATATCGAAATCTTCTTTTTCATAATCTTCTTTCTTTGGGTGAGGCCATTTTTCTTCAATCTTTTTAGAGATTTCAGAACTGGTTTCTAATATTTCCAAAGTCATCCAATTTATGATTTCAGAAGTATTTTGGAATCCATTATTTCTATTCATCAAGAATGATTTTTTCAATGCACTCACGATGAGAATGTTATTTTTGATAACATAGTTTTCCAACATGCTATCACATTCCATAAGGGATTCCTCTGGCTGCATAAGGTATTTAGAAATTTCAGATACTAATCCTATAAATCCTAATACCATATTTCTTTCACCGGCTCTCAACTCACGGAAAAGTAAGTTTTCTCCACTAACGATTTTTGCCGCATTCTTAGCAGCTAAACCATCAATGGTATCTAAAGTTTGGTTATACTTTAGATTTTCTTTTTTTATTGATTCATAGTCAACCACTAAATCTTCCGCTTGACTTTTAGACATACAGTGTTTGTCAAAGTCAATTACTTTTCCGTTAGTTCTAAATTGTTCTTGTTTTTTAGGCATACCTAAACTCCTTAAAATTTTTTGATATCAATTAAATAATATCTTTTTTTTTTGATTTATAAATACGCTTTATCAAAAACACTATAATATATTGCATAAAAGGAGTAATTTATGCCTATTTTTAGAAAAGGAACAAAACTTCTTACTATAGATAAACAATCAAAAGAAAAAAGAGATAATACATTTGTAGACTCTAATGAATTAATAAAAGAGAAAACAGAAGTTACTAATAAAATATTGAGTGAGAAATCTGAGGTACAATTAGCACATCAAAGAGCCATAGATAATATAGAAGGCGTAAAAGAAGGTCAAATTACAGAATATAAAGATTATATTACTGATTTGAATGCTAATAAGATTAATGAAGATGGCATAGTTGAAATATATAACGATGAATATTTAAAAAAGGCTGAAGAATTAGTAGAAGAAAGTAAAATGAATTCTAAAGCTAAGAAAGAAGCATTAGAATTGGTTAAATTGATAGATGAAAGAGTTAAAAATAATATTTATTATGAAAAAATAAAAAGTGAAAATTTCAATAATAAAGCATCTATTTCTCTTCCTAATGATTTACCAAACGTAGAACAATCTCCTTTAAGAATGAATCCCGATTATACAACTACTTCTATAAACGATACTGTAATTTTAAATACTGAATCTGATGTATTACTTTGCGTAGTAGAAGAAATTCCTGTAGAATATAGAGAAAGTTCTTATGAGAATTCTGACTTAGGTACTTATGTACTTCAAATGAAATTAAAAAGTACTAATATGAGTATAGACTTATATCTTTCTAATACTGAATTGAGAGATAAATGTTATGGTACGGGAATAGTGTCAGAAGGAAGTTATAACTTAGATGATTCTATATTAATCAAAGTATTTAAAGAAAAAGATACTAATAATATTTATTTTACTTTGAAAAATATAAATCCTGAGAAAAAAAGACAATCATTAGTAATCAATGTATCTTATAATCTTCTTTTAGGTGGGATAATAAAACTTCCAGATGAAGTAGGTTCTAAATTTATTTATGATAGTGAAAGATTTAAATTAATAGGAGATGCTACTATTTCCAATACTGAATATGGTATAGTAGGTCCTGTTAATAGTAATAATATAGATAAAGAATTCTTTGAAGCTATTCAAACTAAGTTAGCTATTACTGATAGTCAAGCATTTGGTACTTCTAGAGTAGTAAGAATAAATACTATAGAAAAAGAAGTAGAAAATGCTGATATTAAAATGATAACAGCTAAAATACAAAAATTGGAAGATTTGGATAATGCTTTATTAGATGATTTCAGTATTTTAGGTGATGAATTAGAATATTTTGATGAATGGGATGAAGATAGTTTTATAGGTAAAGAAAACTATAGAACTTATTTTGATAAAGAAGCTCAAATACTTTATATAGGTTCTAACCATGGTTTATATACTTATGATGTAGTATCTAAAATTGGTAAGAAACATCCTACCATTAAAGAAAGAGTTAATAAAATTAAATATGATATTTCTGATAATAAAATAAAGATAGCTACTGAAAAAGGTTTCTATGAAGGTGTTAAAGGTACAGATACTCAATTCAATAAAAAAGATTTAGAATTTTATCTTTGGCATCCTACTCAACCAGTTATGATTAATGGAACTGGTTCAACTCAAATAGATAGAACAGTAGAAAGCATGAAAACTCTTATGACTTCTGAAGGCTCACATATCAAATGTGAAAACTATGAAGTTAAAGATTTTATCAATACTTATATAGATTATAATAGTATTTATAGAAATGAAAAAGAAATAATAGATTTTTCTAATCCTATCAAAATGGATTTAGGTTATTCTATAAAAGAATTAAAAACTCTTAGAATGTCTACTTCTAAAAATACTATATATGCTCCAGAAGATATAGCTAAAATAAGAAATTATAGAGAAGTTTATGTTGGAACAATGGATAATAGTTCTGACTTTGTAATAAGATATGCTAATGAAGCTGATTGGAATATAGTTAAAGCTTTGGATGGTGATGCTACTTATAAAGCATGGACTTGTGGTATATGGGATGTGAATGAAGGCAAATCTTTGATAGCAGTATTAACTTCTACTAACAAAGTATTCGTTTCTATGAATTTGGTTTCATGGAAAGAAGTTAAACTTCCAGAACAAATTACCGATGCTGTATGGGGTTCAATACAATACTGTCCTACTATAATTCCTAATGCAATAAAAAATGATGAAAATCTTTCTGATTTACATAAAAAGAATGGTTGTTTTATATTGGTAGCTGAATCAGGTGCTAAAGGAAATAAAATTCTAGTTTCTCATAACTGTGAAGATTGGAAAATAGTTCCTACACCAGAAGCAGCTGATAATATAGCGTTCAAACATATCATTGCTCCTAAGATAGATTTATTCTCTATAGAACAAGCTACTCCATGGGCAGAAAATGCATCAGCTTTAGCTAATACTAAAAATGATACAAATTTAATGATAATGTCTGATACTCTTACAGAACCAAATGTTATAACTTTTAATAATGGTAATTTTGTAATGGGTAAATATTCTCCACCAGAGAATTTAAAAGCAGATACTCAATCAAAAATATTAAATATAGAGATGAAAGAACTTCTTCAGTATAAAGATGGTAAAATACATGTAGCTACTATAGTAACTGTAGAAACTAAAAAAGATGCTGATAATGATAGAGAATTATTCATAGTTAGTAAAAATCATACTACTGGTTATGAATTGATTCTAAGTTCTTTAGACCCTATAACTAAAAAAATTAAAGCTGCATTTGGTGAAGATGTAGATTTAGATTTCTTATCATCTAATATTTATCATGAAAATATGACTCTAGGTCAAAGATTTATGATAGCTTTGGGTATGTTGAATCAAACTACTAGACAAGCATTAATATTTAATATATCTACTGGAGATATTTTTAATAGAAGTCAAATTCAAGGAAATGTTTCTGCTGAAGATTTAGAAAAATTTAATAAAGTTTATATAGATTTACCAAACTCTGTAGAAATACAAGGTTCAACTTATAAATATATTGGTCTAGAAGACCCAACTGTTCAAGATAATGATGTATTGGTAGATGGAAAAATATTCATTTGTAATACAGATACTTCATTGGATGTTGGATATATGAGATTGAATATATTACAAGCTGGTGAATTCCCTAAAACTCTTTTCTACACTAGTGGTAAGACTACAGAAGTAGTAGCTAGAGATACTCAACAAGAATTTACTTCTGAAGTTGATTTGTATCATATTATAGCTTCTCCTGTATGGAACAATGTAGACCCTTATACTGCTAGAGAAAAAGTATTTGTTTTAAAGAATGAAAAAGTATATGCTGTAATAAATGGTGAAAAAGTTTATCACAAATCTACTTCTAATTTAATACAAATGGGTACTGGATTTGATTTATGGGAATTATGGACTAATGATGATAAAAGAATAGAAGCTTCTACTTATAATGGTTCAGATTTCAATAACTACTTGAGAGTTATGGAAATAATGGCTACTACTAATAGAGAAATACCATTTGCACAAATTTGGGAATATGCTGCTTCTACTGGTGAATATAAAATAGAAAGAATAAGAGATGAAGTTCAAGGTAAACATGTACAAAACTCTCTTTATACAAAAAATGTTTCATTCTTACCTTATAGATATGAAGGTAAAAGAAATGTTGCTATTTGTTTAGGTAGAGCTACTGAAAATACTGGATTTGTACCTCTTAAAAATATACATGAAAGATTAGAACTTGGTGTTTATTATTTAACAGACTTCGTTACCGATAATCAATTCCTTAATAAATTACCATATTCTATATTGATGGAAGACCAATTTGAAAGAGTATTTACTAAAGATGCTATAATAAAAGGTTTTACTACTCAAAGTCTTTCTGAAAAATATGAAGATTATAATGCAGAAGCTGGTTACATGCTTATTACTAAAACTAATTTCTTATATTGTATAAAAGATGATGGTCAAAATTCTAAATTACAATGGAAGAAATATATGCGAGGTAATAGAACTAGATTACATTATTTAGATTATTTCCCACAATATGATAAATATGTATTTGGTGATAATTATAAAGCTTTTGTTACTGATAATGATATAAGGAATAAGAAAACACCTAGAGGTTTTGAAGGATGGTTAGAGAACTGTGATAATATGAAAATTATTACTACACAAAATCTAGATGGTTCATATAGACTTTTAGGTATTGATAGATTTCAAAACAAAATATATAGACTAGAAGATTATGTAATATATGACGAAATGCAAAAAGGAGCAGAATCTTTAGATATGAGAATGTTTAGAGATGGAAATACTCGTAGGGATACTACAGGTTTTAACTTGTATAAAATGTTAGAATCTGCTGGTGTACCATATGAAACTCCTTGTAAATGTTTTGGTTATGTAATTCTTGATGGTCAAAAATATTATGTTTCACAAGTTAGATTAACTAAACCACTTAATCATTTATTTACTGATAAAGCTGATTGGTCTGAAGTAGATGAGAGAGATTCTTATGGTCAAATAGAAATGCTATTTGATACTAATTCTAAATTCGAATTCGATATTTGGACTAATATTAGAGATGGATATGGTTTAAGTGGTAAAGAATGGTCTGATAGAAGATTGCATCAAATTGAAGATGGTGGAATAACTGGATTTACTGAAAATGTAGATGATTTAGATACTGCTAGTACTATGTCTGGTAGATTCCCTGGTATAGTTTATGGTCACGATGGTATAATGAGTGATGCTCATAACAAATATACATTACACACTGGTATTAAAAATGCTTGGTTGGATATGTATAAAGGAAATGTAACTCCTACAAGAATGAAACAAACTCATTCTGGAATTACTCCGTTTACCTCTGGTCAATTACTTGCTATAAATTCTGCACTTCATGTAAATAATAAAATCATTGTTGGTGCTCCTGAAGTTGGTATCTGTATGTGGGATGGTGTTGATGGTCCATTTAATTTAAATAATGAATGGAGATGGGAAAGAGCTAATCAAAATAATGATAATCCTGACCCACATAATTCACAATTATCTTACTATGATGAAGATACTAATACTATATACTTCATTGGATATACTTCTATTAAAGATAATGGAGAATGGCAATTAGCTTCTACTGGTAGATTTGGATTATTCGTATCTGAAGATGAAGGAAAAACTTGGAAATTTATACAAATAACTAATTATCCTTCTGGTGTTAGGGGCATGTATAAAAAAGATAATTTACTTTATCTTTTTGGTAATTCTACTACTAATAGTATTTATGTATATAAATTGACTAATGCTTCTTTGGATAAAATAGAATATCCATTGAATAGATATTCTAAAGAAGTTTATGAAGATAAAGAAAATACTGATAAAATAGAATTAAAGAATGAAAGAGTTGCTATAGAAAATAGTACTTATTCTGAGAGGAAATTTCAAACTTGGGAAGATACTTTAAATCGATATATTCATGATAGTTCTAACACTTCTGAAGAAGATTTAAAGTTATTAGCTGATGGAGATATTTCTGGTTGTAAAACTGAACATGAAAATGTTTTAGTTCGTGAAACTCCTTGGGGTACAACGGATGATAAAGGTTATACACAAAATATTCATATCGTTAAAATAGATTCTCGATTAGAAGTTTTATCTAGGGAAGAAGGAAATATTCAAGTAGCAGAATATTTCAGATTTGATATTTATATTAGAGAATGGTTTAATGCTCTTCAAAGATATGATAATAAATCTGGTATCTATATAAATGATGAAAGGATATTTGAATTACCTTATAATCATGGATACAATAAGATTTATAGTTTTTATAATAAAAACAATGGTAAATATTTTATATTTGTAGTTAAAGAAAAAGAAATGACTTATTATTTCTCTTCTGATGGTGAGAATTTTGTTGAAAAAAAATCTCCTGAACCTATTTCTAAAATAGAAATAAATGAATCTGGAGATGTATTAATTATACATTCTGATTCATATAATGATAAATGTAATCTTTATTATTCATTTGATAATGGAGAAACTTATTCTCATATGTTTAGAACTGGTGATTATTCATTCAACGGTCCTTCCATAACTATAGATGATAAAAAATATTTATTTAGTTCTATAAAAAATGATAAATATTTAGAATTTACTAAAGATAATCTTGATAATCCTATTGTAAATATTAAAATTCTTCCTTTGAATTTTAAAGTTTCTGATATTTATTCATTTATTGATAATGATAATATAAATAATACTATTTTAGTTGATAATGAAAATTATTATGGTAATTTACAAAAGGTAATGGTTTCTACTAATAATTGTGAAAGTTTTTCATTAGTTATGAATGATACTGTTTCTTCTTCTATAGTAAATATAAATGCTATAATAAGTAAAGAAAATATATTCTATAAGAAATCTATTACTTGGAATAAAGATTCTGAAGTTGTAAATGTAGTACTTTCACCTATTTATAATAAAGATGAAGATTCTATAACTTACATTAAATCAGTTCAAATACCAAGTCAAATTGGTGAAAGATTAGTGAATGTAGCTGATGTGAATAGAAAAGTTACTAAAATTTTCTATGATAAATTTCTTAATAAATTTGTATTAATCGGTAGTTCTAATAAACAATCTAATGTTTCTGTATTTATTTCTGATAGCATGGAACAAGAAGATTTAAATATGGCTACTATGAACAATATTACATTTAATGCGGAAGTTTCTGGAGAATTTGGTATTTATACTCATGATGGTAAATATCGTTATATGTATTCTATATCACCATCTAATGTAAATAAAACAGTTTGGAGAAAACTTTCATTAGATTTCTCTAAAATTATATTAGCTATGGAAACTCCTGTTAATATTTCTGAAATTTCTTTTGATATATATTCTGGAGAAATAGTAGGTCATGTTGGTAAAATAGTAAATAATGCTTATTTTCCTTATATAATATTAGAAGGCCAAAATTCCAATACTAAGTTGTATAATTGGGGAGATGGTCAACTATTCGATGTTCATGGTAATACTGGTTATGGTGGCAATATAAATGGTAATAGGGAAACTTATGGTAGAATATTTACTGATTCTAAATATCCTAATATTCGTAAGGCTCTTACTATTGGTGGAGAATATGAATGTTTCCTTAGAACTAGTGAAGCTAATCGCACCATAGCTATAGATAGAAAAACTGGATTTGCTCCTGATACTTCTCTTACTAATAACATAGAAGAGAAAAATACCTTATATAGTATTGATGAAAAATATTGTGGTATAGTATTTAATGGAGTAGATTTAACTGTATTATATTCTAAAGCTAAAACTTATGCTAAAGAAGTAATACCATTTACTGGAAAATCTAATTTAAAATAAACAAAAAAAAAAGAGGGGAATTATCCCCTCTTTTTTTAATTAGAAGAATTTGAATGCAATGATTCTGCAATCTTTTCTAACAATTTATTATTTTCTTTTAATAAAGATTCAACGTTTTCCATCCTTTTATCCAAAGATTCTATTCGTTTCTCCATTTTCTCTACACTTTCAGTTGTTCTACTGAGAAGTTCCCAATCATGCAAACTATAACCCATTAGATTCTCCTTTTTCATAGACGATTTCGTTGGTAGTTCTTTCTATTACTTCTTTCAACGTTTCCATCGGTTTTTTTTGCATCATATGAAATATCTTTTTCGACTTGAGCTAACTCTTCTATTAAGGTTTGTTTACTTTTTTCCAATTCTTCTATCCTTTGAGTTACAGTATCGATACATTTTAAATATATACCTCTATCTCTAAACCCTTTAGCAGCTTCTAGTTTATATATTTCATATTCGACACCTTGTTTCAATATAACAACATCGATTATATCGAAATCTCTAATTTCTTTAATAACCATGTTTATATCATATACAAAATATAATGGTTTATTAGGATAAAGAGTTGATGAATCTTCCATTTCGACTATATCCACATTTACGGATTTTCGGTCAGTTAAATCAAGACTTCCAAATCTTTCTTTCAAATCCTTATAATATTTTGTAGCTTCGCTGATATTTTCAAAATAATTTGTATGTGTTTTTAAATGTAGTTTAATCATTTTCCTCCTCCTTTTTCAGAAGTTTTTTCTTCTTCGATTTTAGTCATTTTTTCAATCAAAGTTTGTTTCATAGTTTCTAATTCTTTTATTCTCTTATCTATAGTTTGAATACATTGAACATGAAAACCTGTATATTTACATCCATAATCTTCATCGACTTCATATACTTTCAAATCTACTTCTCTTCTCAATAATTCTAAATCTATTACATTATCATAAGTGATATTATAGAGATTTAAACTTACTTGATATGCGAAATAAATTGGTTTATTAGGTATTTCATTTCGATTACTTTCTAGCATGAATATATCTACTGATACGCTCCTATGACCAGGTATTTCAAATTCTTTGAATTTATCTTTTAATTTTTGATAATATTCAGTAGCTTGTTCTATAGTTTCAAACTGTGTACTATTAGCAACTAAATCTATTTTAAGATTCATTATTTCCATCTCCTTATGTGATAAACATCAATTTTTATATCTCTTAATAAATCTCTCATTTCTTTCATCCAACTGATTTCATCAATAGATACCATACCATTGAATTCATTGGTTCTTAAAAATTGAACAGTTTGAACATAAGGTTCTTCGTATCCAATTGTCTTTTTACCACTCAATTTATTATCAATATCATTGAGAGTATTATTGATACTCTTTAAAATGTTTCCATTTTCTTGTATCGCGCCTATAATGTAAAATTCACCACTGATTTCTCTTACAGAATAATTTACATTTTCTACATTATTTTGATTAATAATGTTTTCTAAATAAGTTATTCTCTTATCTAGATTATACATTCTTCTCTCTTGTGATATTTGTATGGCTAAAAATAGTATAACCAATACAAATGCACTAACCATTAAACTCGTTAACATTTTGATTTTTGTTTCAATCTTCATTATACTTCTCCTTTTAGTTTTTCTTTTTTATACATTAATTTTGTAAGTTTTCTTTTTTCTTTATCTGAACAATTTGCTATAAAATCTCTATTCATATCGTCCATTGTTTCATAAACGTATATTCTAGTTATTTCATAAAAATGACTTTCATAATTTGTGTCATAATTATCAGGTTTATAACACTTTATTTTCGAATGTGGTTCCTCGAGTGCTCCATACCTATTGTTTATGAAATTACAATACGTTCTAAATGAATCAATGTTTTTTGGCATATGACAGCCAGTTATGAATTCATCATAAGTAGGGTCTTTAGGTTTGAATGAATAGATAAATTTGTAACTACTATCAAATCTCATACTTCTTTCCTTATATTTAATTTATCAAATCTATAGTGTATTTTAGTATACATACCATTATTCCATTTAACTCTATTAACATATACATTATTAAATACATTAGCAATATTACCCAAATATGGTTCTTTGAAATAATAATTTTCTATTGTGCCAATATCCACATATGCTCCATCAAGAAATGGTAATGGTACATCTCTATTATAAATATTTAATCTAAATTCATCTGTGCAATCAAATCTCATACTTCTTTCCTCACATTCGATTTAACGAATGAAATACTCATCTTAGTAAAACTATCATCAGTATCCCATCGAAGCCTATTTATATAAATTACATGAGATAAACATTTATAATTACCTAAATAATAATCGCTAAAATGATTATTTGTTATTTCATGGATTGGAAAATGTTTTGTAAAACCATTCGGGTCATGTTTATAATTTAAACAATTATATTCAAATGCATCATTACAATCAAATTTCATAATTCTCTCCAAGATTTTATAAATATTCTCCACCATACACCCTGTAGTTTTCCGCTACATCTACCAATTTTGATATGTCTGATGAAATAAAGAATTTGTTTATTTCTTTTAATAATTTTTTTATCTAGATTTTTATCTAGGAAGTTATCCCAAATATAATAATTGGTATCACTATTATAAAAAGTAAACACCGGATAATAGTCAAAATTCATAAATAATTCTCCTCTTTTTTATCTATTTTTATAATATATTCTTTTAAGAAATTATATATTATAATTAAGTAAAATATTCAATTTTTAATAAGGAGAAAATACAATGGATGTTTTAGATTTAATGATTGTAGATAAAGTATCTAGTTTGATAATGACTGAAAATAATGACCAATACAACATTGGCCATCTCACTAAAGGTGCTTATCAAGTTGCATTGCCTAAAGATGTAGAAGTAGGAGATACTATAATACATATAAGACCATCTACTATAATTAAAAATCCTAATATAAAAATACCAAAAGAATATTGGAGCGAAAAATTAAATGCTTATTTATCTGTAAATAGGTATTTTAAAAATCGAAGAATAAATGGTATAGTTATAAAGATAGATGATTTAGATTATAATGATGAGTTTAAAAAACTTTTAGAAGTAGGCAATCCAGTATTTCCAGAAAATCCATTATCTGATAGAACAGAATCATTAGATTATTTTAATAGATATGGTATAGCTAATCTAGAAGAATATCTATTCTTCACTAATCATTTAAAAATAGAATATAAACCTAGTAGATTTAAGTTTTTAAATCCATTTACTTTAGTGGATAGAAATTATGACAGCAATGCTGAAGTAGTTCAAAATATTGTAAATGGTTTAAATCCTATAGATGAAAAAGATAAAAATGGTAATGATATAAATTATGTTTTATCGATAAATAAAATGTTTCATTGTTTCTATTCTGGCATAGTATTCGATAGGATAAATGATAAAATACATTTAATGGTTAGATTGAGAAGTATATCTTTTGAATACTCTAAGTTAAATAAAGTAATCAAAAAATACACTAAACTAGTAGAAAAAGCTAAAAAAGAAAAAGAAGGAAACTATTTGGATGAAGCGATTTTGTATATTCTAGGTTTAGTAGATAATCTTAGAACAAAATTGTTAAACAATATAAGTAGAAAAGATGGAGAGTTGATTTGTATTGGTGGTCCATTAATTGGTAAAAAAGTTTTAGATAACAGATATCAAATGGATTGCGATTATAAATTGATATTGAATTTCTTATTTATAAATTCTTTAAAAGAAATAAATGAGAATCATGCAGTTATAAATACAAATGCTCTTAAGAATATAGGAAACTATTTGAAAGATTGTGAAGAATATCATGTGGTAGAACCTGCATTTATAACTTCTTACAATGCGATAAATAATATTTTTGATAATTTCAATAAAGGAGTTTTTGAATTCGTTTATTCAGATTTTATCAATAAATATTTAATTTCATCATATAGTGAGAAGAAAATGTATCCATGGTTGCAAGTTAATCCACGTCAATTAGAATTGACTTGTGTATATACAACAGAAGATGACGATGTTCATACACAAACTTTCATTATAGATGACGAAGAATATAAAGAATATTTTGAATAAATTTAAAAAAATTAAGGAGATTATTTAATGTCTAAATTTAATTACGAGGATTCTAATCCTAAAAATGTTTTCAGTGGAGAAGATGGAATACTTTTTGTTCATCAAAGAGAAAACGGAGAAAATTGTATCGAAATCAATAGTGATAATTTGATTGATTGTGTGAAAACTCACATAGCTTCAATTTTCAAAAATGATTTTGATGAAAAGAAACTTTGGTTCAGGTTTAAAACACCGCATGGTGAAGTTTCATTCAATGTTGAAGAATTTGCTTACATTGTGAGTAAAATGGTTATGCCATTTTTCAATGAAGATGAGAAAAAGCGATTCAACGATTTAATGGAAGAAAACTATGAGCAAATCATTTCTATTGAAAAAGGTGAAGTCTTGTGGAGAATATTAGAAGCAAGATGTAACGAAGGAATTTGGAATGAGTTAGAAGGATTTGAAGGCAATAACGATATGGAAAAATTTGGAAAATATATCGTTTCTGTATATCAACTAGCAGATGGTGCATCTAATCCGACAGAAACTATGATGCGAATATATAGCGACTTGATTCCAGAAACCTATAAAGAAATCAATACTTTGCTCAATTCAGGAGAACTATTTGCTGCTTTGAAACCTTTAGTAAATATACTTACTTTAGGAATTGCTCATGAGTTAATAAACAATACAAATATCGTAGATGTTATCATGGGATTCATTTCAAGAAATGCAGATAAAATGGGCATAGTAAGTAGTATGTTTAATCGTCCTAAAACCACTTATAAAGGATTTGAAGTTGCTCCAGGTTTCGATGGTTTTGGTATGAGACCAAAAAACAATGAGAACTCGTGGGTAAATCCTGTGGAAGGCTATTATAACAATATGCGACAAGAAGCCGATGCTCCTATACCACCAGAAACAAAAAATTCTTTAAGCCCAGAATCAGCAGAAAGACAACAGGCAATGAATGACTTGTATACAGCACTTGCAAGTAAGTTTGTCGTATACGGCAACAGTGCTGAAGGTGTAGAATATTTAGAAAAACTAAGTTCATTAATGGAAAAAGCTCAAACTATGCCTATGGAAGAACTCAGAAAAGGTCTTGAAGAATTAAAACAAATTGAGGAAAATCTTCAAAAAGGTAATCAAAATCAAATACGCCAACGACAATCTCCAATAGATTTTAAAGAAATCAAAAGCAAATTTATCAAAGAGATAGATTCTATTTTGGATAAAGCTTCTACAATGGATAAGGAAGAGTTCATCAAAACTGTAAAATCTTATAAAGAGAATTTTGCACAGTTATTCGATGTATATCAAGCGAAAAAAGAGTTGGATGACGAATTGAATAAAATCCGTCTTTAAAATTAAATTAAATTATAAAGACTCTAGGGATTTCTCCCTAGAGTTCTTTTTTTTTTATTCATAAATCTATTAACCGTATCATTTTTAGGTCGAAATTAGATGTTATGATAATGAATAAATATTTCATACCGAATAGTCACGGTCTGTGGCAAATTCGTTTTTTTTTCATTATATTGTTAATCTTTTTTACCTAAATATTCTTTGGCTATTCTTTTACCATAGTCAAATAATATTTTTCCCATTGCTCCTGCCATATAAATAGAATTAATTTGTCTTTTACAAATTCCTATATAGGAAGTAATGATATCTACAGGACCATTTTCCCTATAAGGAGAAAGATGCTTAGGTGTTACTCTAGCTACAATAGATTTCAATGAACTGTTAATAGATATTTTATCACCTACAGATACTCCTTTTTTATGTGAAATATAATATGAAACTATGACTCCACCATCTTCAGGAACAATACACCCTTCTATTCTATCTTTTTTAGGTACAGCAATTTCTGTTTTATATGTAACTCTGGAAGGTTTTCCAGTAAATTCTTTTTCTAATTTAGCTTCTTTATTTATTCCTCTTTGATAAGCCATTACAAAATCTCTAAGCGATGGTCTCATTTCTTCTAAAGGGACAGTCCAATACACATCCATGTGTATTATTTGACCAGAAGCATTTGCTTTAGGAGATTTATATAACAATTCAGCTTTTTCATCTTCTGATAATGAACCTAATTGGTCAAGTAATAAAGCCGAAGAAGCTTCAAATGTATCTTCAAATAACATCAAAGCATCACCTATCAATACTTCATCTCCTACTTTACTATATTTAATTATATTAGAGTTTTTAGAAAGAGAAATTTGTTTCTTTTGAACCACAGAAGTATTCATTCTTTCTGATATATTTTCTGTAATTAATGTAGAATCTTCGTCAGTATATGAACCATCAAATATTGCTACATTGGCAACAACTCCCATTTTAAGAAATACATCATTGCCTTCATATTCAAAGAAATTAGGATTATAAGCTAATATATCATTTTCAGTAACTTTCTGTCCCTTTTTACAACAAAGATTTAAATTGTTTTCAAAATAGAAGTTACTATTTCTTATAAGTTTTAATCCGTATTCATAAACTTCTCTTTTTCCATCTTTATATTCTACTAATATTTTTTTCTGTTCTTCATTTATATCTACTATAGTACCTGTTCCTCTAGCTTTAACAGCATAAGTAGAAGGACAACGATAAGCTACCATTTTATCTGTTCCAGTACCTACTAATGATACTGATGCACCATCAACTTCTTCAGTATGCACTGTTTGGTTACAAGCAAAACCAATTCTGTTAGGGTCATCATTGAGCATCATGTAAGGGAAGAATGATTCTTCAATAGTTACCATTTTACTATAGTTTAATTTTCTAGAATCTTTACCATCTTCTATAGGGTCAATATATCCTCTAGTGTTAATTATATTACAATCTAAAGTTAATTCTTTAGTAATACCTACTTTACCATTATCTACAGAAGCCATTCCTATGACACCCATAGCATTTTTAGCATATGAACGTTTATCCATAGTAAATGCTTGTTGCAAGTTTACACCAGAAGTACCATTGTAAGAAACAATACTCTTTTCTTTCATTTCATTCAATGGATTAGTAATATCACAACCAGCTAATAATGGCGATTGCAATAACTTACCAATTACTACATCATTTGGAACAGAGAATTGTAACTTAGCAGGATTTCTCATCATCTTCAAAGTATTGTATTGGTCAGATAAAGCTTTATAAAGATATTCATTTATTTGCTCATATCCTCTAACTCTATAATGTCTCATATCAGTTTCGTGATAGAAATGATTATCTCCCAATAAATCATTTGCATATAAAAATACTTCTACAAAATCAGTAGGTAAAGATAAATCATTTAATATTTCCTTAGTTATAGGGTCAATAAACAATTCTTTGAATGAAGTCCATCCTTTAAATATATTAGTAGTCTTGTGTTTCTTATATAAATAAGCTAAATAAGGTGCAGGAGTATTATATTCCTCTAAATTATAATCTTCTGTGTTCATTTCACAAAGTCCATTTAATAATAAACCATTTTCTAAAGGATAATCTTCATAATAAAGATATAAATCTTTGAACTTAATAAAAGGTCTTCTATCTTTTACTATAAGTTTTTCACTTAATTGAACTTTTGATTGATATTTATTAATAACTGTAGATAAACCAAATAATGCTCCTAATAAAGTTATCAATGGACTAGCTTTACTTTGTAATTCTATTTCAGTATAACAACGTTTTCTAGGAACTTTTATTTTAGCAATTTCTTTATCAAAATCAGGAATTACTCCAGAAGATAAAATCTTTTCTAATATAATGCCAGAAACACTACTTTTTTTATTTTTTATATTTATTTCTATAACTTCTTTATTTCTAAAATCATATCCAAATGCTAATTTATCAGTAGTAAAAGTATAAGGAATTTTTTCTTTCTCTATTAATTCTTTCATGTTTTCATGAGAGAATAAAAATTCTATTCTATGCTCTTTAGAATTAGGATAAATACTAAATCCCATAAACTTTTTACCCAAATCATCATATTCTACAGTAGTAAGAATATCTTTATTATGAATACTAGCATTACCATATCTTATTTTTACATTTCTAGAATTTTGTAATTGGTCTACTAAGATATTTTTCAATATTTGAGTAGAACGATTCAAAGTACTTCCTCTTCTAGATAACAAAACTTTATTATATTGTGTAGTAATATAAACATTATCAGGACCTAACTTAGCTATAGGTTTAAGAATCAATTGTTTCTTTAATATTTTCAAGTTACCATTAATTCTCATTCTACCATTTTCATCTACTTTAGGTATATCAAATTTTAAAGTATGTCTCTTTTGAGTTTCATCTTCAAACTTAATAGTATAAGTTTCTCTATCATTAAATGCATCAGAAGTATCAGTAACTTTTACATCTAGCATGTGTAAATTTATGGTTTTATTTTCAGAAAATGATTTAATAATACTTACAGTATCTTTCTTCATAGTCTTTTCCACATATGATTTCTCCAAATCTAATACATTCATATATTTAAGAGATTCATCTTTTAAATGTGGAATATTTTTAACTTGTCTATCTATTACATTAGCCTTAGTATCTTCTAATAATTCAGCTACAGTTCTATTATCATCTAATTTAATAGATTTATATTTTTCTTTTACTACTCTGATTCTAGCTAATTCTTTAGGAGATTTCTTAGGTTTAGTTTCTCTTTCTATACTTTTAATTATAGCTTTCTTTTCTTCTTCTGCTAATTCATCTTCCGCATCTTCTTCTGTTTTATTTTCTATTTCTAATTCTACTTGAGTTTTATCTTCTTGATTAGATTGGTCAACTATTTCCATATCATCTTCATCTGATAAAGCAGCTTCTTCATCTCTAACTATTTCATCTATATCAACATCTTCATCATATTCTTCTACAACTTCAGCAGTAGAATCATCGTCAACCATATTTAAATCTTTATCTATAGAAATATTTCTTCCTTGTTGTTTTAATTCCTGTTTTTCCATATATTTCTTATACTTAGCATCTTCTTCAGGATTAGATTTTAAAGAATCAAATTCTTCATCATATTCATCAGAAGATTCATCTATTTCGATATTAGATTCTTTCACAGAAGAAATAATTTTAGGTTTATTTTTATTAACAATAAGCATGTTTTGTACTAATTGTTTAAATGCATCATCTTGTTTCTTAGTATAATCAGGAATTTTAGGAACTTCTATATTTTGTTTAGTAGAAATATCTGTAGGGTCTTCAGATTCATCTATTATACCCTCACCTTCTTTTTCTTCTTCTATAGTAGCAACTATTTCATCATCTAACATATCAGAAGTTATTTCGCCATAATTATTTTTAACTAATCGTATTACACAATTTCTTAAAGTTTGTATAATCTTATTATCTTTCCAATTCAATGTTTCTTTTAATTCTTTTAAATCTACTACAAAAGCAAAATTATTGTTGTAGAAAAAGAAAGATACATTATTATTAGATAAATAATCTATCCATTCATTGTATGGTGAATCTATATCATCATCCCTATCTACAGTTAAAGCTCTTAATATGAACCTTATTACACTAAAATCATATACTGTAGACAAATCAAGTAATAAATTTCTAGGTAAATTAGTTTGACCTGTCAAATATGGTATAGAAAATGCTATAGGATTCATACTTCCTATTTTATAAGTGAAACAAATTCTTTCAAATCCTATATTTAAGAAATCCCGGGTAGGACCTAAAGACAAAACATTAACAGCATTAGCATGTTTTACTTTAGTGATATCCATACCAGCATCTCCAGTAAAGAAATAAGTTATCAATTCTGGAAATATATTTAATAAATGGTCTCTTACATTTTGTCTACCTAAATTCTTTTTATCTTTAAATAACAACAAATCTATCACTTTACTATAATCAATAACAGTATTTTTTCTATTAATCAATTTCATAGAAGGGTCTTGTGTCATTTTAGGAAGATTTTGTTTAATCAAAGCTTTTTTATTAGCTACATCAGTTCTAATTCTTTTTACAGGACCAGGCATCAATCTTGGTTTAAATATCAACATTTTTGGAAAATAATATTGTTTAATAAATCTAGAATAACTATTTAAACCAAATATATTTAAAATACTTTCTGTAATTCTATTTACATCTGTTGTAAGGGGTACAAAAAGATTTTTCTCTAAAGTTCTAGTATATATACCAGTGCTATTTAAAAAATCTCCATTTTTATCTTTTATTCTTAACAATCTTAAACTTCTTGCTTTATTATTAAATAATGGTTTATACTTCTGTTCCATTAGATATTCTCCCTTTATTCAATATATTAAAATGTCTTAGGTGTATGATTATAGGAAATATATAAGTATATTATTATAAACATAGAGCATATATTTTATATAAAAAAATTAAGGAGAAATTAAACCATGAATAAAAAAGTTCATTCTTTTGAATTAAAATCAACTATTGGAACAATAATACCTATTAAAATAGAAAACCGGTTATTTTGTTCTCAAAATGTTTTTGGAGCAGAAAAGAAGGAGGTTGTTGAGAAATATTTATCTGAATTAAAAGGATTATTTTCTGAAGATAAATTAAAAATAGATGAAAGGTTAGAAGAAAATAATCTTAAATATACTGTTAAACTAGCTAATGAAACAGATTGTAATAATTTCACTAGTTTTGTTGATAAAGTTAAAAATGGTTTTGTTTCTGATAATCTTTTAAATAAAGAAATTAATAAACTCAAAATAAATAAAAAGGTTTGTTTGGAAATAGATTTAACTAAATTCTATGAAACACAAGATGAGAAAATTATAGGAATTGGAGCTATAATGTTTGGAGATAGAGCTGTTCTTCAAAATGAAAAAACTGAAGATGGTAAAAATGTTTATAAACTCTTTTCTCCTAAGATAATGTTTGCTCCTAATCCTTGTTATGTGAATCAGGAATTAGTTAAAGATTATTATAAGGTATTTAAATATTTTGACAATAGAGAAATAGGCGGAAGTATTTATTTGCCAAGTCCTATGGGACCTACAGGTCAAAAGATTGTTCATTTAGCTCAACCTTATCAAATGTATTCTAGTATAATGATTTATGTTTTATATAAATCTTATAAACTTTCTGATTCACAAGTTACTTATGATGTAATACCTAGTGTTTCTAATGTATACACTACTACTTGGTTTAATGTGAATAAGAAAAATAAAGTTAATATAAGAGAAAATTATAAAAATCAACAATTAGAAACTAGAAGTATATTTGGTATTTATAAAACTTATGCCAACAATAGATTAGATGATGATTATTTATCTAAAAAAGAAAGATGTGTTTTAGATGTGCATAAAACTACTTCATATTTAGAAAGATATTTCTATTTTAGAAATTATGATTCTGAAATCTATGGTGGTTTACCTAATATAATGCTAGATGAACCCGTAAGGCATACTAAAGTTCATGAAGAACCTGTGAAAGTAGAAAAAAAGAAAAATAAACCTAAAAAAAGATTTATTAGAAAACCTAAACAAAAAAGAAGTTTATCTCCTGAAACTATGAAAAGCACTTCTACCATGGCTAATGCATTAGCTAAGTTAGAAGAAGATGACCCTGTGGTTCAAAATGCAATTTCAGAAGATGATTAAACAAAAGAATATAAAAAAAAAAGATAGGTGAAAAATTTCGTTTAAATTGTGTTGAACCAAAATATGTATTATTCTAAGACGAAATTTAAAGAATATTTTATATCCTCCTTTTCACCTATCTTTTCTATTTATAAAATATCTAAAAATAATTTCATTAACTATATGATAAGAAGGCTTTATGCCTTCTTTTTTTTTATTCTCTCGACATTTTAATAAGAGGAGAGAATTTAATAATGATTAAAAGGATTATAAAAAAAAATAAAACTGAAAATAAAGTTAGGACTAAAATTGATAAAATCGATGATAGTACAATGTTTTATATCGATTTGGAAAATAATTTAGTTGAAAAACCTTATAGTATAGATAGAATTATTTATGATGAAAAGCTTGATAGATATTTTTTCGTATTTATAGATAGAGTCGGTGTTGTTAATTATATCTATGAAGTTACTAAATTAGATTTTAAGAAAAAGTTTGTAGAAAATGCTACTTTTATTTCTAATATTTTTAATAAAGAATTTGCTAAACGAGATATAGAAAATATTGTAGAAGAAATATTTAATAGAGATGATAAATTGAATGCTGATTCTGTAAAATTTCGTGGAGATAAATTATTAGCTTTTAAAAAGAAAATGAATGAGAGATTTAGTGGAAAACGTTCTTCCACTAGATTATTTTTAACTCTTAATGTACCAAAACATTATATCAATAATGAAAAAGTAGATTTTGTTTCTTTGATGATTTATATTATAGATTATTATAGAAGTAAATTAAAACTTGATTAACAAATGAATGTAAAAAAAAAGAGAAAGAATAAACTTCCTCTTTTTTTTTCTTTGTATAATAAAAATTTTAAAATAACAGAGGCCATGGTTATGGATTAAAACTTACAATGATTATAAATTTCTCTAGTTACAAATTCTAAATAATAGCTAATATTATATATATTTTTGCTAAAATCAATATCAGCTATTATTCGTTTGTAAAAAATGTAATCATTATCCGATAAATAATCTTTACACATTTCTACAAATGCTTGTAACATATTATAAGAAATTTTAATCAAATCGATATCAGTTTTATTAAACTTAACCATGATTATCTCCTTATAAATTTATATATTTTTATAATATATAAATGAAAGTAAAATAATGTTATTTTGAAGAAAGGGAGAAATCCCTTTCTTTTATTATTATTTTTATAACAAATTTATGATTATAAATAGGAGAAATTAAATGAATATATTGATTTTATTTGGTTATTTTTTTGCTATTGAATTATTTTTAATAGTTTTATTTGTAGTAGCTGCTATAATATATTTGATTTTCTTAAAGAAATCTCATATATACAATCTTTCTAATTTTCAAACATTATTACAAAATGGTGATGTAAAGATGACTTATAAAGATGGTGGAAAACCTATTGAAATAAGAGATTTGGCTAATGCGGCAAAAGACGTCAAGGCTAACAAAAAAATAAAAGAAGAACCTAAAAAAGAAAAGAAATGGAAAAATCCATATACCGAGGAGGAAGTATGATAGAGAATTTAAATAATATGGACCAGAATGTAATTTTTTATACTTATTTAGCAATAGGTGTAATAGTTTTATATATAACTACTATGGTTACATTTACTTTCATAATTAACTTAAGAAATAATTTGAAATATTCTGTATATAATGTAAGACGTTTATGGATACCATCATTAATATGGCCTATACTCTTAATAATATGGTTTATACAATGGATAATCAAAAAAGTAAAAGCTTATAAAAATGAAAAATAAAAAATATATTATTCTTCTGCATTAAATTAAGGAGAAATGAAGATGCAAGATAAGATTGTAGAAATAGAATTATCTGAAATTTTAGAAGAAAATATAGGAAAAATATTTGGTCCTAGGACTTTTAAAAGGCATATACCATATTTTAAAGATGGGTTATTACCAGTTATTAGAAGAATCATAATGGTTTTTCATAATAATAATATGACTCATAATAGTAGTTTTATAAAATCAGCATCTATAGTAGGTGATACAATGAAATCATATCACCCACACGGTGATGCTAGTATTTATACTTCTATAGTAAAACATACTGCTAAATATAGGATAAATCATCCATACTTTTTTGGAAAAGGAAACTGGGGTAATTCCAATGGTGACCCAGAAGCCAGTATGAGATATACAGAATGTAAACCTTCAGAGTTTTTATATGATGTAATTTTGTGTGATTTATCTAAAGAATGTATAGATTGGCAAGAATCCGAATTTGGTCAAGGGTATCCAGATGACCCAGTATATCTTCCTACTAGAATTCCATTGATGTTGATAAATGGAACAGAAGGTATAGCAGAAGCATTTACTACTGGAATACCGCCTCATAATCTTTCAGAAATAGCAGATAGATGTATAAAATATATAAGAAATAAAAATATTACTTTAGAAGAAATAATAAAAGGTTTATATCCTGATTATCCTACTTATGGAACAATAATTAATGGTTCAGAATTATTTGAAACTTATAAATCTGGTGATGGTAAAATAGTTTTAAGAGCAAATGTTATTATTGATAATAATAATAATCAATTGATATTGAAAGAATTACCATATGGTGTAACTTATGATATTATTAAGAATCAAATATTAACTGCAAGAAATGAAAAAAATAATCTTATATTGAGTAAAATACTTAGAGATTCTGAAGAAAAAGATGAGAATAAAAATCTTTATTGGAAACTTATTTGTAATAAAGATGCAAATCTTTTAGAAATATTAAATGAATTGTATAAAGTTACTTCACTTAGAAAAACTTATCCATTTAAGATGAGAATTAACTATGGTGATAAAACTCGTATAACAAATGTATTAGAAATAATAAAATATTGGTATAATACTAGAGTTGGTTCTGTAACAAGGAATTTAGTATATCAAAAGAATAGATTAGAAGTTAGAATACATATTTTAGAAGGTTTAGTAAAATTCTTAAAACAAAAAGATGAAATAATTAATTTTATTAAAACTTCTGAATCTAAACAATATGTGATAGAAAATCTTCCTAAGAAATTTGATTTAACTCAAGTTCAATCTAAAGAAATAGCAGAAACTGCTTTGCATATTTTAACTAGATTATCTACAGAAGATTTAATGAATAGAATAGAAAATTTACGAAAACAATTAAATGAAGTAGAATATAAATTAAATCATATAGATGATATAATCGTAGAACAGTTACTAAGTCTTAAAAAGAAACATGGTAGAGAAAGAAGAACACAAGTTCTAATGTCTGAACAATTAGAATCTACTTCTAAATCTATACAGAAAGGTTCTTTACTTGTAGCATATAATTCAATAGCTATAATGGATGATAATGCATTGTTTAATACTAAGAATGTATTAAATGGTTTAAAGAATATAAAAATAGATAATATTTATTATAAGAATATAATAAAAGTGGATAAATTCAATTTTGATAAAGATTTAGAAGGAGTAATAGTATTCTATAAAGATAATACTGTTAGAAAAATCCCTCTTAAAGATATTCCAACTTTTAATACTTGGATAAATATTACTAATGATATTCCATTAATAGATGCTGTTCCATATAGCAATGAAAATAATGTTTTATTGGTTATAACAGAAGATATGAAAATGAAATTAGTTAGAGTCGATACTATTTCCAATAGAAAAGCAAATTGTAGTCCTATAAATTGTGTTAAGAATGTAACTGGAAATGAAGAAGTATTGATTGTTAACAATAGAGGTGAATATTGGAGAATGGATATGCATATTTGGGATGGAGTAATTCCTGAACTTAATATGAATGCTGTAGGTATAAAGTGTCCATTTGAAGAAAACTATGGTAAAATGGTAATTGAAACTACTAAAATATTTGGAGATTGTGATAAATATCTTATACAATATGTAGTAGATGATGTTGGTTGGATTATAGCCATAGAAAGTAAAGAATTTGAAACAATAAATTCTCGTTCTAATAAACCTAAAAAAATATTGGAGTTTTATAAATCAGAAACAAAAATAGAAATAAATGGTTTATCTGGAATTAGAGAATTTGATGGTAAAAAAAGAATAAATAGTACTATCTTAATGATAGGAAAGAATAATATTAATAAACTCGATGTTAAACATTTTAGAGGAAATAGAATAGTTAAAAAAGTACTACTTCATAGTTTAAGTAGTATTCAAATTATAAAAGAATAACATAAGGAGTAAAAATATGTTAGATGTAATTTATTTCATAATGTTGGTATTGGTAATCATTCTCTTGAATTATCAAGTTTGGGCAAAGGGTATAAGTGTTTTAAAAGCACTTACTAGAAACTATAAAGAAAGTATCAAAAGTTCTTATAGTAAACATGGACAAAGAGCTGCTTGGGTATTTTCTAAGTTTAATAATCTTTTTATGATAGTTTCTCAAATTATAGGTTTGATAGCTTTATTTGCTACTTTATCTAAATATGAAAACAAATGGAACGGTTATTATTCCATACCATTAATTTTTATAGTTATTATACCGATTATAATTTTGATAGTTACATTAGTATTAAAGAAGGTTTATAAAGTAAAATGATTGTATTTGAGAATATAGTTTATTATGCTATATTATCATTTTTCGTATATTTTATAAATGGTGGTGGATGGAGAAAATATATATTTGACATTTCAAGATTAGCCTATGATGAGTTAATGAATATAGAATATATGTTTTTTCCTAAATCCAATAAAATATGGAAAGAAAAATGGTTTAAGATTACTAGATTTATATGGGCAAGAAATTTATTATTCACAGGTTCAAGTCAAATAATAGGAATTGTAATTTTTCTTAAAGTATCACCAAAACTTCAATCATTGAATATCTATTATCTCTACCCTGCAATATTTATAGTATTTATGCCCACTATATTTGCAATATTAGCAGTTATATGTAGAAGAGTATTTTTAGAAGATATGATTGAGTATTTAGAGAGGATAAGTGAAAGAAATGAAAATGATAGCAAAGATAATAAATAAAATAATTGGTTTAAGAAAACCTAAAACTAATCCATTGCAAGAAGCAATAGATGAAAAAATTAGAAATAATTCTTTAAACAAAAAGAGGAAAAGAAATGGTAATAAGAATAATAAGAGTAAATAGTGAATATTCTATTTCTGAAATAAGAGAAAAAGGAAGTATGAAATCCTATAAACATTTTATAGCAGATTGTTATGATTTTGATATATCTAGAGATATAATAGCTAGTATATTGAAAGATGTGGGCAATCCACAAATGTTTGGAATATTAATTCAAATAAGAAATGAAGAATATAATTCAGATGAAAAATCAATATATACTGGTGATAAAGTAGCTGCTGTATTTATTAATGTTTCTAAAATAAGAAGTAGAAGATGTACTAATGAGAAAATTGTAAAAGAATTAGTTCTTCATGAATTTGATAAAATAAGAACTACTTATAATTTACAAGGTAATGAAGCTAACAATATTTTAGCTAATGCTACTTTAACATATAAGTCATTTGACGAAATGTATGAAAAATTAAAATGGATGGATTTGAACGTAGACAACTGTTTAAAATTTGCTCGTCTTCCGGATATAATTTTTAACAATAAAAATCATCAAGAATTATATAATAAAATTGTTCAAAGTCCTTATCCATATACTTTTGATAAAGATATATTATCTAAAGAACTAAATGTAGAAGATATAATAAACTTAGAAGGAGAATAAAAATGAGCGATAACAATGAAGAAAGAATTCCTAATGAGGAAATAAATGACCCAAGGGTTAGAGGTATGGAAGATGAAGTAGATATTAGAAGGAATATCGAAAATTCTCAAGAACCTATTAGAAAAAATGAAGGTGAAAACTCATAGTTTATAATCCAATATTAATTTTTATATGAGAGAGGGAGAAATCCCTCTCCTTTTTTATTTTTACGAGGTAATAAATATGTATTTTAATGTAATTTATGATTTTCACATATATTTACATCATACTAATTTTGTAGATATAACACCATATGGTTTAGATAGACCATTATGTAGTTCCATATCAAATAAGCTTTGTATGAATAGAACAACTTTAAATTGCAATCGTTATAAATTACAAATAAAGACTTTGGAAAACTTTTTCAAAAGGCAATCTGTAATCGGACCTTTTAAAAACGATTGTATAGTTAAAAATAAAGAAGATTTTAAATATTTGAGAAAGTTAATGAATAAAGATATAAATAAATTTATCAATAGGTGGATGATTAAAAGTGAGGAAAGAGATGAATTTTTGTAATGTCATAAATTACGATATAGCACTTTTTACAAAAGATTCAAAATATGGTGAAGGTTTACTTTCAGACCGATATAGAGTTGATTTAGTAGATACTGGAGATAAAACATACAAATCAACATTTGAAAGTGAAATAGAAAAATATAAATTAGTATTTTTTTATCATTACAACCATACTCTTTCAAATGAATTATTTAAACCTTTCAAACGTGTATCTTCTTATTGGGTATACAATATCAATGACTATTTTGAACTCTATAAAGAAAATATTAAAGATGGTGTAAATAATTTTATAGATAGCATTTTAATATTGGGTAAAGTAAATGAAATGAGAAAAAATATATAAAAAGAAATTTATATATTATTTTAGAGATATCAAAATATTTTAAAAGGAGAGAATTATGACTGATATTGTTGGAAACGACTCTACAGTGAGTCAAACTCAAAAAAATATAAACAATGGTATTAATGTATTAACCATAGGTTTGGGACAAGCTGGTGGTAAAATGGCTTATGCAATAAAGAAATATTGCTCTTCAAGCGATAAAGATACTATTGTAATAAACATGAGTTCTAAAGATTTAAACGCAATGGAAATTCCTGATGCTATGAAAATGAAGATTGGTAAATATGAAGGCGCTGGTCAAAACAGAGACCTTTCAAAATCTTTATTCAAAGATAAGGTAGAAGGAGATTATTTTGCATCATTCTTAGAAACTTATGGAAATATTCTATTTAAAGAAAATAGAGTAATAATTGTTCCATTTTCTACTTCAGGTGGAACTGGTTCTGGAATAGGTCCTTGGTTTATTGCTAGATTAACAAAACATATTTCTAGTTTTCAAGGAACTATAATGCGACAAATGGGCGATGGCACATTGACCCCAGTAGATATAAGTCCGAGGATGAGACCTATTGTAATTGGAATGGCTATACTTCCTTCTCTTAAATCTAATGTAGAAGGAGTGAAAGCATTGCAAAATACTTTAGAAGCATTAAAGGAATTGAATACTTTGGTAGAAAACAAAGCTATTTCATTGATGTTGGTGGATAACGATAATAGCGATTTATCAATGGATAAAGATATAGCGGGTTTGTATGCTGATGTAAACGATAGAATAGCTAAAACTATTTATAGATTCTTTAAAATATTTGGAGAATCTGATATCAAATCATTGGATTTATCTGATAGATTAAATGCATTAGCTTTACCAGGTTTTACTACCATATATACAATGAATGGAGCACACTTCAATAAGAATCCATTCTTACTTCCTGAAAATGCTAATTTCAAAAGATTATTGGCAGAACTTCCAGAGACAGATACGGTAGAAATAAAGAATAAGTTAGAAGCTTTGTTAAAAAGCAGAATACTAAAATATGCAGATTCGAGAATAGGTTTTATAAGAACTAATATGGCTATACCAGAAAATAAATTGACTGAAGAAGAAACTTACAGACCAATTGCATTGCTTTCTGGTTTAGATAGTATTAGTAAAATAACAGAACCTTATGCAAGGCGATTAGAATCTCTATTAGAAAAGCAAGAAACCATGACTAGAACAATACAAGAAACTGGTACTGGTTTTGAAAATATTAATGCTACTAAAGAGAAGCTAAATAAAGAAAACAAACAAGAGATTTCAGACGACTTACTAGATTCAATCTAATAAGGATATTTTGATATCCAATGAGGGCTTAGGCCCTCTTTTTTTTTATAAAAGAAAGAGAGGGATTGTTCCCTCTCTCAATATCATTCATCATCAGTAACAGAAGGACCTATTTCCTCATTGGCTTCTTTTAATAAATCATCCCAATCCGGAACAGGAATATTTAACTGTTCACCTTTTATTTTCATCTTTTCTAAAATTAATTTCATTTTATCGGTACAAATCATTAATGTTTTATTCAACTTAGCATTTGCATTTTGTTGAATAGTTATATTACTATATTGATTATCCATTTCTAAAATTTTTAATTCCATTTTTTCAGTAGTTTTCTCATATTTCATTTTAGAAGTAATATAATTATTACGGATTTGTTCTTCGTTTAATATTCTACTCTTTTGTGCATCTATATATTTTTTATATATTTCTTTTTTATAATCTTCATTAGCACAAACTTCACTTTCCCTATAATAAACTTCACTTTTAGAACCTTTAATTTCTAAATTAGGAGAAGTAAATTGTGGTAAGTATTTCATTTGTTCTTTAAGTTTTTCTGCACCTTCTTTGATATAAGAATCTATATCTTCGGTATCTTCTATATAAGCATTTAAACCAGAAACAGTATAAGTAATATCATAAGTTTCTAATAAATGCTCCGAGTATCTAAAATCTATACAACTTTTAGGAATAAGAATTGTATTACTTTCATCATAAGAAAGTAGTTCTAATGAAGTTACTTCATTACAAACCAATACATCTATTTCATCTGTATAGGTTTTTAAATAAGTAGATAATCCTATAGAAAGATTTTGAAATAATTCTTGTTTAATATCATAAGAGGAGAATATTTCAGTAGAATTCTTTTTAGTTATACCAGAAACTCTTAAATTAAAAGCGGTTTCAGTTTTCCAAATATTTTTATTTAAAATAATTCTATAAACTTTACCAATCTCTAAAGTTTTTATCATATTCTATCCTCTTTATGCTGTTTGTATTGTTTCCCAAGGTGCCATTACTTTAAACATACATCCTCTATATTTAAATTGCACATATCCAGTTTCTGCTGGAGTAGAGTCTACTATTTCTATTTCTTCAGCAGGTTCAAGATTTTTAATTTGGTCTGCTGTATAAACTTTGTTATGATAACCCAATATCTTTAATATTAAATAATGGAAGTTTTCACTTACATTTGTACCTGGAGTAAATGTTTGGTCTAATATTCTTGGATAATAATCAGGGAATCTAGAAGATATAGGATAAGTAACTATATCATCTATAGTCAATTCACCAGCTACAAATGGGAATATGTAAGATAATCTAGAAGCATTATCTGTACCATCAGAACCTACATAGAATATTTCTAATCTATCAGTATTCATCATTACTGATTCATTGAAGAATCTATTTATAACTTTTTCTAATTTTTCTTTAGAAAGTGGATGAGTTATTACATTTTGACCATCTGCACCAGTTCTATAATTTCCATATACAGGAACAATTAATACTTGTTGGTCAGAGAATAATTCTGGATATTCTTTGGCAGAGAATTCATAATTATTATTATTCTTTTTTAATACCCATTCTTTAACCTTATTCTTTTTCATTTCTCTAGTTACTAGAGATTCAGGTTTTTCTGGATAATTATTGAATAAATAATGTGTTCTTTGTACACCTTCTGCCCATCCACCAGGAACAGTAGCATCATTTCTACACCAAGTGGTTATAAATTTATCTACCCTATTATAATGCTTATATCTTTGTATTTCCCAAAGTTTTTTAACTATTTTTTCATCCCATTCTTTTTCTGATATTTTACCATCATTTTCTTCATCTTCATAAGCATATACATACCAGTCATCGGAACTAATCCTTTCAGTCATGAATGAATCAGCATCAAAGAATATATCAAAATAAACTTGTTCAGAAGCTATTAAAGCTTTAAACATTATATGAGATAATCTACCTACTTTAGTGCTAGTTTCGTATGAGAATGAACCATTGATATAATTGCTTACATAATAAATATTTTCTTCTTCATTAATTCTAGTAGCAGCTAACATCTCATTAGCATATGTTTTATAAGAAGAATCTGTAGGTTTATTAACATTGATAGTAGATTGGTTCATATAAGCCCATTCTATGATTTTAAATAAACCAGTCCAATCTTTAGAAGTAATATCTTGAGAAGAAAGATTCTCATTATTTAAAGCTTCTACTAATAAATTATTTATACCTTTATTATTATAATTTGCTATCGATTTAAATTCTCTAGGAGAAGAAAAACTTGCTCTAACTTGGTCTAAAGAATAACTAAAAATCGGAGTACTTTTATCCGTTGAACCAAATCCAAATGGTAAATTTGGACTATAATTATTAGGATAATCATTGGAATTTAACATTAAGTAAAAACCAATTACATTATTTAAATTTGAAGCAGCCATCTAAACTCTCCTTTTCGTAATCTTAAATTATATAAAGATGTCGAAAAATGAAAAAATTACATATTATATAAATGTGAAAACTAATAACAAGGATGTAAATTATGAATTTTAACTATCATAGTTATGTTGGAGGTATTTATGATAAATCTTTTAATCATAAATTTGATATGATTATAAAAAATGCTAGACATTATAAGAGAAAACGAGTAATGAAAATACCTGCACAATATGCAAAAACTGAAGAATATATAAATAATTTAAATCATATAGTTTATGAAACTGCTATATTTAGAAGACAAAATACGTTTCTTCATTATAACAAAAATCGTTATAGAGAAATAAGTGTTAGAGAAATAAAAGTTTTAAGAAATAGAATTAAACATCAAACTAGATGCACATTTGATAGAGTATATGCATTGATGAGGTTTGAGAATGAAATGTAAATAATCTCTTTAAAAGAGTTTATTTTGTAGAAGAATTCATATATCGTATAAGGTAAATGGTTTTACTGTAGTTGCTCGATGGAAGGAAAAGGCGACGTAATACATCCGATAAAAGTAGATTTAATTACTTGATGAGGAAAATCTAGATGGGAGTTCTAGTATATGAATTTTTCTATTATATTTTAATTAACATAATTATAAATCGGTAGGTAGTATGAGTATACAGGAGATTACGCAATTCTCGAAAGGAATTGAGACGGTGGTTCGAGCCCACCCCTACCGGAATGAAACCATTATCTCTAGGGAGTGGTGTAAGTGCAATACTTACTTGGTGCCGGTATCGGGGCCTTTTGGTGTAAGGAAGAAAGCATACTGCCAATGATGAGATAATTGTTTTAGAGAGAAAAGTGAGTTGGAAATCTCACTTTCTCTTATTTATGGGTCAATAGTTTAACGGTAAAACTGTGGTCTCCAAAACCACCGATGTGGGTTCAACTCCTACTTGACTTGCGTTGTAAATACAACAAACTTCAATTAATTTTTATTTAACTTTGTTATTTCAAGATGGGAAGAGGGTTTATCCCTCTTCTTTTTTTTTTCTTAAATTCGACATTTGTATATAAATAAGAAAGGAGAATTATTATGATAGCTACTATTTCAACTGCTATTACTATTTTAAAATTTTTAAAGAAAAATTGGCATTGGATAGTAATGGGAATTATGGTTATAGGATTTGGAATCACTATAGCTGTATTGAGTATAAAACTTAAAAATAGGAATAAGGAAATAATTAAATTAGAAACTAGAGTAGAAGAATTACATGCTACTAATACTTTGTTGTTGAAAGATAGAGTAGTAGATAATAAACAAACTGCTACTATTACTAATTTCGTAACTTCTGAAATAGCTGTTTCTAATATAGTAGATTATTATTTATCTAATGATGTGATAAGTAGTGTAAATCAAATAATTAATAACTATGATTATGATTTTAATAATAATACATTAGGAGGTAATAAATGAAAAAAATACTTTTCTTTTTTTTATTAATTTTAACCTCTTGTACTACTACAAAATACGTAACCATACCACTCACTAAAGCTCCAGAGTTTTATAAAGCTCCAGAAACTAATAGTATTACTACTATTAAAGAATTAGTAAGTGAATATAGAAGAAGTATTATGAAAATATCCGAATGGCAAAATTGGTATGTAGTACAAACTAATAATGATATTGGTAATACAAATTACAAAAAATAAATTTTATATAAGAGGGTAGAGAGATATGAGACCTTGTGATTTATTTAAAATCATTAAAGAAACTGACCATCAAATTTTCAATGAATCAGGTGATAATGTAAATTGGATGGTTAAAGTTGATGATGATGAAAAAGTAGTTAGATTGATATTTGAAGAATCTAATGGTAAAAGAGATTGGTTAAATAATTTAGCTTTTCCTGTAAAACCTTATAAAAAACAAGAAAATGTTTTATGGGTTGCACATGGATGGGGAAATGCTTATAAATCTTGTAATGATGAAATACAAAATGCTTTTATTAAGAAAGTTAATGAATATCCTGGATATAAAGCAGAAATATCTGGTTGGTCTTATGGTGGAGCAATGGCTGTATTAGCTGCTGAAGATTTTTATTTTAGAAGTAAAATAAAACCCGTAGTTATAACTTTTGGTGCACCTAAACCTATATTTGGTAAAAAGAGTTGGAAACATATCATAGAATCAGTAGAGGTAATATATCAATATGCTGATGTAAATGATTGTGTTACAGTAATGCCACCATTCCCAGGTTATAAACATATCAATAAAGTAAAAGTAGGAAAAAGAAAATTTAATTTAATAGAATGGTTTAAACCAAAGATATATCATACAACTTATGATGAAGAAGCTGTATATAAAAAATAGTAGGAGAAATAAATGACTAATCAAAAATTAAGTCCACATTTTAAACTTTATGAATTCTGCGTAACTTCCAGTGGTGCAAATGTAGTTCAAGCTAATAGAGAATATGCTTCTCAACCAGAAAATTTAGAAAAACTTACTTTTTTAGCTACTAGAATTTTGGAACCAATAAGAGCAGAACTTATTAAACCATCAAATAATTTTGGTGTAAAATTTATGACTATTACTTCTGGTGTTAGAACCGCTGGTACAAAAATATCTAATGCTTCTAAAACTTCACAACATAATCATTGTGAAGCTTGTGATTTTGTTATTAATGGTAAAATAGAAGATACTGCTAGATTCTATAAAATGATAGTAGAAGGAAAAATACCTGGTTTAGAATTAGCTATATTAAGTCAAGTTATACTTGAAAGAAAACAAAGAGCTAATAAAACTTGGTCTAATTGGATTCATATCGGAATGTATACTAAGAGATTAGAAGAACAAAGAAAAGCTGCTAAAAGAAATACTATATTCCCAGAATATTTTATTTCTTTAGATGGATATACTTATCCTAAATATAACGAAGCAAATTACAAAAAATATTTAATAGTGTGAGAAATAAATACTCTGTGGGAATTCCCACAGAGTATATTTATTATTTCTATTAAATAGCGGAAAGTTTAGTATTCAATACTTCATCCAATATTTTAGTATCTTTTCCAGATGCAACCAACATAGTTTTTAAATCTGTCAATACTGAATCGATTTCATCTTCATATTGTTGAATAGCTTTTAATGAAACTTCATTATATTCATTAAGCTTATCTCTCATTTTAGTATAAAGGTCTTTATCAGTATTTTCAACCATTGCAAATATTGCTTTACCTTTTACTTCTTTTAACAAAGCAGCTTTAGCAAAAGTAGTATCGAAATCACCAGGTAATTCATTAGGTTTTATAGTATTTTCTTTACATACTTTTTCTAACGTTTCTATAGAATGAGCAGCTGATTCAAATCCTAATTCCATAGCCATTTTCTTAATGATATCAGCAGGAACTGCTTCTCTACTGTAGATATTGAGAACATCTATTATCTTACTTTTTGTAATATTGTCCATTTTAACCCTCCGGAGGTTTTATTTTATTTTAAGTATACTTATATTTTATTGTTTTTAGAATTAAATATATATTCTAATGATACATAAATAATAAGGAGAAAGTTATGACGTCGAAGTATGATTACAGATTAGATAAGATGAAATTAACTGAATTATATGAAAGAGATATGACAAATACTCTTCATATGATTTATAAAGATAAATTTGATAAAAGTTTTTTAAATAAAATAGTTAAAAGTGAGATAGATAGTAATTATTTACCAGCAATAGGAAATACAAGAAATATTTATAAAAATGAATTTAGTACTTTTGATATAAATAATGTATTGGTATTTGTATATGAGAATGATTATATAATAGGAGCTAATGGTTCATTTACTATAAATCCTGAAATAGATGAAGCCCCTACATCAATATTATTATTAGATTTTATAGCAAAAAGAAAAGCAGAAAAGAATTTAGCCATTCAATTTGAGAAAGAAGGTAGATTCGAGGAAGCAAAGTTTAAAGATGACTGGTCTAATACATTGAAGATTTATACTAATTCAGGTTATGGAATACAACTCATGGTTGGTTCCTTTTTATATAATTGTGATTCTGCAAGTATAATAACTGGACAAGCCAGAGAATTAATTTCTGAAATGATGTGGTCTACCGAGAAATTTCTTAGAAATAATATGGTATTTAGTGATTTGAATGAAATATTACTTTATATTCATTCTACTATTAATATGCCATTTGATGAAAGTTATATGAAATATATAGATTTTGTACCTGATGTAAAAACTTTAGTAGAATGGTATAATAAGATGGTAGATGATATACAAGGTTATAATAAATACATAGTTTCTTTTAGAGAAGAAACAATTAGAATGTTTGAGAATATGAATGAAAAAGAAAGAGTATTATTTTATTATAGAAATAATTTCTTAGAATTTATATTAAGAAATAAGAAAGTTCAAGATTTATTTTATCAAATATTACATACTCGTGTAGAATTCTATGACCCGTATAAGATTCCTGTAGAATTTGCAGAACAATTCTCTGAAATAGTAAATCTATTCGATAATTTTGTGATTAATCCTATACCAACTTATGATAGAGTTAATAAGTATCTTACAAGAAAAAGAAGAACTGTATTATTATCTGATACTGATTCCGTAATGCCTAATTTAAATGCTCAGTATCAATTATTTGTAAAATTGTTTCCTAATATAGATTTTAACGATGAACTTATTACATTTAAAACAATTAATGTAATAACTAATCTTTGTACTAGAGTTTGTGATGTAGGATGTGTAGAATTTGCTAAAATCTGTAATGTACCTGATAAGTATGTGAGCAGAATAAATATGAAAAATGAATTCTATTTCCAAAGATTAATAATGTATTCTCAACAAAAGAAGAATTATTCTGCAAGAAAAAGAATGAGAGAAGGTCAATTAATACCAGATGCAGGTCAAATAGCAAATACTGGATTAGCTTTAAAGTCTTCTACTTTAAATCCACAAGTATCAGAAATGATAAATAAGATTTTGGAAGAAGATATATTAAAAGCTAAAGAAATAAATCCAATAAATGTTTTAAATAGAGTAGCAGATATAGAAAACTTCATTAGAAACGAATTGAAAAGAGGAAATAAAACATTTGGATTGCATAAGAAATTTTCTGGAGAAGATAATTATAAAGATGTAGAAACTACTAATATAGCAAGAATGAGTATGATATGGAATAGATTGTATCCACAAGACCCTATTCAAGCTGGTGATGTATTTTATGCATTTAAAACTTCTATAGAAAAACCAGAAGATTGTAAGAAAATAGATAATCCTATAATTAGAGATAAGATATTAGATTTAGTATTTGATGTTGAAAATAGACATACGAGAGAATTTAAGAATCAAGATTTTAGAAGATTTGGTTTAAAAGAAATAGGTATACCAAGAACTGGAGAAATGGAATCTATACCAGAATGGTTGATACCTTTTATAAATATTGAAGATTTAGTAACTAGACATACTGCTTCTATAGTAGCATTATTCCCTTCTATTTGTATTAAAAGAAGTAAGATAGATAGTACTAAATATGTTAAATCTTCTATGATAGCTTTTTAAAGGATTTAAACATGGATATTGAGTTATACTTACCTCCATTTATGGAAATGGATAGAGAAAAATATTCAAATAGAGTAGGAAAACTTTATATAAATACTATTATAAAAATAACCGGTTTAAATTATTCTGTAGATACATTAAATAATTATTTAGAAAATATAATGTTTGATAGATTTGTTATAGGAGATTATAGTTTAGAAACTTGGAATAAAATCAATAATGAATATAAAAAGTTTACTAACAAAGTATTTGAAAAATATGATTGGGAGATTGAAGATGAAGTTTGAATTTCCAGAAAGTTTAAAAGTTTTAATATATTTTGGAGATAGACGAATTGATAATACTGTTGGAGCATTTCAAACTCTCGCTAGAATAAATGTATTAAAAGATATATGGGATGATATGTATAAATCAAATATTCAAGGTTTTACTTATACAGGATTTCTAAATTATTTTGTAATGCATAATAATGATTTTAGAGAAATAGCTGATAAAGTATTTGAATCTTTATTTTATACAATATAGATATATTATTTTTATATATTAAAAATAAGAGGATAAAAGATGATTATTCATTTAAATAAATCTTATGAAACTAATCTAAAAAAGCATGGTAAGATAGTTTCTAGAGATATAGAATTAAATACTGGTATTATAGACCACAAGAGATTTATTTATGTATATACTCCTACAGAAGATAATCCTTGTGGTTCTGTAGTATTAAAAAATATAGTATCGAGTAAAACGCCACCAAGAATAGCTAATAGTATCAAAGATAATATAGATAAATCATATGTGATTTCTACTTATCTGTTTGAACCATATTTCTTGAATCCTGAATATGATGATGGTACTCATATGAAAGATATGAAATTGCTTTGTGGTTTTGCTAGTGGTTATGGTATATTGAAACCTAGTGGTTATATGTCTTATGGTATCTCTTTATTAAATTATCTTTGTACTGATTTAGATTATACTTATAGTATGATTGAAGAAAATATGGTTAATGTAAATAATAGTAAGTTTGAATCATCTCTATTATTCTCTTCACCATATTTAGATACTAATTGTGATTATATCGGTAGTATTTCACCATATTATTATAATGAAGAACATTTCGAGTATATTACTAAAGATAAATATAAAGTAAATGGTAATTTAGTAGATGAAGAGTATAATTTTATTGATTTAATAGATGATAAAACAAAAGTATTGAAAATAAATACTGAAAATTTAGAAGAGTCAGGATTTTCAGTTTATTATATGGAAGATATGTATTTACATGATTTATTCGATGCATTAATATTTGTATCTTCTGTTTATGATTTCTTAACTTTATCCATAATAATAGAAAATGACAAATTTAATATAGATGTGAATAATATCAATAGAAGTATTAAATATAGTAAGTTAAAAAATTCTATAGATTTTAAGGTATTAGCAGAAGATGTATCTTCAATTTTAATAAACAATACTAATTTTCATTTTAGTCATTATTATATAGTGTTTAAAGCCACTATGGTATCATTCGAAATGATGGTTGTAGATAAAAGAACTAATGAAAAGAAAGTATATACTAAAGACAAAGGTTCTGCTATGACTGCTTTAATAACTGCCTATAGTGTTTATAAACGAAGTATATTGAATACTTTATTAGTTAAAAATATCAACAAATTATTTTAAATAGGGAGATTATAAATTATGGATTTAGTAGAACAATTAGTAAAGATTAATGACGATTTAAGAGTATTAACTATACTAGATGATTTTTTGATTATAGCTACATTGGTTAGTATAGTATTGACTATAATCTTTGTAGCTTATATTACTATAAATTATACTAGTATATTGAAAATGAGCATTGGTAAAACTAAAACTGTTCATGGTATGACTTTATTACTTGCAGTGATTTCTGGTATATTATCTTTATGCTCAGTTTATGCTAATTTAAAAACAATAAAAGAAAGAAAATCTATTGATGAAATAATAGAGAATGTAGATATTGGAAAAATGCAAACATTGGATTCTGATGTATTAATTATGAAAGAAGATGGTTCTACTACTTTAAATGTACAATTAACAGATTCTAATACTGTGAAAACTAGAGACGGTAAAACAGCTGTAATAGTAGATACCAATAATGTTGAAATTAAAAATTTATCTAATTTGAGTCCTGAAAAAGAAAAGACAGAATCTTATTTAATGGTACAAAAGACTTTGAAAGAATTAGAGAAAGCGAAAACCAATGAAGAACATTCAACTAATAATAAATAATCTATATATTATTTGAGCAAGAATTTAAATAAAGGAGAAATTAAATGCCTAATAATACTAATCAAAGAATAAGACCTACAGTATATTCAGATACTACTTATTATTCATCTGAAGATGGTAATAAAATGTTGAGATTAGATATTTGGAATAGTAAATTAAAACTTAATTTTACTAATAAAATAAGTTCTGATAATGTAAAAACTTTAGATGCTTATTTTAGTGGATTAAATTTAATGACTTTTTCAAATACTTTAAAGAAAGTATTAACTTTAAGACAAAATGAGTTTATTAGTAATAAATCTCATACTAGTAATTTTGAAATACCATTTTATTTGACTAAATATGATTCGCAATCTGGCAAAACAATTAATAATGGTGTTTTAAAATTAGTATCGACTGATAAAGTATCGTTAATACTTGAAAGAAATAATGAATCTATTCAAGTGGTTTTGTATACTGATAGAGTTGGTAAAGATTTATTTAACGATAAAACAGATTTAAAAATAATTTCTGAACTTGATTTACATGATACTTCTTTTATAAATTTTGTAATGGAAGTAGAACAAAAAACAACTTTACTTCTTCCACTTTATACAATGCTAACTACAATGTTTGAATTCTATGTAGGAGCAAAATATAAAAATGGAACAAATAATGGAAGTTCAGAAATAAATTTTGCAAATAGGTCACCAGATGGTATAATAGATGATAGCTTTACTGATATAGAAGGATTTTGATTTACATAGTTACCTCGTTATTATTATAAGTTGGCAATGGGTGAAAAACCCATTGCTTTTTTTTATACCGTTTTAACGTTAAAAATAAAGTATATATTATAAATTTGAATAAATAAAAAATTAATTCAAGGAGATTGATTATGTCTAAAACAATATTTTTCTATGTAACTATATCTTTAGAAAGGACTGAAAAAGGAGTTAAAATAATTCCTAATAAAGATTTTGAAAAAGAATTAAATACTTATAGAAAAAGTGTTTATTCTGAATATAAGGATAAACAAATTATCCAAAATATAGCAGAAGGAAAAGGTCCTGAATTTGAATATCCTACAGAAATGGATATCAAAGATATAGAAAAAGATTTGAAAGATAAAAATATTTTATCCAAAATAAATACAGACAAATATCGTTTAAAAGATTCCTATGTGGAAAAACTCAAAGACGACATTAAAATGGATAAGAATATTGAAGCTGGTGCAAATGCGGCGCAAGTTTCTCCAGATGAATTGAACGATATGCAATCTATAGCAGAAACAGTAGTTGCAGATAGTTCTGTTACTAAAGATAAAGAAGTTGGAGAAACTGCAAAAAGGTTTGATAAAAATAAAAAGAATAGAAAACCTTGGTTCAAAAATCGTTTCAATAAATTTAGAAAGAAAGATGACAATAAAGAACCGACTACTGAAACGGCGCCAGCTACTAATTAAAGACATTTGATGAGCTATATCGCAAGCTTTTAATTTTTCTTTTTCGGTTAGTGAGGTTTTACAATTTTTACCCTCACTGCCTCCTTTTTTAGCCTGTGGGATTAAATTCCCACAGGTTTTTTTTATTTATTTACAAATAGTGTGAAATCACACTTTAATATACATACTGGAGGTTCTATTATGGAACTAGTTTTAAATTTATTAAATCCAATTCAGGTAAGATGGACTGATGAGGATGAAGACAGGGTACAAGACCCTACATCAAAAGAGTCATGGGATGAACAAAATGGAAATTACGATGATGATGACGATGATGACGATTAAAAACTAAATATGAAAAAATATAAAGAAGAGTTTAATAGACTCTTCTTTTTTTTTGGAGTAATTATGGTTAATTTGGTAGAAATTAAGAAAGAAGAATATAAAGATATTGATAAACAAAGATTTTTATTATCTGATGGAACTGTTTCTTATGATGAAATTAAACAATTGTATCCTGTCTATAATAGGAGAATGAATAATGTAATGTTTTTATTTTGGGACGATGTAGTATCATATACTTCTATAGGGTTATTAGATTTTTTAAACTATAATGTTTATAAAAGAGATAATTTTAATTTCTACATACAAGCTTTTTTAGAAAGAAATAATAAATATTTAGATGGTTTATCATTTGCTGCTAAAATTCTTGAAGAAGAAGTTAAAATTAAAACCAGTGTAGAAACTTTAGAAAAAGTATTGAAAGATAATTATTTTAAAATATTACAACATTCTCCTTTATCTGGTTTATTACATCAATTGTCTTTAAGTAAAAAAGTATTTAAATCTATTTATTTGATATTTAGAGTTAAATTTGATGAAGCTAATGGAATAATAAATTCTATAAAAGATATAATTTTTCAAACCCATAGTATGGAAATAGTGCCTTTGTTTTTAGATGAAGATTCATTATCTTCAATGATAGATAAATATGACCCTAATATTTTTTTTGGGGGAGATTCTGGAGAATGTATAGAATATGCTTATTCTAAAGAATTAAAAAATAGAGAATTCTTTTGTAATTATGGTCATAATGGAATATCTGAAGAATTCCTATTTACATGGGCTAATTCTAGAATAAATTACAATAATCTTGGTCATAGTCTCTATTTTTATCACGATAATATTTTAAATAATGGAAATGTAACTTCCTTTACCTCGGACAAAAACATATAATTTATTGATAAAAAAGGAGTAATAGTTATGACTATTGATATTCCTAATATGGATGAATTAGTTAAGCAATTTAATATGAAGGAAGTTACTTCATCTACTATATTTTCACAAAATTCTGTAGAACCTGACCCAGCTGGTTTAGCATCTTATGAAATATTTGGTAAACCTGGTTCAGAAGAAAGAAAAAATACTTTTGCATATATAAATCTTAATTCTTTTTTTATTCATCCGCAAGTATGGACTGTTTTAAAAGATTTAAAAAGAGAAATATTTAAAGATTTGTTATCTGGTGCTATGGAATATTATATCGAAGGTGGAGAATTAAAACCTATTAAACCTGGTAATAAAGCACCAGCTGGTGTTGCACATGGTACAGGTTTAGTATGGTTGTATAAAATATGGGACCAATTAAATTTTAAACCAAAAAAAGATGATGCACCTGGTACTAAAGATAGAAAGAAACTTATTTGTAGTTTAAAGAAAAATGAAATCTTTATAACTAAATGGCCAGTGATGCCGCCTTTTTATAGAGATGTAGATTTACATACAAACAAAAGAAATAAATGGAATACTTATTATATTAAACTTATACAATTAGCAAGTATGATTAGGGGAGCATCTATAATGATGGATATTTATCAAACTACAGATGCTCATAGAAAGATTCAAGAAACTTTAGAAGTTATGCATGGTGAAATATTAAGTTTCATCGGTGGTACAAAAGGATTTATTCATAATTCAGTTATGGGTAAACCTACTAAATATTCTTGTCGTCTCGTAATATCTTCATCAAATTATGATGCTGATAAGGAAGAGGAATTAGATGCTTCTTTTGACCATTCACCTACACCACTTCATGCTGTAGTTAAAATATTTAGACCTTTTATATCTTATAGATTAAAACAAATATTGGAAACTTCATTAGGTGGTAGAAGATATATGAATGCTAATCCATTCAAACCTTCTGCTGGTAGAGTAGAATTAGACCCTAATTATATGGAAATAGCTAATGTAAAAACTTTAGATAAAATAGTAAATTTATATGAAGAATCTAAATATCATAGATTATTTCCTGTAACTTTTAAAACTAGAGATGGTGGAACTGTTTATCCATTTTGGTATAATGCAAATGCTCAATTTGAAGAAGATGGATTTGCAGTAGCTTCTGATGAATTCCATATCAATACTGATGCAGAAAATCAAGTATTAGAAATGCAAATGGAAGAAGAGGGTAAGAAATTTATAAAACCAGATTGGAGACCATTAAATTGGTGCCAATTATTTTATATGTGTGCATATGATATGGTAAAAGATAAAGTTATTTATATAACTCGTTATCCTATAGAAGACCATAACAATATTTATCCTTCTTTAATGAGTATAATTCCTTGTACTTCTACAAAGAAAATGGTTATTATGAAACAATCATATCCTAAATTCCCTATACTTCCTACTGTTGAATCAGTAAAACATAGTGAATTAGACCACTTCTTTATAGATACATTGAATTTGCATCCTGCTTATTTAAAAAGTTTGAATGCAGACTTTGACGGTGACATGGTTTCTGTTATTTCTATATTTACAGAAGAAGCAAATGCTTCTGCTAAAAAGTTTATAAAATCTATTACCAATATGGGTTCTATAAGCGGAAATACTATGAGAGTAGTATCAGATATTACAGCACAAACTGTTTATAATATTACGATGAGAGTATAAAATGCCTAAAGATAAAACTAATCCACAAGAAGAATTGGCTAAATTAATTCAAGCTAATCACTTTAACTTTACTACAGATAATTTGGAAAAAGTTAAAGATTTAGTAAAAGGTATAAATATAGCAGTTAATGACCACTTAAAATCTAATATAAGTAAAAAAAGTCCTTATTATAATATTAATTCTCAAATTCTTAATACGATAAGAGGAACAATAACTTTAAATGATAAAAGTAGTGGAACTAATTTTGATAATAATCCTAATAATATTTCACCTGGTGGAATTAGAAGTATAGGCGAATTTGGCTCTTATGCACAATATGAAGGTTCTATAATAGAATCTTCTAAAGAAGTAATAGCTAATGCTTTTGTTCAATTTAATGAATTTAAAGCAATTTGTTCACTTATTCCAGAATTAGGTAAAGTAGTAAAAATGTTTTCTAGAGATATATTAAACGTAAATGATGTTACAAAAAATGTCTTTGCTAATATATTTCATATGAAAGATTTTGAAAATCAAGAAATATACACTAAAGAAGTTATTGAAGAAATGAATAAGGAGTTTATAGAAAAAGTAATAGAAACAAATGATTTAGAAAGAAAGGTTAGGAGATATATTAAAGAATCTTTAATCAAAGGTTGTAATCCTGTTTCTGTTATTCCTTACAAAGAAATTTTAAATTTGATATCAAAAGCTGCACAAAATTCAAATGAAGATTTAGCTACTTATGCAAATAATTATTTGTTGAATGATGATAATTTATATTTGCCTAATTTAAGAGAAAGATGTGTAGAAAATGTATATAGAGCTACTGAAAGAGCTCCTTATAATCATGAAATAGCAACTATGATAAAACCAGATGATTCTGTTTATGATGATATTTTAAATTATTGTAATAAGAGTATAGAGGATTATTTGGTTGATGAAATAAATAAATTCAAATCTGCTGTCAATTCTTTATCAGTAGAAGAAGAAGATAGAAAAGAATTAGATGAATTAAAAGAAAAGATGAAAGACGATAATCTTCTTCAAGATGTTAAAAAGAATGCTAAATCTATGTTTATGAATATCATAGACCAAATAGACCAAAAAGTAGAAGTAGTATCTCCTGCTAACAATAAAAATCTTTTAGCTTTAGCTAGAAAAACTTTAGAAAAAACTTTAAAGTTTAAAGATTATGTAGCTACAAAATCAGAAATAACTATAAATGATTTTACTCATAAAAATACTGATTTTGAAAGAGATGATAAAAATAAAACTGGTATGATGAATCGTAGTATTAATAAATATAACAATTCTGATTTGAAAGATTTAGCTAACAATGTAGAAGATGTATTGATTACTGAATATGACCCACAAAATGTAATACCATTTATAATAAATGGTAAACATATTGGTTATTGGATACTTGAAGAAGAACAAGGTTCTACTTTGATGAAAGCTAGAAGAAATTTTATGACTTTTACTGATATAGTAGGTTCATTAGGTTATGGTGATGATGCTGTAATGGGTGGAAATGGTGTTCCTGGTATTATAACTAATATGGTTGGTGGACCTGATGGTACATTGGCTCCTACAATAGGTGCTGGTGTAGGTTTATCATCTTTTGGTAGTATTGGAATATCTGCATTAGGAAATAATAATACTGATAATTTAAAGATAATAGATATGCTTAAAGAATTATTGGTTAAAACTGTAGCCAATAGATTAAATGCTTCTGATTTGGCTGATGATAAGATTTTTAGAGATGCAATGATGAATCTTTTAAGAGATGGTTATATAGTAGATAAAAAAGTTAGGATAACTTTTATACCAGAACAATACATGGTTTATTTTCCATATGAAATGGATGATTTAGGTTTACCTAAAGCATTATTTTCTGATACATTGTTATTCTGTTATCTTTATATATCTTCTGTAATACAATCGTTGATGATAAAGATGCATAAATCATCTTCTAAAGATAAAATAGAATTCAATATGGGTGCTAATAAAAATATTGGTGCTAGTATAAGAATGATTGATAATACTTTATCTACAAGGAATACTCATTCATTTGATGCATTTAAAAATATTAGAGAAGTTATAAAGAATTCTGTAGTTCATGATAGAATAATAATTCCTGTTATCAATGGGGAGAAAATGTTTAATTATGAACAAATGGAAAGATATAATGATTTAAATATTGATGATGAATATACTAAAAAATTGTTAGATTCTATACTATCTGTTACTCCTATTCCAACTTCTATGTTGAATAAATTAGAAGAAGATGAATATTCTAGAAGTATCATATCACAACATATAAATTATGTGAATGGAATAGTAGATTGCCAAGCTAATTATAATCCAGAGATAAACAAATTATTGAAATTGATAGCTAAAAATATAAAATTTGAAAATGAGCATATAAAAGATAATCTAAATAAGATAGACTTTAGATTAGCTGTTCCTAATAAATTAAATATAACAAATATTCAAACAGCCTTGAATGATTCTCAATCCTATATAGATTCTATGGCTACTTATTTGTTTACTAATTTAGCAGAAGACCCATTATATGCTGATGATATAAATGAATTCAAATTCCAATTAGCTAAAATACTTGTACCAGAAGCTGATTGGGAGAATATGGATGAAATCAAAAAACAAGTATTGGATACTCATAATGAACGTTTGCTTGAAAAACGTAAACGTGCTAAAATTAATGCTAAGAATGATGAAGCTGGAACTGATACTGGCGGATTCTCTGCTGCTCCTGGTGGTGATACTGGTGGCGAAGGTGGAGAAGAAGGCGGTGAAGAAGAAGGTAATGATGATTTCGGCATGGATGATATGGGAGATATGAGTTTTTAATTAAAAAATAATACTTAGGAGGGTAAAACCTCCTAAGTTATTATATTTTTTTTAACATATAGTTAACTAAGTAAAAGGAAAATAAGAGGAATTTTTATGGTTATAATAAATACTCTAGAAGAATACATTGGTTATTCTAATGCAGTTGAAAAGTTGAAAAGTGAAGGCGAAACTGCTACAAATGAAGTGTTAGAAGCTCTTAGTAAATATAGAATGGAGCATATGGATGAAATAAATGCTTATGAAAAAGGTTTAACTGAAAAAGTTGAAGAAAAGTCTCTTGGAGTTGCTCAAGTAATGGATATAGATTTTGATAGTTTACCAGACCCAAGAAAGAATTTTGAAAAAGTTCAACAACCTGCTTCAAAAGCAATCAATATTAATGAACTTGAAGAAAAGAAAGATGAAATAATTATACCAGATGAATTGAAAAATGTACCTGTTTATGAAGAAGAAAAAGATGAAGATTATGAAGAAGGTTATAGTGCTTCTGCTGGTATAAGTGGAGATTCTGATTTCCATGATGGTGGAGATGAATATAAAGCAGAGCATCCTACAGTAAAGGCAGAAGAATTGCCTATAGAATTAGGCGATGTAGAACAAAACGATGCTCAAAAAGAAGTCATAGAACAGATTTCTAAAGAATTAAATGCTAAAGTAGAAGTAGTTGAAAAACCTAAACCACAAGAAATAAAAATGGAAATTACTGATGGTAAGGAAAATGTTTATCAAGAAGATATAGAATCTTTAGAAAAAAGTGCTAAAAATGTTTCTGATGATGTAGACATAATAGATACTTCTGAAATTATTTCTTCTATGCAAGAAAGTATAGATGAAACTAAAGAAGAGTTAGAAAAAGAATTAGTATCAGAATCTAACAAAGAAGAAGAAAAAACTTATGAAGTAAAACTTATTACTGACCCTAATGATGAGGATTTAACTCCAGAAGAATCTAAAACTATTAAAAACATGTTAGAAAAAAAGAAACAGTATTTAGATAAAGTAGTTATAGGCGAACAATATTCATTCTTCCAATCTTATAAGAATAAATATATGGCACCATTAACTCAAATGAAAATCGATAAGGATACTGTAGTACCTTCTTCTGGTAAATATGAAAATGATGGTTTAAATGATGATGCTAAAATAGCAGCATTGATGAAATCATTAGATAGAACTACTGTCAAAGGTAATAAAACTAAAATAGCTTTACCTATTTCTGGAATAAATGTAATAATGAGAGCATTTACTTCTGGTGATGTAATTAGTATGGTTGAAAAAATCAAATCTAAATATATGAGATTGGATTTACAAAATGAAGAAATGAATTCACAATATGAAACTTCTCTTGCTTATTTAGAAATGAGAAAAATTCAATTAGAAACTATGTGGAGGCATATAGAATATATTACTGATGCTGAAGGAAATAAGAGACAAGTTACTGAACAAGAATTATACGATTTGGTTAAATTGCCTGATTTAGCACAATTATTCTTTGCAGCATTTGATGCTACTTATAGAGATAAAAATAAATATTCTCTACAATGTCCTAATTATGTTAAGAATGCTAATGGCAATCTTGGATTCTGTGGTCATGAATTTGATTATTATGCTAAGAATACTGAAATCTGTTATATGCCAAATACTTATATAACAAAAGAAGAAATGGCTATGTTGAGAGACGGATTCCCTGAAGGTAAAAAGACAGTATTAAAAATAACTGAAGTTGGAAATACTCCAGTTAAATTAATTACTTCTAATAAATTTATTCTTTATTTTGCTATACCAACTCTTAAACAGTATTTAGAAACTATGGATTTGATATTAAATCTTCAACAAAAAGAAGAGTATGGTTTAACTCAAATCAATTTAGAGAATGCTGATAAAGAGTTATATGGTAAACCTACTATTTCTTCACTCTTATTACAAGCTTGTATTTATTTGAATAAAATGCAAAAACCTGTAATCAATGCTAAAAAGAGTTTAAATAAAGAAGAAGTAGAAAAGGTAAATGTTTCATTCGAAGATGTAACTAATAAAGAAGATTTGATAATGTTCTTGACTATGTTATCTCCTGATGAATTAAAGAATGTATTAAAAGATAGAGGTCTCAAAGCTTTAATGAAATTTAGAGGTATGAGACATTATATATTTGGTGCAGTTTGTCCTAAATGTGGTGGACAGATAGACCCTGTTCCGATTAACATCGAAGAGATTTTTTTTTCTACTACCATGGCGAGCACGGATATTTAAAAGAAGAAGACAGAAACCATTATGCAGAAGCAAAGGATTTGTTGCCTATGAAAATGCTCCAGAGAATGGATTACATAGCAACAATATTCAAAGGAGTATTCACTTGGCAAGAATTAATGGATTTGCCGATTTACATGTTCGATTACATAGTTGCTGCAAGATTCAAGCAGCTTGAAGAATCACAAAAACAATACGAGAAAACTGGTCAAATGAATATTTATATGCAACAACCTGATGCTAATGCAGCTTTATTCGCTATGGGTGGTGGTTTATCAGGTATAAACAGTATGAAAGCTGAAGACCCTGATGAATTAAAAGGTTTCAGAAGAGAAAGAACAGCACCTAAAAAACATTTTACTCAAAGAGATTTCCATAGACAATATGTAAACGATAGAGCTTTGGGTAAATAAATATTTGAAATGTAATATCTATATATACGCTTAAACATCTAATACTATATTTAAGGAAAAATAAAATGTTGTCGAGGAAAGAAACTAAACTACAAAAGTATTTTACACTTTTACAATTTGTTTCTTTAATAGACAAAGATTACGGTTCTCTAAAATGTTTTAATACAGCAAATACAAGTTATATAATAACTTTACATGCTATATTAGATACATTTGCTAAAAAAACTAAAACGGTTACAATCAGTAAATTTGACGAATTGATGTTTGGGAAAGTTGATTCCGGTAAGAAAGTATTGGTTGTTAGTATCTCTTTTCCTCGTTCTACGAATAAGAGAGATATACAAGAATTTAAAGATATTTTATTAGAGCATAATTGTAAAATGGTAAGCTTTAATGAAAAAACAAAAAAAATCATATTCGAAATTATGAAAAAGGAGTATCTATATGTCAATCTCCGATAACAACGGAAGAGAAATAATAGAACAAGTAGAAAATGATATAACTGATAGAAATAAAGAAAAGATTTCTAGAGTATTATATCATAGTAGAATGTCTAACAGAATAGAACCTTCTGTATTCCATAAGATTAAACAAAGAGTTATTCAAGAAGTTGCAAATACCATAGAACCTACTCTTGGACCATATGGTGCTAAAAACTTATTGCAACCTAGAGGTGCAGCAAATGGAATTTGTTATGGTTCTGGTGATGGTTGGCAAGGAACAAATAACTTAACTTATGCTTATGATGACCCTATACCACATGCTATAATGTTTATAGTAAATGATATAAGTAATAGTATGAATTATCATGTTGGTGATGGTACTACTTCAGGTATACCTATTGCTAAAAAACTTTATAATAGTTTATATGATAGATTCTTAGATAATACTAAAACTAAAGACAGAATATCAGTTATGGGTTTATCAAATCTTTTAAATGCTTTAGAAGCTCATTTAAAAGAAAATTGTGTAGGAATGAAATTTGAAGAAACTGGAAAAGAAGTGGTTACTATTGAGGAAAATGAAGGTAGAAGTCATACAGAAGAGATTCCTATCAAGAAATATAAATATAATAGCAAATATGTAAAAGAATTGAATAAAGATGATAAAGATGCGAGCATGGCTATATTAAAAAGAGTAGCAGCTGTTTCTGCAAAGAATGATGAAGAAATAGGTGAAAAAATATCTTCTCTTTTTGATACCAAACTTAAAACTTTATTCCCATTTGTAAATTTGAGAATGAATGATAAAGAAGATGGTGAAGATGTAATAATCAGACAATCTGGATTTGAATTCTTCCATGGTTATACTGATGATGTATTTGCTAATCAACCTGGTGGTTTATCTGCAATATTTGAAAATCCTAAATTCGCTATGTTTTCTGGTCCAATATTAGAAACAGATATCAAACCATTAGAAGAATTAGTATCAGCAGTTAATTTTGGTGAAATGAATAGAACTTGGCAAAAGATTCCTGATGTAGTACCATCTCCATTAGTTATAATAGCTGAGACATTTTCTCCTCAAGTAATAAAATGGGGTTCTGATGCAGTCAAAGGTTCTGTATTTACTAAATATAATAACAAAACTGGTGAAATGGAATATCGCAAAGCTGAGATTATGTTTATTAAACTTTCTATACAGAATCCTGCAGATATGGAATTATTTAAAGATTTTGAAATAGCTACTGGTTCCACTTCATTCGATACAATGAATGGACCATTAATGTTGAATAAATTAGCTTCTAAAGAAGGTTTATCGCATATAATAAATCATGATTTAGGAACAGGAGAAAAGATATTAGCTACTAAATTAGATTGTAGAGTAATTGGTGGCGGTGGAAGAGAAGATGCTATAGCAGAACAAATCAAATTCATCGAATCACAAATGAAAAAGCATCAAATGGCAGCTGGTGTTAAACCTTCTGATGAATTACTTGCTAAATGGAGAACTAGAATTGATATGTTGAGAGCAGATATGAATACTATACTTGTTGGTGGTAACTCTTATAGAGACCAATATAGTAGAATGTCTGTTTATGATGACTGTGTAAGGTCAGTTAAATCAACTATTACTACTGGTGGTGTTTCATTGGGTGGTAATTTGGCTATACCTCATTATTTGAAAAATAATAGAGAAGCAGTTAAAGCTGATATATTAGAAAGATTAAAGAAATCTAAGAGAAATCTTGCTATAGGTAATAAACCAGAAATTATAGAATCTAATCTTAACGATTTGATTGATATAATTATTGATTCATTTGGTGAAGCTTATAGAAGAGTATTGTGGAATGCATTCTTAGATGATGAAATAGTAAATGAAATTTGGAATAATTGTATTTCTGACCCTAATGTTTGTAAAGTATATAACATGCTCTCTGATAAATATGATACATTGGAAGATTTTGAAAACTGTGATTTGATTGTACCTGCTAATACTGATTATGAATTACTCAGAGCAGTATTCGCTTGTGTTAGACAATTGACTGAATGTGTTCAAATGATTGCATTGTATTCATTAGATATAAAATGGGATGATTTTGTTAAATACAATCTAACAACTGGTCAAGGAATATGGGATTCTAATTAAAAAGTTATTAAAATAGGGGAGAAATCCCCTATTTTTTAACATTCTTATATATCATAAATATGATATTTTTTAAATAAAATAGGAGGAATTTATGATTTCCCCAATTACAATTGATAGTTTTAATATAATGAAACGATTGAAAGTTAATAAAGGACTTAAAAAAGAACAATTATTAAATGCTCATAATAGGGTAATTCATATTATAGATTCCGAATTAAAACCTTCTATTTTTGAATTAAAAGAAAAAATGAGTATAGATAATATTCTTGATTGCTTAAAAAAGAATTCTGATAACAAAGTTAAGAATAAAAATATTAGAGATATTTGTAGATTGAATAGTTTTTCTATATTTATAAAAAGTTTTAATGAAGTAATAAATAAAGCTTTAGAAGAAGATGAGGATATCACTACTCCTCATTTGAATAAAATTCTTTATAGAGATTTTACTCCAGTAGAAACTTATAATGATTTAGTAGAAATAAAAGAAGATATCAAAGAATATTGGAATTTTTTATTAAAAATGGGTGAAGATAACTATTATAATCTTAATCAAACTGATGAAGAAAATGTAATAGTTAAATCTTCTTATAAAAATTACATGTATTTCCATATGGGTTCTGAATTAGTATTTATATTTGGAATATTAAATAATAATTTTGCTCCTTTATTGGGTAAAGAATCTTTTATACTTAAAAGTAAAAAGATTAATTCTAATATTAATAATTATTACTTATCTATGGAAGCAGTTGACGATGATGATGATTCTGATACTTGGGATGAAGGTTTGGAAGAAGAGGAAGAAAAAGAATCTGACAATAAAGAACCTCAAGAAACTGTACAAGATTTAGATAATCAAGTCAAACCAACTGATACTGATAATAAAGCTGAAGAAAAAGGAATGTTAAATAGTGTTAGAAAATTCTTTAGTAAAGTTAAAAACAATATAGCTGCTATTCCTTCTAAAGTTAGATTGATAACTAAGAAAATTAAATTATTCTTACAAGATAGGAGGCATTTATATTTCTTTCAAAGATTTAGAGGAAAATTTGAAGGATTGTGGGAACAATATGCTGAAAAATGTGAAATTGAAGAAAATGAATTTCTTGGTGACCCAGTTAAAATAATTTCAGAGAATTTACCTAATTACATAATCGCATTTGGTAAAACAATGTGTGAATTAGCAGATGAAGTACAAAAACTTTCTGATGATATAGAAAAAGCTCCATTTGATAAGAAAATGCAAATGGCTAAAGAATATTCTAAAGAAGCCCCTTCTAGAGACGAAAAAGGTCATGAAGTTCCTGAACAAAAAATGGGTAAAAGAATTTATTTAGCTACTCGAAAGAAATTAGCTCAAATAATATTTAATCAAGAAGCTGCTGGTGGTAAGATAAGAATTTATGGTTTTACGGAAGAATCTGTTACTGTGGGTAAACTTCCTCCACCAAATCATTTAATAGTTTCAATGATAGTTAAAGACCCATTTAAAGAACCAATTGATAGACCGATAACAGATATTTTCGATAGTTGGGAATCCTTTAATATATTAGCTGATTCTAATAAACAAAAACTTTTCTCTACCCAAGAATTAGCAAATGCTGTATTAAAAAATTCTATTAACGTAGATACATTTAAAAAAATGGAAACTAACAGAAAGAATCTTTTTGCAGGTTTAAAAGGTCCAGAGTTTAAAACTATGGATAAAAAAGAAGCTAAAAGAAGAAAAGTTATGACCAAGCAAATAGCTAATGGATTATCTCAATCTATTAAAACTATGGCTAAAATGAAAATTTATCTAATGGAATGTATAAATGCTTATTTCTCTGTAATACTTAGAGTTGATGAATTAGCATTTAGAGCAGTTAATTTGATGTTAGATAAAGAACGTCAAGGCAATGATGTTAGATATGAAAATCAATTAGGTGCTGGTAAATCTAAAAAAGATTATGATATAGCTAGAGACTTTGTTCAAAAAAATACAAGAATTTAATAGGAGAATAAGATGGAATTTAAAAATATTGGAGAATTTGACAATTTTGTAGTTTCATGTACTGAAGAAAAAGATTTTGAAGAAATAATGAAAGATGATTTGTTTCTTAATAATAAAGCTTTACAAATAAATTTTGTAAATAATCCACTTGCTCCTGAAGAACTTGTTGGAAAACTTTATATGATAACTAAGTTTAATGAAGTGAAACAGATAATACAAAAAAGGATGATTTAAAATGGCTGGAACTATTTATGATAAAGTTTTAAAAGAATATGGAGATGCTTTTGTTAATAATTATAATCAAGTATATTCTTTTATAACTGATTTTATAGGTAGAAATGGAGAAGCCTTAGGTAGTAAAAATCCTGGTAAATTTATTGTATGGTCTCCTACAGACCAAGCTGCATTTTGTGCTACAGTAAATGCCGATGAGAAAAAAATTAAATCAATCATTAATGAATCCACTTATATACAAAAGAATTGGATTATATCCAATACTCCTATAAATATATTAATGGATACTATGGTTTTCTTCTATTATACCTTAAAAGATAATTATAAGAAAATGACTTATCCTCCACACAATTTAACTAATTTGATGTTTGCATTAAGATTTTTTTCTTCATTACAACAAAGGCAGTTTAAATATGGTGTAGATGAACAAGTCATGGCTTATACTATAGATAATTTAACTAAAAAATTTAATCTTACTAAATTTAATAGCATATTTGAATTATTGATTTATTATGCTGATTCTACTATGTTAGCATATGAAGAAGCTAATAAAATGTTAATTCATACTGATAAGAATTTAGATGACTATATGAAAAAATTAAATACTCGTTTATCTTCATTTATAATAAATGTAGCTAGAAAATATTATAAAAACCATGAAGAAAGTAAAAGAACAGTTGATGAGTCTCAAACTATAGAGTTTGATGAAGGTAAAGCTGTTATGAGAGTACAAACTTCTGTTTCAAGTGATGTAACTATGGTTACTAAAATAGTTTTACAACAATTTAGAACTAATTTAACAAATACTAATTATTTGAAAATTGCTTGTAAAGCTACTGATGCATCATTTGTAGAGTTATATGGTGTATTAGAAGAATTGAGACAAGGGAATGATAAAGAAGTAGAAGATTTAATAAGTAATATGTTGAGTTATTATTTGGTTACACAAAAATGTACTAGAGATACAATAAAATCTTCTCAATTTTTAAAGAAAATGGTTACTGCTTATACTGTATCAAATACCAATGATGATTTCATTATTAAGATGAAAGATATCTTAGATACATTAATGAAAAGATATAGTGATTTATATTTACAAACAAATAGAGCTGCTACTCAATCTAATATGAGAGCTGCAATCTATAGATACTTCGTATATATAATAATGGCATATTCATAAATAAAATCTCTATCCCCTTAATTGGGGATAGAGTTTAATTTGATGACAGTGATATAAATAATTTAACAAATCATAAATCTAAAAAAATTCTTAACGAAATAAAAAAGAAAACTAAAATCAAAAAAAAAGATATTATAAATTTGAAAATAAAATATAAATTACGAGGTATAAAAATGAATAATTCATATGGAACAACATCAGGAAAAATAGGTTTTACTTCTAAAAAAGAATTTTTAGAAGCATCAGATTCACTTATGAAACGAATAAGTGAAGATAAAGAAGAAAAAAATAAAATCGCATTAATGGATGACTTGAAAGATTTATTGTTCAGGCACCATAAAGAATTCGATGAAATCACTTCATATTTTCAATTTGAAGATGTAATAGAAGGGTTTCATATTCATGTGCGTGAAAATTATTCTAAATATGAGGAAGAAAGAAACGAATTGTTAACTCTTGTTAGAGCGAAAGAAGCTCATACCATGGAACTCATAGATAGGATTCACAAATTTATAGACAAATATTTTGAAGATGGTGATTTATTAAATTCGTTGGGCGTCCTTTATACAGATGAAGGTCAACTGGATAAAGGTTTAGCATATTATCATGCAGCTTTACATTCTAAGAATCCACCATTGAGAAAAATTTACAATAACCTCACAAGTTATTACTATTCAGAGGCTATAACTAGAATAAAGGAAAATTATCCTTATCAAGCAATTTATTATTCTTTGTATAAAACTTTAGAATATCATAAATTGATGATAGAAAATGTAGACGAAGGATATACTAAAGAGAAAGAAGAAAGAAGAAATAAAATAATTGAAGTCGTTGTAAATAAAATCAGACAAATTATTAATAGCAAAAATCTTTATTCTTATATAACGAAAAAATATGACGAAGAAACCGCTAAAAATTATTTTATAGACGAAAACTATGAAACTATTATCAACGATTATAATAAAGTTTTGGAGGATTCGCAAAAAGAAGTTGAATCTACTTTAAAAGCACTTTCGCCTATTAAGAAATAATTTAAGGCATTTATTAAAGAGAGGGAATTATCCCTCTCTTTTTTTTTCTTTAAGTTGTTAAATTATATATTTCTTCTACTGTTTCTTTTATTTCATTTAATCTAGTTTGTATTGTATCTAAATTGGTTAAATTAGATAATGATTCCATTTTAGTATAAACTGTATTTGCTTTATTTTCTTGAGCAATTATTATTTCTAATACATCTTTGGTTTCTGTCAATAAAGATTCATAAGATTTTATCAAATCTTCTGTAGCATTTACTGATTCTGAAATAGAACTAGATTCTGATGTACCTACTACCCTAACACTACCATTTATTTCTTTACTATCAAAATCTCTAATTAGAGCATTTGATAATGAATTTTTGACATCATCTATACTAATAGAACTATTAGCATTTATATTTACAGAAACTAATAAATTAAATCCTACATTCAATTCAGTAGTTTTATCGAAATCTATTACATCATCCCAACAAACTAAATTAGTATTTGTACCATCTAAAGTTACTAATTTATAATAAATTTGTTTCTCTAAATAATTAGCAGTATCTTCAGTATCTATAACAGTTTCATTTATAGCTAATTGATAAATACTATCTGCAATACTTTGAGCTTCTTCATAATTTAATATTCCTAAAACTTTAACTTTCTTATAAGCTATAGTTTCTTTTTTTGTAAATAAATTATATGATTTATTGATAGAAAGTTTCATTTTTAACTCCTGTTTTATATTATTTTGTCGAAGACAAAAGAAATGTATATTATTTCATTATATTAAATAAAAAATAGGAGATTTTATTATGATTTATATTACAGGAACTCAAGGTAGATTATTTAGAGGAGACGAAGATAATTTCATTAGAAGTACAAGTGGTAAGAAATTAAAATACTTGTATGATACTGATGAAAATCGTTTATTGAAAGAAGAAGATTTAAAAGAATTAGTTTTTGTAAATTATTTGCCAGATGGTTATAATGAAAATCAAAAACCAACTTTTGAATTAATCTATCCAGAAGATAGAAAAGTATATTTAACAGAAATGGAGTAAAAATATTATGAGCCGAAATGAAGAATTTTATAACACACAAGATTTATTTAACTATTTTAAAATAGAATATGAAAATAATAATGGTCGTTCATTTGATACGACTTTTAGATTTTTCAAAAATGATAATAGGTTCGATATAGTTATTCAAGAAGAATATGTTTTAAATAAGAAAGAACCTAATAAACAAACTTTAATAGAAATAACACATTCTATAAAATGGGTAGAAAATAAACAAAAAGGTTTATTAATTACTACTTATAAAAATAGAGTTTCTGGTAAGAGTAAGAAAGAAGAAGTTGTTCATATGCAAGGTGTGGAAAATACTATTCATAGTTTATTACAATGTGTTAAGAATAATAGAAGAAGAAATATGGTCTTAATAAGGTCATTAGGAGAATAAAATGGGAACAAACAGAGCTTTAAAGTTTCTAGATGATTTAGAGACTTTATTAAATAAAGCTATAAGATTTAATTTATCTGGTCCGTTATTATTACAAGCTTATGAGATGAATGAAAATAAAGATATAAATGTTATATTGACTCATAAGAATCTTACAGATGATTATTTAACTTCTGTTAGAAAAATAGTAGATGATGATTTTAATGTTCCAGAAGCAGATTATAATAATTTGATAGATAATATAGATAATTCTATATTATTTCCAAATTTTATATTAAGTTCTAAACCTATAGATTTTGAAAATGTGGATAAAAAAATTTGTTCTAATGCTTATTTAATATTTCCACGTTCATTCAAAATATGTATTGCTAATTTTGCAAGAAATAAAGCATTGCATCCATTGAATGATGTATATATAACAAAAGAAGAAGTTTATTCTGATATAAATGGAGTATTGGAAAAATATTTATTAAATCTAGATTTTAATACTAGTTCAGATTATGAATTGTTTAATCATAATCTTAAAAAATGTTTATTACCTTATACAGCGGATTTATCTGAAGTATTAAAAATAGAAATGATTCCTAGTGTTAAGTTAAAGAATTATCCTCCAATTATAAAAAGTCTTTTTGATAAAGTCATAAATGGTGGAGAAAACTTATTAGCTACTTGGAATTTAACAAATGAAAACCTAGAAGCTTATTTCAAAGGAATAGATTATCTATTTTTTATACCACCAGGTTATACGAATAATGATGATAAACATTATGTTTATATCTATAAAGATTTAATAAAAGGTAAAACTAAAACTTCTAAACTTTATCCAATATATGAATCAGAAAATGCTCCTATTACAAATAATGCACTAGTTATCGAATACAATAATCTCACTCAATATTTATTTTATAGACATTTTGACATAGATATTGTTGATGAAAATTCTAGTGTGAGAGGGTTTTTCTAATGGGTTTAGTATTAGTAAATACTAATTACTTTCCTCCTAAATATAGGAATGAGAATGGTAGGATGGTTATTGAAACAAAAGATTTATTAGTAGCTACTATATTAAATGAAGAAACTGGTGAAAGAAAAATAGAATTAATTCCTGAACCAGAAATTTGTTTTTATGTGGTAAAAGATTTTGATAAGTATACTTATCCTCAAATTTCTATTCCTAAAGAGGAAGTATTTGAAGTTAGATGTAAATATAGTAAAAGAAAATTTGAATTAGCTAAAGCTATAGGTTTAGAAAAAGAATATTTAGCTATGAGAAGTCAAGGGTTAGACAGATTTAGAGAATGGTATAGACAGAATATACAAAATTCACCTTATTTATATCAAGCTGATATAGATATAGAAGATTTTTATAGATTCAATTTCTCTAAAACTCATCCAAGGACTTCTAACACTGCTATAAAGATAAGAAAAGCATTTGCAGATATTGAGGTTGACCAAAAAGATGTAGAAGGAACAACTGCTAATGGAGATAATCCTATAGCTCCAGTAAATTGTATTCAATATTTTGATTCACCAACTATGACAATGTATGCATTTGTTTTAACTAAAGGATTAGAAGATAATCCAGATTTCATAGATGTAAGAAATAATACTCAAAAATTTATTGAAGAGTTCTTATCTGATGATGACTTTGATGAAGATATTCACTATAATATTTGGTTCTACAATACAGAAGAAGATTTATTCTTATCTTTCTGGAATATTGTAAATAAAACAGAACCAGATTTTTGTGGTATATGGAATATAGCATTTGATATTCCTTATCTTTGGAGAAGAGCTCATATGTTAAATATGGATGTAGCAGATATGGTTTGTCATCCATCTGTTCCACAAGAAATGAAAAGAGTAAATTATCAAGCTGATTCACAAAGATTCTCTAAAGCGGGAGAAACTTTTACAAAAGCTAAAAAACATTTTGCTTTAATGTGGGATTGGCCTTCTATTTCTGGTTATACACAATTTTATGACCAAATGAGTTTATATGCAAATCAAAGAAAAAGAACAATGGAACCGAGTTATAAACTAGATGATATTTCCTATAAAGAATTAAAATTTAGAAAAGTTTCATTGACTGGAAAGAATTTGAATATTAGAACAGCAGCTTATGATGATTTCAAAACTTTCTTACAATATGCTATAAAGGATACTTATATACTTTATAAATTAGAAAAGAAAGTAGAAGATTTAGAAAAATATATGATGACTGCTGGTATAACTCAATTGGAAAAAGGTGTTAGTATTTCTTATGTATTAAAGAATTTATTGATGCAATTGTTTGATAGAGAAGATAGAATAATTGGGAATAATGTGATGTATGATATATTCGAAAGTGTAAATGGTGCTATAGTAGCTGACCCACAATTATTAGATTTAAGTGGTTTAAAAATCATGGGTCAATCTTCTTTAGTATATGACCATACTATAGATTTAGATGCATCTTCAGAATATCCAAATCTTATGATATCTTTCAATATTGCTAAAAATACTATAATATTTAGAATTACTAAAATAACTAGAGAAAATGATGAAATACCTATTGGAACTGGTGAGCAATTAAATAAAATGTTACAAACCAGGAGAACTTCTATATTCACATTATGTAATAAGTTTTTAAACTTACCTAATATAGAATATTTTTTAAATAAATTAAAAGGTATTAAGAATGGATAAATTTTATAAAGTTAATACGATGACTTTAATTAAAACCTTTGAAGAATGTGAAAGAGATATAATAATTGGAAATCGATTAAATTATTGGAAAGCTTGTATTAAAATACAGTTTCTTTTTATACAAGAATCTGGAGATAGATATTTTTCTCTAAGAACAGAATTCAATTCACACAATTGGATAGAATCATTTACAAAAGAAATGATGAATTTATTCGATATTGATAAATTGATTATTCCAAATTTAGAAGCAGTAAAATTGAAATATGAAATTTAGAGAGGTAAGTAAAATGACAAAACTAGGCGATACTTTAGATAAAATAGTCAATATTTTAGAAAAACAACAAAAACTAATAGATAGATTAGAACAAAAAATAATAGATTTAGAATTAAAAATAAGTCTTAAAGAAGCACATCATGAATGTAAATGTAAAGAGAAAGAATGTAATAAAGAAAAACAATTTAGATGGAAAACAGATTTAACAAATGAACTTAAACCATCAACAGATGAAGAGTTTGAAAAAGAAGGCATAAGTCATGGTGCTTCTTATTAGGAGAAAGTAAAATGAGTAAAACGAGTAAATATAGTGAAATCGAAAAAAGAAAAATCATAGAAGAGTACCAACAAGAAAATGACCCACATTATTATGGATGGGGAATTCCTCATGAAAATTATAAAAGAAGACGACCTCTTACTGATAAAGAAAAGGAATATATTCAAAAAGAACTTCAAAAAGAATTGAATAAAGCTATAGAAGAAGCTGATAAAGTAAAAAATGAAGATTTTGTTCCACCTTTTAGAAGAAAATAAATATTTTAAAAGAGAGGGAGAAATCTCTCTCTCTTTTTTTTATCATATTTGTAAACCGTATCAAAATAGTACCTCGTTTATATATTATGTATATGAGTTGTAAAAATATTAAAAAGTTTTATAATTCAAATTAAAAAAAACGGAGAATAAAAATGACTAAAAAAATTTCAAAAAATTATTTTAAAATAGTTGAGGATATGAGAAATATCCCAGCTATTAAAAACATGTTCATAAAATCTTCTATGGACATGTTAAAAAATTTAAAAGATAAAAATTTTGCAGAGAGTAAATTCTGTGCAGAATTTTTGAAAAAGAAAAACTCATCTGATGATGAGTTTGTAGCTGCATTGTACATATGTGCAGCTATATTAAGAAAAAATAAGAAAATTAGCAATATCCAATATTGCGGTTTTCTTAAAGGTTTAGAAGAATAAAACTAAACCTTAAAAAAAAGAAGGCTTAAATGCCTTCTTTTTTTTTATAAATATATTATCATAATGATTAAATAAAGTAAAGGATTTTTGTATGGAGTTTTTAGAAAAAGAAGAAAGAACTGTTAGCGATATTTTATATAAAATAAAACAAACTATAAATAAAAATTATGGTGGTAGAATTGTTAATTGTAACGGTGAGATAATTCCTTATAATAATTTTTTATCTGCATTAGATTTTGATGGAGATTATATAAGTGAAAGAGAAACAATTAGATGGGATTTAGCAATGATACATTTTACACTTAATATTGATATTCCTCTTACAAATCTTCATGTATTTTATTTAACATTTGATGATAAAAAAGAACAATATAAACAAAAATTGAGGATGGATATATGAATTTCATAGGTAAAATTTGTATCAATGAAAATAGACAAGGATATATCAATATTATTATGAATATATCAACTTTTGAATTGGTCATTTCATCAACACATAGTATAAGTGAATTGAATTATTTGATGAATAAAATTATTATATCATCAAAAGAATTTAGAAAAACTTTTAATTCCGAAGATATAAAAACAGTTTTTTCATATTTTAATTTTAGTATCTATTCTTTGAATAAAGTAAATTTTTCCATTAATGATGAAATTATATTTAAATATGTAAAAGGAGAAATGTGATGAATTTTATATATGGTACTTGTTTTCAAGAAAGTTTAGCTTGGGGAGTAAAATCATTTTTCGTCCATCGTCAAATATTAACCAAGTATAAAAAAAAGAAAATATATGTTTAAATTTAAACATTTTACTTATATTCATGAAGGCATGACTAATGATAGACCAGATGAAGAAGGTAATGACCCTTTTAGTTACTTTGCCGAAATGCAGCGATATTTAACAAATAAAAAGGTTGTTGTAAAACTTATTAATAAAGAGGTATAGTATGGGTTTTATTTATTATTTACAATATCATCTTGGATATCTCGATTGTAAAAAAATAATTTTGACACATAATGTAAAAACAATGTATGGATTGAACTCTTTTGCAACAAAATTCAAAGAATTCAATAAAAGATACCAATTAAATGAAAATGTAGGATATTTTAGATATATAGAAGAATTTGAGTATTTTCTTTTATACAGAACAAATATTGTGATTAAATATATAGATGGAGAATTATAATATGGATTTTTGTAGAGTTATAGCATTAAACGTTTGTATGTATGGAAATGAAAGTAATGATAGGATAGATTTTTTTAATGAAATTTTATCCTATTGTAAGTTCATATTAAATAATTGTAAAGAAGAAAAATTTGATATACATTTTTTCTATGCTGATAGTGGGGATGACCAACGTACAAAACTGATATTTAATAAATGTTATAATGATTTTATATTCAAACATTATAATCCTTTTCATTCTAGTTGGGTAATAAATGAAAAAGAGTATAAAATTTATAAAGATACATTATCGAAACAAAATTCAAAATTAATAACAGAATTGAGAAAAAAAATCATGTGATAGGATTATAAGAAATAAAAATTATTTATAAAAAAAAAGAGGAAATCTAAATCCTCTTTTTTTTATATTTGATTACATAGTTTTGTGAAGAAATCTACAATTTCTTTACGATTACTATTTATGTATTTATCAGATAATCTTCCATATCTATTATCTTTAATTTTGATATTTAATAAAGTAACTATGAATGTTACATTTTCTCTTCTAAAAGATTCATGAATATTGTATAAATTATAATTTGGAGACCTATCTATTATACCGCGTTCATCTACATGAAAAGACATTATTTGTTCTATTTGTAAATATCCTATCATTATGTATTTTTCAAACCTAAACCAAGCAATTGGACTATCTATAAAAAGCATCATATTTTTATATCTCCATATTGAATTTTTCAACTAATAGATTCATAGAATATACTAAGTTTTTAGTTTTTTCATATCTATTATATCTTGATTTCACTATTTCATATTCTTCATTTGTATAATCACTTGTATAATGGAATCTAATGACATTGTAAGACGGATATTCAGTGTAGAAAAAACTAGGACTAATTGTTTCAATTTGAACTAAAGTATTCATCTAAATTTCCTTTAATTTTGATTGATACATGAAAAATTGAAATAATATTTGATTTATAAATCTTTGATAACTTTTAAATCTACTATGTGTACCATTGTTCCAAAGTTCAACTCTTCTTCCATCAAAATAATCTCTACAATCTAATTTTTTACATAATATTTCTCTTTTATGTTGCATAGGTATTCCATCCATTATTAAATCTTCTTCTCTCAAAGGAAAATTATATACTTTAGTTAATCTAAAATCCATCTCAACTCCTCTTGAAATAAAAAACAAAAGAAGAGGGATTTCCCCTCTTCCTTTTATAGCCAATTGACTTTTCTTTAAACAAAAATTATTTCTTTTTGTTATCTGTAGTAGCTATTTGATAAATTTTAATAGCTGCTAGAGTTAAAACTACACCAGTTCCAAGTCCGATGTAAGTGTTTTTGTCTTTAGCTACTTCTTGAACATTGGACCATATAGAAGCCCATTGATTGTTGTTGCTTTTAGCAACAGGTTTTTGTGAATTTTCACTCATGGTATTTCTCCTTAAATTTAAGTTATATTAATGTTTGACAATAATATTTTTTTAATATTATTATTAAACTTATTTTGTAGTTTTATATACATTTTCTAATTCTTTGCAATTAGGATATTCTTTTAAACTAATTTCTAAATTAGTTTTAGTCATTTCTTTAAAACTGCCATAAAATACAGCACCTAATGATGAATATATCCTAAACAGTTCAGATAAATATTCAAACATACTTTTATCAAGTATTTCGGAATCAATCCCATTTATTGGTAAGAAGCCAGCACTTCTCATATTTTTAATAACTTCTCTTATTTGATTCATTTTATATTTTTCCTTTTTTTCTTCAAAAGAATCACTTTGTATTAAAGCATTTTTTATTATTTCATCTGGAGTGGTTATTATATTTTTATAATCACTTAAATAAAATAATGGAAGGTTATCTATATTCATTATAGACATAGATTCTCCTTTTTTAATTAAATTAAATAATTCTTTTTGAGCAGAAAAATATTCTCCAAATTTCATTTCACATAAACCATAAGAGAATTTATCATCTTCTGTTTTTATAGTTACCATAAATAACTTATCATTTGGTATATCATTTAAATCTAGCATTTCACTATCATATTCTACTATACCATATAACCTTAAAGAATTGATTAATACTTTTTCCTTATCATATTCAAATACTTTTGATTCCATTTATTTTCTCCTTTTAAATCATTGAAATAATATAGTAATTATTTATACATTAGATTGAGCTGTTTTGCCTTCTGGAATAACTATAATGAATTTAGTTTCTGGATTATCTTGAACATCTCTGTTTCTAAAATATTCCAAAGTTTTATCAAATTCTTTATATTCTTTATTCACTACTTTAATGTAATTAAAATTTTTACTATCTATAACTGCTTGGTCTTTTAAAACTTCTTTTACTTTATCTACACTTTGTATTTTGTGATGCATATTTGGATTATCTCCACCATCTTTAATTTCTATAATTAAATTAAATTCTGGCATATAAAAGTCTGGCATATAAATATGCATAGCTCCTTCATATTCATATCTGAATACTTCAGGGCAATTTACTATATCGGTAGAAGTAAAATTCTTTTGTTTTACACAATAATCTATAAAATCCCATTCATAAGTTCCCATACAAGTAATTTTTACACCATCAGGAAATATATAAGGTTTACTAATACTTCTTCCTTCTTGTAATTTTCTTTGATAATCAGGGTCTTCCATAGGATTAATTGTACCGTGTTTTCTTTTAAAATTCTTTTCCCATTCTGCTCTAGCTTTTGCTTTGCAAGCATCTGAACAATACCGTTCATATCTACCTTTTTCTTTATTCCATTCTGTCTTATTTTGTTTACAAATTACACATAATTGATATTCTTTATTATATTTTCTATTGAATACATATTGGTCAACACCTATTCCTTCGGGTATTAAATCAGAATGTTTTTCTTCTACATGAGAATAAAGTCTAACCTTACTATCGTATTTCATAGGACAATCAGGACATCTAAAAACTTTTTTCTTTTTTTCATTATCTAAATATGATATAGTTTTATGGTTAAACATTATTTTTTTCAATACTACAGTATTCATAATAAGAATCCTTATTTAAAATTATATTAATTTGTTTGACCCTCTATAACCTATTATTCACATGATAATATAAATTATTGATAAAGAGTATAACTATGAGTACTAAAAATGAAGTAGATTTTGGTTTAAAATCTGATATAGAAGGAAATTTATTTAGAATTTCTAATAATAATACAAATGATTATAGTAATCATTTATTAATAAGCAATATTATAAATGCATTGAAAATATATCCTGGTAAAAATAGATTATTTCCTACTTTTGGACTTGCACAATATTTATTAAGAATAGGTGCTTCATTTAAAACTAAAGATGAAGCTGCTGCAGATATAAATAACTTTCAAGCTGCTTTACAAGAGCATTACAGAACAGATGTAGAAGTAAAAGCAGAATATTCTAATTTAGAAGATGAAGTTACTTTGACTATAGATTTAGGAGATTTACCAGGTAAAATAGTTTCTAGTGTTAAAAGTGGTAGGTCTAATTCTACTACTATTAAAAGTGAATATATTCAATAAAAAATGGAGAAATAAATTATGGAAGAACTTGTAGATTTGTATAGTGGAAAACGTTATACATCAAGACAGAGACCAGAAGGTCAAAGAATAGAAATGAGATTAGGAGCAGATTCTAACAAAGATGGTGCTCCGTTAGAAGAAGAAGCTCAAGTAGAATTAGAATACATGGACCTTCTAAATTTAGATAAAAAATATGCTAACGAATTACAAAGGGATATTCAATTTTATGATAAACTTGTAAATATGAAACCCAATGAAATAGAAAATAATATTGATGCTGTTATGGAAGGTATGAGAGATATAGCTAAAAATCCTATAGCAGGAGAGTTATATACTTCAGCTTTAGCACAACTTACACCATACATGAAATCTGATATGCTTGATGAGTTATTGATTCTTAAAGCTAAAAGTATGTATGAAATCAATTCTAAAACTTATAATGCAGAAAGAGAATTGAACGCTAGGGCATATGAAAAATATGTCAAAGCTAGAGTAGATGAAAATCTTCCAATTTCACATCAATACAATAGAATGATAGCACAAAGAATAGCAGAAGCAAACAGTAAAATAGCTAGTATCTCCAATGCATATGATAAAGCTAAAAATGTATATGAAAACGAAACCACTTACTTTTGTGATGCTAAAAATCTTGGTGATGGTATAAATGTAAAAGCTAATAATGTTTTGATAGTAAACAATAATGGTGAAAGAATTACTTTTAATAATAAAGAAGTTATAGATATGAAACTTAAAGAAATAAATGGTGGAACGACAGATTCTATGATGAAAATTACTGCTAAAAAATTTAATACTATAGAAGATGATGATGAATTAGTATCAGAATAAAAGAAATATATTATAACTCTAGATAAATAAAGGAGTTCTGATATGTATAGAATAGCAGTAATAGCGGATATACACTTTGGAGTTAGAGATAGTGAAAAACTTTATAAGGAATTGAAAGATAATTTTATAGAAATATTGAAAGAAAAGAAACCTGATTTGATATTTATAGCTGGAGATTTATTTCACAATAAACTTTCTGTAAATTCTATCCATAATCAAATGTGTAATAATTTCATACACGATTTAAATGATTTAGAAGGAGTAAAAATATTAATAGAAGGTACTTTCTTACATGACCAATTTCAATTAAAATCTTTTAATCATTATAAATCTAAAGATTTTAGAATATTTTTAGAAGCTAGTGTATTTCGATATAAAGATTTGAAATTTTTAATATTACCAGAAGAAAATATGTTGAATTATAAAAATTATTATGAAAAACTTTTAAATGATAATTATGATTTCATAATTGGTCATGGAATGTTTTCTCATGTAGGCAGTTATACAAAACATGAAACTACTAAAACTAAAGTTATGTGGAATGTAAATCAATTTGAAAATAATGTGAAAGGATTGGTTATATTTGGTCACATTCATACTAGGACAGAGTATAAAAATGTCTGTTATCCCGGGAGTTTTAGTAGAGATTCTTTTGGTGAAGATGAAGATAAAGGATTTTATATTATAGATTATGAAAATGGAAAAATTATTAATAAAGAATTTATTATCAATAAAGATGCTCCTAAATATCTTTCTATAAATATAAATAAAATTCCTAAATCTTCTTTAGAAGAAATGTTAAAATATCTTAGAGAAAAATCTGAATCTAATGATTATTTAAGAATAGTCATTGATGAAGAAATATCTGAAGAAATTTCTAATAATATTTCTGCTTTTGTAAAAAATAGTAAAAATGTTTCTGTTATAAAAAAGAAATCTAAACATTTACAATCTTTAGATGATATAAAGAATGAGAAATATCTTGAAAATCAAAAAAGATTAAAAAGGTTTGAAGGTAAAGATATTGTAGAAATTACTAAGATTATAGCTAAAGAAAAATTTAACATGGATTTGACTAACGAAGAAATAAATTCAATACTTAATGAAAATTAATATAGAGGGAGTAAATCTCTCTCTATATTTTTATTTTTTAAAGGAGATTAAATATGAAATGGTTTACTACAAAAGGTGATAAATTTGAATTTTCTATTAAAACTTTACATAGAGAAGGTATATATAACTTTATAAAACAATTAAAAGATTTTAATTCTTATCTAAAAGAAAGAGAAGAATATTTAAATAAAATAATTAAAGCTCATAAAGAAAATCAAATGAGTCAATTGATAACTAAATGGGTAATTTATGAAGATGCTACTCCAGATGAGATACTTCCTCAATATAGAGAAGGTTTAGATAGAGAATTTGCTATAGCTAGGATAGCTAGAGAAGATATGATAGAAATTGCTCAAGAATTTAATATGGTAAAAAATGATTTAATCTATAGGTCTCACAAAGAGAAAATAGAGTATATATTATACGAGAGCATCCATTTAATTTTTCAAATAACTTCATACATTCCTATGATTGAATCAATATTTGAAAATTATTTGCATAAATATAACAAAAATTTGGAAAGGGGATAAAAAAATGAGTAATGTTGAAGAATTAGATATGAAAGATTTAGGAGGAGTTCCTATAAATAAAGCAGATTTCTTTAGAATAGATTCTTTAGATTTTGTAAAAGGATTAAATTTAGATTTAGGAACAACTGCTGACCCTAATTATTCTCATTTTAAACAATTTGCAGATGAAATGAAATCAGCAAATATAGAATTAATAAATCTCAATGATATAGCTAATGAACCAAGTCAAAATTATGAAAATCTTGATTTGAATGGTAATTATAACAGTAATTTTGGTAATTCTGGATTTAGAGATTTTATATTGAATATTGCAAATGGTTTAGCTTCTATAGCATCCAACTATGATTATAGTGTAACTTCTCAATTTAATGAAGATGGTTATGCAGAATTCTCTGGAGAATCATATGGCATTGGAGATTTATATAGAACTGAACAAATTAAAGAATATTTAGATAGGAGTTAATAAATGAGTGATATAGGTTTAAGCAATAATGGATTGGATGAACAGCATCTTAAGATAAAAGAAATAATAGAAGCCTCCGATACTTTAAAAAAGAGAACTAGAGTTATGACAGGATTTGCTATAGAAAAATTTCCAAATTATTATTTTGGTATAGAAAACATGGCAAATGATTTGAGAGAATGTATAGAAACAGCAAATTCTATTATAACAAATACTAGAAACTATATAATAAAAATTCTGACAGATAGAAATCTAAATGAAAATGATTTAAATAGCATATTACAAATAAAAGCAGAAACTGTAGAAAAGTTAGAAAAATGTAAACTTAAGTATGAAGATATTGGTTTACAAACTTTACAAGATGCATTTTTTGCAGATACATTTGGAGCAATATTCATTAGAATGAAAGAGAATCCAAAATATATAAATACAGATTCTTTAAAATATTTAACTAATTTTCAAAACAATACAGATTATATTTTACACAATGTAAAACAAATTCCTTCTTTAATCAAATCTGCATTACATTATATTAATCAAATAAAGGTATAATTATATGGAAAATATTACTAAAGAAGAATATGAAAAATTAACTGATTCTATAAAAAAGACTAAAGAACTTTATGATGAACAATATAGTAATTTAGTCTTATTATTTAATCAATTAGTTGGAATGAATCAAGAATCTGATGAAAATAGAAAGAAAGTTAAAGAAGACCCTTCTTATATTTCTTTAAAGAAAACTCTCATAGATATGAATTCTGTACAATTAGGTAAATTAAAAGATTTAATTAAGAAAGGTACAGATTCTTATTATGATTTCGATGAAATTGAGCATTTAGAATATGCAATAGGTTTAACTAAACTTAATGATAGTATGCTTAATCGATTGAGAGAAAATAGAGATTTGTTAAGAAGGTGTCTTATAGAGTTTGATAGATTTGAAAAATCTATTTTATAATTAATTAGCAAAATATATATTATATTTTTGATATCAAAATTTATTAAAAGGAGATTTTAGTCATATGGCTACAAAGAAAAAATCAACTAAAAAGAAAACTGTTGCCAAGAAAGCAACAAAAAAAGTTACTAAAAAAGTAACTCCAAAAAAGAAAGCAACTAAGAAAGTTGCTCCTAAGAAAAAAGTCGTTAAGAAAACTTCGAAAAAAATAAAAACTCCTAGTGGTAGTTATACAATTCCTCAAGTAACTTTAGGTCCTAACTATTGGAGAGATATAGAAAATGGTATCAAAGATGCCATAAAAGAAGGCTATGCTGAAATAGCTTACTATGACTCAACTCTTGGTTTGAGACTTCATGTTAAGAAAGACGGTAAAGTAATTATCGAAACTGGATGGAATAGAACGTTTGCTAATGCGGCTCTTCCAAGTGGTTATGAACTTGCAGAATACGATGTTAATAAAAAGAAAATCAATACTATGAGCGGTTCAGCTGAAGGTATGAATGCGCCTGCAGGTAGAGATGACGATTATGACGACGACGATGACGATGACTACGATGAAGATTATGACGACGACGATGACTACGATGAAGACGATGACGACGACGATGACGATGATTATTAATCGATAAAAACAAGCGTTTATTCATAAAAAAAACTTTATGAGAGACTGGTTTTCCAGTCTCTTATTTTTTTCTTTAAAAGGATATGTGTATGGATTTGAGAGAATGGTTGAAAGATGTAAAACTTAAATTTAAAAAAGGTAATAAATTAGTTTCTGAGCCTAAAGAACCTTTATTTAAAAAATGGATACTCGAAGAAATCAAATATAGGTATAACATCGGTTCGATGAGGAAAAATAATGTTTATCTCAATATTGGTGAATATAATAATTTAGATGAAGAAACTATAATAACCGAAAATTGGAGTTTAGATAGAATTGCACAATATTTTTGCGCTGGTTATGAGTTAATGCACGTGGATGGAAGAAATAGTTCTTTCATATTTCTATGGAAAAATGCATTGCCAATAAAACATATGAAAGAAATACCACTTTTAATTAATGTACTTGTTGCATATAAAGAATATTTAGGTGGTGGACCTAATTCTGTTTTATGGAATAAATTGAGAGAGGAAAAAGGTCATGTATATACTATAAATCTATATAATGAAATAAATGAATATACTTCTTATCATTATATAGCTTCTGAAGTTAATAGCTCTAGATTGGATGCGTTTTTCAGAGATTACTGTGATATAATGGATGAATTTGCAGATAAAAGTATAGATGATGTTTCATTTAAAAGATTGATGAAAGGTATAAAGAATAATTATTATCATGATAAGAATGATGCATATATAGCTGCAAGTAATATTATGGTAAATCATTCATTAGGATTACCTATAGAAACTTTAAATGATTATTATAAAAAATTTCAACAAATACCAAAAGAAACTATAAGAGAGGGAAATTCCCTCTCTTTTTTTTTTCTTATCCGAGTTGAATCCAGATATTATACATATACACAAATATAAATTTGGAGGTCCATATTGTATGCAGAATGATATATTCTCAATAGATGAACCTATATTAAAGTACAAATTGTTTTTTAAAGGAAAAGACTTTGTTACTTTAATAAATATGGTTCATTCTATCGAGCTTAATCATCATCCAATTGTAAAAAGTCGTTTAATAAAACAACTCTTACATTGGATGTACAAGAATGCTATAATTATATGTAAATGGCATTTGGAAAATTAAGAAAAAAATATTTCATTCTGAATTTATGGAGAATTCGTTTTGTATTTGCTGAAACGCATCTTCCTAAGAGAGAGGGTTTATCCCTCTCTTTTTTTTTCTAATTTTGTTATAATTTATATATTATTTTAAAAATTAAAATAGTAGAATGTGAAAGGAGAAATCATGATTCAAGAACCAAATATGTTCAAACGAAAGATGTATTTTGAAAAACCTTTGATAGAAATAATGGGAACTTTTTTATTTTATCTCGCAAGGCAATCGCCTATTGTGAAAAATAATTTCCATAAATCTGTAAGAGAACTTTTAGTAGATAGTTTTACCTATATGAATAGGATAGTTAAGTTTTATCCAGCAGATTATAATGCAATTTCTATGAAAGATGAATTTGAAAGAAGTCTAAGAGTAATGGATACTCGTATGAAAACATTTATGGAAATGAATATTGGAGAAGTCTATCCATTTATAACTGAGAGAACTGATAAATCTGATGTATTTATTGAAATATTAGAGGATGCATTAATTAAATCAATCAGTAAAGTTTTCGAAATAGATTTATCCAAAATAGTTTTCAAAAGCAAAAATAAGATAACTTATAGAAAATATTTTGAAAATCTTCTTGAAAAAGAAGAATTTTTACCATTGAAAGAAAGTATGATAGAACATAGTCAAAATATAATGGATACTCATATATTGTATGACTATTTAATTGAAATGAAAGTAAAGCATCCTAAGTATAAGAATAACAAGTTGTATAGAGATTTTTTATGGTTTTATATGTTAAATACTATGATGATTTATAGTATTGGTGTTAGGGAATCATTATTTGAAATACAACTCAAGTCGTTAATATTTGAAAAAGTGTTATATAAAGAAGTAGAAGATACTACAGAAATGAAGTTTGATATAAGTCTCATGAAAATATTTTTCAGACCAGTATTTTCTAGTTTTGAAATGAGAATGCAAAGGTATATGCCGTTTATAAAGAATCTAAATAAAGAAATGGACGATATAAAAGGAGAAATTAAATGAATATAGAAGATTTGTTTTTAACAAAGGAAGAAGGTAAGAATTTAGAAAATGCATTAATATCTTTCGTAGATTTAACAGAAGAATTTGGTAATATAATTAAAGAATCTACAAGTGAAGAGATGTTTGATGTGAGTACTGTAGTAAGAGAAGCTATAAGTAGAAAAGATTTACAATATGCAAAGAATACTAAACATTCATTGATTGAACAATATTCGATGAATAGAAATCCATATGAAGTAGAAGTTCTCAATCTTGGTGATATAAATATGGCTCATATCTTAGCTAATATTATGAATTCATTCATAAATGAAGCTAGAATGGAAATAGCACAAAACTGTCATTGTTTCTGGATGAATTATGCAGGAATAACAGCAACAGAAAAAGCACAAATAGTGAAACTTTTCAAAAACAATGTTTGTATCAATGAAAACATTATGGAAGTCTATTTAAACAAATCAAAACATGATATAGCAATAATTGACCAATCTGGAACTAAAATGGTAATTCCAGCGGCAAAAGATGCAATGTTCAATTTGACTACTAAAGAATTTGATGATGGTTTATGGGGAACAAATGAAACAGATAAGTTGTGGATAATTAGATTCCAATTAGATAATTTAAATCATAAATATCCATTAGATGAAAAACATGAACCATATTATCATATATATAATAAGTTTGAATGTAAAATACCTTTAGCAGGTGAAGAACCAAATTATATTCCAGAAAAGAATCTTTTAGTATTTAATTCAGAAGCTCATATGGAAGGATATTTAGCATCCTTTGGAATAGATGGTTTAGAAGCTGTAAAAAGATTTATTAAACAAAAAATAGCTCAGGAATATTTCCCAGTGGAAGGAATGTATACTTCGATGATTAATCTTTCACCTAAACAAGAATTGTTTACAATAGTATTGGATAAATGTGTAAAGATTCCTAGAGTTACAAAAGAAAAAGTTGAAGAATTTCTTGGTGAAGAAATAGAAGATGATGATAAGATAGCAGTTTTGGTAGAAGCTAATTATAAAGAATTAGCTAGAGGTTCAAGACATTTATTTTATATTGAAAAAGAAAACGATGGATTTTATTCGTTAAAAAGTAAAAATTTAAATAATAATATTACTTTGGGTAGGGTAGATATGACTTCTAGAGCATTTATGTTAGAGAAGAAATATATCGAACCTTTTGTGTTATCCAATGGATATCCAGTATTTTTATCTGAAGAAGAATGTGAACATTTTATTCATCATTATGGTAAGAAAACAGGTTACAATGTAGTATTAAATTATTTGTCTGCAATGGGTGCTGATAAAGCAGAAGCAGTAGCAAAATTAAAACATAATTTCAAATGGAATTTGAGAGAAACTGGTAAATCAATTGCAAAGTATTTAGGAATAGTAGCATTGAGTTCTGCTGGAACATGGATAATTAAAGAGCTTATAAAGAAAGGTATAGTTTCAAAAGAACCAACTACACAAACTGCTATAATGAATTTAACATGTGGCATTAAGAGTCCTATTCCAGATGTGACAGATGGAAAAAGTTTTTTAGATTATTTAGTAAAATTGTGTAAAGCATTGTTTAGTAAGAAAAAAGACGAAAAGAAAATAAAAGAATTTATTAACAATGTTAAGAGTAATCCAATGAGTTCTCCAAAGAATATAGTAAAAGTAGTTAAAGTAGTAAAGAAAATAAAGAAAGAGGATAAAAAAGTGAAAGAAGGTATTAAGACAATGGGAAAATTAAGAAAAACTGGAACAGCTTTAGATAAAGCTAGAACTGCAGTAGATATATTAAAAGAAGCAGAAGAAAGTGAAAATAAAACAGCAGCACTTATAAGTGAAGTAAAAACTGCTAGAAATGATTTGAGAAGTATATTAAAAGATACCAAAACATATTTGAGTGATAAAGTTACTAAACTTTTAGATAAAGTTAAGTCTTCTATAAATTCATTCAAAGAATGGGTAGTTAGTTTGAAAATATTAGATAAATTAAAATCTGTAGGTACCAAGATTAAAAATGGTGCGATACATGCATGGAAATTTACAGTAGATAAGGCAAGATGGGTTGGCTCCAACATCAAAGCAGGTTGGTTCTGGTTGCTAACTAAAGTAGGTTTAAGAAAAGAAATTGGTAATGGATTTACTTTAGCATTGAGACTCCTTTAATATGATAAAAACCATACTTTATAATTTCAATATCTTATAAACAGTATATTATGTGGTTACGAAATTATAAGGTATGGTATATTTATGGCAAAGTTTAGTTTTAATGATAGTGGTAGAATGAGATATTCTATTATTACAGAAAGGTTTTTAACTTCAGTATTAAAAATATTAGTTTCAGATACAGAAGTACAAAAAAGAAGTATCAATAATTTAATAAAACTTTTCAATAGTTTAGATTTGCGTTATTATTATGATAGAGATATAACAGTTGGTACATTAATTAAAGTAATAGAATTGATAATTGGTAATAGATTAGTAAATAAGAATAATATCGATATAGATAATTTCATTTTAGAAATAGAATCATTGATTTCAAATGAAAACAATGGTGAATGTATAAATAATCTAATAATACCAACGATTTTAAATGCAAAGGGTAATTTATATCCACATGATTTAGAAATAATGAATACGGGGTTAGATATTCAGTTAAAATATGGCAAAATCATAATGATGGCTGATGATTTAACTCAAGTATTTAATGCATTAAGAACTTCAACTGGCGCAGATTTAATAGAAGCTTTGGGAAATATGAGAAGTTTATTCTCAAATGCTTTAGAATATTTTAGAGAAACAGATACACAAATTGGTGTAAATAATATAATCCATACTTCTGACCCAGAATTTATGGATACAATGATAGAAACTTATCAAAAGATGACCAATCCAGCATCAGTATTGAGAACTGGATTACAACTCTACAATAAATTACTTTCAGTTAGAGGTGGTTTTGAAGGTGGTAAGTTTTATATGATTTATGCTAAAATTAATAGTTTTAAATCAGCATTGTTAGAACAAATAACTCGTATGATTCAACAGTATAATTCAGAGATATTTATAGCAGAATATAAGAAAAGTGGTAGAAGACCAACCATATTGTTCATTTCATTAGAAAACAGTTTAGTAGAAGATAATAGTAGATTGTTTAAAATGTATACTGAATATGATATAGAAGTAATGAAGAATATAGATGAAATGAGAAATATATGGTTAAAACATTATTCTAAAACAGATTCTTTTATAGATATTTCGATGTTTCATGGTGATGCTGGTTCTGTAAAGGTATCAGACATCAAAAACATGATAGATACATTAAATGACGAAGGTTATAAAGTAATAGCTTTAGTATTAGATTATTTTGAATTATTAAAACCTGAAGAAGATTATGCAAGATTAGAAGTAAGAATGCAACATACGAAGAATGGCGATGGGTTATTAAATATAGCTAAAACCTATGATATTCCAGTAATAACAGCACATCAGCTTAATAGAATTGGTGATGCTACTTTAATGAATGCAAAAGATTCTGGAGCAATGAATGTAGTACAATTGATGAATAATCAATTCATAGGTGAAAGTTTTGGTATAGAAAAATCGGTTTCTCATTCTACCTTTATCAATATAGAGAAAAATCCATTTGATGGTAAGGTTTATTTGACTGTTAAGTCGAATAAGAATAGAAGTAAACAGAGTGATGTAGATTACTTTGTTCATGAAATAAAGGATGGTATATATTTAGAAGATGATATAGATTTACCTGAACCATTGAGTAAAAGAGCAATAACAGTAGATACTGGAAATGAATTAGATTTCCATGTAGATACTAATGAAGGAAAACGTGGTGTTAAAGACCCTACGAAACATAAAATTGCTCCTAAGCAAAGTCAGGAAAAAGATTTGTATCAGAAACCAAAAGTTACATTTACAGATGTAATAAATGCTATGCATAAAGCTAATAAAATCATTAGCATATTTGCTAAGGGTTTTGACGAATATGGATATACTAATTTGATAAGCCGGGATTTTAAAGTCCTTTGTGGTGATTATATTTATAACGAAGAAGATTTCAAAGAACTTGATTTCTATCAGAGTTAGCATGATTTCCAATAAAATGAAGTATTGTGTATTAAGTATAGTCAGTGCCTAGATTTCCAATAAAATGAAGTATTTAGAAATTAGGTATCTAATAATTTTTCCAGAAATGATGTAAATTATAATATTCGACATAAATTAAAAAGAGTAGGGTTGTTCCCTACTCTTTTTTTTTGTTTAAAAGAAGGATTTATCATGAATAAAATTGATAAATGTATATAACTTTTCATCGTATTTTGAATTCGTGATGAAAGAAATTTATAACCATTGTAACTTTTAAATTCATGAACCTAACCTTTAATTAAAATAATTAAAGGTCTCCATTAAAATTTTTAATTATAAAAAAAAAAGAAAGTGTAAAAGCTTTCTTTTTTTTTTCACATCATTTTGTTATAAAGGTTTTTAAAAGAAAACACTATTCTTTTTTTTCGACATTTTTATATAAATTTGAAAAAAAAATATAAGGAGCATGGATATGGTTTCTATACCAACAGTCGATTTTATTAGAAAAAAGCACTATTTGGATATCATATTAGAAAAAATTCTCCCTATAGAAAAAGAAAGATTCCCAGAAATGTTTGTAGAAAATACAAATAGTTCTATGATGGATATGGGTGGTGAGGAAAGCAAACCAGAACCCACTATAAATAATAATATTAAAAGTTTTGAAAATATAGAATTTACTTCTAAATTATCTGATTTAGATGAATCAGATTTACAATGGATAGACTTTTATTTTAGTCAATTGGAATTCTTAAAAACTTTTTCTCAAGAATATTTTTCAGTAGATGATTATAATTCTACTTACACTTCAGTTAAACATTGGTTTAAAGCATTATTAACTGAAGGATATTGGGACCCAGAATATACAGATAGAATTCTTACTAATTATTATGAAACTAAAGTAATGAATTATACTCTTATAAAAGAGTCTTCTTCTTATTTTAATGAATCCAATATTTATGAATTCTATAATATGCCAAAATGGTTCTACAATACTTTAGCAAGTATAGTTAAATTTAAAGAAGAAATAGTAAAAGAAGATGGTTCCATATATTTTGGAGAATCAAGATTATTAAATAAAATCTATTATAATCTTTTCGATGCTGCTTTAATAATTTTAACTAGAGATTTTATATTTACAGAATCAGCTGTAGTATATGGTTTACCTTTTATAAATCAAGTAATTCATCCTAAAGAATCTGCTTGTCAAAATCTTGCTAATTTTGCTAATAGTAGTATTGCATCGTTTAAATCTATGGACCCTTCTGATACAGAAGAGTTTTCATTTAATGATACTTTACAACACAATAAAGAAACTTATTTTAAATATGAAGAAATGTTTAAGAATATTTTAGATAAGTTTAATACTAAAAATTACGAATTTATAATTAATGATTATAAATCTACTTATAATATTAAAGAATTCCAATTACTTTATGGAACTCGTGTAGAATTCTGTAAAGATTGTTTAACTTTAGTTTTATTGTATGAAATGTTGAAAAAAGAAAAAGAAATATTGAATCAATATAATGCTTTTGATAATTAAATTCAGGAGATAAGAGATGAGAGAATTTAATGGAAATAGGATTAGAGGTTCTAATCCAGCTCATTACAATTGTACTCCAAATGCTATTTTACCAGATGATTTAGTTACTCATTTGTTAAAATACTATGGTCACATTGTATTGAGTGATAAATATACTGTTTATGATAATAAGGTTTTAGAATATGAAACTATAAAACAATTATCTTTACCAGGTAATAGTTTTGATTTATCATTAGCAGAAATGGGTTTAAAACATACAAGTTTTTATAATAAACTCATGGATTATTTGAAAGAAAATATTTATATTCCGTCTAATGACTTAAAAGAATATTCTTCTAGGTCAGAAGTTAGTGAAGAGATGCATAAAATTGTTGGTAATCTAAAAGAAAAAATGGAGGATTTAATTACTATGCAAAATGACAATAACTCTTTAACACCTTTTAATGCTTTAGAAGCAGCTAATGAACAAAATCTTAAAGAACTTGGAGCACTTTTATATAAATATGAAAGATTGTTGAAAAATGCTCAAGCTTTAAGTCTTATGGGAATTAATGGTGTAAATTGTGGATGTGTTCCACCCCCACCACCACCATCTTGTAATAACAATGGAAGTTCTTCTTCTAATAGTATTATGGGAGAAATATCTAATTTACAAAATAGTAAATTAGATAAAGTAGAAGCAAATAATAAATTTGCTACTAAAGAATCTATACCAGATATAACTGGTTTAGCTTCTAAAGATGAAGTTTCTAATAATATTTCTAAAGCAGTAGAATCATCCAAAAACGATGTTTTAAGAACTGTTAGTGAAAATTATCAAGAAAAAGTATATAGTGGCAATGGTATTAAGATTTATGATGGTAAAGAAATCACTGCAGATACTAAAGTAATAGCTACTAGAGAATTTGTAGAAGACCAAATAGATGCTGCTAAAATACAAGCTGCTGGAAAAGAAATTGATTTAACTTCTTATGCTAAGAAAGTTGATGTAGAAAAGAAAGCAGATAAAATAGAAGTAGAAAAGAAAATTGATTCTGATGAAGCTGCTAAAATATATGCTACTAAGAATGAATTGAAATATAAAGCAGATGCAATAGATTTAGATTCTAAATTGAATATTGACGATGCTAAAAGAACTTATGCTACTATAAAACAAATTCCTGATATGTCAGATGTAGTAGTTTATGAAGACCTTGATAAAGTAAAATATACTTTAGAAAGAGCTATAAACAAAAAAGCTGATGTTGATAAATTGAGTGAATATGCCACTACTGGTGATTTAGCAGCTAAAATGGATAAAGGTTTAGCAGAAGATATTTTTGCTAGAAAAAATGATTTAAATTCTAAAGCTAATAAAACTGATTTGAATGGTTATGCTACTGTAGAAGAAGTTATATCAAAAATAAATGAAGCTAAGTTATCTGGCGATGGACAAAAAGTTGATTTGTCTATTTATCCTACTAAAAGTGAAGTTTCTAAAAATATAACTGCTACTGAAGAAAAAGTAAAAGCTGAATTATACAATAGTTTAGGTGGTAAATTAGATAAAGTTACAGCAGAAAATACTTATGCTAAGATAGAACAAATTCCTTCTATCAATCATTTAGCTAGTAAAGAAGAATTGACTAAAGCTATTACCGATGCTTCTACAAATTATGTAAACAAAGTAGCTTATGAATTAGAAAAAGTTAATTATGCTGATAAAGAAGAAGTTAAAGTTAAAATAGATAAAACTGAAGCAAATGAAAAATTTGCTACTAAAGAATCTCTTGATGCAGTTGAAAAGAAAGTAGACGCTATAGTTGTTCCTTCAATCGAAGGTTTGGCTAAATCAGAAGATGTAGATAAGAAAATAGCTGCTATTCAAATTCCTTCT
>ERZ808246.61-NODE-61-length-90840-cov-34.276951_pt1 | contig 90840 bp, 104 predicted proteins | sample MGYA00521083_ERZ808246 | MGnify/ENA primary metagenome ERZ808246 (study PRJEB31516, sample SAMN03275577) | gut metagenome | biome: mammalia-associated habitat; material: feces | host: Papio cynocephalus | place: Kenya | collected 2012-07-07 ... | reverse complement strand
CTGCAAAGGTGCAAAGGGTATCATCTATCCGCTTGCAACCTAATAAGCCCCTGTGAGGGCTGCAAAGGTGCAAAGGGGATCATCTATCCGCTTGCAACCTAATAAGCCCCTGTGAGGGCTGCAAAGGTGCAAAGGGGATCATCTATCCGCTTGCAACCTAATAAGCCCCTGTGAGGGCTGCAAAGGTGCAAAGGGGATCATCTATCCGCTTGCAACCTAATAAGCCCCTGTGAGGGTTGCAAAGGTGCAAAGGGTATCATCTATCCCGCTTGCAATCTAATAAGCCCCTGTAGGGGCTGCAAAGCTGCAAAGGGATCTAAACCCAGATATACCCCACGAGATAGGTAATTAAAAATTCCTTATACGTTATGGCGAGTCTAAAAAAAAGTAGGGAATTTTCACGATTACGAATTTCAAAACATTATAAAAACATTCAAATTCAGAAAATATGGAAAAGTATATTATCAATGACATGGGCAGAAAATCGACCGCAAATGTACGTTATGGTACGTTGGCGGAATTACAGGAACGTTGGCCAAACTTTCCCCACGACCCGATACCAGGAGCGCACATCAAAGTAAAAAAGTGCGACGACAATTTTCTTGACGATCATTTTCTTGCGGTACTCAACTGCGAGTATAACACGAAAAAGTATAATGAGAGCAGAAACGCACCACGATTTATTTTCGGAATAGTCTATAAATGCGATGAAAACGGAAATGTTATCTTTGCGAGCAACGCCCACATAAACATGTGGGAGGGGTATTATGGCTACGAGAAGCACGAAAACCAGATAGACAACGGGCACCTCATTATAGATGCTACGTTATAGCTACACGAGAAATCACCGGTTTTTGCAGATAGATAAAGATAAAACTTAAATTATTTGATAAGAAATTAAATATTTAACGTAAATTATTTGGTGGTTTAAAAATAAAGTAGTAACTTTGCAGCGTGAAATTAAACATATATTATATATAATATATTCACATTATAGCATTAATTAAAAAATTAAAAATTATGGAAAAGAAGAAAAATCACATCATTCTTACCACGAAAGAACGTGGCGAGTTTGCAGTATCAACGGACCAAGTAGAGGCGAACGAGCAGCTTATCCAGTTTGCCGAGCAGTGGGTAGCGAAACTTAACGCGAAGTACGCCGGCACTGGCTTGGAAGTGGTTAGCTACCGAGCAGCGACCGACGAAGAGGTTAAGGGCTTTAAGCATCTTACATCTACGACAATCACCCCAGACGAGTAAGCAACTTTTCAACAACAGGGCGCACGTTTATAGCGTGCTTGTGAAACCACAGGTTTTGGTTATAAAGGTGCGCCCGTTTCAAAAACATGAACATTATTAATAATTAATACTTAAAATATAAAGATTATGACTACAATGACAACAACACAGAGAAAAGAGAACGTGAAGGCTATCAATGGCGCACAGGTACGAATCATTAGTATTGACGATATGCTGAACGAGCATCAGGCGCAAGCTACGACCTTGAGCGGAGTATTTAAGAACGTGTTTCACTACGCGGCTTTCTGCGAGCACAATTTCAAGGCGAACATGGAGAACCGCGGCGCAGACTTAACTGAGACAACCTTTACGAGCGACCTGTCTATCGCTGAGTACTGCGAGCAGCTGCACCTCGACGGCAAGAAGACGAGCGAGGCGGTGGAAGATACTATCCAGCGAGCTTGCAAAGAGTGGTGGCACGATGAGGATTATATCATCGCCCATTGTTTGCCGTGAATGCGAAGGCATGGGAGCATCACGCCATGACGAGCGACAAGTACGCCCAGATGCGAGCATTCACCAAAAAGTGCACGAAGAGTATAGCCGTTATTACAGCGACAGATATTATACCCTTCTTGATTACGTGATGGATGAGCTATATCCAGGAGAAGAAAATGAGGGTGTACGTTATAAGATTTACCAGGCGATAGATTAAGCGTACATATAATATATCTACGAGTTATTACATTATAGGGTGTGAGCGAAATCACCGCACCCTATTTTTATTAATTATAAACTTTCAATACGACATGAAATTTGATTTTAATCATATAGACCCACGAACAGGCTTGCCACGAGAGGTAAAGCGAGAGGAGGATCGCATAAATTTAATGACAAGAATACCCGCCCGATCTTGTTATGTACGATTGCTTCAGAATAGAGTAAATTTGCGTTCTGCAGGCAATTTGCGCTATGCAGTGCGGCTATGGTATGATGTGCGCACAAAAAACACTTCATGCAGATCCCTGTGCGCCCGTTATGGGGAATTGGCACAACTACCGATTGCCGAGCGGGCAAAGGGCAGCAGGATGGATAGAGGATTGATTTTAATAGCCTTATTTGGCTTTATTTGCACCCCAGGGCACAATATATTATATAATGTATCGTTATAAATATATCCACGCCGTGAGGCGTTATGTAGGCCGTAATCTGCCTACTGATTTTAAGTATTAATTTATTTGGCGCATTCCTAAGCATAGGGATGCGCTTTTTGTTTTCGGCTATATTATAGGTTAAACATATAATATTAATATATTTTGGGTAAATATTAAAGCTATAACTATAAATAAACGTTAAATAATAGCTATAATATAAACTTTTTACCAAAAATATTTGGTGGTTTAAAGAAAAAGTAGTAACTTTGCAGCAGAAAAAAATAAAGATAAAGGTTTTATAACTTAAAATTAAAAGATTATGAACAATTCAGTTTCAATTACATCAATCGCACAGATGCCTACCGCAGCGATATTGCGAAGCATCTTTACGCTCCTGGTAGTGCTTGTCGAGCGAGTAGTAAAAGCCTTTTTACGTGCGATGACAGCGGCAAAAGTTTGGCTTACTACAAAGCACAAGTTCTTTGACGATGGCGACCCAGTAGTTTGCACCGGATGGCAATTCATAGGCATAGCCTTCGCATCTTGCGTGGTCGCATTCATCTTGGGTATCGATTATACATCATTATTCATCTAATTATAGTTATCAAGATTATTCACAATTATTATTCACATTATAAGCCCTTTAAAATATTATAGATTATAGAAAAGCAGAAAGTATTAGGGCACGCTGTTATATTCTCTTATTATTTGGGGTACAGGTTCACGACATAATAGAGGCTTTGCGCTCTTTGCAGTCTTCTTCGTTCGAAAAAAATGCGAGTTATGAGGAGTTGGCATCGGTTATTAATATGCGCTTTGACATCGAAGAGCGTGCAGCGTTGCACCTAAAAGCCGATGCTTTCCGCATCCTCTTTGGACACGACCCGAAATCCAGTAACAAAGCCGCATAAATCAAAATAAAAGAGTTTGAGGGAATCGACGACCCTTTCCCTCTTCTCTTTATAGGCTGCAAAATTATTCACCGAAAATTTTAAAAATTTAAATTCAATCGTTCATTATGGACTATCAAAATATATTTAACCGTGATTTCTTCCCCACACCTCGCGAAGTGTTCGAGCAAATGACGATGGGCGAAACCCTCGCCGATGCGGTAGTATTAGAGCCTTCCGCAGGTTCGGGCAACATCATTAACTATTGCATGGAGCAGGGCGCACGATACACCAAAGCTTGCGAGATTAACGATACTTTGCGCCAGTCGCTCGTAAATAAGTGTTGCGTTATCGCTTCCGACTTCTTCACCGTCCGCCCTGAGCGAATAACCGATGTTACGTATATTATCATGAACCCGCCATTTACCACAGCCGCAAAGCATGTTTTGCATGCCTGGGAGATAGCACCTCAAGGCTGCACGATATTAACCGTATATCCAACAAGCCATTTTAAAAGGTGCGACACCATGGAAAAGAAGGTTAAAGAGTTGGTGGAACTTTACGGAAGCCGTGAGGACATCGGCGACGCATTCAACCAGGGCACGGCAGAACGTCACACAGATGCCGAGGTGTCAATCCTTCGCCTTTATAAGCCATCGGAAAAACTAGAGGATTTCGAGCACATCGATTTCGATTTTACGCCTGAAGGCATGGCGGACCAAGGCAATGGCACCGATGGAGTAATAAAATACGACGCTTTGCGCGATATGGTGCAACGTTATTACTCAGCGGTTGCGCAATTCGACGCAGTGCAGGAGGCAAGTGAGCGGATCAACGCAGATATTAAGACGTTCACGAGTTGCAAGATTAATTTCGGCGCACATGGCAAGGACGACGAGGGGCACGAGTTATGCAATATCACCCGTGAGCGATTCCGCAAGGAGTTGCAAATTGCAGCCTGGCGCAAAGTTTTCGGCTTGCTCAACATGCAGAAGTATAGCACGAATGCCCTACAAGAGAAGATAGCCCGATTCGTGGAGACTTCCCAGGCTCGCCCGTTCACGCTGCGCAATATCTACTTAGTCGTTAACGATGTTGTCCAGAACATCGGCAATATCATGAACGAGTGCGTAGTTAAAGCTTTCGACACGATTTGCAGCCTGTCTGCTGACAACTCGACAGCGGGCGAGAAGTGGAAGACTAATAGCAATTATATGGTTAATCAACGTTTCATCGTCGATGGCATGGACTGCGAGTATGAGCGAGACTATAAGACGAACGACTATAATTTGCGATTTAGTTATACTTCTTCTTATCGCCGACGTGACCAGATGGAAGACCTTTACAAGGCTTTGTGTTTCGTTTGTGGCAAGCAGATAAATGAGGGCTTTTATCGTCCTTTTGAGAAGGACGTAGTAAGGCAGTGTAAAGATTTTGGCACCTGGTATTATTTCGACTGGTTCCGTGTCCGCTTTTATAAGAAAGGCACGATGCACTTTGAGTTTACAGATATAAACGTCTGGTATCGCTTTAACCAGATTGCGGCACAGGCGAAGGGCTGGAAGATAGGCAGTCAAGGAACTTGCAAGAAAAGCCGAGTTTGGCGAGACATCAAGAAGCCGGAGTAACTCGGTATATCCTCACTTGGTGAGCGGCTCACGTAGCCGCCACCTCGTTATAACATCGAAAAATATTCACTTATTATAAAACAATTTTAAAAATTAGAAAATTATGAAGACAATGAACAATAACAACGGCATCGAGAATAAGAATAACAGCGTAAAGAACAATGCGGCAATTAACGAGGCAGCAGCACCAGCCAAGGCAGTAGTGAAGCAGTGCAAGATGGTAGGCGACATCATCCAGGATGTGCCAGTAACCGAGCTAGTAGGCGAACGTGTAGGCTTTTACGACGACCTAGAGGCATACGGCGGACGTGTCGCCATCAATGAGCCGAAGGGATGGAAAGTTAGCAAGGTTCTTCCGTTCGCTGATGCCTACAATCATTATATTAAGAGTCATATCGAACTGGATGAAGCGGTAACTATCATCGCACAAGAGATAGGCATCAAGAAGGATGATGCGAGCGAATGGGCTAACGGCTTGCGCCGCATGATTCGCGGTTACGTGGAGCACTTCATCGACTTTCTGGACGATGAATATTTTCTCGACGAGGTGGGAGATCCTGACGCTTGCGACAGAGCTATGACCGACATGATGTTTGATGCAGTCGTGCTGGAATGCGAGGTCGTAGATCCTTACTACGGCTTCGAGGAGGGCGGCAAGGAGGCTATCAGATAGCCTCCATCCCTTGACCCCATCCCTACCCCAGGGCAGACCCTGGGGCCTCTTGTGCGCTTGTTTCATCAGGTTCAGGCGATAAGCATACGGGAGGCAGTGGAGCGACACCACGGCAGGGATCTATATATCATAATCACTTTAGCTTGTGTGGCTAAAGTAAAAGTATTTATTTGTTTTACATTGTGCTTTGGTGGTCCGAGAGGGATAACCGAAGCCACCACGCCCGCCACGGCTGGCATCATCGCAGAAGGTTCTATAATTTGAAAAGTCTATAATAATATGTTGCAGCGATGATGCAGGGGTTCGACTCCCAGACGGGCGACAATAAGATAATTTATAATTGATAATTAATAATTTAAAAAATAGGAGATTGAGATATGAAAAAAGAATTTTTCGAGTATAAAGGTTTTCATTTTGAGCCTTTCGCAAGCTTCAAGGCTTATAACTGGTATCGCTATTGCAAGAAGGAAAAGAGATTCAATCGTATTTGCTCTTTGACGCTATATAGCGAGCTATTCGACAGAGAGGAATGGAATATGGAAGAGTTCTATAAGGCTTCAGGTAATAGCAAGATGGATGTGTTCAAGTGCAAGGAGACCGGTAAATTATATGTCCCTGGTAGTGGCTTTCTCTTTTTGTTCTTCGAGGATGAGTATCAGCTAAAACATTACGAAGCAGAGATTCGTATCGCACAAAGAGATTGGTGGGAGAAAGAAAAAATCCTTCAATCTTTTGAGGAGGCGATGAATCTCCTGCGAGAGAACGGGGTGAAGAAACTTGAAAATTGTGAGAAGAGATTGCGTGAGATGAAGAACGAATGGTGTGATTTGAAGTTCACTGCCAAGCACCCAGAGCGATATTTACGTATCAAATATAGCTTCTCTTCTTAATAAGTAGAATAAAAATGAAAGAAAAAAGGTACACAAAAGCAAACGAACGTTAAAAAATGCACCTAAAATGGCATTTTAAGTGCATTTTATTTGGTAGTTTCAGTTTTTATTTGTACCTTTGCATCAGAAATAAAAAAGATAATAAGTTTAACAATCGGCTGCACCAGATAGCCAAAATAAAGTCCCAAGGGTATGGGCAAGGTATATGATTATTGCATTCAAGGAGTTCGCTAACAAGTTCAAGGGTTCTGCAACTGTTTATATCGGAAAATTCCGTTGGGAGGATGAGGATGAGAACCCAAAGCGACGCGAGTTTTCGCAGATAGCTGTTTGCAAGGATGTTGATACTTTTTCACATCTTTGCCTCTCGCCTAATTATCAGCTTGATGTCTATACGGATGTAACCAAAGTTGAATGTAAGGTAGATATTAATACCGAGTCGCACGATTTAGATTTTGCCGCTGATAGAATCTATATCGTAGCACCATCTTTTGGCGGCGATTTGCGAGCTGCTTATGCTCGTAAAAATAGATATAGCGTTGAAAAAAGAGTTTTGACGCTCGCAAGTAAGGAACTTACAGATTGGATCAAGGGCAATTACGACCTTCAGAAAAAAGTAAAGGTTGCATTAGTAGAGGGTCCTCGTTGGACGTACGATTATATCCCTGCTATTGAACGAACAAATGATTCTAAGGAGTGTGACAAAAAAGCTCGCCACGCTTTGAGCCAGGCGAAATCAGCTTTTCGCAGATGGTTGAAGTATCGTAATATTACAGAGACCGAATATTTCGATTATCTCGCTCAGCAGAAAGCTGAGGAAAAGAAGCAAGCAAAGATAGAGGCAGCTTTGGAGAAGAGAATTAAGAAGGAACATAATTATATCAACGACCATTTGTTTGTTTTCAATTATCAGGGCGAGCGTGTTGTTAATTGCGGGTACAAGTCTCTTCTTATCAATCATCTCAATGTCGGCAAGAATACCGGTGATTTCGATGCTTGTATCTCAAAGAAAAATGGTGTCATCTGCGATGAAGAGTACGACCATAATGGCTATAGCAAAAGCTGTCATTTTACGATGGTTCGCCGTTCCTTTACTCTCAATCTGAAAAAAGGATATAATATCTATGTTGTCGGTGGTCTTATTACCTTTGTACGTGGCAAGTTGAATCGTAGTGGCATGGCTTGCGAGTGGGTAGAGCAAGGAAAATCAATCGCCGATATTCATACCGTCAAAGGTTACCTGGTACGTGGTGAGCACATTGTAGCCAGCAGTCTGAAAGCCGCACAGCGAATAAGTCGCGAATGTCGTAATAAGAAAGCTCTCAATCTACTGAATGTACGTGCTAAGAAGGCGATTAATAAAAAGAAGTTATCCGATCACATGTTCACCTTCGAGGAGAGCCTTGCGGCTGGTAACTGTCGCCCAGGTACGCAAAATTTCAAAAACCGATATGAGGCGGCTATTGGTCATGAGGCAAACGAAATCTCGCTATCAGACCTTCGCAAATACGGCAAAGAATTTGGTTTAAAATCTTACACTGAGCGAGTTATTAACTACGTTATGAGCAAATTATAAAATGACAGAAAATATGAACAAACTGAATTTATCACTCCTTCAGCTATCCACGGTAGCGAAGGAGTACTACCAGGGCTGCATCGGAAAGCAGCACCTGGGCATGGAGAAGTATGTAGCGACCGATGGCGAGAACACTATGTTCGTTAAGTCGGACTACGAGCCAGGCGATGGCGAAGCAGTATATTATATCAAGGCTACGTTTAAGGGGCTGCACTGCCAGCTTTATAAGCCTTATAGTAATCAATAATAAATACTTATAGATTATGGAGAAGAAATTTTATTTGGTTCCATCGGGCAAGAACATGATGTGGACCGCAGTAGGTGAGCACGGAATTAGTATAGAGTTTCGCGAGGGGTTGTTTAATCAGTCTCAGAAGGTAAGCACACCCGAAGGGTTGACGAGTGAGCAGGTAGAAAAAATGCCTACATACCTGCGAGAGATTGGCGAGTGGTTGGCAGAGAATCACGAGGAGGTTGTAACCTGCCATCCTGCTGCTCGTTGCCATGCTATCTGGACGTTGGATAATGAGCGATATTGGTACGCTATTGCTGACGCTACAAAATCGCTGCTTGTTGATGCAAGTTGGTCGGACAATGCTTCCACTTTCTTGTATTCGGAGGTAGAGGATTACATCAACTTTGAAAACGGTATAGGGCTGGACGAGAAAGAGCAGTGTAATTTGCTTGGCTCGCTATCTATGCTCGACGATGAGGAAGCGATGGAGGTCGTGAATATCGTCTATGTATTTTGGCAGCATTATAACGAGCGTGCGCTTGAGGATTGGGCGCGAGAGTTGTTGTGGTGGCCTGCTTGGTGTCCTGATGAGTTGAGAGGAATGTAATGAATGTAAGATAAACGTTATAGGTAGGATATGGATAAGATTAAGCCAATAGTCAAAAGCCCAGGCCGCCCAACGGCCGAGGGCAAATACAGAAAGTATATACTTCCTGATGATGTTCACGAGTGGATCATGAAGCACGGTGGAAGCCGGTATCTCACGAATACGATGAGAGCGATTATCGCTACATCGGAACAAAAATAGTAGTAGTTACGGATTGTTTAACATAGAAATCGAGTTATAGATTATGGCTAAATTCATCAAGTATTCAGTAGCGGCGGTTGCCGTGGTAGGTGCAGGGGTACTGCTTTTCTCCTGCTTGGGCGTGGCAGTGTTCTTCTTGCCACTGCTGGCAGGAGCATTCAAGGGATAGAATGCTCCCGCATGAAAGTAGAAATATAAGGCTCAAAGGAAAATATTTTTTTCAAAAAACCTTTGAGCCTTATATAATATTTCTTTTTGCGAAGAGTTATCTTTGATAGATGCCCTTCAAAAAAACGAAGACTTATTTTATATAAGATAATAATAACTAATAACAACAACAATTAAATCGAAAACCAAAATGAAGAAGAATCTTTTTATTCGGTGTCGGCTGCTTTGTTGGCAGCAGGTATGATGTCACTTGCTTCTTGCAGCAAGGACGTGATGAGCGAGTTTGTAAATGCTGGTACCCAGCAGGAGCAGAGCGAGAGCGAGAGCGAGGGTAAGGCTGTCGTGAAGTTGGTGTTCTCTCCTACCCCATCGGTATCTTATACTCGTGCATCTATGATGGCAAACGGTAAGGAGCTTACGGATCTCTATGTCCTGGACTACGACAAGGCGACTGGCAAGCTATTGCAGGTGCTTCACCAGACGAGTGAGGCAGAGGACTTCGCTGAGCCGAGCATGAGCTTCGCTTATGGTGAGCATACCCTAAAAGTGATTGCCACTCGTAGCGAGACATCTACCCTACTCGATTCGGAAGGCTCGTTATGGAGCCTCACGGATAACACTGCTTTTGCGATTGCCGACGATGCCCATGCGCCCGTGGTGTGGACGAGTGGCAAGACTTCGGATAGCTTCGGGGCATCGGTAGATGTCACCATCCAGGCAGCCAAGAATCAGGCGATCAATATCCAGTTGGAGCGCATGGTGGCAAAGTTGGTACTGAAGAACATGGGTACTTTTCCCGATGATTGTAGCACCATTCAGATGTCACTCAATGAGTATAAGGCGTGGAACTGGCAGAGCTTCTCCGTCATAGACGCTGTGAAAAATCAGCGAACTTCTGACGTGTCGAAGTATGCCGGCAAGACGGGTAGCTCTATCTCCTACTTTTTCCTGGCTCCCGATGGCGATGGCTACACCACGAATATTTCGTTCCAGATGAACCACAAGGACAGCGAAGAGCCTTATACATCCTTCACCCTATCCGATGTGCGCTTGCAGCGCAATCACATCACTACGGTTGCAGGCTCCTTCTACGACCACCAAGCTGGTTTTTCCCTTTCGGTGAATGATGGCTGGGATGAGGAACAGAATAATGTGGAGTTCTAAACTACTTTCGCACGTTAGTACTTTCGTACTTTGGTACGTTTGTACTAACGTGTATTTATACTTTGATACGTTTATACTTTCGTATTAATGTATGTATTTATGTACGTTCGTACTTTCATACTTACTTACGTAGATTATTATTTATTTATTTACTTACATAAGTAGATAGATAAATAGATAAATAGGTAAATAGGTAAATAAATAGGTAGATAAATAAGTATGTAAATAGGTAAGTAAGTAAATAAATATTAAAATACGTACCTAAGTTCATTTTTAAGATTTAAATATTTGGTAGAATGAATTTTATTTCTTAAATTTGCACCCAGTTAAGAGGACGACATTTATGGTAGATACAAATATACATCTGTACTTTCGTATTTTCGTACTTTCGTACGTATGTAAGTAAGTACTTATCTTTGCATCTAAGTACATAAATTGATAATGTAGAATTATTAACATAATAGATTATGGCAGAAAGACTAAAAGAGGTCCTTGCTATCGTGAATGACAAGGGCGGTGTAGGAAAGAGCACCACAGCGCATAATTTGGCTTGTGGTCTTATTAGAGAGAATGGTTCTCGGGTGTTAATCGTAGATTTAGATGCCCAGGTTGCCAATGTATCATTGCTTTGCGGCTGGCGTGATCGCACCGACAAGCACGGTACAATGTACGAGGCTTTGGTTAATAAGACGGCACTCCCCGTTTATCAGGTTAAGATAGGCGAGCAGGATTACCAGGGTAATCTCTACCTTGCGCCATCTTCAGAGGATATGCTAAATATTGAACCATTTCTTTTGCGAGAGTTAAATCCACTGAAAGTATTGACTAAGATTTTTTCATTGCCCGTAGGTATGCCGGAAGACCAGGGCGGAGAACAAAGCGTAATAGAGGCATTTGATTACATTATCATCGACTGCCCTCCAGCCATGAACCTCGTTACTAAGAATGCGATGGCGGTGGCTACCGGTATCATTATTCCTATGCAGTTGGAAGCTTTGCCAACTTTCGGTTCATCGAGCGTTATCAAGTGGGCAGAAGATGTGAAAGCTGAAATCAATCCAGAACTTGAGCTGCGTGGCTTGCTGAAAGTGATGGTGGATAAGCGCACCAAAGCAAGCAGCGAGTTCTCCAAGCATGTGGATAGTGAGTATGGGGACTACGTATTTAAGACCGAGATACCTCGTCGTACCAAGATTGTGGAAGCCCAGGCGATGATGCAAGACATCTTTACGTATGCTCCCGAATGTGATGCAGCGCAAAGCTATGCGGCATTTGCCAAAGAGATTATTGATACCTATAGCGAGTAGTTGACTCGTTATAGGTATGGGATTTTAATCACTGGTTTTATGGATTTATAGATTTAGACGATATGAGCAAGAATTTCAAGTTTGAGGCATCCAAGGTAGCAAAAGTTGCTGGCGAGATAAGAGAAGGTAAGAGTGACGGCGAGAATAAAACTCCATTGGTACCACCATCGCCTTCCGTAATGACTGATAGTGAGGCGCAAGAAGAAGTTTCGCAGGGGCACGAGGAGAATACCGTCGTGTCAGCAGAGCAGCCAACACCTGTAAAGACCGCCAAGCCAAAAACAAAAAAATCAGGCGACTTCAACAAGGTAATTGAAGAGGCAAAGGTGAGTAAGGCTACTAATGGAATCGTAGTAAATGTTCCATTGGAAGACTATATGCAACTGACCTTGCTGAAGACTATCAATAAGAAAACACTCAAAGAACTTGCCTTGCAAGCGATACATGAGTTCGTAGAAAGAAACAAGGTTATGTAAATAAGGAGAATCGCTATGCCTATCAAGGATGGTACAAAAACTTGTAGGGTTATAGATGGCTCTTGGTACGGATTTGGCAAGATGAGAAAACGGAAAAATTGTACAAAAACATGTAGGGTACCAACTTTTGTACAATTTAGGGGTTTTACCCTACATGTTTTTGTACAATTACCCTACATGTTTTTGTACAATTTTCCGTTTTCCACCTATTATATATATAATATACTAAATAGTACTATAGGGCACTATTTTTTCTCTCGATATAGAGGGATTCGGGAAATAGCAAAAATGAAATTGTACAAAAGTATGTAGGGTATGGAAAAAGAAAATGCAATCATTGAAAATGAGGAATGGATCAAGACTCCGTTCGCCTACACTAAGATAGTTGGAGGCTTGTCGCTCTTCCAGCAAAATGTGCTGATTCTTGTAAGCGATAAGTTGCAAGGATATATCAAGCAGTTCCTGGACGATAAGAGATTCAAGAATCCCGACAAGCCTAAGCCTATCTATACGATGGAGCAGAAGAACGAGGCTCTGACGGTGCGTGTGGCTCTAAAAGACCTTGGCATTACAGATACTCACTACTCGGCTGTATTGCAGCCTGCGCTCAAAAAAAACGAGAATGTCGTCAAGACGATGGTATTGCCTGATTTGAGACGATTGGAGATGCGTGTCTCTTATCTCGAAAAAGACGAGCACACGGGCAAGCAAGTAACCGTGAGCAAGTGGCAGCCAATCTTCAAGTCTATCGCTACGCCGATGGACTCATATAGCAAGAACGGCTTTCAGTTTGATGTGCGAAATGGTTGGATAGAGTTCGTGATAAACGACCTGGTGGCAGATTATCTGCTGGATATGTCGGAAGGATATATAGAGCATCTGAAGATGTTGGCAAAGGTCTCCAAAAAGAAATATACCCCATCGTTTTACTTCTTATTGAAATCGCAAGGTAGTCCGCATTATAGTACGAAGTTGGAAGACTTGAAAACGTACATGGGTGTTCTGAAGCTGAACAAGGAGGATATGACGATCAAGGATTCTTATCCCAAATATTCCAGGTTCAGGCAATGCGTGATAGAGCCTGCCATGATGGATATGAAGCGAATGGCGGATGAGGGTTTGTCGGATATTTGGTTCACGTATAAGGAGATTAGACCTCGCGGATTGAAGACTGGGAATCCCGAACGCATAGACTTCGATATTTTCCACTCCGATATGGGCAACAAGCGAACAGAATTGAAAAACAAAAATAAAGCCAAGTTTGATAAGGGACGCAAGGAACCCATCATGCAAGATTTGTTTGCTAACGTATCGACTACGGAAGATAAGATTCAGACGAATATCGGTGAGGGTGCTGACAAGTGGAATGAGTTCCTTTCCCTCGTTATAGACGACAATCAAAAATCACTGCTTTCTCGAGTTCGCTTTGTCGGGATGAAGAATAACCGCTTTTGCATCGAGTGTAGTGATGATGATTTTTGTATGCTCAAGCCTTCGGGCATCGAACGGAAGGCACAAGAGTACTTCGGGTGCATTGGTTCTTTTGCGCCTGTATTTTATCGGGGATAACATTCCTCTCGTTATAGACCTCTAAAAATAATCACTGGTTTTCTACGTTTTCAGAAAGCCAGTGATTATTTTTGTCCCACCCATTTATTTATTTCTTCGTACCTTTGCACCGAAGAAATAAATAAACGAAATTACGTATGAAAAGGAAAGGAATCATCGGACCGCTCTTGATAGCGGTCTTAATAATGGCGATGCTATCCGCTTGCGCCTCTTCCCGACATGTGGCTAACGTGAGCCATACCGAGACGATGGATAGCGTGAGGAGCGAGCAGGTGGATAGCAGTCATGTAAAGGTGGCTGCATCGGACAGCGTGCAGAAGAGCGAGCAATCGACGGTGCAGGTATCGTCTTCCGTCTGGGAGCGGGATAGCCTGGATGAAATCATCCGTGAGCATATCACGGAGACCACCGATGCCCAAGGCAACAAGACGACCACCACGGATAGGACCATCCAGCGCAAGCACGGCAAGCAGAAGCAAGCTGCATCTACCACCGATGCCAACCATCAACGGCACGAGATAGAGCAGATGAAGCAGAGCGTGGATAGTTCAGCGTTGAGCAGCAAGAGCGATGTGGGTACTCATTGGGCAGCCAAGGACACGTTGTCGGACAATGAGGAGAAGAATACTGAGGACGTGAAGAAGAAATCCTTTGGAGCCAAGGCGAGAAAGAACGCCTTCCAGTTGTTTCTCCTGATGGTAGTGTTTATCCTGTTGCTGACACTGAAGCGCAAGCGAGACGATAAGTTAAACAAGGATAAGTAGAAAAAATCGTGTTATGGCAAAGAAGAAAAAACAAGACTTCGATGTGGTGGAGAACAACGAGCAGACACAAGTAACGCTCGATGATTTCGTGATACCTGCCAAGATTGAGGCATTTTGCAATCAGTATGCGCCACAGGATCATTGGAGCGAGGGTTGCGATATGTTCACCGACTATCAACTTCGCTCTTACTTCAAGGCTGTGGTTACTCCATTGGGCGACCCATTGGCATTGTATATCGCCGAACTGGGGTATCGTGGCTTTAGGATGAAGACCGATGAGAGTGGCGAGCCAGTTATTTACTGCAAGCCAAAATGAATGTTGAGTGTTAAATGTTGATTGTTGAATTGTACAAAAGCGCAAAGGTACGAAAGCATCAAGGCACGAAAGTGTCAAGGTAGAAACGTACCAAAGTACTTACGTACAAAAGTACAATATTTCGGCAAAAATATATACAATATTTTCGGCAAAATATATATTAAGTTTTTATTAATTAATTTTTAGGATATTATGGGAAGAGTAAAAAAGCCTCATTTCTTCTTCAAGATTGCAGCGAAGAGTGGGGTAGGCGAGAAGTTGGAGGCATTCATGGCCAAGTGTGCGCAGGTAGATGAGCAAGCCCGAAAGTGGGTAGAGAAACAAGGAGCATCGTCTTACTACGAGTCGCCTGATGGTATGGCTGGTGGTGTCGTGATGGTGCAGTTTGATGCAAACGTACTAAGCAAGGATGGCTGGCAGAAGGTGCAGGTTCCTGGCAAGGAAGGTATGGAGTATCTGAAGGATGATGATGGCAGATGCTTCTGGATTCCTACCGAGGGAAGCGACATCGAAAAAGAGATGCAAGCCTTGCCATTGGTGAGCGAGGCGGAACTGATAGGTATCTTGCAGTTTAAGCCTAAGGAGGTAAAGAAAGATATGCCTGTGCCTTTCACTTTTGGTAACGAGACACCGATGGTATTCTTGCATCATGACTTTTGGTACGTTGATATTCCTTATGATAGTTTGGCAGGAGATTGCCAGGCAATCACGGAGAAGGAGTTTTGCCGCAGAAGAATGGCTGCACTGAATGAGCAGAAATAACTTGCATGTTCATCGTGCAAGCTGCGACAAAATTATAAAGGAGATTTTTCTTCTTATCATATATATACTGGTTATTAGTTTTAGGTTCCATGATACTAATTTATAGATGATTCTTAGTTAGGATTAAAGTTGATTGTTAATTAATTATTTATTTATTTTTCTTATTGTCTTCTGGGCTTAGCGAAGCCCGCAAAAGTTAATAGGGAAGAGCCGCCATCCGTCCGAGAGGGATAGATGGCGGTTTTTTTATGTGGCATCTTATAAAAAAACTCTATTGCTGGGTTATTGGCGATGGCGAGGGCTATCCTCTGCCACCATGCACGCATTCATGCTGTTGCCGACATTCGTACTCATACACTCACTACTTAACTTCACCACCTGACCTGCAAGCTCGCCTACCTGTTGAGACAGGTTGGTAATCTGTTTCTGTTGCTCGGCGATGATGTCGAGTAGGCGAGAGGCTAAGGCACTGTCATTCTCTCCTCTGCTGGTGTCGGTGATATTTCCCACCACGGCTTGCGCCTTGTTAATGTGCTGTTGGATATTATTGCCCTCGTTATGGTTTTGGTGGATAGTATTGTTATCGTTATGGGTGGACTTAGACTCCTTTACCAAACCTGGCACCGTAGATTTGATAAGCTCCACGTCGGTAGGATCACGGAGGGCACGGGTGCCGAGTGGTCGTCGCTCGTCTTTAGGGATATAGCCTCCATCTGGCTCAAACTGGTCGTTAACGTCCGGTTGCACATAGTCGAATTGGTCGATACCTTGGCTGTAATCTGCATCGGCATCCACAATGAATGCCGATATTGGCACCTGAAAGGCATTGCAGAAGCGAAGAAGCTGAATAGTAGGGATAGGTGTTTTCATTTTCTCCCAACTGTCTAGTCCCGCATTGCTGGTGGTACCCATGGCGTAAAGAACTTGTCGGTCTGTTATATCCGCGTTGGCTTGCATCCATCTTTTGAGGAAGCTGTAATTGAAATGGTACTTCATATCTGTTATATTTATAAGGTGAATATATCAAAAACGTATCTCAAATCTAATTAATAATGATAACCTATGTTAAATTCCCCTAATTTTTAGCGAAAAATATAGGTAACATTTGTTTGTTTCAATTTTAATATTTAAATTTGCACCAAAATTAAGAAATTTAATTGAAATGACAAAGGAAAATAAGAAAAAAATCTTCCAAAACAACACCCCACTAGATGTGAGTGATGTTTCACCCGAAGAAAAGAAAGTTTTAGCCGAGTTTTTATCGGCAAAAGGCTTTACGACTTCGACATTTTACCTTCGTTTCTTTCAGAAAGGTTTCGATGCTTGGGAAATCCAGGGCATTGACAACTGCAAAAGTCAATTCTTAGCTATACCCGATGTTGGTAAGCTATTGTTGGAATACGTGGAGTGCGATGCCTTGGGCAACGAGATTGGCGATAAGGGCTATCTCTACACACTTGCCAAGAGTGATAAGCCAGGTGTCTTTTATACTTGTCTTAAAAAGGCGGGTAGTGGCTTGTGCATGAAGCTCTTTTCCTTTATGGAGGAGCGAGGTATGAGCCGCACGACCATCATCAAGCGTTTCTCTGCTGATGATTGGAAGCCTTGGGAGCAGGCGGGTATCAAAAACTTGCTGGAGGAATATGATTCTAAGGTAAAGAGCAAGAATAGAGAATAAGAAGAAAAGTTAAGAGACAAAAGAAATTCATTCATAACTACAAATGGTTGACATAACTTTTGATTTGGAAACCTGTTCGCTGGCACCCACCGCAGCCGTGATGAGCATCGGGGCGGAGGCGTGGAAGCGATACGACGAACATTCGCCGTTCTTTGGGGAAGGTGATGGCTTGCTGAAATATCCTACGTATTCGGCTCATGTCGATTTGCGTAGCATGTTCCTGGCTGGCTTCACTTTCGACCAGAGTACAGCGGACTGGTGGGCGAAACAGAGTGACGAGGCAAAGCAAGCATTGCTTGCCAATGACAGCGACGATGAGCCATGCCAGCCGATAGACATCGTGATAACAGAATTTCTTGATTGGATCAAAAAAGATGTGATGGGAAAGCTTGGCGACGATGACCTTTGCCTTTGGGCACAGGGTACTGACTTCGATGTGGCTATCTTGAGATACATCTGCTATAAGATGGGAATCAAGTTTGGTATCGAGCACACCCAGTTTAGAGACCATCGCACATTCTATCTGGAAGCAGCGAGAATTTTCTGGGACGCGAAAAGTTTTGAGATGGTCCATGCGCATGGTGGAAATATGGATCCATTTAGCATTGATTGGGCTTACCAGCAGACAAGGGACTACAAGGATATTGTGGATGATGGTGCAGCTCACGACCCTCTCTTTGATTGCAAACGAAGTATCTATAGTACTTGGCAAATCATGCGTCGGCTGAGGGAGAACGTAACGTTTGCGCAGTGTGATGACAAGCATCAGGACTTGAATATCTCGTAGAAGTTTATGCCAAGGATATTTGATTTGCCTTATACACCGAATCGTAGCGGCATACAGAAGAAACACAGAAACCTATCTAAGTATAAGTATCTGCATCGCTTCGCCTATACCGAGACGATGAGGGGCATCAAGGAAGATATTCCCACACTGCTCTTCTACGCTCCATTCTCACTGTTGAGGGACGCTTGCCAGTATCTCTACAAGATGATGGCTGGCAACCTGGAGGACATCAAAATCCTCACCTCGCATAGCTGCCGACGAAAGAACGGCAAAGGCTATTGGAGAACGGAAGTGCAGGTGTTTGGATTGAACGAGGAGTTTTTCAGCTTCGAGAGCTTCACCCAGATGCTTCTGCATCGAATGGAGACCATCTGCAACTGCAAGATAAGGCATTATAGGTTGGAAACCTTTCTCAATCTGTAATAGCTGGAAACTTTCTTGAGCACATAAGAAATTACATAAAATAGAACATAAGCGAAAAGAAGAAACTCCTTCTTCGTGAGAAGCGGGATTTCGTAAAAGATAAGGTATGCGTTCTGCTACTTGAACTTTTAAATTTTTAGACAACCGAGCCATCGGTTAAATGGCAACAACAAGAAGACCGAGGAGCGATGGCGAGAACGGCAACGTCTCGCTGATAGGTATATACCATCCATCCCTCCATATCGGCAACCGGCTTACAAAACGATGCAGGCAAAGTCTGAATAAAAAGCCTGAGAATACTTACATCAGTACCTAATGCTCATAGTCGAACATCATGGCTTTGAAAAGCGTAGGAAACTTGCATCAAAAGGTAGTCGTACACGAATCGGGGATGTGGATGCAGTCTCTTGAAATTTGACAGCATCACTCCAAGGTCTTCTTTCTCTTTTGTAACTATCAGGATTTTCCGAAAGGTTGGATTTTCCGAAAGGCTACATCAGGGAGAACCATAACAAAGTATGAAAAATGATATTGACGATATAGACCCACGAAGGGCGAAGGGTAGCGGAAACGCCCCTGCGAATATGTAACCACCCATTCTGCGCTGAAACGTCTTGCGCTTTAATTTGAATCAGTCGGGGAGGGGAGCCGAGATAGCAAAGATTCTAACTGCTCCTACCCTATGCGGTACCCCCCCCGAATTTAAGGCTTCGGGAAGCGTGATGCGAGTAAGCCTTTGGTACTCGATAACGACATATCGCGAGCATCTAATCTGGAAAGCAGGATGGTAACACTTGAAAGTTTGGCCTCGCCTATTTCGCTGGGTCTATTGTCGTTGGTATATTAAAATATAGAAGAATAAATGTTATATCATCCGATAATGAACCAGCTTGCTAACATCGACATGACTTTCTTGGTGAAGCCTGCCGACGAGCAAAACATAGAAAATCAGATAGCCTGCTTCTGTCCGTTCTGCCAGAAGAAGGTGGCTGACGATGGTGCATCGGATGATGCCCATTCCAAGCAGACCCCTCACTTCATCATCTATAAGAACCAGCGAGGCGGTCTTTATAATGGTATAGGGGTAGATGGCAACAAGCAAGCCGAGCATGGTGCTATCCGATGGATGTGTACCAAGACGGGTAAGTCGGGGTATGGTGCGCTTGAGCTATATGCTGCCATGCGCAACCTACCGATGCACGGAGCCAGTTTGCTAAGGCTCTGCCACGACCTTGTGGTACGAGTATATGGCGACAATGAGCAGACGAGAGCCAAGTGGCCTATGCTCTTCGCCAAGATGGATTATCGTACCATCTCACCCCAAACAATCGAGACATTTTCTTTTTTACCCAAGACTGACTTCAACCCCCAGGAGCTTGCATCCTTGGGGTGCGAAGTCACATTGCAGCAAGGCTTGCCTGTCTTTGGTTTTGGTAAGGACTTCGACACTACGATGCTCAATAATGACTTCCGTATCTATGCGGTAGATCAAGTTACCCTGCCTAATGTGGTGAGGGACGGGCAACTGGTGAGCGAAGTGATATATGGCACGCCTTGGAATCCACTGTTTGTTTGCTTTGCTGCAGATGTGATAGCCCCACAAGGCTCATGCGGTTGTTTCTTCCGTCCTGCCATGCAGCAAGACCCGATTGTCTTCAGCACTGCCGAGGAGCATACGGTGCGTAAGGTGAGCAAGTGGCTCATGGGTGACAAGGTGTTCACCTGGGCGATGAATCATCGTAGCGAGAAATCGACGGCAGTAAAGTCTGCCATCGAACAATTCGACCCTTACGAGCAATATACCGAGCAGGAGGAAATCTGGGTACCGAACGAGAATAAGGATGGTACACAGAGAAACACCTTCCACTCTGAGCAGATAGACATTGAGGCGGGCAAAATCAAGGCACAGAACATCGTGTTTTGTCGTACGCCCGAAGATGCATTGAGCATCTATTACGCTATGCGCTCCTTGCGAAGCGAGAAGTTTTCGGACAATCACTTTCAGAAATATTGTTGGTACCATGTGGCTTTCTCCATCGGTAGGAGAAACTTCTGGTATATCGACCATGGGCAGTGGAGGCAAGAGAAGCTTGACTTCAATGCCGTGCAATATCAGAAGATGAAGCGATTTGCCGAGAGGGTGATTATCCTCTATCCTAACGACATCGCCAGTCAAAGGGATTGTGGAGCCATCGCCTCCAAGTATAGCGACCTATGCTATGCGATGCTTCCCGAACCATTCCGCAGTAAGTATAATCAAAGATGGAAATGGTTGTATGGTTGCACCCCTCGCTCGGTGAGAGACTATATGATGTCTTATCACATGACGGATGCCGATAACTTCAAGTTCGACCATGACATCAAGATTCCGCTCTACTCCAAGCTAAGGGATGCCAAGAACACCGACCCTTTTGAAATCGACTATTCGAGAGACCCAAGAAGCGGCAAGCCGAAGCCACCTACCTGCAAGGTATCGCCTACAAAGGTATGGTTGTTTATGACGTGCCACGGATATTATAGAATGATAGACCCTGACAGCACCGACCTCGTGGGGCAATACATCCACCTTGATAGGTGCTTCGTGGAATACATAGATGCCAAGAGCATCATCCAGGCAGCGAAGACATTGCTCCTTGAGTTTATCGAACAGAGTTGGCGACACAACGACCAAGAACGAAAGATGATGTCGGATTGCGCCAATCTCATCGACAAGAACTTTTCGGAGAAATCGGCTGGCGGCTTGCAGAGCATGGTGATAGACTTTGCGGAATCATTCGATGCCCATACGGAGTATTTCTACTTCCATAATGTGGCACTGAAGATAACACCCGAAGCGATAACACCGGTATCTTACGACAAGATAAACTTCTTCATTCCATCGCTCGCCCGAAAGCCATACGACTTCACGATGAAGGTGTTCAATCCACCTTTCATTATCAGCGAAAGCCAGGATTATCGAGAACGGCTGAATGCCATCAACCAAAAGGAAGAGATGCGCAACGAGGACGGTTCTCCTGTCTTCACCATCGACGAGATAGGTCGTATGAGGGCAGAGCTGGAAGAGTGGAGCCAGACCTACCGATGGACGGTAGATTGGAAAGGCAAGCAGGAGAGAGACCTTTGGCCTATCCTGCGTATCATCAGAGGATGTTCTAATACCCTTTGGGAGGTGGAGCAATCGGCGATGAGAAACAAGGAGCCTTTGTCGCCCGACGAGATGGCGGTTATCAATTCCCATTTCGCCAATATGATTTCTTGCATCGGACGTGTCTGTTATCGCTCCTGGGATGATATGCAGAGTATCTGCCCTTATCTCCTGGAAGACAATATCCAAGACGAGAAGCAAGCCAGCGGTGGTTCGGGCAAGAGCGTGATGATAAACTTGGTGGTAGGCTCGGCTGTGAACGTGTTGAGCGTAAACATGAAGAGCTTCGCCACTATCTCGGATGCCAAGTTCAGTTTGTCGGCATTGCTCCTATTCCCTGGCAAGTACAGGGTGGTGCATTGGGAGGATAAGCCCAAGAGTTTCCCGATGAAATACTTCTACAACAAGGTAACGAATGGTACCGACGTAGAGCGAAAGTTTGGAGACCCTATCACTTTCAAGATGGAAGACTCGCCAGAGCACGTTATCACGAGCAACAATCCATTGAGCGATGATGATGATTCCACCATCGGTCGTTTTCCCTTGGTATCGTTCTCGGATAGATTTGCACGAGCCAATCCGCAGAAGCGCAAGCCGGCACGATCGCCCAAGGACGTGATGAAGCACTTCCGTATGGAGCCGGAGCATCTGACAGATACCGACCGCAATCAAACGATATATGTATGCGCCTTGGCAGTGCAGTTTATCATGCGGTACCATACGTTTGCCATCGCTCCTCAGCAGAACGTTCGCCGCCGTCAGATGGTGCAGAAGCTGACCGAGAGCATCGTGAGATACTTCGAGTACTTCTTTGCGAGAAACGAGGTGTATGGCGTGCCTATCTGCACGGAAGATATGTTCCGAGAGTTTATGAGAGACTGGGCGGATGCTAGTGAGGGCAAGTCGAAAGAATACTCTCGTGCCACGTTCAAGAAGAAAATCAAGGACTACTGCGAGAATATGGGCATTACCTGTAACCCTCCTCAGTTGCTATCCAACAACAGCGACAAGCACCGTGGTTGCTTCAAGCTGCAAGCCTGGGTAACGCAAGAATACTTCGTAGGCAGGGAGTGGGAGAACGATGATAGCGTGGAACCTAAGTATATCCGACGGATAGAGACCAGTTCGCACGTCTTCTTCTTCTACCGTCCAGGCAAGGACCCGATACCGAAGGATTACAGCGAACTGAAACGTATCGCAAAAGAATATGCCGAGTCGCCTGACCCAATGCCATATCGTGATGATGATGGAAACATCGTATCGCTCACGATGGAAGAGGAGGAACGCTGGAAGAGCTTCGTTTCTCGTAGGCAGGGCAGAAGGAGTTCTTCGGCTGGTAACAATGGCAATACTCCTGGCAGTGGTGCCGATATGGTATCGCAAATAGACAAGAGCGATTTGCCGTTCTAAGGCAACAAAACAATAAAAGAATATGAAACAGAAGAAAGGCGTTAGGATTGCGAACCGACAAGTTTGGGTAGATACCTTCGTGTATCTTTGCCCACAGCATCGGGGAGGCATGGGAGTAGGCGAGTATTGCCAGCACCTCGATGGTACCCGAACCAACTGCACGGGCAGATGTACCTACAATGGTAGCGGAGCTTGCGAGTGGGTAACGCAATTCTTTAAGACATACATTAAGTTTATAGAAGGTGAATTGAAATTTTTGTAAAACAAATAAATACTAAAAAGTATGGCAAGTTATAATGGTAATATCGACCTCCTGGCTCTGAATGGGTCCAAGGTCTTAGTAGGTCTCGACGAGAAGAATGCACAGCGTCCTTACATCTGCATTCCTCTCGATGTGAACGAGATTAGAGTAGAGGCATCGAAGAACAACCCCAACAAGCAAATGGCGAAGTTGAGAGTGAACATCTGGCCTTTCAGTGAGCAATACAAGAATGCGGCTCGTCGAAGCACACAGGAGCGTGGTGATAGCAACGTCAGCGTGCCTACCCACGAGATGCAGCTTTCATTCTCCGTGGAATACATCAAGGCGGTAGCGAAAGCTTACCCTAAACTTGTAGAAGAGGTGAAGGAGGCTAACAAGGAAAAAGACCCAGCCATCGTGAGTCAAGACTTCAACGATGAGAATACCCACCTTTTCAAGGCTATCCGCAATCGTATGAACAAACGTATCGCCCAGCTCTATCAGCCACAGCCTACCAACAATCAGCAAGCCTACCCACAAGGCGGCTATGCCCAGGCTGGCAATGCCACATCTTGGGTACCACCTACGGATGGCAGCGGTTACGACCCAACCAAGATGGAGGGCTACGATGATCCTAACAGCGATTTGCCATTCTAAATTCAAACTTCAAACATAAAAAACTTCAAAAACAAAATAACGATATGAAAATTCAAGCTTCTTCAGCAGCGGCACTGAAACTGGCTCTCCATAAAGCCTCCAAGTGCATCGACAATAAGGCAAGCATGGCCATCCTCGCCAATGTGTTGCTCACCCAGCGAAGAGATGGCGATGGCAAGTTCTTCTTTATATCTGCCACCTCTGACTCACAACTCACCATCCCTGCGCCTTTCAGCATCGTGGAGGGCAAGTACAGCAAGGACATCGTATTGCCAGTGGCTATGCTTACATCGTTCATCGGTACCCTGCCAGGCGATTGCGTGGTGACATTCGATATTTCGGAAGACTCGCAAGACTTCACCATCGAGTATTGCACAGGCGATGGCGAGAACGTGAAGACAGGTAAGGTATCGCTCGGCTACGACAAGGCAGACGATTTCCCTTTGGCAAGAAAAATCGGCGATGAATATACAGAGGTAGTCTTCCCGATGTCAGTATTCAAGTCCGTTCTGGGCAACGCTGGCAAGTTTGTGGCAGCCGATGAGTTGCGCCCAGTGATGAACTGCCTTTGCATCGACGTGACCGAAGACTTCTCGGAGGCAGTCTTTGTGGCTTCCGACGGCCATAAGCTCTTCAAACAGATTCACCCTAACAAGCCAGAGCAGGGAGGCAGCGACTTCTATCGCCAGGGTGCAGCCATGAAGATTTTGGTTCACTCCCAGTATCTGAAAGTCCTTTCCGTATTCGAGGATTGCGAGGACATCAATATCCAGTGCGACGGCAAGATGGTGCGCTTCGCTTCGGGCGATATTGAGTATGTTTGTACCTTGGTGGATGGCAAATATCCTAACTACAATTCGGTTATCCCGAAAGATACTCCTTACTATGCGGTATGCAACAAGCGAGAGTTGTTGAGCATCATCAAGCGTATCTCCCTCTTCAGTAGCGAAAGCTCCAAGCTGATTTCGATGAAGAAGGATGGCATGTTCCTCGACATTTCCGCACAGGACATCGACTTCTCGGTATCGGGCGAAGACCAAGTGTTGGTTACGGATAGCGAGTGCCCAGAGGGTTTCCTTATCGGCTTCTCTTGGCTTACGCTGATGGATAGCGTGAACGCCATCCCTACAGAGAACGTTCGATTGAACTTCATCGACAAGAGCCGTGCCATTACGGTTACGGAGGATAATCCTGCCAGCAAGGTAACGACCCTCGTGATGCCGATGTTGCTCAACGACTAAGAAAATTCCCGATAAAGAAACTTCCAAGGATTAGAAAAAACTCTCTTCTGATATGGATGATACATTACTTTTCATACCTCCCTGCTGCGTGGATAGGAAACTACCCAAGGCAGTGGGTGAGGCACCAAGACGAACGCTCACGTTCTATACGCATGGCGACGTAACGATGGAGAAGTTCTTCAGAGCCATCGGCTTCTTGGTGGACGATGCACCCAACCACAAGAAAACTTATACGGTGATGGTGCTCGCCATGCCTCAGATACTTCCAGAGACGGCGGTGTTCTTACAGCAGTGTTTCGAGCGAGAATGGATTACCCACTTGGTGCTCACCACCAGCAAGAATGCTGAGAGCCTGATGGATATTCACCTCGCCGAGTATAAGGATAGGTTGCTCTATGCCCGCAGCCAGGACGTGAGCAACGTAGCTTCTCACATGGTGCTCTACAAGAAAGACAAGGCTCTTATTCTATCGGGGCCGATGTTGGAGAAGATGAGCGGCAAGACTTCCGCTTACTCGCTCCAGTTCCTGCCCGACCAAGCCAACTGGCTAAATGCGCTCACCTGGGGCAACCCTGTGAAGAACGTCTGTTTCCCCGATGTGCTGCACCAACGACAGCAGGTTATCAAGGATAAGCGAGAGGTGAAGGATAGATTGCTCTCAAGATTCCTGAAAGCCTCGTTCCCACCGTATGACGATGATAAGGAGCAACCTTTGAGTCACGGCGACCACCACGACTTCGGACAGATGGGGTAGGGCTTTGGGTGCGACTGAATGAATAAGGCACGGATTACACGGATTACACGGATTTTATATCATGGCAAAATATCGACAAAGTTATACCAATCTTAGACAATTCTGCGAGAAGTGGCAGTGGATAGACCCACGTAGCGGGCAACAAGTTACGGGGTATATCCACCCACAAACCGCAAGAAAGGTGGAGCGGAAGCCGTTCTACATCAAGTTTCTTACCAAGACTGGGCACGTGGATGAGGGTGAGTGCGTTTGCCTGAAGGTGGATGTGCTTCGCCATCAGCGTATGGTTCAGTTTGTAAAGAGCAAGGAGATAAGAATGGTGAACGACATCTTGGTGTTGGAGGTGGACGGCACCCGATTCATCACGCATTGATTCGTTATAAGATACTTCATATTCGCATAAGTGATAAATAGTAATAAGGTGAATACTTTTGGATTTTATCTTCTTTTTAGGAAAAAGAGCTGCAAATGTTTCTAAGCAAAACATAGCAGATAGATCCCATGTTAAAAGTGTCATGGCTTCGGCGGAAGCTGCATTATGACTTGATTTTGACATCTAAAAATATTATCATCAAAAATCTTGCATATCCTTGGTGCGTGAGTATAGAGGATTGCTTTCTTAAAATAAAGTACATATTTTTTACTCAGCTCATCGGTTCGTGAGGATAGATGAGTCTTCTCGCTGGATTAGCTCAGTTGGCAGAGCGTTCGCCTTGTAAGCGAAAGGTCATAGGTTCGAGTCCTGTATTCAGCTCTATGAAAAAGGAAATAGCAATCAATACCTGTATGGGGAATGTGGCGGTAACGATAAATACCCGATACGAGAATCTCAATATTGAGCATTTTATGTCGTTGGCTCATTTTCCAAGAACAGGGGTAATGGAGGTGTACCTATGATTAAGTTGGACTATCATATCCCCAAAATAGGGGGGGTGCTGACAGGCGTATCGGAGGATTTTAACCGAGGTGCGCTGTGGCTCGTAAGCCGCTGCATACGTAGCAATGTGCATGACGCTGGCATTCTCATTCAATATGAATAAAAACAAATAACAATGATAACAAAAATAAACTTCAAGGACAGAACGATAAAATCGTATGCCATCAGAAAGCTGACTCCCAAGGAGTGTTTCAGATTGATGGGCATTCGGGACGGAGTAATCCTCCTGATGCAAGCAAGCATATCCCTTGCCAAGACTCGCATATCAAGCGCATTCGGCAAAGATGCTTGGGCGCATATCTTTGGCAAGGCTGTAAAAGGCAACGACAATGATATGGTTATATCGGCGAGCCAACAATACAAGCAGGCTGGCAACTCCATCGTAGTAGATGTGCTGAAAAGCATCTACTCACAGCTTTGGTACCCAGCACCCAAGCAACCACAGGCACAGCAAGCATCGCTCTTCGATGATTTCTTTCCCGAAGACGTATTGCCGTCTATGCCGGTGGAGAAGAACCCAAGCGACAAGGCGAATATCCAGCCTGGCGACAAGGTGGCTCCAGAGGAGAAAGTGATTATCACTACCTTTAGCGGATATGACAGCCAGTTGATGGCGGCGGATGCCTTGCGTGAGGATCATCCCGATTTCAGATGGACGTGCATGGGTTGGAGCGACATCGACAAGTACGCCTGTCAGATGCACAACCTCGTGTTTCCGCAATATGCCGACCGAGCACTTGGCGATATTACCAAGATAGATTGGCACAAAGTAAAGGATAGCTTGCAAGGCAGAGAGGTGGACTTGTTTACTTATTCATCTCCTTGCCAAGACATCAGCCAGGCTGGCAAGCAGATGGGACTGAAAGAGGGTAGCGACACCCGAAGTGCCTTGCTTTGGCGAGTAGCCGATGCCATCGAAGTATTGCAACCTAAGTATCTCCTGCAAGAGAATGTGGCGGCACTGGTAAGCGAGAAGTTCATGCCCGACTTCAAGAAATGGTTGCAGAAGTTGGAGAGCCTTGGCTACGTGAACCGATGGGCGAGACTGAATGCCAAGGATTACGGTGTGCCACAGAACAGAGACCGAGTATTCTGCCTCTCGATGAGAAGAGACGTGGCTTTCGATTACCAATTCCCTGAGCCTGTCAAACTGGAAAAGAAATTGGAGGATGTCTTGGAAGAAGAGGTGGATAAGAGATATTTCCTGAAAGACGATGCGGTATCAAAATTCCTCAAGGCAAACGACAAGGACAGCGCATTGTTCGTGCAGTTCGACCTTCCACCCAAGCATGAGGATGCGATGTTCCTCAAGACATGGCTCTCGTTTTGGATGGAGGAAGTGAATGGCTGGGAAATGAAGCCTACGGAACTGGATAAAGTTATCTGCGAGAAAATGATTGTCGGCAAGTTTACCTACGATTATTCTTCGTGGAAACAAGATGGCACAGAGCCAAGCGAATACTCTGGTTTCCGTGAGAGATATTTGGAGAATCTGAATAGAAAGGCTTCGGAAGAATGAAATTTTGTCTAACCAAGGTTGGAAAATCTCACCTCTTAAATGAGGGGGGGGGGCGGCAACAACCGGTCAACGTAACAAGCGATATGTGTGCAGCGACAATTACCACAAGGTACGAGAATATCGGGCCAACCAATATTCTTTCGTTAGCGCATTATCCTATGACGGTAGTAATGATAGAATTATGAGGCAAGATTTCTTCCCCATCATCCTCGGTAAATACTCGCCATCACAAAATGGCGTGGTGGTATCGCCCAAGGGTATCGCCCTGTGTATATCTGGGGGGGGTAAAGGGCATGATGTTGATAAACCAAAGATATTGATAGAGTATGATTGAGATCTGTTTCATCAATACTCCTTCGCAGAGAATCGGTGGGGCGATTACTGCGCATTATCACAAGGAGGGATTCGCTAATATCATCCCTAATACAACGTCTAAGGTTAAAGCACAAGCAATATTAGTAAGTTATGAATAAGACAAGACCTTTCGTGAAGCGAGGTGACACGATAAGTTTTCGGGGGAGGTATTCCACGGCACTCTCTTCCAGATACGATGGCTGGGGCGGCCTCTACGACAACCATGGTCAACATACTATGCTTCTGTTAATCTATGAGTGAGCGCAGAGCCATCCTTACCCACTACCGCACGGAAGAGGCAAAAGCCTTCCGCCGTCTTTACGGAGATACGGGGGGTGCAAGTATCAAGACAAATATCACAGGATGAGTCGTGAGCCGTGGAGCAACACGATTTCCACTGTGACAAAAGACAATTTATTATGCACAGAATATTTCTGATAAGAGAAGCCAGAACCGAGCACGCCAAGCAGGTGCGCAAGCTCACGGGCAGGAATGATTTCCGAGACAAGCAAGTCTCGCTCATCTTTGCCCACGAGACGATGCAGTGCATCGGCACGTTTCTCACAACCGATAACTTGATAGGAGTATGTTACAAGTAAGGACGTGCGCAAGCCGTGGCAGAAGCGATGGAGATTGGTATCATTCCAAGCATGAGCAAAGGCTGGAAATACGGGGGGGTGGAGTTAGCAATGCCATCTCTTCCATCGCCAAGGACTTCTTAATCATCATCGGGTATGAATAAAAGAATTTACATACAACAATAACAATATAAAAACAAAGGAAATTATGTGGCCATTCAGAAGAAAGAAAAACAAGAGGCAGCTTCGAGAGCTAAGAAATCTCTCCACAGCCTTCGCCATCGTGAATGAGTTCAACCGCCGTGGCTTGCTCCACTGGCAGGAGAAAGACAAGATTCTCTTGATAGAGGAGCAGCTTGCCATCGTAGAGTTGGCACAAGGCGAGCAAGGATTCCGCCGATTCCTGGAGCACGCAGCACAATGGCAAAACTATCAACTGCTGCAGCAAGCCTACGAGCAGCAGCGCATCGACATCGAAGCCCAGGCTGTGCGTGATGCCGACAAGGATGTGGGCAGGGTATTGTCGCAGACCGACATTCAGCGCATCCGTCTCAACGCCCGAAGCGATATGCACACCATCGACCCTCGCAAGCTGAAAGGACTTATCAAGGAGTTCGACATCATGGTAATCCGTGCCACTGCTAAGAGCGAGGCAGACGCTACCCAGGAGAACGGACAGCTATTGGCAGTGGGTCATTACTCCTTCGACGAGAGTGATGAGCCAGGCAAGTTGGAAATGGCGATGTACGAGGACGTGAAGAGCGTGCTCACTTCATCGGACAACCAAGGAAAGGAGGGTTAGACGATGAGAGAAATATTTTTAGCCTGTCTCATCCTTGCCGTCCTCTTCCTGATCCTCGCCGCGGCTTGCAGTCTGGTAGGTTTCTCCAAGATAGGCAAGGACGAGGAGCGAGAGCATACGGAAAGAGAGGAGCGCATGGAGGATGGTACCAAGCACCCATCGAAGAACGAGCCTATCACTCCCGCCGACCGCATCATCTTTCACGAAGAGGAGGACGGGATATGATATAAAACTGATATAACAATATCCAAATAAAAACAAAGCCAACAATGAATAATGTAATAAACGCAATGCTGTTCACCAAGCAGCTCGCCATTCTTCGAGAGGTAGCCAAGGACTATCCAGGCAAGACCATCGAGAACATCATCCAGCAGATGGAGGCGAGAAGAAACGTGTCTATGGGGCACGATGAAAGTTCTCCCCTTAGTAAACTAAAGGAATCGTTTCCGCAGATAACGAAAAAGATTTCAATATAGTGAGCGACAGGGTTTGTCCACACCGATAAAAATACTTTTTGTATCTTTGCAATAGGTATCCGATAAACAGACCATCCCGATACCCTCGTGATAGGAACTACTATTCCTCCTACATAGGAATAGGTATTCCTATCTCATAGGAATAGGTATTTCTATGCCTTGGGTATCGGAGTGCTTCTTGCTTGGGTAGGTACCATATATGTTTGACTCATTAAAAACAGATTTTCATTATGAGTAAACTAACTTTAAAGCTTTCTAAATCGAAAGCTATCAACCCTTCTACCAAGAAGATGGGTTACAGAACCACCGTCAAGTCCAACGGTAAGGCAGACATGGACACCATCATCGAGTCTGCAAGTAAGAACACCACCATGCACAAAGCTGAGCTTCGCATGGCTTTCGAGCTGGCACTTGATGCCGTAAGCGAGGCACTTACCAACGGTCAGACCGTGGAGCTGAAGGGCATTGGTACCATCGGTTTCTCTTGCTCTGGTGCGTGGACTGAGACTGCCGACGAGCAGAAGCTTGTAGAGCACAAAATTGGCGTAGCCTTCTATCCAAGCCAGGAGGTGAACGCAGCCGTGCAGACTGCCAAGACTTCATGGACCAAGGACGGCGAGGGCGATGAGCCTTCATCCGATGGCGACAATACCCAGCAGGGCGGCAAGCCTTCGCAGGGCAGCGGTTCTTCATCTACCGGCACTCCATCAGGCGAAGGTGATGATAATGAGGGATAATCAGTAGAATATCTCTCGAATCGTGACGAAAGACCCGAAAGGGATAAAGAGTTGATATTATTTTAGCCAACCTATAGGACATAAGAAGTCGATGTAATTTTGACGCCCGTCTGTTTGTATCATCGAAACCATCATGCACCCGAACATGGGAGCCTCCAGATAAAGCGGTAAAATATTGGAGGCTTTCTCTTTATTTGAAACTTTAAAAGACAAAAACTGAAAAATGATGCAAGATAGAGAATATGAGCTTTCTCATCCTTATTATCCCAATCCAGTCATTTCTCATTTGCAGGACGATTTGCAGAGGCTATCCGAAAGACTTTCATCCGTCGATGAGTTTGGCAAGGCTATGAGAGGCAGGAAGAGAAATAAGCGTGGCAAGCGCAAGAGATAATAATAGAACTTTTAGTAACAAGAAAAAGGATTTATAGAGTTATGGATAAGAATTGTTTAGTAGATGTCGATGGCTTGATTCGCGTATTGCAAGCTATCAAAGACGGTAAGCCTGTAGAATATCGCTTGTTGGAAGATAAGTCTTGGTTCGACTTCGACCCTACGGAGTGCGAGATTGATACCGAGAACTATAAGTACCGAGTAAAGCCAAAGGAATATCCGGACATAGACAACCATCTGTATATTCCGATGCGAGACTTGGAAGAGGATAGAATCTATAAGATAATACACAAAAAAGCTCGCGGTCAGCAAGACCCAGACGTTTTTGGTTATGTTTGTGTCAGAGTCAACTTGTGCAGCGAAGACAAGGATGATATTATATTCCATTTCATGTTGACGAGAGCACTTTACGGTCGTATGCTTTATGTAATTGACGATAAATGCGAGCATCTTTGCAGCGAACGAACGGCTAATTTCGCCAACATCATCGCTCCATATTACAATACTCCGCCGCTTGCTGACTACGTTTTTGCCATGGCGACAAAGAAAGAGGTGGCGGAATTGGACGACATTCTCCGTCAGGTAGGTTATGAGTTTAAGGACTACGAAATGCAAAAGATAGATTGGAACAAAGAATAAGCAAACTTCCACCTCTTCGCCAAGGCGCAACAGTCATCCTAACGATAAGGGATTTGATAAACATATACAAGACGGCGCAGTTATTAGTAAAGTACAGCGATCCGTTTTACCCGAAAGATAAATAATAATTCGCTTAACTAACGAATCAATAGGAAAAATAAATAAACAACAAGTTAAATAAACAAACAACAAGAAGTCTATGGAAGAAGAAGAAATTTTGACCCTCCATCTCACCGATGAATGGTACCAGAAGGTAGCCAGTGGCGAGAAGACGGAGGAGTATCGGGAAATCTCTCTCTATTGGACCAGGCGACTCCTTTCCGATGAAGCCTACAATCGAGAGGATGTAATCAGAGTGGTGAAGTCTCGATGCAAGCAAGATTACTTCATGCTTGGCTACCTTTGTGGCGGTCCCTATTCTACGGAAGAGGAAAAGAAAGATAGATGGGAGCGCAAGCTGAAGCCATTCAAGAAAGTTCGCTTCGTTCTCGGTTATCCCAAGGACAACGAGCCTTGCATCATCAAGGAGATAGACGACATCACCGTCGATAAGCCCAAGTCAGGCATGTGCCCTGACGAGTGGCTGGATAAGTATATGTATGTAATAAGATTCAAAAATAATGTGCTATAAAAGTCTTTATTATCCAGTTGAAATCTTTCAGCGTTTTTGTGGTTGCGAAGTAATATATAAAGATTGCTACATAGGTGCGTTTTTAGTGGGTTTCACGAAAGATTGCAAATATTTCATTGTAGGTTTTGAGGATTACACTGGCTGTATTGCATCTTTTACCCCTAATCATAATATCGTATTACGCAATGGACTTATAGAGCGATATAAAAGTTTTCGTTTTGTAAAGGCGAAGCACCTCAAAATTGCTATGACGAATGGAGCCATTTTCGATGCAGGCAAGCTTACGGAGATACGTAACCCTTTCGCGCCGTTAAAGTATTTTTTCAAAACAATATTTGTAGGATTATGGAAAATCATAAAAGAATTTACAAAGACGAAATAGGAGCCGATAAAACCCATATTCATCTGATGGTAAACTTAAAATGCACTAACAAGTGCCGCGACTGCTGCAATCTCCAGTACGACCTGACTTCCGTACCCGTGGTGGCAGTCGAAGAGTTGAAGCAAGCCGATACCGTCATGATAACAGGTGGAGAGCCTTTTGCGATGAAAGGCTTGTTAGGGTTTCTTCGCAGTTTGCGTCATCAATACAAAAATATTCGTCGATTATACGTTTATACATCCGGTGCAGCGATGTATCTCACTAAAGACTATTGGATGTCAAAAGAGTTCGCTATACTGGTGGATGGCATCAATTTTTCCCCAAAGGGCTACTTCGATGAATATTGCATTCGTGATTTATTCAGCAATCGTACGTTTTGTGGCTACATGAAGGATATTCCAGAGAATAGATTTATCCTTATCGATTATTTTGGAAAGCAAACCAACGATGATGAATTTATCAAAAGCTTGCATCTCGAAAATGCGTGTTATGCCCAAAGTAACCTTTGTAAGCAATACAAGATAGAGCAGCGCAAGTTTCAGCAAGAGTTTCAGCCTAACGGCGGTGTGTGGCGCAGATTGCCGATATTTATGGATAATTAATTTAATGTTAAAAGGATTTATAGAGTTATGATAAAACGAATAAAATTTTTGATAGCGGGCTATATCGTATTGCTTGATACCGAGACAAGCATGATAGCCTACATCATGCAGCCATGGAACAAGAAGCCGCTGCAATGGATGAAGCCTACCCATTTGGCTTACGGATGCAGTTCTTGTGATTGCCGAGCTTGTCGTGATGGTTATAATAAGGATTACGGTCCATGCGGTAGATTGCTTAATGAAGAGTTCTCTTTTCTTCCTTATGACTTGAATTGTTTCCATATCATAAGAGACGAACACATCATCGCAGAGCTAAACAAAAAGGCAGCGCGGTTAGACCTAAATGTTATCGACGTGTATTTGGATGATAGCCCACAATATGATGAAACATATTGTTCCTGGAAGCAGGCTTTGCAAGACTTATGCGATAAAAAGGGTTACACCTTGTATCATCATCAGCTCGATGGTACATCTTATCAAATTCACGCTGGAGGCATATCGGTAAATGGTTATCTAAGTCTTGCACCGAATAGGAATATCTCAGACTTAAAGAGTATGATGTACGCCTATCTCTATTTTGCTCTTTTGAATAGTCCAAATTATCGTCAGCGCATGGATACTTTCTATAATTTTCAATGTCTGGAGCTAAAAGAGGATAAGCGCAAGAAGTATTAATTTTTGATTAAAGGATTTATAGAGTTATGATAAAACGAACTTCACCCCCTCTCATCGCCAAGGACGACGTATCGGAACTCCTCTTGCAGCAGCACTTACGTACCTACAAGAGCAACCCGAAGTACATCGCCGAGAACCTATACGTTTTCGGCTGGGAGAGCGATATGCTCATCAAGACCCGCAGCGGGTATTGGTATGAGATGGAATGCAAGATTTCCTTTGCCGACTTCGAGAAGGACTTCACTTCCAAGTGGCAGAAGCACGAATTGTTGCGCACAGGCAAGTGGTACAATTCTACGTTCCTTCGCCGTGAGACCGATGCCGATGCACTCGAAAAGTACGAAGACTACCCTGGCTACCACATCGAGCCAACCAAGGGAGGCTGGAACGTCTTCATCAAGGCACAGTCGCCTACAAATAGCAAGGCACGCCGACCCAACTACTTTTCCTATTGCGTACCATGGTACCTTAGTGGAAAAGTACTTCCGCACATTCCCCCTTACGCTGGCTTGATAGTGTTGATGGAGGACGGCAGATTGAACGAAATCAAGAAGCCGCCGATGTTGCATGACAACAAGTACACCGACGAGGAACTGAAGCTTTGCGACAAGTTTTATTACAACTGGCGCAACCGAGTGAACATCATGGAGCGCAATGCGCCCGATGAGCAAATTAAGAAACTAAGGCAGCAAGTCGCCTTCCTGAAAGCAGAATACAAAGCCGTGGCAGGGTGCGACATCAAAGATGCTTTCTAAAGTGTTGGCACAATGAAGAAAGCCACTATTTACATCGTTACGGTAAAGGGGAGTAAAATCCCCTTCCGTATCACACCAAGGAAAGCTACGGTGGATAACATCACTGCCACCTATCCCGGCAAGGATTTCGATGTACAGAAAAAAGCCATGGAGGATTGGAGGCTGTCGAACCTACTGATAGAGTTTCCTTGGTCGTTCGACAAAGAAGAGTTCAGAAACTTATATTGATTCGTGTAAATTCATATAGCTATGGAGCAAAATCATCAAGATATAACTGCAAAGAATAAACAGCCTATTAATGGCACCCTCATTTATCAGCCCAAGGGACCAGCAGGCGAATATGCCAAGTGGGCGATAAACCTATGCAATGGTTGCAGCAATGGGTGTGAGTATTGTTATAACCGAAGAGGCGTGTTGAGTCATGCCTTTGGCGATGAGCCAAAGCTGGCGGCACCTATCAAGGAATTGAAAGAAAAGTTGGTACGTTCCTACGTCAAGACTAACCAGCTAACCAGTAATCAGATTAAGAAGCACTGGGATTGGATGGAGCAAGAGTCTATTTACGAGGCTCTCGCTCAGATTTTCGAGAAGGACGTAAACAAGATAGGCTTAGAAAGACTTCGCAAGGAAGGAATATTTCTGTCGTTCAAGTGTGATCCTTTCGAGCCAAGCACCACTGCTGTCACCACCAAGGCTCTGACACTGCTGATATATTATTTCAAGATTCCTGTTACCATTCTTACCAAGAACACCGCTTGGCTTGATGATGAAGATAGCGAGATATATACAACAAGCATGAGGAGTAGCAACCTCCTTACCATCGGCTTCACCATCACAGGCATGGACGAGATGGAGGGTAAGGCTCCATCTACAGCCGAGCGCATCAATGCCCTGGAACGAGTGAGAGCCTTGGGCTATAAGACCTTTGTTTCCATGGAGCCTATCGTTAAGTTCTGTCGTGCTAAGGACGTATTGATGGATGTGATGGGCGAGACCGACGAGATACGCCTGGGCTTGCAGTCGCCATTCAAGAAGGATAGGTACGAGCCTGATGAGTTGATAGAGTTCTTGCAGTACTTGGTGGCAGCTTCGAGAGCCACACCAGAAACCGAGGTGGTACTGAAGAAGAGTTTCTTCGATGAGCGATTATACAGACAGATACCAGCCTACCTGCACGATGACTATATGCAGTTGGTGAACGAGTTGAAATGTAATGAACCTTTGTAAGAGTAAAAAGGCAAAAAGGTAAAAAAGTAAAAGAGTAAAAAGACAATGCCACAATACAAGCGAGGTACCATCGTCAAGAATGGCAAGCGATACGGCTTCTATCCAGATGGTACATTATATAGAATATACGACACATCGTTGCCATTCCTTCAGATGGTGAGCGATGCCGCATCGGGCGATACCTTCCTTCGCATTCGCCAAGCCACGGAACAGGGTTATACCGATTGTCCCGTGGGTGGCGTTTGCGACCTCGCCTATCCTACGTCGGCAATACGTCGAAGCAGGACAATCGGGGGGGGGTAGGCTCGCCAATGCCCTTACGAGCAATGGGCAGCAGCTATGCGTGTTCGTAGAGTTGTGAATGTATATTTACTCAAGCAAGAAGGGTATGGATATAAAAGATTTGCACAAGTTGATGATAGGCATGAATCTCGATTATACAAACGTAATCGTAGATGCCTACAACATGAGAATGATAAGGTTCACCAAGGGAGATTATCACTGCGACTTGTTAAGGTACGTTCATCCCATCGAGAACCCCAAGAATGAGAACGAGCAAGATCCTGTAATCTACTGCACTTGCGCCTGGCGAGGTTTGAAGGTTATTGGTGGCGAAAACCTTGGTAAAAGTTATCATTTCGCCAAACGTCGGTTTATAGAACTGATGGCAACGAAAGGAGAAAGATATTACTCTGGCGAGGGTAACGTTCACTAAATGATGAACATCTTTGACATTCTGATACAAGCTGAAACGTTGGGAGAATATTAAAAGGAAAGGCAGTCTATAATGACTGCAAGTTTTTAACCCATATAATGCCTACCCAAGGATAGGCGCGGTGTAAAACCGCAAAACGTTTTTAGCATAAAGGGATGGGAAGAAGTTTCCTCTTAGTGAGCTTCCAGTCACTGCGCCAAGAAGCCGTGAGGCTTGTAATGGCGAAGTGGTGTTATTTTTTTGTACTAAAAGGAAGGAGGCGAGTGTAGTTATGCTACATTTGCCTCCTTTGTAAACGAGAAGATAAATGGGAAAATAAATGATAAGATAAAACTCTACTTTTCCTTATCCAGCGGGATAAGGTCATCCGAAAGTTCTATAATAAATTTAAAAGGTTTGAAACTTTAATGTCAAGAAGGGCAGGACGTTGTGATAACGTTCTGCCCTTCGCATTTTCCTATCATTTTCCCGATGATGGAAAAATGATAGCCTAATATCATTTTGCTAACGTTGGCAAAATGGTGGCTATCAGTTGAACCATTTCACAATGGTGTCGCCCTTGTAACCTTTCTCCCATACGAACCAAGCGTAAGCCTGTGCGCTACCCTCGGTAGCATCGAAATCACCATTCATCGCACATTTCAGTCTCGAAGAACTCACCCATACCCTTACAGGTGGTTGCGTATTGAATAAATGTCGCCTACCTTTTCCTTCGAGAAAGGTCAGTTTCAAAAGCATCGCTACCTTACAACCTGGCGGGATGATCTGCAGGGATTTCTCCACGAACTCTTGCGCATACTTGTAAGGAGGGTTTGTAATGATATGCCCATCCCAATGCAAGTTATCAATGGCGAGGAAATCTTGACCTCCCTCGCCAAAACCTCTATCTATCAAGTCTCGGCTTGTTACATCGTAGCCATGCTTCATCAGCACCTTGCTGATATGACCCTCACCACAGGAAGGCTCTAAGATTTTTGCCCCCCCCGAAATCTTCAATCTTGCATAGCCATTCAGTAGCCGCTGGCTCCGTGGCATAATAGTCCTCACGCTGTCTTTCGCCGTTCTTATGGTTACTCGCTCCCAATGTCTTAAAGACGGAAGCCGCTCCGCCAACCCAATCTTTCTTTTTCATCTATTATCCTGTTTATATGATACTTTTTCTTTGCAAAGAAAATTCCCCGAACCCCGAAACCTTAGTGTTTATCGGCATCGGCTCTTTGCAAACTAAATTTCACTTACATTTATTATATCACACATTCCTTCCATCCGGCAACACAAACCAACCGATATTTCCTCGCCAATACTTGCAGCCAAGGAAGAGGCTATCGAAGGCATCCGTAAAGTCCGTTCTTTGCTGCAATGGCAAGTTATCCTCCGTCTCGGCTTTCTTCTCCTGACTTTTATCCTTACGGAAGCCCTGGTAGCCGATACTCACCTCGCAAAGTTGAAGAGCGATGATGAGGTCGGGGTTTTGCGTTTGATTGATACGGATGGCAGGATATTCGATACCAGCCAAGGCATCGTTGATGATGCGATGTTTAATCTCATGCTTCTCCGGCACACCCATATCTATCGCAACCACGTTCCAACCATTGCGCTCCAACTCTTTTATTACCGCCATGTAGAAACGCTCATCGGTCAAGGCATAGCTGGCACCCTGCTTTGCCGTGGCATCGTAGAAATACGTCACGTCTCGATTGATGGCCCGCTTCGGTGCGTAATAATGAGAGAAATCGGAAATCAGCTCCCGAAGTTTTCGCTCATTCTTCACATAGAAACTCTTGATAATATTCACTGCCTGCACACCGTCTCGCTCATATACTTGACCTACCACGAGCGTATTGATATTAGCATTGTAATCGAGGGCTATGTAGAGAGGCAAATCCATGATGCAGTCGGCATCCAGGCGGCAATCGTTTCTTTCAGCCAACTCCTGGAAGTCTGGCTGATAACTCTCGGCGGTTACTTTCTTGCCGTCGATGATGCCCGTAGCCTTGGTGGTCTTGAAGTTGGCATTGGATAGCGGGTCTATCTCGTCGGGTATGTAACCATGTACGTGCTCGATGTCGAGGTTGGAATAAAATCCATCGTTCGACTTCTTGATTTTCACGTTCAGAATTGAAATAGCGAAGGTCGCCGCAGGCAAATCTCTTTTCATTTGGCGGATGTAACTCTCACCCAAAACGTCCACATTATCGAGGGTAGAGGCACGGCGAACCAGGAAGGCGACACGGCGTAGCTCCCTCAAATATCCATCGTGGAACTTCTTGGAACGGTCGAACATCTGCATCTCAAAGTATTGGTCGGGAGTCATTAGATACTCGTAATCGAAGATGCACTCTGCATCCTCGGTAGAGACGAGCTTGTAATTTACCGCCATATCCACCATATTCTTGGTGAGCTTCTCACCATGGTTCGGTAGAATCTTAAACTGTCCCTCATGGCGAATCATCTTGAGAGCCACGGCACGATATATCTGTCTTTGCTCTGGTTGCACCACACGAGGCGTGTGCCCGGTCTTCTTGGCATTATAAAACAGGTCGTTGTAAAAGATAATCTTGTCGGCATATTCTTCCAGTTGCTCCTGCACCCATCGGTAAGTCTTGCCTTTGAACATGCCCGTCTCCACCATAAGGTCAAGCTTCTCTTCCTCTCGTTCCAGCCAACTGCCCTTGGTGGTGAGCGAGGCATCGCTGAGGAATCGGGTGGATTTGTAGAGCGGGTTGTAATCGGTGAATGCGATGTTGCCCAAGGGGTGAGTCTGACCGGATAGGGCAGGCATCAATTCATCGGTTACTTTCTTATAAGGGAAGAATCGCGCCTCGTCGCCTACCATCGCCGAGAAAGTATAAGAGTTGGCGGAAGCAGTCTGCGAGAGGGAAATCAGCACCCATTGTGCGCCATTGGCAAACCAGATGATATTGTCGTAGCTCTTCGGCTTGAAGATACTTTCCTTAACGTGTTTGGGTGGTCGCCCCCAGCCGAAGTGAACGCCTTGGGTGAAGCCAAACATTCGCTCCATCGCCGACATGGTACCAGGGATGGTCTTGCCGAAACCCTGTTGGCGAGACACCGCTACCCAGGCTCCCAGCATACCAGGCATCGAGTTTGATGCCATCCAAACGTAGGGAGCCACCAATCCGTCGGTCTTACCCAGACGGCGGGCAGCGATAACTCGCTCGTCCTTGGCAGCCATGTAGAGCGACTGCTGCTGGAACTTGTTGAGATATATTTGATGTGGTTGTAGCATTTGAGTCTTGCAATGTTAAATATTAAGTGTTATCCTGAATTTGTTATTCTGAATCGTTATTCTGAAAGTTTTATATGTCGTCGAAGAGTGATAATTGCTTTGGGGTGTTGCCTCGCTCCTTCTGACCTTTGGGTACAAAAATGCGCTCGGTTACGAGGTTGTTGGCTGTAGCCGAAAGGGTAGAGCGATGAGAAAACTCCGTGATACAATCGAAACGGTCTGTCGGCATTTGATAAGAAGAGATAAAGACAGGCTCCGTCTGACTGCAAGCCCAATCATAGAAACGTTCGTAATCGAAGTTACTACCTCCTTGCTCCTTGTTATATACGTTGGTGTTCTCGTATGGAATATCGCAATAAATCACGCTATCATTCGGTATCTCCACATCGGTGTAATCAAGCACACTGCTTGTAATCGGTAAAAATCGCCCCCCCCCGAATTGAGGTGATGTAGGGCGTGTTGCCGCTCTCGGTATTGCAAGCGATGTAAGGCTGTTTCTGCACTCGTTGTGTTGCAGTTCGCTGGGTCTTTTGTATTTTTTTTTTTTTGAAAACAGCTCGACTGAGTTGTCTTTCCGCTGTCTCCAATCTGTAAGAGTCTCGCCCCCCCCATATTCCAAGATTGAAATTGAATCTCTCTGCACTCTCGGCTGACTGCATCCGCTGTTGGTACCCCCCCCCCGAATTGTGGATAGGCGAACTGTCCGAGCGTAATGCTCTGCTTGCATCGTACCCCCCTCATAAGATTGTTGCTGGAAATGACCCAAGCGGTTGAAATAGTGTTTAATCGCTAAGTATCTTTTCTGCATATCCTTGATAGGGTCGATAAAAGACAAGTCATGCCCTAACTCCTTACCAAGCGAGTAGTCACTGAAGAACATCGCATAGTGGATAGCTTTCTTCAGTGGCTCAATCTCCTTGGAGTAAAGGTAATCTCGCATATTGTTGCCAAACGACCAAACCACCGCCACATAAGGGTCGGTATCTTTCAATCGAAAGAAATCTTCACGACTTATCCATCGTGTCTCATTATTATACTTGCCAGCCAAGGCATCGAGAAAGAGGGTAGGGCACATCCAGTTTACATCATTAATGTGAATATGCTCGTATTTCTTCATCAGCAAGGCGGCATGAGTCACGGCGCATCCACCACAAAACAAATCTATGAGGTGGGTACGCTTAGGCAGCAGATGCACGATGCGCTCCGCCAGTTTGTTTTTACTACCCTTGTAGGGCAATCCGTATTTCATATCTTACCTTTTTGTTGTCTTTAAATGTTAATGTACGTTCTGTTTAAAAAATCCGTGTAATCCGTGTAATCCGTGCCAAGAAAACCATTACTCGGCGAAGTGCCCGATATGCCATTTCTGGCAAACCTTGCACTGGTATGCCCGATACCCTTGCGCCACAATCTTAGGGTGCAACTGCAAGTATTCGCAGGCATCGTCCTCCGTCTCATAAGCCACCTTCGCCTTCCACCCATGCGGGCCTTTACGAGTCCAGTGTTCAGGATCGGGACGGAACGGCGGAATCTTATTATGGTAATGGTTGCTCTTTTTGCTCCTCATCGCCATTACCTCCTTTCTCCTTATCGTCCATCATCTCCTCCATATACTCCATATAGTCCGGCACCTTGCCATCGCCTACGGAATGAAGGTTCTCTTCCTCGGCTATCTCCTGCATATCCTTTTGCGTAAGACCATACTTGCGAGCCATCTTGCGCTTGTACTCATCGGTATAGTTCACGCGGTCGTGCTTCACGATGCTCACGTCTTGCGTAATGGCAATGCGGCTCATGTCCGGCATCTCCTCGGTGGCATCCTTCTCCTCCTGGAAGTTACCGTAGATATTCGCCAAGGCATCCATGCCCTTGGAAACAGAGCGGTCGTTGTTCTGCATCTTGCCAGTGCGAATGAGCCATTCGGCGGAAGAGATATACATCTGCTTGTGTCGGGGACTCTCGTCGGTAGTGAAGAAGCGAATGATATGGTTGCAGACAGCCACATCATTGTTGAGTTCGGTGATGGTGCGAGGCTTAATGTCGCCATTCTCGTCGATGTCGATATGCAGAGCCATCACCATCGCCTGTGCCTCCTGGTTGCCCTGTCCTGCTTGGTTCAAGAGCATCTCGTAGTCACGTCGTGCGATGTTGCGGCAGGTGGTGCGAGGGTCTATGTCCTTGTTTTGCACCCATCGGGTATAAAACTCCTTGCAGAGCTGCATCCGGTAGCGTTGCTCCAGCTTGGGGAACATCGTTTCCAGGCTTACCCCATTGGATAGCCACTTGTCGATGCGGGCAAGGGTGTTTTGTGTCAGTTGACTCATGTTTGTATCATTGTCTTATAGTGTTTATGTATGTTATGTATCGTTCTCTTTCTCTTCCGAGAAATCTTTACTTCGCCTACAAAATTATAAAATTCCCCATAAACGGTAGGGACAAAGCTAAAGGCCTTTGTCCCCACCAATCAGAACAAAACCATTACCTTTGCCTTAGATTTTTGGTTTCATCATCGCAAAACGAGAAACTGAGACTCAGGATAACATACATTTATTATATAACAAAGAAAAGACAATGCAAACTATCATTCCTTATGTCACAAGGTTCCTGGCAGCCATCATCGGCATTATCTGGTGCTACATCGAACCTTCCATCAATTACATCGCCGTATGCGCCTTCGCTCTCCTCCTGGATTGCTATACAGCCTGGCGATTGAACCGACGCATCTACAGCCGCTATCGAGAAGCCATCAAGAAAGACCCTCGATGTAAGATAGATGGCAAGCTGAAATCGAAGAAGATGGCAAAGATGGTGCAAGATTTCTCGGTGCTCATCATGGCGATATTCCTTGCCACACTCATCGATACCGTGATACTCGACTACATGAATCCTCTTCACCTCGCCAACTATCTCGCTGCCATCTATTGCAGCGTCCAGTTTATCAGCGTTCTCGAAAACGAGAGTACCTGCAATGGTGCAGCCTGGGCAAAAGTGATGCAGAAGATTGTGGCTGATAAGACGGAACGGCATTTCAATGTCAAGATGAAAGACTTGATAGAAGAGGAAGAGGAAATCAAAGGCAAAGACCCTTACGGGCATAAAAGCAATTCCGAGATAGAGGAGAACGAAAGAAGCAATGTTTCTTCTGACAGGAAATCCCCATCGCCCGACAACGATTCTGCACCATCTCCCGATTTATCTGCATCAAATGAAGATGAAGATGATGCAGATAAATCGGGAGATACCAACAACCCTTAATTTCGGTACGGAATAAGTTAATAATGTGTTAATAATCCATTGAATTATGACAATATCAGACGTTTTGGAGCACTGGGCAGAAATCTACAAGCCCTTGTCTCACGACCCATTGAGCAAGAAACTGGAAGAGAAGAGTTTCTTCAAGATACGTGACATCGACGAAGAAAACATTTTCTCTCGCAATGCCAACATCATTCACTCTCCTTGTATGCTCTATCGAGTAGTAAACTCTGGCGAGTTGAAATCAGATAAACAAGCCTTGGTAACTTATCAAGTTTGTTTCCTTACCAAACTCAAAGATTCATCCACCACCTTGGGCAGATACGATGGCAGCAAGTTGCAGCAGGCATCCGACGACCTGATGGAATATTGCGAAGACCTCGCCTCTTATCTTACCCAGTTGCGACGTACAGGTATCTGTCCTATCACGGGAGAAAACTTCAAGCAGGAAGAACCTAAGTTGGGCATGGAGCTATCCGCCATCGACATCGAGAGTTTTGCCTACGGTGTAAATCCACTCTTCCGTGGCCCGTCATGGCTATTGGCAGATTGCTATTGGCAGACCATTCGTCCGCTCTATAGTTTTCAGTGCGAGAAGGAACAGAAGTATAATATTCCTGCACCATCCGAAAAAGACGATACCGACAACCCTTCATCGGGTGATGGAGCGACAACCGAAAGCGGAAAGGAGGGATAAGCCATGCCTATCAGAACAACTCCTATCAAATCACCCTTTGCTCCGCTAAGGCAAGTGGCAGGCTTGTATCTAAAACAAGCCATCATGGATATTGAGGTAGCGTTAATGACCCAAAAGGTTTATCCGGTTGAAGTCTATCCAGGCTACGAGAAAATCAATCAATATCGCAAGGATCATGGTATGTGGTATTCTACTGGTGAGGGAGCGAAATCTTTCGAGGGACACATATATCAGGCAGACGAAGAATCGGGCGAGCTGATGGTAGGTATTCGCTACAATGACTATCTGCGATATGTGGATATTGGTGTAGGTTTAACGGGAGATCCAAAAGACCCAGCCGCTCATATCACAGCCGACAAGGTGGACCGCTCGAAACGAGCCAAGTTCAATAGCCGATATATCAGCAAGTGGAATCGTAGGGCGGGTAAGTCTCATCGTCCTGCCATCATGCGAACGGTGCGCCGACTAAAGCAGCGATACGAGAATCATCTTGCCGATTACTACGGCTACCAAGGCTTGTTGCAGATAATGAATGCACTGGAAACATCTACCGAGTAGTTTCCATTTCCCATCGCTCACTCATCTCCAACAAGCGATTGCGCAACAAAAACACAAAACACTAAACATTAAACATTAACAGAAATGGCAACACAAAAAACCGAGGCGATAATCACCCTGAATGGTAAGCAGCCGATGCAGGTGCTCAACAACTTGCACGATGCCGCTGCCAAGATCAAGGATGAGATGGAAGCCACGCAAGATAAGATAAAGAATTGGGAGGGTCCGAAGAACACCGAACCCTACAAGGCTCTTCTTACCCATCTGAAGGAGTGCAAGACCCAGTATGACCTCCTTTCCACTGCACAGGTGAAGGACATCGAGGCAAGCGAGCGTCTGCAAACGGCGGTCAATAATCTTGCCAACACTTCGCTCAAGAACCTTCGCAAGGCTCTTGGTGATGGCAAACGTCAGATTGAGGGATTGAGTGAGGCAGAATTAGGACAGGCTAATGCTTTACGTGAGATGATGCGTACTGTGGGCGACCAAGTGCGTATCTTAGAGGGGCAGTATGTCAAGATACGTGAAGGCTTGGCCGACCTTAGCAATCAGAGTAACCAGTGGCTTTCTAAGGCTATTCGTCAGCAGCAAGAAAAGATAGATGTTACGAGACGCGGCACTTCGGAATACAAAAACGAATTGCAACTGATGCAGCAGTTGCAAGCCGAGCAGGAGCGACGTAACGCAGGTATTCGTGCAGAAACAGATGCCAAACGCCAGGCGCAGCAGCAAGCTCAATTCAAACAACAGCTTGCATCATCAAGACAGATTCTTTCATCGACCAATACGATGAAAGGCTACTCCCAAACCGAAATCCAAACAGCCATCAATACGCTCAAGCAAGCGCAAGGACAGGCTAATATGGGTGGCAGCGAGTGGAAGCAACTTGGCGATGAGATAGCCCAGGCTGAAGAAAATCTTGCTAAACTCGCAGGAAAGGTGAAAGAGGTGAAACAGGCAATGTCGGAAGAGAGAGCGCGAAGCACTATCACCTTTATGGATAAGAACACAGAGAGCGAGGTGCGAGAGGCTATCAACACACTCCGTTTGCTACAATCCCAAGTAAACGTTGGCGGTGAGGAATGGAAAAGATACGCTCAAGACATTGAAGATGCAGAGCGTAGATTAGCGTCTTTGACGGGCAAAGTGAAGGAAGCTCAAAGTGGCTTGACTCGTGGCGATGTCAGTGAACGCTTGTTGGATATAAACGCACAGTCAGAACAGAGTTTAAAAGAGATGCTTTCTTGGCTGGAGAAAATGAAGGCATCCCTTGCGCCCTATACTGAAGAATGGAAACGTGTAGCAGATGAAATAGAAACAGTAAAGGCACGTACTGCGGAAGTACAGGCCAATACGCGCTATGCCCATACATACAATAATGCGCAAATCATCGCCCGAAATAATACGATAGATTTCGGTGAGCAAGCACCACCTCATGATGTAACCAAGCAAGATTTGGAATGGTCTCGTAACTATCTCCAAAAACAACTCGATGTTACTCCTATAGCCGATACTTCAAAAATTAAAGAGATACAAGAAGCTCTTGGCTTGATTGATGAGCGACTGAAAGCTTTAAAGGGTAACACTGAACAGGCTACCATGAGCACCCAGAAGCTCAACGAGATTTTGGACAATATGAAGACCGCATCCCTCGATGATCTAAAAGCTGCATCCGCAGAACTTAATAAGCAACTTGGCAAACTTGCCCCGTCTTCTGATGGAGCCAAGCAAGTAAAGCAGCAGCTTCAAGCCCTGGATAAAGAAATCAAGCAGGTGGAGGATGATGTAGTTGATGTAAACGATGTTATCGCCCGAAGTAAAAACAAAAAAGCCTCTATTGACGAACTTAAAAAAGCCTATCAGCAGTTACAAGTCGAATTAAACAAAATCGAGACTGGCGATAAGGATTTTAAGGATAAGCAAAAGGCTCTCAAAGAACTTAAAAAGGAGATTGATAATGTTACTGGTGCGGCGAATAAGCAAGGCGGTGCATGGCAAACAGCAGCGAAGAACCTTACGGCGTATGTAGGTCTATTCTCCGTATTCAACAAAATAAAAGACACTGTTACCGCAGCCATCAAGAAGAATTTTGATTATTCTTCTTCTCTGACCGATATTCGTAAGGTGTCCGGACTCACGATGCAGGATGTAAACAAGCTCTCTAACGAGTTGGCTAAGATAGATACTCGTACATCCGTCGATGGACTCGCCCAGCTTGCTTACCAAGGTGCGAAACTTGGTATGGGAAAGTATGGCATAGTTGGTATGAAGCAGTTTGTGGCAGCAGCCGACCAAATCAATGTAGCCATTGGCGAGGAAATGGGCGAAGAAGCTTTGCCTGCACTGTCTAAGATGGTGGAGACGATGGGACTCATTCCAAAGATGGGTATCGAAAAGGCAATGCTTGCTACTGGATCTGCCATGTTCAAGCTGTCCTCTACATCTACAGCCACATCTGGCAATATCGTAGAATTTGCCAAACGACTGACGGGTGTATCTCGTACCGCAGGTATTACTACAGACCAGTTGCTTGCCCTTGGTTCTGCATCCGACTCCCTTTTCTTGATGCCGGAAGTAAGTGCCACTGCTATGTCTAAATTTATTGTAGCCTTGCAAAAGAACCATAACCTTATCGAAAAAGATTTGGGTATTCAGCAGGGCACCATCAAGCAGATGTATGCAGCGGGCAATGCGATGGATGCTATCGTGATGGTACTCGAAAAAATGCGCGACAAGGGTAATATGAATGCCCTGGGTAGCATCTTTAAAGACCTTGGCTCCGACGGTCAGCGACTTGTAACCGCCATGGTTACGATGTCGAAAAACGTAGATGTACTGAAAGACCACCTTTATGAGTCAAAGGAGGCATTCGAGGAAGCATCCGCCGTAACCAATGAGTATAAGATGCAGCAGGAAAGTGCGGCTGGTATCTTGGATAGAGCGAACAACCTTTGGGAAAAGGCATTTGTGAATCCGGAAGGAGTTAATAATGTAAAGTCGTTAGCTGAAGCTTGGTATGAAATGTCCTCATGGATGACACAGAGTCCATTATTTAAGGGAACATTGAATGCTGCATTACAAACTCTGATAGTGTCTGCTAAGATATTTGTAGGACTACTTCCTGCTATCGTTAATTTTGCGGTATCTCGTGGTCTCTGGTCTTTGTTGACTTTCTTCGGGAGTTTAGCGAAAGGTATATCGGAGGCTGTAACAGCCCAACGTGCTCTTAATACTGCAATGAAAGCTAATATCTTTGGCGCAATCGCAAGTATCGTTTTGACTGTTGCTGGTGCAATATGGTCTTACGTAACTGCAACAGAAGAAGCCGCGAAAGCAGAGGAAGAAGCACGTCAAAAAGCTAATGCTTGGAAGGATAAGTTGAAGGAAGCACAGTCTCAAACAGATACTCTTACTCGAAAATTACATTCTTATAAGGTCACGCTCGAAGCCCTTAATGTATCACAAGCAGAGCGTAATACGCAAATAGCTCGCTTTAATCGAGATTTCCGTCAGTATATCTCTAAGCTTGGTATTGAAATTAAGAACGTGAGCGACTTAAAGAAGCACTATTCAGAGTTAGCGCAGGAAATTCAGAGGGCTACGTATTACCGACTTCGGGAGGAGGCGAAACAAAACGTAATGCCATCTTATCAGATGGATCGTCTGAATGCGGCTAATCGCATAAAAAAAGCTCTCAATTCTCTAGGATTATTCGCTGGAGGCTTTACCCAAAAGAACGTTATGGATATGTTCAATAGGGGTGCAGGTGCAGGTTGGATATGGCAAAAGATTATAGAGGCAGGGGAGACCGGTGCAAAAGAAGGGAGTTTTCGCTTCAATACGAAGAATGGTGTTTATTCTTACATAACCAACGATAAAAACCATCAGATCGGAGGGCAACGAATAACGGTTAAAGCCGGCAGTGGTAAGTTGGAGTTATTATCCTCACTTATCCACTATCAGAATGCAACTAAGCGTGAGACTGCAAAGGATAAGGAAATCAACGATTACTTCAATCAAGTTGTTAATCTTGATGGCTACACTCCTTGGGTAGAGGATGAGCCTGGTACTCTCGAAAACGATGCTCCAGACAAGGACGCTATCCGTGCGCAGAAGCAAGAGGAGCGTGAGCGTCTGAAGTCTATGCGTGAGGAACTGAAGCAGAAGCAGGACGAGGCGAAAGCTATCATGGATGATGTGCGCAACTTTTATGAGCGGCAAATTAATGCTAAGCTTGCCGATGCCGTCTCTATTGGTATGGATAAAACCGAGCAAGACTTATTCGTCGAGCCTGTCAAGAAGCGAATGGAAGAGGCTCTTACTCAAGTACGTCTTGCTATCGCAGGACAGAAGAATGTTTGGGAGAAATTCAAGAAGACGATGGATAAAGACTTGGTGGAAAAAACAGATGCTACAGGTATCAATCTATCCAAGAATCTCTTGAATGGTATCACAGCCAACAATGTAGATGCTTTGCGTGCAAAGATGGAAACTCTCGGCAAGGGATTGAATCGCTCCATGGGTTCTATCACCGCCGAGATATTCGCCAAGGCGACGCAGAACGAGCAAAATCGTATCAAGCTGGAAGCGCAGCAGTTGGAAACCCGTCGTAAGGTAGCACAGGAAAATGATTACATGGGTGCTGTCAAGCAAAATATGTATGACGATTTCAACACTATGGGGTATGCCAACCCTACGAACGCCGAAGCCATCGACAAAAAGGCTTTCGACAAGCGCAAGTCTAACATCATTGCCATGTACGAAAAGGCTCGCCAGGAAATCGTCAAGCTATACCAGGTAGATGTGTCAAACAAGGCAGGGCAAAACTTGTTGATGCAGATGCTCTTTGGTAATGATCCTGATGGCATGGCTCTTCGCATACAGAGCGTTTTGGGCGATAATGCGGCTGATTGGCAGGTTTTCTATCACAAGCTTATTCAATATTCGGATGAATACACGGAGGCTCAGAAGAAGACCTACGACCAGCAGAAGAAGATTTCCGACCAGATGTGGGCTACCAACAAGCGGAATCTTGCCAACCAAGAGAAGCTTCGCAAAATGCAGAACGAAATCAATCTCTTTGGAAAGCGTACAAATTTCCTTTCTAACTTGGGTCTCGCAGACTTAACCGCCGACCCAGAGGTAGAATTAATGAGACTTCGCTTGCAAGCAGCCGAGGATTACTATGCCTTTATCGAGAAGACATCCAAAGACAAACGTCTGTTGCAAGACGCAGACAAGTCTCGTATGGAAGCGGAATTAAACTATGCTAACCAAGTAGCTGCTTCGATGAAAAATCGTCTCTCACAGATGAAGGAACTCGTACAACCTATCAAGGACTTTGGCGCAGCCGTAGGCTCTGCTTTTGCCGAGATGCGTAATGACGTGAGCGGCGCACAAGAGGCTATCAAGAATGCCCTCAAATCCATGTTGGAGAGTTGGGGCAACATGGCTCTCAATGATGTGAACACACAGATGTGGAAAGCCATCAATGATGCTGGTGCCAAGCGAGGCAAGAAAAATGCGCAGCCTACTATTGATGCGGCTCGTGCGGATGCAGAGGCCAATGCAAATACTTACATCAATGCTGACTGGCGCAATCTGGGTACCGCTGATAATCCAATGTGGGTGCGCCTGGTAGGTAATGAATACGTAGATATGAATGGCAATTCCTTGGCAGATGGCGAGCCACCGAGAGCGTGGAAGAAGCGCAACCCAGATGGTACTATTAAGGATTACAATAAAGAAGCTTTTGGTATTGATACACCAAGCAAGAAGCCTTCTAACAATTCATCTCCATCTAACAACGCTGGTGCCTTTACTGGTGCAGCGAATGCCACGGGCACAGCTATCGCCGATGCAGCCACGGGAGGAGGTAGCCTATCCGATGCCGTAGCTGGCATCGGTGGCAGTATCATCGGTGGTGTGATGAACATGGGCTTCAATACCGGAGGCGGCAAGAAAGGCAAGGATGGTACCGATACCGATACAGAGCAGAAGAAGCAGCTCAAGAAAGAGAAGAAACACCAGCAAGAACTCACCAAGGAGGTAAAGAAAGGCGCAAAGGATCGCTCTAAGGAGACATCCAAGGGTATGAAGGACATTGTTCAGACTACCGAAGATGGCAACAATGAGCAAACCAAGGGGTCTCAAATCGCTAACCAGGCGATGCTCAAAGGCACCGATGCCTTGATGAACCAAACGTTCGTCTTGAAGCAGCAAGGCAACCAGGAGCAAGCGCAAGCCGATGCCGACCTTGCAGAGACACAGATGACTTTCTCTATTGCTGGTGCCATCGGTAAGTGTTTCCAGTTCTTAGGCCCTATCGCTGGTCCTATCGCCGCAGCAGTAGTAATGAGCACCCTCACTGGCTTGATGCAGTGGGCACTTAACTCCGCATTCGGTAGCAAGAAGAAGTCTTCTACGAGCAGCACCAACACCAAGCTGGTAACAGGTATGCTCACCTATGATTCTGGTAACGTTCAAGACTTGAAGCCTTTCGTCGCCGATAACGGCGAGGTATATTGGGCCAAAGAAGACGATGCGCCTAAGCAGGGTGGGGTGCAGATGTTGTCGCAACCTACAGCCACCACCATCAACGGACAGCCATCCCTGGTAGCAGAGAAGGGTCCCGAAATCGTGATTGGTCGAGAAACCACCCATGCCATGATGATGAACGATCCTCAACTGTTGAAGGATCTCGTCAACTATGACAGCAACTATTCAGGGAGAAACTCAGCACGCAGGGCATTTGATAATGGCAACGTAGCCGATACCCTTGCAGCAAGCTTGCAAGCAAGCAATGGTAATCTTTCGCCTGACGCGTCAGCGGCTGGCGACCTATTGGCAAGTAGTGCAGCGAGCAATGCAGCCCTCCTGCAAGCCGTCAATGCACTCCTGGAGCGATTGTCGCAGCCTATCAGCGCAAAGATTGATATGTATGGGCGTGGCAACCTCTATGATAGTATGACGAAAGCCAATCAGTTTATGAAGGGCAAATCATAAGACTATCAAGGTAGGCCAAGGAAACTGACAGAAGAAAACTCATATTTTCTCTAATGTTATATAGATTTGTTGGTTTATTTATTTAAATTTATGTTGTTTTGTTTAGAACCGCTTCGTTGTGATAACGAGGCGGTTTTTCTATTCCCCGAACCCCTCGCCTGGGGCAGATTTTTTGCAAAGGTGGGAAAAGTGGGAAAATACCCCGAACACCGTGTATAATTTTTGCACATTTGTAACTCGTTGATTTTTTGCACTTTACAACATACCCTCGTGTCAAAAGTGGGAAAATATTGCGAAAATCGCTATTATATATAAAATTTTTCCGCAATTTTTTCTCCTCCCAAAAATCAAAATCCCCCAACTCCAAACATAAAGTAGGTAGCATATACGGCTATACCGTAAACATCAAACAATCAGTTAGTTATGAGGATAAGTTGAGAAGCAGATATGGGCTGAAAACATAGATTTTTTGCCTATTTTTCTATATTTCTCAAAATATATTTTTACCATTGCGCTCCGTGTATTTAGAAAAAATAATTAAATTTTCCCACTTTTATAAGATAACTTGCTGAATTTGTGGCAGATAAAGGCAAAAATAAGTTGTACAAAGCGTGAACAATATATGAACAATGCGTGAACTTTACAAGCCTTCTGAAAATTTTCCCACTTTTGAAAATTGGGCATCCAAGACGATTTTCCCACTTTTCGAGAATTTTCCCACTTTTCAAAAACACGTTTCCCACTTTTCCCACTTTTGGGATTTCTTGATTCGTCTTTTGTCATTTTTCGACGAAAAATATAGGTAAGCACTAATATTAATCGTTTTAAATGTTAAAAATATAAGTAATTTAAAAATATAGTATAGGTTATCACTTGTTTTTCAATAAAAATATGTATCTTTGCAGCGAAAAATTAGTAATATAATATAGGTAAGCTATGTTTGAGGAAATATGCAGCATCTACGAGTCAGCCAAGGACGCACAAGGTCGCTTCGTAGATAGAGAGACGGGCGAGTGCATTCAGCAGATGTCTATCCGTGAGTTTTGTCTGACGGATAGATGGAAGCCGCATGTGGAGCGATTAAGAGCGATGCGCCAGGAATATGGCGACAAGGCAAAGAAGATGCCTGAATATATCGAAACCAAGAAGATGTTGCCTGGAGCCACGTTGAGCGGTCTCTTTTCTCTCTACGAGGACGTAAGCCTCACCCACCCTGGGCAGATGGTGATGGTATCTCGAAGAGAGACCCACTTGAAGCAGCATACTGGCTGGCTCGCCATCGACATCGACTTGCAGGACAATGAGCAGCTTTCCAACTTCGAGAACATCAAGATGGTGGCTCGCTTCCGTCCGGAGATAGGCTTGCTGATGCGCTCCTGTTCGGGTACCGGATATTTCGGATTGGTTCGCTTGGCTTATCCAGATAAGCACAAGGAACAATTCAAAGCCTTGCTTCGAGATTACGCAGCCCTCGGCATCGTGCTCGACAAGCAATGTGGCAATATCGGACGAGTGCGCTTCGCATCCTGGGATGATGCAGCCCATATATATATCAATGAGAATGTGCAGCCATACCGAGGTATGCTGATGGATGAGCCGCAGGTGGTACCACAAGCACAGAGAGGCTATTCAGGGAGTTATCCACAGCGTTATCCACAGTCGGGACAGAGTGGTATGTCGGAAATTCCGAACAACCACTCTTCGGACTACAACCAGGAGGCAAGCAAGGCTTTCTGGAATGATCCTCGCACACAAGACCGATTGATAGAACTGATGGTGAAGGCTCTTGTTGGCAGAGGCATCAATATCACCGAAAGCTATGACGAGTGGACCAAGTGCGGTTGGGCATTAAAGGCTCACCCTTACGGAGAACAGCTATTTCACGACCTTTCCGCTTGCAGCAAGAAATACAATTCGGCTCAAACTTCGCAAAAGTGGAGGCAGTTGGGTAGCAGTAATACGGTAACATACAACTATCTGATTCACGCCTTCCGTCAGAACTTGGGCGATGCGGAATATCACGCCATCAAACAGCAGGTATGGAGAGAGCGAGGGTAATGATGATTAAGAATTAATAATTAATGATTAATAATTAAGAATTGATAAAGTTATAGATTATGAAGACTAAAAGAAGAATGCCGCAGCCTCCTAAAGGTAGTTGGCTCGACAGAAATGGACAGCGATGGATTAAAATATTCTTCGATGTGATGTCCGGTTTCGGGGGGGGTGAAAAGTTCCTTCGTCAGGTAGGTATCGTATTCCCGATGTTTTTCAGTTTTGAGCTGGGGCAATATGTGATAGATATGGATGCCTGTAATCTTCAAGAGAAGATACAGGATAGCTATCCTACATTAAAGAGATACTCGAATCTGCATTTCGAGATAACGAGTAATAAAATCTTACAAAGATAAACGGAAAGAGCCATTGGTGGATATTTCACTGATATTTCACGGATATTTCATGGATATTTCATGGTTGCTTCACATCCCCTGCTTATTTTGTGCGACAAAATTATAATACAAATTAAATATGAGAATAATAACAATAGTAGGTCCCAGTGGGGCTGGCAAAGATACGGTGGCAACGATGTTGTCTTCCATCCTTAATTACGAGGTGATATGCTCTTATACCACTCGTCCGATGCGTGAGGGCGAGGTGGAAGGCAGGGAGCATCACTTTGTAAAGCATTGTCCTTACCTTCCTGAAGATAAGGAAGTGTTGGCTTACACCCGATATGGCGACTACGAATATTGGACGGAAGTGAAGCAAGTATGGGGCACCGTTATCTATGTTATCGACGAGAAAGGCTTGATGAACTTGATGGAGAAGTTTCCGAAAGCGGAAATCATCGCCATCTATGTGTCGGCGAAGCCCGAAACCATACGCAAGAGAGGCATCGCCGATGAGCGAACAGACAGAGACCAGTATCGCATTAAGTTTGACATCAATAGCTACGATTATTTTATCCCAAATAATCGTTCGATGTTTCATCTTTGGGATTGGGTCTCCTTTGTGGCAAAGAAGATACGTGAGCGGGAACTTGGTATTCCCTGCAAATAAGTAGGGATGCCGAATAAGCAAATGAATGATATACCGACTCAATAATAAGTTAAAATATACGATAAGAAATGAAAATGATTATTCCAGGCGTGGAGTGGTGGCCGCAGAAGACCGCTGCACAGCAAATCGCCAAAGTGGGCAGAATCTGCTACAAAAGCAAAGGCAAGGAGCCTGATGCAGATATGCCCGAAGACAAGAAAGAAGAGTTTCTTGAGGAACAGGCTACCGAGCTTTCCAACCGATTTTGGAAGAGTGGGCATCGTTCGACGTATCGCCATGGCACGCTCTATTTCTTCATCAAGAACAGTAACCAGCTACCAAGGGACGTTTGGGCTTTCTTAGTTTCATCACCCTACATTAACTATAATGTAAAGGATCGCAAAGTGTGGATTTCTGCCAATATGCAGTTTCTTTGCGAGCATGGCAATGTGCTCCAGATGCTTTCTCCCTACAATGTCAAGGAAGAGGAGTTTATCGAGAAGGCGAAGAAATATGATTACTTGGAGGCTCTTTGGCTCCTTCGTATGACGATGGTGGTAACTACCCAGATAAGCACCAGCCGAGAGCTGAACCGTACATCGCCTAACTGCATCAGCGAGCAGAGCACTCGCTATGTGAATATGGAGAAAAAGGGTGGCGTGCAGATAGCCAAGCCTCACTGGTATCATGATGGTAGTCGATGGCAGAAGTTTCTCTTCAAGCTTAGCTGCAAGGTGAGCGAGTGGGCATATTTGCGATTGCTGAAGAGCGGAATGAAGCCGCAAGATGCAAGGGGTGTTCTTCCGCTAGACTGCTATACGGTGGTGGCTTATACCTACGACCTCACCGAGTGGAAACATATCCTGGACCTTCGATTCCATGAGACCACTGGCAAAGCTCATCCTAACGCTAAGATGATAGGTACTTTGATACATAATATCATCGTGGAACGTATGCAGCAGTACATTTCAGATTTTAAGATATAATTCTTTCCAATTTGAAAAAGATTGGAAAATATTACAATAGATAGAAAATAACGCAAATAAAATGGCAAATATTACAATGAATGAATATCAGGAAAAGGCAATGTCAACTTGCCTTCCTGAAAGCGACAATCTTTTTTATATGTTGGCTAACCTTGCAGGTGAGGTTGGCGAGTTTGCATCCAAGGCTGGTAAGCACATGCGCAAGGGCAAACTTCATATCACAACCATCGAGAGAGACGAGGAAGGCCATATCCGCCATACCCAGGTATGGAATGTAACCGACGAAGAGCGAAAACTGATGCTTTCTGAAATCGGCGATATTCTTTGGCAGACCGCTGGCTTGGCTCATGTGATGGGCGTATCGCTCGAAGATGTGGCAGAAGAGAACTTGGCTAAGCTCGCTTCTCGTAAGCAACGCAATGTAATAGCTGGAGAAGGAGATGAACGCTAATGCCACGCCGTATCAATAAAGATTGCCCATTCACAGCCGAGGAAATCGACGAGTTTCACGCTATGCTTTATAGCGTGAATTGCTCGTTCAATTGTGCGAACCCAGCACCTGCATCTTGGCTAAAGGGCTATCAAAACCATCATAGTCGGACGAAAGGATAAACTTTCTATAAGGGCTATTATGGTAAATAGAGGATTTATAGAGTAAAAATCGGGGTGTCTTCGGGCATCCCCACCAATAGGAAATAACTATGTCGAAGAACAATAAAAAGAATAAAAACAAGCAGGAAGCCAAACAGGAGGCAGAGGCAAGACGTGAGGCGAAAATCAAGATGCAGCCTACTTGCTATACCTTCAACTTCAAAGATGTACCTATCGAGACGTATGCCAAGACGTTGGATCTCCTTTTCCACGACCCCGACTTCGTGGAAATGGTTCAGAAGCGCAACAACCTGGTGAATACCGCCGCGCGTATCAATCCGCTTTCGGCTGAAATGCAAAACTTGGTACGTACTATCCAGCAGCGAGACCGCAAGTTGGCTGATATGCTCTTTGCCATCTTGGTGCAGAGCAACCTTCGCTCGGAGGTAACGTTCGATTTCCTCTCGTTCAATCACCTACTGCAGTATTATGTAGATTATAGCAAGGAAGGTATGCAAGAGCGAGTAAACAAACTATCCGCCAACCTGGATAAAATGACGTTTTTGGCTGATATGCTGGAGCCATTGCTGACCGACATCAAGGCAGATATGCGAGATGTATTCGGCGGTGGCATCGAGTTTAACCAGTTTGATGCAGTGGCACAGGTGATGCAGCAGCTTCGAGGTTATTTCAATTCGGCTCGCTCCAAGGATGATAGTAGTCCGGAAGCCCAGTTGTACTTCGACTATGCGGATAGCATCAACGAGTATCTGGATAAGCGATTGAAGACCTACAGCGACAAATATCGCAAACTGAAGCCGATGATACCATCTTACACCAAGGAGCAGATGGTGGAAGCCATCAATCTCTTCTTTGGTACCAAGGATAAGTTTGATGAAACCTACATCGGTCATACAGAGAATGGCGGTTGCTATATCGACGCTGTGCGCCTCGCCTTCAATCTCTCGCCAAGCGAGACCAAGCTTCTCGATGATGTGATGAAGAAAGCCAAGTGCAAAGTGGATGCCACCAAGGATGCGCTCAACTACTCTCTCCAGGTATCAGATGCCATCATGCTCTGCTATAAGATGAGCAAGAAGCCGAAGAAGTAAGCCGCCCCCTCATTCTTCATCATAAATTATAAATTATTCATTATAAATTATAAATTATTCCTCATGCCGAACATATACCTTCGCCTCCCCACGTCTCGATGCCAGTTCTTCAGACACCGAGACCCGAACTACATCTTGCAGCGAGAAGAGCCTGTGATATTCAATGCTTATACCCACGAGCATTTCATTATGCGCAATTCGCTCATCAACGCCCCTGCCCGAAGCAACCGCATCGACATGGCTTGCTTCTCGCAACAGCAATGGTGCAATATGCTGGTGGGCAAGCATCCAGCAGGAGGCAAGGCTATCGTGACACGCGACGAGCGAAGTTGGCTCACCTATAACGAGGTACAGCGACTCAATGGTCGTAAGGACATTGCCAAGGGTGTCAACGAGGATTATCTTTGCATTCGCCTGCCCAGCGAAGTGGAGATAGTAGATACCGTCTATCCCGTGAAGCCTACCTTCAATCTCGATACCCATGGCATCAGAGCATTGGTTGTGTCGCTCAACAATGAGTTTAAGCGCAGCTTGGTAGAATGGGCTTTATCTACCTTTGATTTTTGCATGTCAAGAGGCAAGGTTATCGCTCGCTCGCAGAACGCTATGCTGGAGCGGTATTTGATGCGCTACGGTATCGAACCCAGCGAAGAGGAAAAATGCGTATTACGCCGTATCATTGGCAGATGGTTCCGCACCGAACACTGTTATTTCAAGGCTTACTCCTGTATGGATATGCAGTACGAGGATAGCCGAGATAAGGTAAAACGCATAGATGCGATACAGTGGGTATAAGTTTATTCATGTTATAATAGACGTTAATACGCAATATAAACAATGTTAAACTATTAAGAAATCAAGGAAACGATATGAAAATACCCGAAAGTTGTAGAGAAATATTTCTCGATGGCATCACGGATGCCTATTTCTATTCGATGCAAGATAGCACCATCCCTATCCCATCCAGTATGCCACGTATCTTGCAGATAAATGGCTGCAAGTTTGCTGGCGAAGCCCTACATATCTCGTTGAGCGAGGGCGACAATTATGTGGTGGCGGATAGCATCACTGCCAAGCAGACATCTTCGGAGGCTGGCAATGGTACCGTCTTCTCGTTCGAGATAACCGCCAATATCGAGGCTGGCAAGGAGAATATTGCCGAAATCAGTAAGAATATGCACGGAAAAGACTATTATATAGTCCTGCGGAAGCAAGATGATTCGCTCTATCTCTGTTATACGTTAGCCAACACCTTCGCTTTCGCTGACAGCAGGACACACCAGAATAATGCCGAAACGTGCAGCGTGACGGCTACCTGCAAGGCGATGTCGGAGTATATCCCTATCACCATTGGATAGCTTGCAATCCCATTTTCAGATATATCTATATAAACTTTGTGGAAAAAATTCCATTGTTTCATTGCCCTGCCGACCGTGAGGTTAGCAGGGCTTTTTCGTTTATATACATTCCTTATATCCCTTATATAGCCTATTTTTGTCCCTATCTCGAAAGTAAAAAGCCTTACCTTTGCCCACAGAAAAAGCGAAACATTCTTAGGTAAAAAGAATTGTTTTCAAGGATAACAGCAAACATACATTAATATTAAACTTTTGATTCTCCACATGAAAGGACTTTTAGAAATCCTTACCGAAAAGAAGTGGATGGTATCGCCAACCTTTGTGTATGGCATCAAGAAAGCCTTGGAGCAGAACCTGAATACCCATGCGGTATTCGAGAAGCCCGAAAGGACTTGTGGTTTCGTCAAGGAGACACTTCCTGATGGTGCGATGATTTATCCGGAGGAATATCAGATTTCCGAGGATGGCAAGCTGGTACGTGGCAACTGGGCTTTGGATGAGGACGACCTTCAGACGTTCCCATTCGTGAGCGTGCTCACCGTGGATGGTCCTATCACTCGCAATGGCGGTGGTTGCTCGTATGGCAGCATCGACCATCGAGACATGATGATCCGTGCGGCCAATCATCCGCTCTGTCGAGGTCACATCTTTATCATCAATACGCCTGGTGGTTCGGCTTGGGCTAAGAACGATTATCAGCAAGCCATCGAGTATGCCCGTTCCTTGGGTCAGCCAGTTATCGCCTTCGTAGATGGCATGTGTGCCAGCGCAGGTATGTACCTCGCTTCTCTTTGCGACGAGCGATACTACATGCACCCGAAAGACGAAATCGGTTGCATCGGTGTGATGGCAGCATTCTACACCCAGGCAGATGGTAGCAAAAACCAGTTTACGGATGAGACCTACCACGAGTTGTACGACCCTGAGAGTTTCGACAAGAACCGTGAGTTCCGTGATATAGCCAACGATGGCAACACCAAGGCACTCGTAAAAGAACTTGCCGAGTTGGGCGTGGAATTTAGAGCCGACGTTAAAGCGGCTTGCCCTAACGCCAAGGATGAGCATCTACACGGAAAGATATTCGATGCAGAAAAGGTAAAGGGTATCTTGATGGACGACCAGAGTGATTTCTTCTCTTGCGTACATCGTTGCTTCGACATCTACGATGGTAAGGCAGAACCTATCAGCCGTGAGGCTCCCGATGAGCCGGAAGACGAGCCAAGTAGCGACCCAGCCGAAGACCCTAACAAGGCTTCTTCTCGAAAACAGGATAACAACAATTCTAAACTCAATATCAATATGGCAAACTATCCACTTATCAGTGCTGCCTTGTGTCTGAAAGATGGTGATTTGGCAGTTAAGGAGGATGGCGCATTTATGAATGCCCCTCTTCTCGATACGCTCGAAGCACATCTTAACACAACCAAGCAGCAGGTAGTCGATGCACAGCAGAAGGCTACCCAGGCAGAGCAGAGTCTTGCCGACTTGCAGGCTAAACTCGATGCAGCCAACGCACAGATAGCAGAAGCTAAGAATGCACAGACGGTGGCTGAAAAAGCACTCGCCGATGCAAACCAGGCTCACGCTAAGGCAATCGAAAATCTCAACACCGAGCATTCTGATGCCCTCGCCAAAAAAGACGAGACTATCGCCAAGAAGGACGAGGAAATCAAAAATCTTACTTCCGACAAGGCTAAGGCTGACGAGGAGTTGAAGGGTGCAAAGGATGCACTCGCCACCGCCGAGCAGACCATCGCCGACAAGGATGCACAGATCAAGGCTCTCGGCGAGGATGCAGGTGAGGCACCTGATGCAGGTGCGGCTCCTGAGAACAATGGCGAGGGTGCAAAGGTCCAGACTCTTCGTGAGTTTGACCCATCTCTTTACAAGACCAACAAGGAACGTAAGGAAGCATTCGAGCGTTACAAGCGTGGTGAGGAGTAAGCACTCGTAGTTCTATCTCCCATCGGGTAATACTAAAGATTCAGTTAAGCAAAAATTTTCTTTTCATTTTTTTATTTAATTTTTAAAGGATAACAAATTATGGCAACAACTCCTAAAGATTTTATCGGCAAAGATGCCCTCCAGCACGTTGCCGAGCAGGTAACTAAGGAAATCCTCATGGGTCCTGGTTATACTGATGCCGAGGAGATGGATCGCTTGGGCATCGACATCGTATCTGGTGTTCAGTACAAGCGTACCATCCACATCCTTCTCCGTAAGGGTGGTACCACTCGCCGTAAGGACGTTCATACCAAGGTGAACAGCGAGGTAGGTTTCCTCAAAGAGCGTACACTGACCGTGAAGCTCGCTTGGGACCATTATACCGACAATATCGACAAGTACTGTGAGACAGTATTTGGCACAGACGCACAGGGTCAGTACCCTCTCTCTACAGAGGCTGCTACCGCTATCCTTGCCAACTATGCCGACAACTTGACCGCTTGCTTGTGGAACGGTGATATTGACCTCGACAAGGGTGATGCAAGCACTCCTGCTTCCGACCAGGCTTTGGCTCTCTATGATGGTTTCCACACTTGTGTGAAGCACGACGTAGAGGACGGTCTTATCAGCGAGGCTAACGGCAACTTGATTCCTTGTGATGCAATCACAGAGCCTGCTGACAACAACGACCCTACTCCTTACGACAACTTCTTGGCTTGGCACTTGAAGTGGGATGCACGTCTTCGCAAGCAGAATGTACTCGTTTACATGAGCGAGCAGACAGCCCAGTACATCGCAGCAGGTTACGCCAACAAGTTCCATGGCAACTTCAAGGTTGACTATGAGGACGGTGGTAACTTCAAGCTTCCTGGCTTGAGCCGTGTTACCATCTGCCCTATCGCAGACTTCGGCGAGGGTGATCGTATGTACGTAACCATCCCTAAGAACTTCGTTTATGCTGTTGACTCTGAGGGCGACCAGACCTACGTAGGCGTTAATGTTGGCACCGACGACGATATGCGTGATATTCAGTTCCAGATTCAGTCAATCCAGGGTGCAGGTATTCGCAACCCATTCAAGTATGCGTTTGCGATGTCTGACGGCTCTCTCGCCAAGGCTGAGTATGTGGCTGGCGATTACACCAACACCAAGTTGGTAGTAAACATCGTAGGCGACAAGGAAGGTACCGTTGATGGCGAGGTTAATGTAAACGACACCAAGTACGAGGCTCCTGTAGATACATCTATCAACCAGGTTCTCTCTTTGGAGGCTAAGGATGGCACCGACTTCACATTCTCTCACTGGGAGAATGGCGACACCAACAAGAAGCGTCAGATGATTGCCACCGGCATGAGTATGGGTGTTACAGCCTTCTTTAAGAAGACTGGCGAGTAAGTTTCGGCTTCTCCACAAACTCTAAATAAATCCTTTGGGCGGCGGATAGCTTGACTTGACGGAACACAGCTTCCGTCGCCCTTTTCTTTTCGTTTTTATTTGTTTGATTAAAAATTGATACAACTATGGCAGATACAGTAACATGCCCAGAGATTAAGAACCTTCTCTCCGAGAACGATTGCTTGGAGAACTTCGGCGGTCTCGGCGTAAACGTATATGTATTCTTGAAGAGTGACCTTGTGTCGGCTTTGACACCAACAGAGGGTACCAACAAGTATGCAGCTCTGACCACTGCTTCTTTCAAGAAAGGCAAGGGTCTCTATAAGTTTGAGTGCCAGGATGGTGGCCAGGGTCACACCTGGGAGAACCTCGGTTATCAGAAGGGCTTCAAGCAGACTTTGGATTATGTTCTTGAGAGTGTGAACGCAGATACAGCTTTCGTGGCTCGTGGTCTCAACAACTTGAAGTGCGGTTACATCGTAGAGGATGGCGCAAGCTCTATCATCGTGTACGACAAGCAGCACGATTTCAAGTACGATTCGGGTAACATCAAGGGCGACACAGGCAAGAAGCCGGAAGACGATCGTACCGTCACATTGTCCGGAACTCTCCAGCCTACTACTTATGGTCGCTATGAGATTGCAACCCCTGAAGGTGGTTGGGATTCTCTCTTGAATGGCACTGGTACAGGCGCGGGGGAATAGCAGGCGGAACTGATAAGAGCGACATTAATTCCGCCAACACACCGTCTTCGGATAGCGCAGACGAGAATGCTGCATCCAAGCAGTCTTCTAAGTCGAGCGCAAAGAAAGTAGCTTCCATCAATGATGAGACCTCTACTCCTACTGAAGACGAAGAATAATCGCTCCCCGAAATTCTAATGGATTTCCATTGGCAATTTAAACTCATATTTCCAAAAGCCTCGGTATCGAGCCTTCTATGATGTAAGGCAAGGTATCGGGGCTTTTTTCCGTAAAAATACACTGGATTTATAATTAGGTAATGTGTTTTTATAAAAATATAGGTTAAAGTTATAATAATTCTTAATTTTAAACCAAAATATGAAATTAAAATAGGTAAGCTGTTATAGTTTACCTATTTTTTATTATCTTTGCAACCGAAAATATAGGTAAGCTATAGAATACATAAAGACGAATATGGCAGTCAATTTGAAACATTGTTCCGTGAAGCCAGATACAAAGCCATGCTGGGTATGTTTGCATGGTGCTCTCTGCATCGGTGGCTTATACTGCATGAAGCACAAGCGATACGTACAGTATCAAGATGTAGCCGAATGTGAGGACAAAGAAATCGCATAACACATCATAGGTAATAAACGGACAACGGATGATAGATAATAAACAACAAATAATAAACAACAGATAGTAAACAACAAATTACGACTATGGCAGAATTTAAATCCATACTTCTTACGGAGCAGGCTTGGATGAACAGCCATCTAAGCGTTGCCCGATACAGCGGAGGCGTAAGCATTCCAACCGAGGACGGACAGAAGACGTTCCTCATCGTGGATGAGCTGGGCAGAGACCTCACGCAGGTCAGCATTCCTCCTGGCAAGCCAGCCGACTTGATAGACCAAGAGTTTATCCCTTATTACAAGACCTTGGGCAGAGATGTGTTCATCGGTATCGTAAAAGCCAATCCGCTTGTTTCCCGAAAGGAAATGAAGAAGATTCTAAAGGAGGCAGCAGACTGCAAGAAGTTGGGAGATAAAAAGAAGAAAGAGGCTGAGGAGGCAAAGATAAAAGCAATGTCGCCCACCCTTGATTTCAAGTAATATATATTATATATAAGGAGTAAGAGCAAGACGATTCTTCACTCTTCGTTCTTCACTCTTCACTTAAAAGGTAAATGACTTCGGAGTTTCGGCTTCCGTCAAGATTATCGCCGAGCTACCTATCATCATTTGCCGATAAATAGATAAGAATCATTTTTATTAACAACAAAAAGATTAAAGGATTTATTGAGAAATGAGAACATTAATAGAATTTCAGAACGAGGTGCTCACTCCCCTTCGTGAGGAACGAGACAAGAAGATGGCGGCAACCTACGCCAAGGAGCATGATGTTAAGAAAACGTACATGGACATAAAGAACCAGTACTCTCTCGAACAGATTGCTTTCGAGCGTCAACAGAAGAAAGAGCTTGATGATTTCACCGCCGAGCAGGAACGCAAGTTCCGTGAGTTTTGCATCAAGGCGAAAGCCGCAAAGGGAAAAGCCTACGATGCTTGGTACCAGGGTTGCTGCGAGGTGAAGATACAACGCCGCAGTATTCACGAGACCTATCAAAATCAGTTTGCTCTCGCCATCTCCGAATATAATAAGGAGCGAGTGGCGGCGGGTACCCCCCCATTAGTGTTCCACTACCCAAACCAAACACTGGAGGAAGTGAGTCAAGAAAGTAATGGTGATAACAAGGGAGAATAATCTTTTTCCATATATGTTGTTTTAGTATCAATTCAGAAAGAATCGTATGCCATTTAGAGGTGAACTATATTTGCCGCCCGATTTTGAGCCGAAGACTACAGAACGTGGACGTTTCAGAAAAGGTAATGTCCCGTTCAACAAAGGCAAGAAGTGGAGCGATTACATGAGCAAGCGGTCGCAGAAGCGAGCCGCCAAGGGTTGGGAGAACTTAGAAAAGTTTCGCCCTGCTCATCCCGATAATGCAGGAAGAAAGAAAAAGCCTATTATCGCCGTTATGGATGATGGTAGCTGGTGTTATTTTTCGCATACCACACCTGCGGCAAAATGGTGTGGCGGCTGTAGGGAGAATATCAATCGCTGTTGCAAGATGAATTTCGCCCGCCACGTCAATAGTCGGAATGGCAAGGTAAATACAGATCATCGCTATATGGGCATACGGTTTTACTTTGAGGCAGACGACATCTGGACAGAAAAGATTAAGAAAGAGTAAGAATGTTGTAATTTACAAAAAAAATGGCACAGAAAAAGACTACGGCAAAGAAGAACAAGGAAAAGGAACTTTTCACTATATTTGTGTTAAGATAAGCGATAATGGCAAGGGATGCACTGTCAATCTCTCTTGCATGAAAGATGGCAAGGAGGGTGATTTCGGATTGATCCAAAGTGATGAAAATCTTGGTAATGCCTTTGAAGGTATGAAGTATGCAACAAGCATTCTCGCCAGCCTCTGGGTAAGACAGCTTCACGCTAACGGTAAACTATCAGATGAGGAGTTTGATAATTTAATGAGCGTAATAAAGGGTGGCGATACCAAGAAGGCATTAGATAAAAAAGATTGCAGCGATGAAGAAGTCTGAAAACAACAACTCGTCTCGTTTCGACGAGGCAGATGAGCAGATACGCTACAAAATCTTAGAGGACGATAAAGTTTCCCTGGATGATAAGGTAACCTGTCTGCTATCCATGCAGCCCGACATCACGATGTCGAAAGATGAATTGCGAGCCACGCTCTCCGATAAGGAAAGCTCCAAGGATTTCTTGGATTTCCTCAAGGGCATGAGAGACGTGCATGAGGATTTCGAGCATCTGATGAACAGCTTCCGCATTCGCCTGAATGATTTTCAGACGATGTACCCCCAGCAGCTCACTTGCATGGGTCTCTTCCATATCGAGGGCAACCCCTATACCCAGGAGTCTGGCATGGGTGGCGTAAGCCATTGCCTCACCAATATCCTTTCCACTGCCAACGATACGCAGAGCGAAAAGGAAAAAGCCCACATCATCGAGATACTTTTTAATAACTCTAAGATGTGCCGTGCTTTCTGCGACATCATCGTAGGCACCTATCTTTGCATCAAGAAAGCAGGACTGGATAAGGATAGCAGTTATTTACCATCGCCCGAAGAAATCGCCAAGAACAATCGCAAACCAAAAAACAAAAAGAAGAAATGAACACAAAACAACAGAACGTTCTTCGCTCATTGCTGAAGAAGTATCAATATAAGAATGTGAGCAACATGGTGCGCATGGCTCTCGGCATCAACTACGAGAATTTCTTGCAGAAGACAGAGCCGCTCTATGTGGTGCCACGCATCGCTTCTTGCTATCCCGAAGGCGAAGACAGAAATTGTCTGAATGGCAAGGTATATAAGGAGTGGCTGGATATGTTGGTGCGCAAGCGTTGGGTGGATCCTATCAACGAATACACCGACCAATATGGAGCGCATATCGTGCTGCAAGCTATCTACTATCTTATCGACAACAACCTCTGGGACGTATATGAGGGCAGACTTGCCCTGGATGCCAAGGAGGAAAATTACTACGATAAGTTGGGTGATATGCCTTCCGCCATCGCCATGATGGAAGAGAATAACAAGAAAGAGGCAGAGGTAAGCGAGTTTTCTGCTGACGAGGCAACCACCAGCGAAGCGCATCAGGCAACGAACGAGACTAAGCTACCTCCACAATTCAAGGGCAAGAACATCGACGATGATCTGATGAAGAAAGCCTTCGAGGGTGATTGGTGGAACAATCCAGACTATGCCAAGGATGCAGACGAGGCAGTGATGCTGATGCAGATGTCGGAGGCTCTCTGCCAACGACTCCAGCAAAACATCGACCGAGTTTCCAATTACGTTATCACTTCCGCCGACACCGATGTGCTGCGCCAAAAGATAGCCAAACTTCAGGGCGATTTGGATAACGAAAAGGATGCGCATCAAAAGCGACTTTCCGAATTGCAGGTACAGGTGGATGATTATAAGGCAAAGTTTGATGATGCCATCGCCACGGCAAAGAAAGCGAGCGATTACATCGCCAATCTAAAGTTGAAACTTTCTGCCAAGGAGACCGAGGCTCAAAGGGAATATGATGAGCTGAATGCCAAGTATAAGAAAGCCCTCGATGAGCGAGACGCAGCCGACCGAGACTTGGAGGCTTGCAAGAAGCTTCTTGACGAGGAAGCCAACAAGCAGCAGTTGCCTAAGAAGAAGGTGATACCTTTCAGCGTTCTTGATGCAGTTCCTCTGCTGGGCAAGGGAGTAATGACAGGCTTGGTTCCGGTACTCGCAAGATATAACATTGTGGTGGACTATGACAAATAGGGAGGCAAGAGCGTATGGAGAATCATATACCAGGCGAAATCATGCGCAAGGTTAAACAAGACCTGATACACGAGGTATTGGCTATCCCGAACAGAATGACGCCGAGCAATGAGCCTATCAAACTAGAACCCACCTTTCGAGGCAGTGAATACTACGACTCTAGTATGTATCTGAAGTTTAACAACGCCATCGAGCGAATGGCGCAGCCGAGGGAGGTAGAGCAGGTAGAGATAGACGTGGAGTCTGTTTGTCGAAACGAATGGGGCAGTGTCTATGCTGTGGCGGCGCATTACCCAAGCGGATTGGTAGATACGGATATGCTCACGAAGATGAGGGGCACCGACAAGATGTCGAAGGGCAGAGGTTACGGATGGTCTTCTTACCAGACTAAGTTTCGTTTTCACCCTCTTTTTGTTAGTGCTTACATCGCTTCAATATATGGCTTTCAGAAGGTAAGTGATTTGCAAATAGCCAAGGAGTTGATGGTCGGTTTTACAGCTTTAGGTAAGTCTGTATTTTATGGCAACTATTGTCTTTCAATCTGTGCTGGCGGCATCGAAATCATAAGGTGCATCGAGATTAGCAAGGGGGAGGGAATGACAGTAGAGGGCAATGTTTATCCAAGACCAACGGAAGCCATTGACTTTATTCCTTATGAGGAGATTGATAGTGCAAGCATCAAGAATCTGTATAGCCACGTCTTGCATAGATATGTGGAAGGCGAGGATTATAATGTAGATGATGTGGTAAATGATGATCTCGCCAAGGAAATCTTTGAGTTGAGTCTTTCGAGGCTCAAGAAGAAAGTGGGCGACAAGGGTATGGATCTTTTAACCAAGATGGATGAAAGAGGATAGTTGGAAGATAAGGGTGAATATCGACGGTGATACACTTCACCTGAAGGCATCGCTCAATGGCAAGCAGATAGATGTAACCGACAAGACTTCGGCTTGCAATATAGCGGGGTTGTTATCGAAAGTATCTGCCAAGATAGTAGCACACTTTAATCAAGTGGAAATTAATAAAGAATAGAGGTTAATAAAGAAAAAGAAAATGGGAAAAGGAAATAACATCGGGTATATCCGAAGAAGTGAAGATACAGAGGATTTCCAGTTTGGCGAATTGAGTAATGGCGATATGGTGTATGGCTATATGCTTGGCGATGATGGCAATCCAAAGGACAGGGAGGTTTGCATCGTGAGCGATACGTCCAAACTCTTCGCTGGGGTATATACGGCTCGTTATCGCCGGATGGTATGGATGGGTATAGCTACACAAGAGGACATAGCAAACAGTCATAATCGAATACCTATCCGTGACCTCACTATCGTTCCTCTATCCGAGGATTGGTTCGCCGAGAACTCTGCGATATTCCGTGAGATAAAAGGAAGTGAGGATATTAAGCCAAAAGACAGCGATCTGCGTGTGGCATTCTGCTACGAGTTTAAGGCTCTCCGATGGCAAGCTACTTATTACGCCGTAGGCTTCGAATTGAGTTTTACCGACCTTACCTTGCACGACAAGTTGCAACAGGAGGGCTTGCAGTTTACGGCTTGCGAGGCGCAATCGAGAGGCAAAGCCACCATCGTTCAGATTGTGAAGCCAGTAAAACGTGCGGCAAGCAATAGCAAGGTGCATGATACCTTTACTGCGGCAGCCGTGGCGCAATTCATCGCCGTGCATGAGTTACAGCATTTCCTCAGACTCTGCGGTATCTTTGATACATTTAATGTGCCTAAAGAGCTGTTGAGCGACGAGAAATTATCGCATAAGGTAGTAGATGGAAAGGTTGTGGAATGACGTAAGTAAACAATAAAAACAAAAAGCAAAAAGAAATGAAGACATTTTTCAAAGAGCTGGGCATATCATTAGTGCCCGTTATTCTCGCACTATTGGCAGCAATCGCCATGCGGTTGATAATGGATTCTGCATTCAGAGTCTTGCATCCGTCAATATTCTCTAATGAAGTGTATGAGTGCTGCGTATCGGCTATGTGGTATGTAGTATTGAGTAGCATCGTCGTATGCTGGGTATTTATCCCTTTGATGGCTTGGCGCAAGCGAAAGATTATTGCCTGGCGTTTGGCTGACCTCGAAAAGGAAGACGGCGGCAACCATTCATCTGGGGATGAAAAGGATAATAACGGCTCATCGGACACCACAGACAAGGAAACGGTAAACGTTCAGATTTGCCCAATGAGACAAAAGTGGTACCGTACTATTCGCTTTATCTTTTGCGCCAATATTAAGGATATGACGTTCGGTAGCGTGCAGATGGATATACCTACGGAAGATGAAAAAGAGTTTGAGCCGTTTTGGAGAGATTGCGATGCTTTCATCTATGCCCTGTGTGTAGATAATGTAGCAAGAAAACATGGTGTCGGCGGCTCGCTATTGTTCGCCGTAGAGAACCAGGCTAAAATAGAGGGTTGCAAGACGGTAGCCCTGCGTTGGGATGATAGGGAGAGTGAGCCTTGGGTGTTAGATTGGTATAAGCGCAAGGGATATAAGGAAACAAAGATAGAAGGCGACGGACACAGCCATTTCCTTGTAAAGCAACTCGGCAAGAGCGAGACTGGCGGACCATCGAATGATGATGAGGAGCCATCTGGTAGCGATAACAATGCAGCCGATGAGTAGTAAGGTTAGTAACAGCAGTATTCGTACCATCGTGGTGGGCAGCTTAGACATCTCTCCCTTTGATAAGCGGTTCGACATCGCCCGTCGGGTATATTCGCCCGACGGCATCGCTCCCGCTTGTCATACATGTGGGGGGTGGCTTGCAGCCTAAGATATTGATTGAGTTATGAGAGCAATCGGCATCTTTCAATATCCGAGAGGTTTTAATAAGGGCTTGTTTCTAAAGACGAGACTTAGCCCTACGATAACCATCCACGCTTGGCAAGAGAATACTTATCTCTTCGAGAGGTATGAGTAATGGTTTTTGAGTAATAATAAAACAACAAGAATTTATAGTATTATGGAACATAAGGAAAAAGATAACCAGAACGAGCAGAACACTCGTGAGGAGCACAATGATGTTCTTGGTAACAAGAGCGAGTTGGGTAGTCTAACACAAAAAGAAAAGGATAGTTTGGCGTATTACCACAAGTCGAAAGCTCTTACCGACACCATCGTTGATATGTATAATGATGATGCGGAATTGACTCCCGCTTGCGTACTCATGGCTTTCGGCTTCTTCATTGCTTGCCTCGAAAGAGGCTGTGCAAAGGAGCACCGAGGCGAGGTTTTTCCCAGGGCTTTGTCTGTTATAGGCAAGGGCTACACACTCGACAATACCTTGCAGCGAGAGGTGGAAAAATCGGAAGATGAGAATAAAAAGAACAGTGATCTGGAGTTACAAAAAGCAATATTAGCGTATAGCGGCAACGAGAGTTTCAAGGAGAACTCTCGTGTGGGTAAGGAAACTGCGGCAAGCCCCACCCTGTCTGAACTGATGGATAGGGACGATGTTTCTGGCTCCAATTTCGCAGGGCTTGGCACCGATGTTTGGATTATACCAAGAAAAAAGATGGCGGCATCTTTTACCAAAGGCATCGGACTATATAAGGGAGATGGCGACGAGAACGAAAATCATATAGATTTCGATGAGTTATGTAAGAATGGCACACACCTGACTATATCGGATAATTCTAATGATACTGAATCAGGTATAGGCTGCACCAAACCATTGTCGCTCGACAACCCTTTCGTGCATGGTATTCCTATCACTGTGGATTTTGATTTGGGTGATCACCTTCGCTCGGCTTGCGAGTTGGCGAAATGCATTCTTCCTTATGGTAGCAATATCCCACTCATCGAACGATATGAGTATGCTCTTGGTAAGGATATATCGTCATTAGGAATGAAGAAACCTTGGAAATATTACCATATCCCAAGTCTCGAAGTTCTCTGTGCAACCCATCAGGACGACATGTTAGGTGTATTGTTCGTGGTAAATGGTAAAGCGATCGGAAGCATGACGTGTGACGAATATCTTAGCCATCTTACTTACGAAAAATGGAAAAGTGTTTTCGGAAAAAGATAGCGCATTTGGTTATACGTTTTATGTCGCAATATTTTTGAAAGAGTATATTTATCAAGTTTAAAGATTATAGATTATGGGTGAAATTATCTGTAGTCCGGAACTTTTTAGTGAACGAATAAATTGATTGAATTATGGCATGTAATTGTATATCAAATATTGAGAAGCTCATCAAGGAGCGAACCAACGAGACCGGTTGCGTAGATTCCGGCATCACCTGCCCAGATGGAAACCTTCGCATGAATGTTTATGGCTTGTATCATAAGCAGAAGAAGGATGGCACCTACCAAGACAAGTGGCAACAGGTGAACCTGCTGGCAGAGTATTGTCCTTTCTGCGGCAAGAAGTATGCAGATAATAAGATTGTTATTCCTTGCGAAGGTGGCAGTTTTAAAGATGCAATCGAGAAAATGAGAAACAAAAAATAGTAGTATGGAAAATAAAGAATTAGAAATATTTCGTTCCATTATGGAGCCACAAATTCCGGTGCAAACTATATTCTTTCTGTATAAAAGCAGATTGGCGGATGGTCCTAAAGCTTATTCGGATATACTAGATAATGGCTTATTCGAGAAAAGTCATTCCGACATGAAGTTGAAAACCGGGTATCTATTGGAAAGTGCAACCGTGCTATATATCTCGCCCGTGACAGTAAACAAAACTGATCCGAATAAAGGTTATCAGATAAATGTGTCTTTTGTTGTAAATTTGCCGAGCGACCCTACCAAGTATTTTATGTCTAAGCGAGGAGGCACAATATCCCGCGTTCTCATGGGTTTCATCGTCGCGGAAGACAAAGAGACTACTATTTATTGTGATAATGCAACCTTCCCAAAGGTGACTTGCAAAGTGACGGCATACGATACGAATAAACATCTGGCTTTTGTTCATTTATCCATGAATGGATGCCCATCGCCTATTTGTGTGAGTGGCGATAAGCACGCACTCTTGCTAAAATCTTCGTCGCATACTCTGGTTGCTGATTTTTGTGTTTGGGAGCAAAATAGAGATTATCAAATAAAAGATGCGGCAAGATGTCGCAAGAAAGAGCGAGAAGAAACAGATCTGGTTCGTGAGGTACTACATGACATCAACCAAGGTTTTAACTATAAGTTTTACCTCGCCACCCTTCGCACGGCTGATGCAGCCGAGCTGCCTATGGTGAAGCGAGACGACCTGGCGAGGGCTATGGCAATCGTCTATGCCGACCAGGGAGGCAACGAGCAAATCACATCCAGCTACAAGCTGATGGCGGAGATGCAGTTTGCCCAGGAGAAATATCATATCCAGGGAGGCGAGAAACCCGATACCAAGTTTATTACCCTCGTAAAAAGATATATCCGAGAAATCGAAATATACCAAGAGCAACTCGACGGCTTTCCCGACTGGGCACATCTTTTAATGAAGGAGCGATATGGCATTATGATATAAGGATATAAACTATGATGTTTTATCGAAAATTTATCCTATCATTAGCATTTTTAATACAAGCGCAAATGTTTTACGGAATATTTTATTTACTTTTGCAGTCATAAAATTTTGATTTATCATTTAGACTAAAAAGTAAGAGAGTATGGAACTAAGACATTTGCGTTCGTTTGTTTATGTGGCAGATACGCTTTCGTTTAGCGTAGCTGCATCCTATTGTTGTGTCACCCAATCGGCAGTTAGCCAACATATCAAGGCTTTGGAAGATGAGTTAGGTTGCAAACTATTGATACGTACATCGCACGACATCATGCTAACCGAAAGCGGAGAGGCTTTGCTACCTCGCGCCAAGGAAATACTGAAGCAGACGGAAGACTGCAAGGAACATATTCATGCCATCAACAACTGCATCACAGGCGAATTGCGTATTGGGGTTGGTTCTTTTATCGCTCCTTATATACGTGTAGCTGCACTTACTTTCATGGAGCGATACCCTAACGTCCTTATCAATGCAGATTTCAATAAGGCACATATTCTGAACCGTTCGCTTCGATCACATAACATCGACCTTGCGTTCACGATGAATACTGCCTACAAGCATGAGGGTATTGAGTCTAAGCCCTGCATCCCTTTTCATATCTATACTATCATGCGTAATACTCATCCTTTGGCCAACAAGGATAAATTAGCATACGAAGACCTTTTGAAACATCCTGTTGTCATGCCTGATGTCGGAGAGCGAGAGTTTGAGACTTGCCAACGCTATATCCAGCGAGACCTCACCAAACTAAATGCAAGATGTATCGTAAGTGACCCTGATGAAGCCCTTGCAGCCGTAGAGGAAACGCATTGGATAACCTTTGCGCCTAAGCTATATCTAAAGAACCACCCTACCCTCGTAGCTCGACCTATCATAAGCCTTGAGCAAGGTTTTGTGAGCAACGTACATTATATGCAAGATGTTCCGATGAAACGTTCTGCGCAACTTTTCCTTGACATTATCAAGGAAGAAGCAATACCTTATATCGCCGCTTTGGAAGAGACGATGTAAGATAAGTTATCAATTTTGATAATTATATAAGATGAGTTATCAAAAATTATAATCATAAGATAAGCGTTTCTTCCTTGTAATTTTGTCACAACGACATTTAATGGAAACCACATTTCTGTTTACCTGTTTCGCTTTACCTTTGCATACGATTCCGATATTGGAAGAACTTAATACAATGAAGTTATGCAGGTAAAAACGAATGATGGTAACTACGATGTTGCCAGCAAGGGATTGGGCAACACAGCCCTTGGCCTCGGTATCGCTGGTTTGGCTACCAGTTTGCTGGGCGGCGGTGCCTCGCTTTTTAATCTTGGGCGAGGAAACAATGGTATGACCGCCAACCCTACCGACCCTGATGCTCGTTTCGTCACTAAGAGCGAGACGAATCTTATTCAGGAAAACTCTACTCTCAAGACAGAGCTTGCTATCCAGAAGAGCGAGAACTACACCGATAAGAAATTGGTGGAGGTTACTCAGTATTTGGATGGCAAGGTACGTCAGCTTGAGAACAAAGTGGATGCCAACAAGGATGCACAGCAAGCCGTAAATGCACAGCAGATGGCATACAATGCCGCTGCCAATGCCAACATCGACGTGCTTAAATCGCAGGTGGCAGCACTCACCAGTGTTACCAAGTTGATGATTCCGTCGGGCAATGTTTGCCAGACGGGTTGCGGATGTGGATGTGCTTGTAATCAGTAAAGCTTAGGCGATATGGAATACAAGAACTCCCAAATTTTGGCAGCGGTCGTGTCCGAATGGGCACGACCTGCCATTTCTCAGATAGCCGCTGGCAATCTGATGCGCCTTCCTATGTTGCAATCTCTGCAAGCTACCATCGGTGGCATGGGGCTTGTGAGTGGAAGCTATTCCCTACAAGCAGATATGGAACCTATGATTCAACCTGTAGTGAATGCACTCGTTACCCCGATGCTTACCAAGTATTTTGGTAACATTCCAGAAGAGAGTATTCCGCAGATGGCTCATGATGTAGTGAACAGTCTTCGCTACAAGGGTCCACTGTCGGTATTGGAGGGGTTGGTTACTTTCGAGGAAGAAGATCTCGATGAACTCGCAGACCTTCTTCAGAAGAATCTACCAGTAGAGAGTAATCAGGGCTATCAAGTAAAACATTAATATCGAAAAGCTTTTCGGCGACTTAAACAGAAATGATTATGAACAAAAGAACGTTTCCGGCTAATATCATAGCCACGCTTGCAGTAGGCTCTTCCACCACTGCACCTTATTACGACATCAATATCACACAACAGCTTTGCGTTCCGGCATGTGCGGACGAGACTCCTGTCTTTGCGCCTAAGTTTACCATCAAAAGTATTGCCAATGTTGGAACCTCGCAATACCTTGTTGTGTTGCATGTAGAGGGAGTTATCAGTTATGTACCTTGCAGCTGTGGCTCTTGTTGCACTCGCTCGCAGGTGGTGAGCCAGGACTTTACGATACCAGTCTTTAGCGCAACCGCTATCAGCGGCATCACTGCATCGGTGGGTAGCATACAGAATGGTATCGCCAAAGTGTCTTGCCAGTCATGCAGCAAGACCTTTGTGTGCGATGCGCCTCTCACGCTCACAATTGCCACGGCGTAACGTAAAGTTCCCCTTGCGATGATGATGTATCTGTTTGTAGCCATCGCTATGATGATGGCGGCTACCCTTATTCAACACCTTGGTTTGGCAGAAGCAATAACCGAGATATTGGTTAAGGTGTTAAGCAAGGTTGCAAGTTGTAATCAATGTTTTACGTTTTGGTTGTCGCTTGCAGCTTTGCTTTGCGAGGGTTGTACTATAGTCTGGGCTATCGCTCTTGCAATCCTCATGGCTTATTTGTCTAATTGGTTTGTCTTGTTGTTGATGATCCTTCAAAGGTTATTCTCCAAGATATATAATCGAGAAAAAGAATATGAGCAAGAAAGAAAATACGAACGAAAGAAAGTTGAAAGAAAGAAAGCAGGATGAAGTTTCTTTCTTTCAGCCTTTGGGTAAGTATCAAACATTGATACCTGTCATTCCTCATTTCAAGGGCATCTGCCCGAATTGTTGAACTTTTGTGATATAAAATGTAGAAGAAAACATGAGATATATTCAGTTGATAGAACAGGCTCGCTTGCATGGCGTTACTTCAGAAAAGAAAATGTGGGCAGCCATCGAACAAATGTCTTGCGACTTGATGGTTCTTGAGAACGACCATTCAGAGTTGTATTGGCAAATATTAAGAAATCAGCACGCCATTCTTTACGACCGCCATTACAGCGAGAAGTTTGCTAACCATGATGTAAATCGCCTTGTACATAGCAAACTCAATGGCAAGGGAGAGTCTGTAGGTATGGGTGCGCATTGGACGAAATCGGAGATAGTGGATGCTACCAAGGGAATGCAATTCCACGAAAAAGTGAACGATTGGGATAAGTATGTAGCATTTAATGCTATGTATGCAGACCTTTGCGCCGATATGACCGATGAAGAGATTATCAAGGCGGCTTATCTTTTCTATTTTCATGATGCAGACTGGCAACCATCGGAGGATGATTGCACCAAGGTTTGGGATTACATGAGTAGTCATGCCAAGATGTAAGGTAAGGAAAGTGTTCAGGATAACTTGTAATTTTAAGATTGATGTTTATATTGAAGCCTCTTTGCGCCTATGGTAGCCGCAAAGGGGCTTCCACTGTTTTGTCCCCACTAAAAAAATCCTTTTTTCTATCTTTGCATCATCAATACAAAAAATATAAGATTATGGCAAAAATAGAACCAATCGCAAAATTCATTCTCTCCTTTGAGGGAGGTTTCGTCAACGACCCGAAAGACAAGGGTGGTGCGACCAATAAAGGCGTAACCATCGCCACCTGGCGTATGCAAGGCTATGACAAGGATGGCGACGGCGACATCGACGTGGATGATTTGAAGCTCATCACCGATGCCGATGCCACCGAAGTTATGCGCCGCTGTTATTGGAAGCGATGGCGTGCAGACGAAATCAAGAACCAGAGTATTGCCAACCTACTTGTGGATTGGATTTGGTGCAGCGGAACGCCATCTATCACCATCACCCAGTCGATGCTTGGGCTGAAAGCAGATGGCATCCCTGGTAAGCAGACGATTGCGGCTATCAATCGGCAGAACCCTAAGACGTTCTTCAATCGCTTGAAGGCTCGCCGTAAGCAATTCTATGAGGGCATTGTAAAGAACAATCCTTCGCAAAAAAGATTCATCAATGGTTGGTTGCGAAGACTCGAAGCTATCAAGTATGGCTCGCTTGTTACCAATAGAGGCACTATCATAAAGTGCTAAGGTAGCAATGTACGAATATACAAACACATAAAAGCACTAACGTACAAAAGCATAAACGTACAGAAGTACTGAAGTACTAACGTACAAAAATATTAAAGTATCAATACAATGGCATTACCTACAGGCAGTAAGATGCAAGCACCTTTTGATTCCAGACGTATCGACCTCAATCTTCCGAAGCATTGGAATGGTTGCAGCCGAGAGCAACTGGAAATAATAGCCGATATATTCCGCGACCAAGTGGAGCGAGAAGACCGGTACCATCCTTTCTCCATGGAGAATGTGAAGCTGGCGGCATTCTTCCTTTTGGCTAACTTGGAGATACTCGCCTACCCCGACACCCGATTGCCACAAGACGAGCAATTCTATCTCTGTAGAGTTGTTACTCCTGCGGATAAGAATCACCCTACCGATGATTCCTTCCCTCTCTACCTTTGGCAAATCAACTACTGGCTGTCTCCGAAGGCAAAGACCGACAACAAGCAATCGGCTGAATACATTGCCCATGGTGCCGACATCTTGGGATGGATGGATAGCAAGAACGGAATGTTCCTTACTTGGTTCCCATACGATGAGATAAGCCGCAAGAAGCAAGGTGCAGGTATCTTCGCAAAGAAAAAGCGATTCCGTGGCCCGCGAACGGATCTTGATGGTTTCTCCTGGGCACAATATCGTTTTGCATCGGATATGATGGGTACCTACACCCAACTTAGCAACTCTCTCATCAAGATGCAACAGATGAAGAAATTCACCCCAGAGCAGATAGAGAAGCAAGCCAAGAACGTAGAACTTGCCAAGGCGATGTTCCTGGCAGTTATCTTCAATGGCGAGGTGAAGTATTTAGATGCCAATTCGGGATTGGTGCGCAAAGGTTTTCATTACGACAGCCTGCAATGCACCGAGAATGCCGACTACTTCAAGGGATTTCCCGAAAACCAATGGCAGGTTATCTTGTTTTGGTGGACGGGTACCATGCACGTTCTTAGCAAGCGATTCCCTCACGTCTTCAAGGTGCAGCCTACCAAAAAGCAGAAGCCAAGCGCACCTTTGGAGATTTACACCGCCACCACTGCCACGATGCAGAAGTATGCAGGGCTGACCGAAGACCAGGTGAACAACCAAAGTTACTCCTTGGTACTCGAACACCTGGAACGCCTATCCAAGGAAAACGAGGAGATGGAGAAAATGAGACGTAAATAGATATAAATATTCAGGATAACATTTAAAAAAGTAAAACGCTATGACAAGAAAAAACAGAGTCACAAACTTGCGGCAGTTCCAACATCGTAGTGAGGAACTCAAGCGAGAAGGCTATGTAGCCGTGCGCCCTGATGCCTACGTGTCGCCCAAGAACGGCGGCTGCAAGGTATTCTCTTGGAATGACTACGTTCGCTCCATGCTCCTTAGCGAGGCCGGCATGAGTGCCAGCAGTGCATCGGGCGAGGGCAGCGCAGCTCGGCAGCAGGTATCTACCATCTTCGCATCGAGCGGAGGCGAAAGCCTGTCAAAGCCAAAGGATGTTGGCACACCCGACCTTGGCTACATGGAATGGGGATTCGGCAACCGCAAACCTAACATCGTATGGTTGCTTACTCGTATGTCGCCATTCACTGCGGCTGGCTTCGATTTCATCAAGAAAATCTTGGTGGGTCGCGGTCCTATGCCTAAGTATCACTATACACAATATGTGGGTGGCAACATCACGGAGAAGTATATCCCCTACGAGACGGCAGGCGTGTTGCTTCGCGGTCGTATCGCCGAGTTGAAGGCGCAGGAGGAAAAGGCTAAGTTGGAACGTCAGCAAGCCGAGCAAGCGCAGCAGAACCAGCAACAGGGTGAATCTGATAATACTTCAGAAGAAAAGCCTATATCTCTTAACCTTTCCTATCCTGCCCAGGATGAAGAGGATTCCGATGAGATGAAATCTCTCAAAGAGGATTTGAAGAAATGGGAAGAGACGAATGCCTGGGTTCGTCAATTCATCGACGATAACGACTTGATGCAGACTTACCTCAATATGGCTGGCGATATGGCTCTGATGTCGCAGTGTTTTGCAGAGATCCAGTTGAACCAACGTCAGTTGGGCGATAATGGCAAACCAGTAGATACAGCCAACTGGAAGCCAAAGGCAATCGGGCTAAAACATCGCAGTATCTTTACTACCCGACTGGAGCGACAAGATAGCAAGTATCGCATCAACTATGCGTACATTTCTAATCAATGGCTCGATGCCACCCAGTCTGCCAACACCCTCAAAGAGGAAGACCGAAAAATATCTGCCTTGCCTTTCTTGCAATCCACATCGGCTGTAAAAGACTTGCAGCGATACATTAGGGAGGCGAGACAGAAGCGAGTGAGCGTAAAGAAACGCCCTACCCGATTCATCATGTCGCCAAGAGATTATGGTGGCCCATACTATGCCGATGCTTCTTGGCACTCCATCTTTGCCGGCAGTATCTTTGAGTATGCTTTCACCATCGTGGATGATAGACTCACGAGAAAGCGCAACAGCAACATCATCGGTCGAGTTATCTACATTCACCAAGACTACATCAACAAGCTCTATCAGCAGCAAGGCGAGAGCAAGAAGAAGACCATTGGCGAGATTCAGAACGAAATCTTCACATCCATCAATACATGGCTCGCCAATCCCGACAATGCAGGTCAAGCCCTCGTCTCTTCCGCCTTCACGGGTAGCGACGGTAAGGAGCACAAGGCTTGGGAAATCGTGGAAATCGAAAGCAAGGCCAACGACCAAGCGAATGCCGACAAGACCGAGTTGCAGGAGATTTCGAGCATCATCTTCTTTGCCATGGGTCTTGATGCCAAGCTTATCGGCAACACGCCTGGCGACACGGCTTCATCGGGTGGTACCGACCTTAGAGAGCGATTCTTGGTTAAGCAAATCCAGTTTGCTCCTATGCAGCAAGCGATGCTGAGACCGCTGGAGGTTATCTCCCGATTCAACGAGTGGGATGAGCATCTCGTTTGGCAGATAGACAGAGAGGTGCTGACTACCCTCGATAACTCGAAAACTGGAGTAGCAAAGCAGGGACAGGAGTAAGGGTATGTTTTAGCCGATTTCTTCAAATCGGTTAACCGATTTCATCAAATTGGTTAACCCTTTTGATAAAATCGGTTAGCCGTTTGAAAAATGAGGCAGAAAACTCGACGAAAACTATACCTATCTTTTTCGGAAACTATACCTATGGTTTTAGAAAGTGATACCTATACTTTTTTACAACAATGCCCATTCCTGATATATAACAATGCCCATTGTATGAAGGCAACAATGCCCATTGTATGAAGGCAACAATGCCCATTCCTATATGGATGGTATGGCAATACTATATAATGTTTCAAAGAACAAAAATATAAAAAGATATGATACTCTTCACAAATCAAGAACTTCGGCTTCACCTCCCCAGCAACGCTGTGGACGAGGTGGCTAACTTGCAGGGTATGCTCGATAATAGTGAAAAAGATTTCTTGAAGCCTCGCTTGGGTGAATCGCTCTACAATCGCTTGTGCGAATATTACAGAGGCATAGAGCCATCTGATTTTTGCGACACTGTTATCAACGGCGATTATGACAAAAACCCATGGAACGAGGTCTTACTGTATGCCCAGCGCATGATCGTAAACGATGCGATGGCGAAAAACATCGAAAAGCAACTTCTTTCGATGAATGGCACTGGCATCAATGTGGCTTCGAGTAACGACTATTCTGTGGCAACCGATAAGCAGATAGCCCAGGGCAAGGAAAGTTATCGCGAGACTGCGATGATTTCTCTCAATAACTTGCTATCTCTCTTGGAGGGATGGGCAAAGAAAATCAATACCCCAATGGAGATTGATACCTTATCGGGCGATAACACATCTTTAAGTGATAGCGCATCTGGTGATACAGAAACATCTGATAGCGCAGGTTCTTCCGATAACGCTGGCTCTTCGGATAACACTGGCTCATCTGATGATACAGGTTCTTCCGATAACACTGGTTCTTCTGATGAAACCGAGGCGGATAAACTGCAAGCCATCGGCGAGATAGTCTTACTGTGGGAAGAAAGCAAGTACTATTATTATCATTCAGACTTGCTCTTCCCTACCTGCGAGAGCTTGCAGCCGTACCTCGATATTTACGACAATCGAGACAAGTTTGTTCGCTTGATTCCCGATATGCGATTCATCCAGAGCGAATATCTGGAAGAGGCATTTGGCGAAGACTTCATTCCTCGCCTTCTGCAAGCAAGCGAAGACGATAAGCTTCTGAAGAAAGCCCGTCAACTCATAGCCGCATATCTCAAAGAAAGAACGTCGGTTATCAATTTCGATAAGCTGGCTCGTTCTACTGCCCACAATGATGCCATTACCGTAAGGGAAAGCATTCATCGCTTACTAAAGAAAGAGGAAGTCGAGAAGCAAGCTGCACTCGATGCAGCCAACGGCGGAAGCGATGGTACCAACACTGGAAACAACTCTGGAGCAAGCGGCTCTTCCGCATCGACGAGTAACTCCTCCTGTAGTTCATCGTCGGCTTCATCGCCTGGTTCATCATCGGGCGATAATGGCAACGAGGGCTATCAGAACAACCAAGCTGGCTCCCGAATATTCGTAACCCCTATCCTGTGCTGATGTATGATTAAATTCTCGGCATCGGTACACCCCATAAGCCACCGAAAGGAGTGGCAAAATTGGGGGGGGGTAAGGTACCCGCCCTAAGAGCTACGGATTATAAATGTCCGCATTGCATTTTGTATGAATACTCATAGGTTTCGTAAAAATGCACGTAGCGAAAAAGGCTTGTTTTCGATTTAATGTCGTTTTGGGCGTATTCAAAACCGCTTTATCTGCCATTAATCGGAAATCAAGCCGAAATCGGGTAAATATTATCTTTAAATTTCAAATAAGCAAAAAAAAATAAAAGGATTTATGGAAAATAACATTTTATCAGCCGAACAAATCGTTCAGATTCTTGCCCCTGCAATAGGAGCGAGAATGCTTACTTCAGAACAGCGAGAAGCATTCGAGCAAGGTCTTAATCTCCTGAATGGTACCACCAAGGCAAACTCCTTCGTAAAGGATGCTCGCCGATTCAGAGATTATCATCGCCGTGTTCGTCAGATGGTAACTTACTTGCAAACCACCGACCTCACTGGCGGCACAGGCTCATCTGCAAGTAATGGTAGCGATAAGCGACGTGTGGGCAGACCTACCAAGGAGGAGCAGGCTGCCTATATCGAGCAGCAGAAACAGAAAGCCCTGGAAGAAGCAAAACAATCCATCTTCCCAGAGCTGAAGCCGGACACATCCGTCCAACAGCTCACCTATAATGGTATCGTGGCTAACCCTAACGGAGACAGTATCGCTGCCACTATGCCTAACTTGATGCAAATCCGTCCGTTCCTTACCCCAGCCCTACAAGAGCGCATCAACACCGTGCGTGACCTTCGTAACGAAATGGCAAGCAAGGCAGAGCAGGCTAAGACCATGGCAGAGGCAAACGAGAAAGCTATCTCTCAGGGTAAGGAGGCTATCTATACAGAGGATGAAATCGCAGAACTCGCGACTCGTGCCACCGAGATAGAGAGCAACATCTTGCCTTCCATCTATACCGATGTGGATAGAGAGATGGGAGAATGCTACCTTCGCTTGAGCGAGAAGACTGGCGACCCAGAATACATTAACTACGTAAAGAAAACCTTTACCGTAGAGCCGCAGGAACTTCGTACCCAATTCAAGCCTTTCTTCGAGAAGGCGCAGAGCAGAGACCCTCGTTTTGCGGATGCCATCGCCGAAAAGATAGCCAACGACCGACCAGAGGTTAAGGCAAAGCGCGATGCCGAAGCCAAGCACAAGGCAGAAGCCGATGCTCTTATCAAGTACATCATGCGCAAGGATAAGCCATCTTCTCAAACGAGAGTGAAGGGTATCAAGGAGCGCATCGACCAGCTTAGACAGAAATATTCCGACATCGTAAGTGAGGATGAGTTGGCGGGATATGAAGCTATCCTTACCAAGACGATTGAGGAAGCCGAGGTAGGTACATCTTCAGATGCGCCTGCGCAGCCAGTTAAGAAAGAAAAAGTATAAGCTATTTTTACAAGAATATGACCGAGACGAAAGAAGAAAAGGCTCTTCGCTTCAAGCAGCTTTGTATTAGCATCCTTGCCCAGAGCGGCAACTGCCAAGACTCGCAGCGAGACTTTGGCAAGGTTTCGAGCATCAAGGATATGTGCGATACCTGGCACAAGTATTGGCATGGCATGATAACCGAGGTACCACAACAGGTAGTGCAAGCCTTCAAGGATTTCTATCCCGACTTCAAGGCAGAAATCAATGCGGCTGGCATCTTCTACAATGAGGATTCTCGAACAGGCTACGTGTTGGTGGGTGATAGCGACGAACCTATTCATCTTTCGTTCGCTCATACAGCCTATGTGCTGGGCCAGGCTCATGTGGTATTGCACCTACAAGCATCTGCCTTGGCGATGAATCCTGATTGCAAAATAGAATTACTCGACAACAGCCGAGCCACCATCAAGGATGGGTATGCCATCGCCAAAGGTTACTCCCAACTCACTACTGGCAGCGATGCAGAATGCAGCGAGCACGCCGTGGTACGTATCACGAATGGTACCTTGCGCGACCGAGGGCATAATGCCATCTATGCTTACGGCAAGGCGACCATCAATAGCTTCACATCTCGCCTTATCACATTGTACGACGAAGCGAAGTTGAATATCAAGAAATAACTCTTTAAGTTTTAGACTCAAATGAAATCACATCTTACCATACTTATCGACGATAAACCTGCGGCGCAGTCTTCTGATTTCTCCATCGACATCGAGGATCAGAATCCTGTGTTCAATGATACCGAGATGTTTTCCTATCCATTTACCTTACCACTCAATGGCAACCGGTGGTTACTGAAGAATATCGAGGACCCACGTGCATCTATCCGTGCGGTCAACATGGAGCATAAGCCAACCAAGATTTATGCCGACGGATTGCCATTTCGCAGTGGTACCCTCGTGATGCAGGACGATGAGGAAATCAAGGATTCTCTCTCGATGAATATTGATGCCAGCACCCAGTCGTTCAGCGACCTTATCGGTTCTCTGAATTGCCGTGATATTCCTGTGAAGGACACTATTATTATTGGCGAAAAGATAGGCAATGTAAGGGTGGATATTGAGAGTGACCCTGTGGTTAAGGTGAATGTGTTCATAGAGGGTGGAAAGCATAAGAGCGATAAGAATGAGACAAGAAAGATACAGGCTGCCCATGTTAGTGTAAGTAAGGTATTAGAGCCACAAGCCCTTGGGTTTTCTTATCCAGCAACTTGCGCAGAATATACTACGACTTCAACGGATCATTATAAAGCGGACGCTTACCAGGCGACATCTAAATCTTACGGAAAAGATATATCGGTAAATGTGCCTAAAAAAATAAATAACGGCAATTACATCAACGTTTCTGCTTCATACGGAGAAACGGATGCGGCAGGTCGTGCAGCAACTTATTGCAATGCCCGCGTCTGTTATAAACATCATGGTCTTGATGATGATGGACAGACATCCAGCGATGTGATAGCTATCAAAGATTGTTCTTGGACTAATGAAGATCTTTATCCTTATTGGGTATTGGATGCGGACCGTCCTCAATCTGGTATATGTTTTTACGTACTTTATTTTCTGGACTGTCTTTTTGATTACTTAGGTGTGTCGTTTGATAAATCAGCTTTGTTGGAAATCGAGGACTTTAAGCATCTTTGTTTCTTTACTACCGTTTGTTCTTATGATACCATGCAGCACCCTCATCATGGTACCTATTACACCGACGAGGATGAAGAAGTAATAGCCAAAAAGAAAAAGGCAGGAGAAATCAAGACTGGATATTTCCAATCACAAGAGCATATCAATAGCTGGTTAAATTCTCGTGGCTGTGGAGGTCAGATTAACATCGTTAAGGCAGAAGACAAAGATACCCAGGAACTGACTTTAAGGAAGCCAGATGGTACGTCAGAGCATGTGCAAGTAGGCGAGGCTACCGAAGATGGAGGAAAGGTTACAGGTATTTCCATCGAAGCACAGATAGAGAAATTTTCTGTTCAGGCAAATGTGCTTTATATGGTGGCTAATAGCGACAATTTCCCCGATGAGACTGTGAGCACTGTGATTAGTTCGCTTGAGAGTGCCTTTGGAATCAAGTTTTCCTACGACTACGAGCAGAAGAAAGTAACCGCTTATCTCGTTCGTGATGTTCTACGCAAAAGTGGGCAAGAAGCAAGAAATTTCCATGGCAATATTCACTCCATCGTACCTATGACCGAAAAGATTACAGGCGTAAGGATGAGATATTCCGAGGAGAGCGACTCGAAAGACCAAAAGCAGAATGTTAAGGATAGTCGCAAGAATAAGAACATGAATTATGAAACCGACTACAATTATATCGACTATCCTGAGCCTGATAGTGGAGATAATTCTACGGTCTATAACATGGACTATGTTGATTTCTTCCATAATTTAAGCAGTGGCGACAAGCATTGTTATATCGACCGAAAGACAGGCAATGCCTACCGTGTTAAGGTAAATAGCGATGCTACAACAACATCAGATTTGAAACCAGTTCTTTTCGAGGTAGGTCAGTATAAAGGTGTGGAATACGGTGATTGCAGTGAAGAGAATGAAGATTTCATTCAGGATATTAGTATTGACTTTACTCCTGTACCTTTTAATGACGTGAATTATTTCAAAGAGATAGAATCTGCCTATGGTTCGCATGAGGCGGTAGATACCACTTCTGGCAAAAAGTATGGTGTTACCATCGAGAGTGGACAGCCTATTCTTTGCGCTTATGTGGATGAGGATATGAAGCATGAGTTTGTTGAGCAAATCATCAACCAAACTATATCCACTGCATTCTGCGATTTCTATATGCAGCAATCTTTAAAGTTGGTAGAAAGTTATGATCCGTCGGGCACAGACGACGGTAACTCACCATTACAAGACGATTCCCGTTGGGGCTTTGCGCTTGCTATGATGCGAGGCGGTGGCAGCGATGCTACCGTGCAGAACTATGATTACAATTATGATGGTTTCGGTACTTCTAAGTGGCGCACAGCAGTAGGCAAGTATGCCCTTGCTTGTGATTCCATCGACATGATGGGCAACCTCTTCGACTATAATGGTGTGCAGGAAGGCTTGGGTAATGGCGAACGATTCTCTCTAAAGATACGAGCCTATAAGGAGCCGTCTTGGCTGAAAGACCCGAAATACAAAGACGTGGTTCTTTGCGACCCCGACGAGGTAGATGATAACGGCAACGTAGTAACCAAAATCAAGTCTCGTGGCTTGTTTGACACATTCATCTTGCCATACGCCTATTTCTTGCTCAATCGCAAGAAATACAAGATACGTTGCTCCACTACCGTGGCGCAGGTAGCCGATATTCCTAACCATTGGAAGGAGTGGTGGAACATCGGAGGTATCAAGTGCATCATCGACAAGGTGAATACGACCATCAGCGCAGAGACGGGTCTTGGTGAGGTAGAGCTTACCGTCTATGCCTTGTAATATCTATGTCTTAATATAAAGGTAGATTTACAGAACGTCTAAATGATATAAAAACAAAAAACTATGAACAAAGAAAATATTTACATCACTGGCTTGGGCATCCACTCTTGCCTGGGCAGTGATATTCCGTCATTCGCCAAAGCCTTGCACGATGGCAAGTGCGGCTTACATCATGATAGCGAGCGAAAGGCAAAGGGCTATCAATCGGATTTGTGCGGTGCGGTACCATCAGTGCCTGAAGACTTGATAACGAGTCTCACAAGAGCGCAATATCAATGTTTCTCCCGACCTACGTTTTATGCACTTAGCGCAGTAAAGCAAGCCTTGCACCAAGCTTGCATATCGGATGATTTCTTATCCGAGCACCATGTATCGCTCATCGTAAGCAACGACTCTACGGCTGGCGAGATGATGCGCACGGGCACTACTATGCAGCAAAAGAATGATACTCGTTATTTGGGCGCAGGCGCAGTTTTTCGCTCTCTTAATTCTACGGTCAGTATGAACCTTGCATCCTTGCTTGGCATACATGGCTTGTCGCTTACCGTGAGTGCGGCTTGCGCTGGCGGCGGCCATGCCTTGGGCTTAGGTAAGATGCTTCTTGATACCAAGCAAACGGAAATGGTGATAGTAGTAGGAGCACAAGAGGATGGCGTGGCTTCCATGCAGTCTTTTGACGCGCTGGGTGTCTTTACCGATACCAAGGTGCAGCCTTTCGGGAAAGGACGCACAGGTCTTGCTCCTTCGGGTGGCGCAGCTTGTGTGATATTGGAACCGGAACACAACTTTCATCTACGAGCAAAGAAACTCCAACCATGGGCGATATTATCGGGCTATGGCTTCTCATCGAATGGCACAGCTATCAGTACTCCCCTCGCCTACCAAGAATCCGTTTCCATGATTAAGGCGATGGATGATGCTGGTATCGACGAAGGTTTGATAGATGTGATTCTCGCCCATGCTACTGGCACTACCATGGGTGATGAAGCAGAAGCGACTGCCATTGGCGATACTTTCGGTATGTGTCCAAAAGTGGTTGCCACAAAAGGTATGACCGGACACGAGTGCTGGATGGCTGGCGTATCGCAAGCCGTGCAAGCCGCCCTCATATTGAATAAAGCATCCCTTCCTGGGTGCGTTGGCACCGAAAAAAATGCTTTCCCTAAGCTAAACCTCGTGATGAAGACAATGAATTATCAACCGCACAACATTCTCTGCAATGCCTTTGGCTTCGGCGGTACCAATTCATCTTTCATTATCTCCAAATTCGATAACAATAAATTATAAGCAATATGGAAAAAGAAGAAATTAAGAAGCGGCTTCATACCATTATTGATGGCTTGAAATCTCCACTGAATGATATGGAAGTAGATGATAATTCCAACCTACGAGAGGACATCGGGTTGGAATCCATTGATTTTCTTGATATGATCCTTCAGACGGAAACGATGTTTAATATCAAGATTACTCCCGAAGAGGCATCGTCTTGCAAGTTGGTTTCCGACTTCATCGGTCTTGTGGAGCGAAAGGTTGACGAGAACGGAAAGTAGCACAAGAGTTTGTTGCCTAGATAGAAATATATAAAAGACAAATCTCCTTTGCTCACCTTATTTATAAAGCGAGCAAAGAGATTTGAGAAGCATAAATCAATAATACATAAAACAATATGGCAAAGAAAATCAATCTAACGTCGGGTTCCATCCTTGCCGGCAACCCTATCACGTTCACCATACAGCCAGAGCAATATAAGAATCCGTCTTTTCATCGGGTAATCGTGGAAGTAACATACGATAAAGATGGAAGCTATGAGACGATCCAGCTAAATGTGCCTATCACCAAGGAAGGTAACGATGTAGAGATAGATGTATCATCCGCTTTGCGCGTACCTTTGGAGGATTATGAATATACTCCACAAGCGGCTACCTATCCGATGGTAAAATGGTACATAAGGGCATACGATGAGTATATGGATAGTAATGGCGAAGTACATACCAACGTAGGCGAACAATACTATCCGCAGAAGCCAGATGCAAGCACAGGTGGCGCAACCAACCTGCGCTGCATCATAGGCGCGTTCTCGGATATAGAGCGATTGACATCCGGCGTAAGCAAGGATGTAACGTCTCTGTCTCGTAAGCCGAAGTCTTCGCCCGAAATGGCAGTGATAGGCGATGAATATGCTTATACTCCAGCCTACGCCAAGGCTCAATCCCTGGCAACAAGTAGCAGCCTTGTTGCGCCTGCATCCAGGATAGAGACTATCACAAAGGAAGGCTTGCAAACTATCGGCGAACATTCAGTATATGCCATTCCTCAAAGCGAGGCAACCCATCGCATGAATTTTCGCTTCATCAATTCCTTTGGAGTATTGGAGAGCATCAATGTGCCACGCTCCTACAGCGAGAAAATATCCATCCAAAGCGAGGAATATACGGTGGCAAAGATAGAAACCTTCAATAGTTTCTCCCGCTCTGCCATCAACAAGAGAAACAACCGGGAGTCCTGGCTATTTGTTACCGACCCATTGGATAAGTCTTGGTTGCGTTGGTACCTGCACGAGTTCTTGATGAGTGAGCATGTATGGATAGACGTAAACTGCAACTGGATTCCCTGCACCCTAACATCGGAAGAAGAAATCACGATGATGGATAGGACTAATACCAATATGTATTCAGTATCGTTCACGGCGAAACTGGATATTTATGGTTCGCCAATATTATAGGCTTATATTTGCATTCACTAAACAGTCTCATTATAAAAAGGCTTGTCGGCTTTATCAGAGAAGCCCATCCTTACCTTTAACACCCAAGCGATTCACCTGCGGAATCGCTTGGGTGTTTTTTGTCCCAACAATAAAAAAGCCTTTTTGTAACTTTGCACCATAATCAAAACATAAAACATCAAGTAACGAGATAACGAGAGAACGAGATGGCAACAGAAGCTAAGACTACAAATTATTGGATAGCGAGCAATGCGCTCTACATTCAACTCAATGCAATGGGTAATCCTAACCGCATACAAGGTAGTGCGGTTAGCGGAGCCTCCATACTCTGTTATATGCAGGGCATCGAGGGCTTGGGCTATGATGCAGGGCACAATTATCAGCGTTGGCAGTTGGTAGCCTATCCTTCCGAGTTTCCGGACACAGCAGCAAGATACGTATATGCTGCCATTCCTCGTAAGCGAACATCTGATAACGATGTTGCCATCATCTCCTACCCTAGCCAGCAGATAGACATCTACGGTAAGACTATAGAAGACAATCCTAAGCAGCTAGGAGATGAGAATTATTATTATATCTTTTTGCAAGGTATCATATCCGAAGTAGAGACAGATAATAGCGGCAATCGTAGCCGAGAGTGGAAACAAAACTTCAACTGCGGTTCTCTTGCTACCGATGAAGCCTTGGCAAGTGGTGGGGAAGGCCAATGGTGGAAATATAACAGTGTAACAGATAGCATCACCTTTCTCAAAACGATTCTTGATGCAACCTTTGATAAGATTTCCGTGAAGACTGCGGATATTAAGAGATTGTTCCTTGGTGGCAAGGAATTAAATGGTATTGCTGATGAAGACACCGTTGAAACTAGCCAGGAGAAGGTAGTAACGCCGCAGTATCTTGGGCAGTTTGGTGTAAAGCATTTCCTTGCAAAAGATAAGGACGATACGGCTCAGGGACTGATAACCTTCCTAAAGGGACTCGTTGCCAAGGGTAAGCTAACAGCCGAAGAAATCGCTCAATTCAAGAGAGGCGCAACCTTCGGTGATGAATTTATTCAAGGTATGCTTTTCGGTACGGGCGCACGCATTGACG